>Ga0182014_10003777_pt1 | contig 17940 bp, 8 predicted proteins | sample 612S2DmetaG_FD_120489 | JGI IMG/M metagenome (GOLD analysis project Ga0182014, IMG submission 120489) | Permafrost microbial communities from Stordalen Mire, Sweden - 612S2D metaG | ecosystem: Environmental > Terrestrial > Soil > Wetlands > Permafrost | place: Sweden: Stordalen | collected... | reverse complement strand
GGGTTCTATTGGGAAGTAAATCATGATTTACTTCCCAACCGGCCGGATCGTAGCAGGTGATTTGGACTAAGCAGATGACTCTTAATCATCGGGTCCCAGGTTCGAGCCCTGGTGCGCCCACCATCTAAGTCCTTCAAAACGAACCAGAAAACGGAACGGCTGCTTAGCCGTTACTGGGGCACTTTTTTAGCAGGGCACTATTGGGGCACCTTGGCTGCGTACCGCGGGTTCAAATCCATGGGTCGGTCCCACAAGAAATCACCGACGTGGTTGGTTTGGCAGAGGTGGTTCGTATCGGCAGTTCGAATCCCTTTCGCTCCGCGGATAGCTCAAGGCCGTGTATTCTCCGGGCGAACTCATTGGCATTGAAGTCCAGTAACAGCAGCGATTTCTCACTTGAGCTGCGGACCCCCGGACGGCCTCGCCGGCATATTATTCTCCGAAGGGACCGATTCTCTCTGAAACTCTTGACTCCATCGATTCGGTACGGTTCTCGAAATTCGAACGGTTCGAATTACTTGTAAGCTTCAGCGGAAAGAGGTTTGTGACGCCCTCTTTGACAGGCGAGAGCGTCTGATTTCTAATTCGCCATATGGAGGTTTGAATCCTCCCGCCCCAGCCACCCATTCCTGCGTTCGGCTAGGCTTTCCAAGAGACCCGAGAATGGGCCGGAAATCCGGGCTTTTCGCGCATTCACTTTGGTCACTGGACTGCTGGTTTGCAGAGCTGGAGGCGGAAATCGGCGAAAGTCTCCGGCCTCGACCGCGAATATTCCCGTTTTGCGGAGACAATCGGCGGAGACTGGTTTGATCACGACTGCTACGGCGAAGTCGGACCAGAGCAGGAATTGCCGGTTTCAGCACCGGCGGCCGGCACGACTGAGCAACCTCGCCCCGGTTGGTGGAGGCGCATATCGAAGTTCTGGTCCTACAAAAAATTGTAGCCTTGCTGTGCCTATTCGGCACTGGAAGCGGTTGGTGCTTTGAGGGCCTGGTGGATCAAGCGACGATTTTGTAGCTCTACACAGCCCTACAGAAGTTCAGGGAGTCGATAGAGGAGGCGCCGTGCGGCTGGCCATCCGGCTTCCACGAAAAAATCAAGACAGGCGATCAGCTTTTCGCGCCGTTCGGGTTCGCTGAAGATGTCCCGGTGGTCCGCGAGATAAACACCGACGATGATCACAAACCGATCTATCGCGAGCGATTCATATTGGTAATCGTGTCGCGAGCCTCCAGTAAGCAGGGCATGCGCAATGAGGTCGAAGACGGCCTCAGGATCGGCAGGTCGCAAGAAATCCAAAAGGTCGATCAAATAGTAGATTGTATGCGGTATGCCGACATCGCCGATGCGCCGGATCATCGGGGCTGCGTCGCGCAGGAACGCATGTTTGTTCGCAAGCGCAGCTAACGGCACATCGTCGGTCGCATTGGCCGATGCGCCCGATGAAAAGTAGAGCTGATTGCCAACATGATCGACAAGACGCGCGCATACGCGAACGCGCTCGCGTTCCGATTCGGTCAAGGCCGCGTCACCCCTAGCATAAAAGTCGTCAAGGCAGGATGCTGCGCGCTCGACAATTGTTTGGGCCAATTCTTGAATGTTGGTCTGAAGCTTGATGTCGTCCGCTTTACCCGAGCGATAGGCTCCCACAATATAGTCACGCATGCCCGAAACGACGCGGTTCAGCTCATGCTCGTATTTTTCCGGTTCGGCAAGCCATCCGTCGATCTGGCGGTTAGCACGCGGCCTCTGATAGCGCGTCCAAAGGACAGCAATGATACTCGCGACGCCTTCAACCATTCTGTCGCCGTGGGCATCTTCCTCTAATACAATGCGGGGATATAACTGGAGCGCAAAATCTTCGACTCTATCCAGATCATGGTGCACCGCGCGGCACAGGAAGCTGATGATTGCACGTAGTACATAGCTGTTGGACGAGCTCCTGACATACTGTTCAAGTATGCGCCAGAGATCGTCTCGGCGGAACTCCCAGAGACAACCAATGTGGTTTGCGAATTCAAAGCAAACGCCGGCGTTCGGATCGTTCGCCAGACCCTCAATCTTGGGAAACACAACATCCGCTATCCCTTGCGAAACCCTGCACAAGCGCAGGGCAGCTTCGAGCGCCGAAGCGCGTGGTCCTTGATCTTCGGCCGTTCCTGGCGCATCGGCCGGACGCGGGTGAGACAGAAGCGGTTCGATGAGGGACCAGAGCCGGCGAGCCGCTTTATTATCCGACTTGAGAATGTCATTCTGAGCCGCGAGCTTGCCAAGCGCTTGGCTGAACCGATCTTCGGCATATTCCTTGACGGGCGCTTCGACGCCGTCCTTGTCCGAGACAGCGATGGCCACGCCGACTGCTTCGGCTGCCGCAAGGTACCGCGGCAGATCGTCCGCCTCGGCGTCGATTTTCTCAACCAGGGCGAGGAGGGCTGCATTCGGAGGGGCTTCGACATCCGCTTTTTCAGAGAGCCAGTGATAAGGCGCAGCCGCATGGCTTGTCATCGCGATCTGGTATGGGCGGTGATTGTCGATCGAGATTGCCTTTGCCGCAGCTTCTGCGACGAGCGCGCGCGCTTGCTCGGTAACGAGGTCTGCAATTCCAATGGCACCGAACAGCGTTCCCAAAAAGCGCAGCCTCGCCCGATCCGGATCGCCTGCATCCGGAAATGAAATCGCGAACACGCTTTCTTCGAACTCGCGACGATCAGCCGCATCGATGCTTGGATAAACCGCCGCAACAAGATCGACAGCATCCTTCGTTGTCTCTCGGGCCCGCAAGATCGCGGGTTCGCGGACATAGGGCCATAACGGTGGGCCCAGAACAGAAGGGCGCTTCGCGCCCACAAGGAACAATCGCGCCCACAGGACGGCCGCCTTCGCGTGCTGGATGACAAATCCGGCAAGCAACCGCGCGTCGTCATCGCTCGCCGTCTCAAGCCTGGCCTTAAATGCAAGAATAATCGCGGCCGAATTATCGGCATGCGCGTGGCGATCATCCGGATCTCCCGCCCAGATGTAGCTCTGGTCTGCGGTCAGCGCGAGCGGGCCACCGGTTGAGGGAACGGCGATAAGTTGCCTGTTGCCGTATCGCTGCTGCGCAAAGCCCTCAAGCGCTGCGTTGATGGCCCGGACGGCAGCTTCCGGTTCCTTTTCAAGAAAGCGCGGTACAATCTCTTTCAACGTCCATTTGGCGTGATTGTAGTCCTGGCGCTTGTTGCTCGTCATGGCGAGAATTTGACTCGCGCCCATCGAGGTCTTGCTGTCGTCATTGACGGAATGGCCGTAAATCACGCCGAAAATTTCGACGAGGAAATCCGGATCAGCGTCGAGAAGTGTCTTGGCCTGCCTTGTCAGGGCCGGGATGTCTTCATGTGAATTAGTTGCCAGACGCTCGGCCGTAAGCGTCCTGGACAAAAGCGCGCGCGATGCGGTTTTATCCGACCGATAACTATCCGCAACAAGCTCGATTGCGGTCGGCACCAACGAAGCGGCTGTTGGTTGATCGAAGGCGTATGAAAAGAGAGCGCGCGCCGCGATACCGAAATCCGCCAGAAGAGCACCATTCGTTAGACGCTGATTGAAACGTGTCAGAAGCGTGCGGAGCGGCCATGCAATTCCCTCAAGGTTAGTGCTGAGACGCGCGGCAAATGAGCACCAGACGGCATCCGCCACTGGCAGTCCGTCATCGACGCGCACCGTGACCGAACCGACCACATGAATGAACGCGACCGTCGCGGTTTTGCGGCTCACAGGGTTTTGCATGAGCGCTAAGAACCCGTTTACATCGTCGCTTTGCTGGGGAAGTTCGGACGCGACCCGAGCCGCGATGCTTCGCGCGACGGGGTCCACGCCTACGCTTCCGGCAAATAGATATACCGCGTTCCAGAATGCATTGCGGTCGGCATCGCCACTAGCCCACAGGGACTGCAGCGCAAACGCAATTGCGGGAGCCAGCATCATGGACAATCCGCGGTCGCTGCGGAGGCGATCTACGGTCGCTTCGATGTTCAGCGGATCTATGAAGAGCCGGCTTGCGGCATAATCAAATAGAATATGATGCCGAAATCCGATCAACCGGTCATCGGACAGGAGCGTCACAACGCCTTCCTTCAAAACCCTGTCGAAGGCCGCGGGGTCGGGAGTCGCCGCCGTCATCCGCCGCGCCCTCAAACTCCGCGCATGTACCATCTCGGCCACGGCTGCGCCGAGGCAAAGATCTGCACCGCTCCCATGCTGTTCGACACGCTTTCGCCAAAAAAGTGCAAGGAGCTCAACCTGCGAAGCAACGCTGTTGAATGTCTCCGGCGTCGCTCCGTTCGAAATGAGTTCCGCCAGCAGGCGGGTATTGAACGGCACCCGCGCCAGATCGCGCAACTTCTCGCCACCGTGGGTAATCGCATGGTCAAGAGGCGGCGCCTTGGCGCGGAGTTCAGCAAACTCCGTATCATTCCACGCAGGCACCGCGACATGCCGAACGTTGGAAAATTCCTTATTTACGTATGCCGCCGCAGGCGGGGCGCCGCCAAACAGAACACGAAATTGTTCGCCCATCCGCAGGTCGAAGGAACGGATGGAGGCAATCACGCGCCAGCGCGTGGCGGGCCGATTCAACACGGCATCGATCAGCGTTCGAAACGCGCGCTCGCCCGCGCCGCCTCGGGTAGCATCAAGTGCATCGATAAAAAGAAACGTGGGCTTTCTGCCCGGCCAGTTATCGAGAACATCGAGAAGCCGATGGTCGAGGCCGAGCTCGATACGCATGCCTTCTGCTGTGTCCACCGGCATTTGATCAACGGCAAGCTCGATGACATCGTATCCCTGCCTTCGGAGCGCGGCGGCAGCTCCGCTCATGACCGCACTCTTGCCAGCGCCCGGCTCACCGATGACGAGAAAAGAGCCTTTCTTTGCGGCCTCACGAACCAACACGTTCACGTCCCGCGCAACAGTAACGTTGATGCTGGAGACGACGGTCTTTTCAAATTCGGTAAGTCGTCGGCGTATTCCATCGCTGTAGCGGATCAAGCGCGCAATATCCGCTTCGTAACGAGGCGGCGCTTTGAGTGGAAGACCAAGTGCCGTCAGCGCCGTTCGAAATTCGGTCGCATCGCCGCCCAGCCGTCCCTCCATGAGGTGCTGGCAATGGTTTTCGAGCGCGACAAATGCGTTTGCGGCGGCGTTCGCCCGAGTGACGAGGTGTCCTGCTCCCGCAATCGCGGCCGCGCGGTCGGCGCCAGCCATGTCAAAGGACAGGACAACAATGTAGGGCAGAATGGCGCGGACATCGCTGGCGCGGGCAGCTTCCTTCGCCGCGGTCTTCCATTCCGCTTTCAGGGCTTTGATGAACGTATCGAGCGCATGCCTTTGTGCCTGCGGCAAGGGTGCGCTGTAGCTGGCGCGCAGGGCGTCGAGCGCGCGCGCCAGGTCCCGCGTGACGCTGCCGCTCGAATTGGGGCCGGCCGCCAAAACAATCCGATCTTTCGCAAATTCAAGCGGCCGATCCCATCCTCTTTTGCTGCGGCCCTTGCTGACGCTGTGCCACAGGCGGATGATCTGTCCTGCGGTCTTGCGAAGGTCACTCTCGGCCTTGTCAGAGAGACCGATCCCCGTTTTGGCCTGAATGAAGATCCAGCCGCCCGCATCGGTCTCGATGCCGCAGTCATCCACTGCAGCCTCGCTTTCGAACCGGATGCCGCAGGGGAGCGCGCCACCCAAGCCGAGACGGCGGTCCATTTGCGTTTCCGCGAGCATCTGGACCGCGAAAACTGCACCGACCGACGCTTGGAAGCTTACCCCTGCTGCTGTTGCATTACCGCCGCCCTGGGCCAGCAAGTTGGTGGGCGTTTTTTTCGAGATTGCGGGTGTGCGTTTCCGACCCGGCAAGGCGCGTCCCTTGCCGGGCTTCTTGGCGCGGCTTCCGGCCGCCTTTTTCTTTAGCACCGTCCGATTAGGCGGCCCGGTCCGATAGGTGTGCTTTGCCATGGGGTGCGAATTAGGTTGTAGCTGTCAAGCCGCAAGCAAGGCTTAAATCAGGCGCCTTTTCAAGGGCATTAGGGGATGAAAGGATGGCCGGGGTCGGATTCGTGCCTTTGATTTCGGAGGAAAGATCCCAACCGCTCGCACGCTCGATGCGGAATCCAGTTATTTGGATTTTGCCGCTTGCGCTTTGACATCGCGAAAGGGCTTTTCCGTCGCCCAACCGCTTCGGGCCGGAGCGTCCGAAATAGCCCGTCCGTTGATCTACATCCTCTGCGTGCGCCGCTGATGATTGCGGGCGGCCTGCTCGCCGACCTTTTCGAGAACGCGCACGATCGGACGGTGTTGCAGCTCACCGAGGGCGTGTGCAAACGGCGCAACCCCAATTAGGTCGTCTTCCGAATCTTTAATCGGTTGGTCGGCGTTCAAGGGACCGGTCATGCTGCGCCGGACCTTCATTTCAAAGGTTGGGCCAGATAATCGATAGCTTGTGTGCTAGTGCACGAGCCAATCCGGTGCGGTGAATGTGGACTCCGATTTCGCCCAACGTCGCCCCTGGGGGAGATGTCCACGAGCACCAGTTGATGCTCGTAATGACCACATCATCGTCCCCCCAAAGCAGAAATTTCGCATGGAATCCTTCCGAGATGCGCAGCAGTCGAACGCCTCGTTCTCGCACATCCAACGCTAGGTTTGCGGCGCCAACACCAGTTACTTTCCCGGCGACGCTGCCATAGATCACGACCGGTTCGGTGCTCGCAGTTGCTGCCGCGACTTCGGCCGGGATGATCGCGTTCGGAAATGCGGAGTTGCCAAACTTGTCGCTTGCAACAAGAAAACGGCTTGGCTTATTTCCGCTGGCTTCCCGCAATATGGCGTCGTGTGCTTGCCCTTGAACGAATCGCACGGTGTGAGGACCTCCAACGGCCGGCCGTCGGGCGATAACTGTAGCGCGGGTATGCAATTCAGCGGCTGTTTCGGCTCGGAACCCCGGTCGTGAAACGAGCGCGGCGAATGCATCGAGCGCTTCGGCCACCAGCGCTGGTTCACGCAAGACCGCTGAAAGCTCCATTCGTTCAAAGTTGGTGTAAAGCCAGTTGCAAGAACCGACAACGGCAAAAAAATTTTCCTCGCCATCGTCAGCGATTAGCAACTTGGAATGTGATCCCGTGGATTTAAGATGAATGCGCACGCGATCGCGCAATACTTCATCAGCGGCGACCTCCTGCGCGAGGGCAGTGGCCTCTCGCATCGTCTTCTCGCCGGGTTCGTCTGTGGACCCTGCCCCCCAATAGATATCTATCTTCGCGCCCTTGCGAACAGCCTCACGGAACTCGCGAGTCCAGACTGAAAAGCCATCTTTTCTCAAAAAAGTAGAATGTATGAATATACGCCTGGTTGCTCTGCCGAGCACCCGCTTCATTAGGTCACGGTGCGCGTCGCCTCCAAAGATTATATCGTCATCGTTGATCCGTGCGGATATGGTGAGCCCGATGGCAGGTGTATCATCATCGTCGATCATGGACTCGACGACGATCGGTCGGGAAGCTTGCGTCGTGTTCGCGACCCGGGCGACCTCGGCTATAAGCGCAGCGGAGGCTGTGTCTGGAAGCCCCCTCATATCGTCGCCATCGACAACGACCATCATGAATTCATTTTGTCTCTCCACGAATGTATCGCCATCGAAAAAGAGAAGATTTTCGTCTTCCCGCAGGACTTTCTGAATGCGGATAAAATTATCCGGCGGCGTGGTCTTGGGCAGCGTTCCTCTAACTTGGATGTCACGCACGTCGATACCGTTGTCTCGGAGCGATTGGATTGCGAGGTCCGGTTTCGCTTCGACGTCGCGCCGCTTATAGACCGTTCCGGAAATGGTATCGTAGACGAATGCGACATTGCGGGAAACGCGTTGCTTGGCGGTCGGGATCGATGATCCGCTTGCGACTACGGCTTTACCGTATGTCGTTGTTCGGAAGGCAGGGACGCCCGCAAGGATAGCAGATTCGACAAATCTGAATCGCATCATCCGTAAGATCACCGTTAGCACTACGCGCCTGGGCACGGCGATCTCTTCGGCAAGTTTACTTGCGGACTGCGTTTCGCGAGAAAGCGCCCAAAGAATGAGCTCGTCTAGCGCGCTCCATCCTCGCCCCTTTTCAATCACCGCTTTCGCGGACACGCGCCTGATGGGGATAGCAACTAAGACGCTCATCGACGCGCCCCCAGAATCTGGTGGGCCTTGACGATCGTAGCCGCGGGTCCTCCCCGGGCGCATCGCTCCTTAGTTAGCTGATCGACGGTCTTCAGAAAACGCACGATGAATGAGAGTTCGTCCTTAGGATCGTCCGTTGCATGACGCGACGCCTCTCGCAAGAATTCGAGCGAACCCACTATGACGAGTTGCTGGCGTGCTCGACTGAGAAGCACGTTCATTCGCCGAGGATCACGCAGAAATCCTAGCGCCGGCACGCCTGTTTGTGGATTGTTCCTGACGAGCGAAACAACAACCAAGTCCGCTTCGGTTCCTTGCGAGGAATCGACCGTCCCGCAAAAATTTTCATCATCATTGAAGCTTCTGAAGCCGTTCAACGTGGAATGTTTGATCTTCAGTAAATCGACCGCGCGGGTCAGACGCTGCAACTGCGCGCGGTAGGGGGCAAGGACCGCCAAAGAAGGCTTTTCCTCAGATTGTCCGGTCGTCGCGCTCAATTTCTCAAGGAGCGTTGAAATCGTCTTGATCTCGGTTGGGTTGTTCCACCGCGGTCGATCGGACTCCACCGGCTTTGGCTTGCCTGTCCGGCTTACGTGCGGCATGTCCACAATGACAAGTGGCGAGGTTGGGAAGTCTGATCCAAACGAAAATGGTAGCGGTTCCACAGCCTTTGCTTGCCTATGCGGGCTCGTTTTGAGCCGATCCTGGTAGAAGCAAGCCGATATCAGGTGCGCAATCATCGGGTCCATGCGGTGCTGAATCAACAGTTCGCTGGACGCTGAGCGACGTGTTCCGCCTGCAACTGCTCTTCGGGACTCGTCTTCGATCACAAGGGCGCGAAACGGCTCAAAGACGCGCATAGCCATGGTACGAATTTTGGTTAGTTCAGCTTCGTCGTTGACAATCGCGACCAATTCATCCAGCCCGCTGTCGTAGAATGTTGGGCCAATCGTTCTATCTGCACCTTCAAGAAGGGTCCGCACTGACGCATTCTCGGCAAGTATAGAATTGATGCGTTCGCTATCAAAGGGTGGCAGTTGGTTGTGATCTCCGATGAAAAGCCGCCGTCCCGAGAGGGCAAGCGGCGCCAGCAAGTCCGGACCCGTTGCTTTCGCCGCTTCTTCAATCACCGTCCAATCGAACTGCGCGCCCTCGTCGACCAGTCTTTCAACGTCCGAAGACGTGCTTGTCGAAAACACAAGATTTGCAGACTCCAATACCAAGGCCGTGTGCGCCCGCATCCCTTCGCTTTCGCGGCGTTCGGCCAGCGGCGTTTTGGAGCCCACATCTTTCTTGAAAGCTTCCTGCAGTTCGGCGATTCCGGATTTCAATCCTTCAGGCGCAGCTGATAGCAGCTTGGATTTCGAAGCGCTTTCTAAATACCCGATCGCCCTGAGTCGTATGTCGTCGTCTGTTGAGATCGCTCCATCCGGCCCCGGGGATCTCACGACGATGGCGTCTGTTCCGGTCTTGGATAGCAATCGGCTTGTTGAGCGTAGAACATGATCAAGCGCTTGGTGACTTTGTGCGCTAACTAGGATGCTAATGGCAGGTTCTGTCGTCAATTTTCGGCGAAGCAGTTCGCTTACTAGCTTCGTCTTGCCAACGCCTGGTGGGCCAACGACTAGGTGTGTCGGCGCCGTCGACCATAAGGCTTCAAGTGCTGCCTGCTTCGCGGGATCCAGTTCGTCGAAAAATCCGTCCTTTTCGATGGTGTCGCCGGTAGCTCTCAGATTGCGCCTTGGGTCGACAAACATTGTGACGAGGTCGCGCTGCTCTTCGATCACGCGCGACGTTCGGAGCCTCCGTTTGATCAGACTTTCTGTGCCATGATCGCCACTTTTGCGGAGAAAAAGTGCATCTTCGCGTTGTGGTACGTCGAAAGCGGAAAATTCGTAAACCGGCTCGCCTGACGGGCCTTTGACGGTGGTAACGAAGCGGGCGGGCACGTCTCCTGTTCCGCTTCCGCCAAGCCCGCCTGAGGTGCTGATCCTCCAGTCGACATCGACTCCCTGATCGTCCTTGTCGAACATCTTTTCCATAACATCGGCAGCCTTGCGGCCGCGAATGGACGTGGCAATCTTGTCACGATCCGTTTCACGGGGAACGATTTGAACGACGAATCTGCCACCTTCCTTGCGCGTGCCGACGGCTTCGACCGGAAGTATCTCAAGTGTACGTAGAATTGCTTCCACGGATTGAACGAGCAAGACAGCGAGTCGGAGCGTTTTCGTTTCCGGATCTTCCTCGGAGATGCTTTCCGAGATGAGTGGCAGTGTCCATTCTATTGCATTGCTGGAAGCTTGAGCAATAGCTTTAACGGCGGCCTCTTTGTTGGGAAGCACATCAATCTGGTGTCTAATCGGAAAGACCTCGCTGTCGCGCATTGCAAAGTTAGCATTTCGCGACATGACAGACACGACTATCGCAACCTGCCAAGTTGTAGCTCCCAAATCCGAAAACGGATGCAAACGATAAGATGTTGTATCGGTGAGGAGAAACAGGTGATCGGGGTCGTCGTCTCCCTCAGACACCGCCACCCTTGCGCCCGTTGCAAGGTCGCTCACGATGAATGATCTTTGAGCTTCGAAGTCCGCGGAGTCGACTGCGCCTTCGCTGATCTCGTAAATCGTCTCTGACATTTTTCGATTTGGCCGGAACAACAGCAGGAACTTGCCTGCCCGCGGGGCGTTTCGGCCCGAGAGTTCGCGGACTATCGCAGCGACCGCGCGCGTCATCGCCTTTGATTCCACGACGTCTTCGCGATCCGGATCGATAGCCGTGCGAAGTAGATCGATCTCAATCTCGGTCAGTTCAACGAAATCGCCCTCTTCGACGTACGGGTCCTCATGTCGGACACCTTCCGGATTGATGCCGACGAGTCTTGCAAACATTGACGCGAGCGCTCGCCAATCGTGAGCGTAGGAGTACGTCAGGTTTTCGAGTCGCCCTCTGGCGGTTTGAAGGGGAGGCTCTGCTGGTACAGGCTCTCCGAGGACCAAGCTCCATTCGAAGCCACCGAGCCGGAAATCAGGCTCCGATAGCCCTTCTGTAAAAACCGCATACTCGTCGATACGACCATGCAAAAGTCCGCGCGAATGCAAAATGCCGAGCGCCTTCGAGAGCCGGGAAAAATTCTTCCAAAGGACGATGCGGTTAGACGGGACATCCAGCGATCGCAGCCAAAACCGGCGCGGCGCCGTCCTAAGTTTTCCAGCAAGCGGCATGGGTCCGGGTTCGTGGACGATGCAAAACGCGTCCGACGTCTCGATCATGGCAATGACGCCAGCGAACAGGTCTTCCGCGCCGGGATAGCTCATCACGCGATCGACCTGCAGCCGTTCGTGTCGCCAAAGCTCTCGAAGTTCCCCGTCAGCTTCTGTACCGGTTTTCGGCCAGTATTTGAGCAATCGATCTTGACCGCTCTTACGCTCAACACCTTCGATCAGAGCCGGCCTAAGCGCATGGCTCTGCGGCCCTCTGAGATAATCCTCAGGAAGCTTGAACAAATCCTCGAGTGATGGAGGCGGTGGAATGCGGGACATTCGCGATAATAACCTACGATCCGCGATTCGATAGTGCTCTCATCCGATCACGCGTGAGGGTTGAGATAAGACTGATCAAACGAAAAAGAATCACTCAAAAGGGTTGCGGCTGATCAAATCGCTCATGGCAATGAGCTTGCACTGTGGTGGGACGCCACTGTAGAAAAAACGCTAATACGTTGAAAAGCCTGTAAAAATGGTGCTGCCAACTGTCGTTCTCCATTACCAAGGGAACGCTCTCCCGCTGACCCAATGTCGGGGTTCTGAAATAAACCAAAAAGGCCGGTGTCAGCTATACGAAACGGGTTCGGTTCGCTGACCGATAGGGAAATTACGCAAGGCCTACCAGTAAGTTAGATTGTTCCATAACAATGGATGCACGAATGCATGTGGCGATCAATCCGTGCGAATTGAGCCAGAACGGCGAGCATTTGAAGGGGCAGGTCGATGAAATCCTGCGCGTGATAGGGCAGCACGGGCGGAACAACATAGACGGGCGGACCGAGTAATGGTGCGCTCGTCTGCCGAAGATACGAGTTCGCGGTTTTATTCGGAATGGTGCACCATTCCTGAACAGATTTACGAACCATGGGCGTGGGTTGGCCGTTTGAGCCAAGGGGGGCCCGGATATTGTCATTCGAGCCGATGATGCGGATGGTGGTGTCGGACACGACGATCGCATCGACGATGGCGCTGAGATAGGCCTTCCGGGCCGCGACATCCCCGGACACGAGCTGTTCGCGCATCAAGCGGGTGAACCGATCGATGGCGACGGGATCGATCTCGATCGGGAGCGCGCTGGACTTCTTGGCATAATCGAGGGCTTCAAGGGCCCGGTCTCGGGTTGCCTTCAAGGCGGCGACACGCTCCTTGAGCGTCGGATCGGTACCGTCGATGGTGCCGGCCTCGATCGACGCATAGAGCCGTGACAGCCGCTCGCCGGCATCGGCAACCTGGCGGGCCAGATCGATAAGGCGGCGGTCGGCGGAGGCCTGACGGCCGTCGCGGCGGGCCTTCAGGGTCATCAGGATGGCCGTGACCCGCTCCGGCTGCAGGAGTTGGTCCAGCAGGGCCTCGACGACGAGCTTTTCGATCACCGGCCGCGGGATCTTGCGGTTGCTGCAGGAGGCGCCATCGTCGTGCTTGTGACGCCCCTGTTTGATGGCCTGGACGCACTTGTAATAGTTGTAGACGACACCGGTCCGCGAGGTGCCGGTCGCGGTGGTCAGGGCACAAGATTTGGCGCAGTCACAGCGGACAAGACCGCCCAGCAGGGACGGCGCCGAAGCGAGCCGAGGGCCCTTGGACTGGGGCTTGCGGGAGACCAGAAGGGCCTGCACGGCATCGAACGTCGCCCGGTCGATGATCTCGGGCACGTCGTATTCGATGATATCGGTGGTCTTCTTGCGCTCTCCGAGTTTGCGATCGTACTCGTTGAAGCGACGCGAGCCGGTATAGGCTTCGCGGGTCAGCAACTCATGGACGGTGCCGGTGCCGAACAAAGATCCCTTGCGGGTCCTGTAGCCCCGTTCGTTCAGCCACAGCGAAATCTTTTTGGTGCCGAGGGGACCGCTGGTACCATCACCATTTCTGGCCAGATTGAACGCCAGTTTGACGACTTCGGATTCGACCGGCTCGACCGCCAGCTTTTTCTTCTGCTTGTTGCCGACGATGTCGGAATCCACCGACATATACCCATAGGGTATGTTGCCGCCATTGGAGTATCCCAGGCGCGCATTGGCCAACATCGTTCGGGTGGTGGCCCGCGACGTCTCCTTGGACTGATACTCGTTGACGATGCCGATGAACTTGCGAAACATGTCGCCGGTATCGTCATTGGCCAGCGGCTCGGCATGCGAGATCAGCTCGACGCGGTGCTTGCGCAGGGTCTGAACCGTCAGTTCCTGCTCGACCTGATTCCGAAAGGCGCGCGAGAACGAATATACCAGGATCGCATCCACTGTTCGCGTGCCGTCGGTGGCCCGCGCGATCATTTCCTCGAAGCCGGAGCGCTTCATGTTGGTGCCGGTTTCGCCCTCGTCGCGGAAGATGCCGACGATGTTGTCGCCGTCGCGCTTGGCCTTCGCCACCAGCTGCGCGATCTGATCCTCGCTGCTCAACAGGTTCTGTGCCTGGGCCAGTGTCGAGACGCGGCTGTAGATCAGGACATTGCGCGGCCTCGGCTCTACGGCGTTGTCGGACGTTTCTGCGGATTGAAGATTCTTGCGGGCCATTGATGACATCCTCACGCGGTACAGAAGAATGAGTCTATCCGTGCAGTGGAATCAGGGGAAGCGATTCTTCGCCTAACTCCGCTGCACGGTTAAGAGCGTGCGACTACGATTACTGGTTTGCGATCGTATTCCAGCGCGCACGGAACGCCTCCCACAGCATGTCCTTGTGGTGGGACAGCAAGAGTTCAAATGCCTGCTGCGCGCCGTGAGGGATGCGGCGGAAGCCTTCGATGAACATGTCGTGACGCTGATCCTCGGTGAGATCGCGGAGCTCGCGCACGGCCGGCGGCCGCCCGAGCAGCTTGAAGCAGTTATCCGGGTCGGGGTCGAACGCGGTCTTGTTGGCGATAGCATCCATCGATTCCCGCACCAGCCAAATCGCGGCGTCGACGGCGATGTCGGCAAAGCGCTCGACCGACATGGGAAAGATGCTATTGGGATCGATGGGCAGATTTTCGTCGCACATGGTGGTGGTCCTTTCAGTTGGTCAGCGTGAAGATTTGCGGGAAGGGTCGAAGACGTCGTCGAGCACTGCCGAAAAGTAGCTTTCGATGGCATCGAGTTCGGCGGGCGCGACCGGGATCGGATCCGGGATCTCATTGATCACGGTCCAGAACTCAGGCTCGGACGGGCGCGGGCGCGCGGACGCTTTGCAGCCTCCCTTGGTGGCCGGCCTCGTCAGGGCACCGTCCTGTGGCATTTGCGGTGTCGCGGCGCCGATCGGCGCGCGCGGTCGCAGCCGCATCTTGGGGACGCCCGATTTAGCCACGATCGTACTCCACCGACCGTTCGCGCTCGCGATCGCGTTCCTGGACCCGCGCGGCATGGTCCAGCATCGGATCGAGCGTGCAGGTCTTGACCTGGAGCCGTGACAGCCGGCTGGCCAGCCAGTCTAGTCGCCGTTCCGGCGTGATCGTGGCTTGCCGCCGCTCCGACAGAGGCAAATCCAGGCGGACTTGCGCGTCTATCTCACGGAGATCGGCTGCGATCTCAAGACGATCCCGCGCACGAGAAAATGCGACATACGCGTCGTGCCTTGTCATGGACGGACCGGCCCAAACAAAGGCCTGATCCGCAGTCAGACCTTGGGACCCGTAAATGGTCGTGCTGTAGGCGTGCCCAAGCCGGATTCTGCCGTGTTCATCGGCAAGCTCCGACACGCGAAACTGCGCCAGGCGGCCGGCGATCTCGACATGGAGGGTGGGGTCCGGCGATTCGCGACCCTTGATATGGGTGATTGTAGCAGTGGTGCCGTTGATGACGGCGAGCCGGTCATGCCGGACCAGGAACCGGATGTGATCGCCGGTCGCAAAGCTGAGCGGCTGGCCATGGCCGGACGGCGTTACGGCGGCAACTTCGATGTCTTCTCCGACGATCCGCCCGTCGCGCCTCAATCGGACACGGACCTCATCGTTGAGGGCCCGGACCTGGGCATTGGTCTTGGCTATCAACAAGACCGAGGGGTTCGTCACCACACGCTGGGTATGTTCCCAGGCGTCCACGAGGCATGTGACGGTCGCCTTCTCGCCGGTCGCGAACGTCAGGAGGCCGCGCTCGTTGAACGCTTGTAGTCCCCGCTCAGCCCGCCCCTTGGCAAAATCGGTCACGGCGGCCCGCATCCAGGCCTCACGCTGCCGCACGATGGTGTCGACGCGAGTGGTTCCTGTGACGCTGGCGAGAATCGAAAGTCCCGGGCCGGCACCCAAAGCCTGAATCTGTTCCCGATCGCCCACAGCTATTATTTTCGCATTCGCTTCCGCGGCGCGCTTGGTGATCGCCAGCATTTGGCGGGAGGACAAAAGCCCGGCCTCATCGACGACGAGCACGGTGTTGGCGTCGAGAAACGGCTGCTTCATCCGGGACAGCCACGCGTCGGTGGCCATCGCCTCGATGCCAAGCTTTTGTAATTCCTTGGCGACCTTCCAGGATTGAGCGGCGCCGATGACCCGCCGTGGCGTGGAGAGAGCGCCCGCGGTTTCTGCCGGTGCGGAATATGCGGCGACGATGGCCGCCAATGTCGTCGACTTGCCCGACCCGGCTGCGCCTTCGATCACCGCGATGGCAGCCGATGTCGTCGCCATCTGGGCGGCGCGCGTTTGCTCTGCAGACAGACCATGCTCGCGGCAAAGCTGCAGCACACGCTCCGGATCAGGTACCGCACGGCGTTCGTGGACGAGGCGTTCGGCGACCGTAAGCAGTTCGCGCTCGATCGCGATCTGCTCCGGCGTGGAATAGACCGGCTGTTGCAGGCCGTCTCGCCCAAGCTCGACGACGCCGCCGGCCTCAATCAGACGGTCGACTTCATGCTCGACCCGGAGGGCGTCCGCACCGGTGCCTACCAAACAGGTTGCGATGGCGGCATGCAGGTGACGCCGCTCAAAGACACTTTCGGTTTCGGTCAGCTGTGACGGCACCGCCGCCACGCGCTCGGCGATCAGCTTTTCCTGTTCAACGAGGTCCCAGGTCCGGTGTGTCTGCAGATTCTCGATGAGCCGATCGACATCCACGAACGGGGCAGCTTCTTCGGCCCATAATTCGAAGCGATCAGCAGTTCGTTCTTCCTGCTTGGACGAGCGCGTCCCCAGTGCGATCGCCGCCGCCAACGCCGGCGCGTCCGCAGTCGACAGGCCTTCCTGGGCGATTGCCTGCTCCACCTCTTTGCGACGCCCCGAGAAGTGACGCTGTAGCGCCACGAAGTTCTGGTCGAGCTCTGCATCGCGATCGCCATCCACCTGTGGAACGACGATTTCGAAGATTCCGTTCTTGCCGATATTGCCAATGGCGAAACCGAGCTTTTGCAGTTCAGTAGCTAATGCGAGGTGATACACCGCGCCGGCGGCCATTTTGTTGGCGAAGAGGTGACGGGCGTCGAGTGCGCCGATCGAGCCGTCATCGCGAACGCTGCAGTTCAGTATTACTTCGTGACTATGCAAATTGGGATCGGCGAAGACGCGACCATCGTCGTGCGCGACCGGCCGCGCTTCACCATGCTGAAACGACGCAACGGTGAGCGAGGCGCGCTCCAGCAGGTGGCCGTTCTTGCCGCGACGGCAAAACGCAGCATTGCGGTCGAGGAAGCCGACCGTCGCCTCGCACGCGAGGTGCTGAGCGTGCTCGATAGCACGTCGTGTCGCAGGATCAGCCAGTGCGAACGCGACCGAGACTGACTTCGGCGCCGACAGCGTCAGGTCAATCCCGCCGACCCGGTTTGCCGCATCACCCTTGTTCGACAGCAGAGCTTGACCATCGGCGTCCAGGGCAGCATGAAGACGCTCGAACAGCGCGTTGTCGACAAGCGCGCCATGCGTCACGCCGAAATTGTTCGTCGACGTAATCCAACGGCCCGCAGGCTCGCCGCCGCCGAGATAATATTCGGACTGCTTGCTGTAATACTTTGCCGTTGTGCCAGCTGCGATTGTCGCAACCATGACCGCCTCCATCATAGGAGGCTGTCTGTAATTGCGCCCGCCAGCTTACGTTGCAGAGCAATCGAAAAAGATCGATCGTCTGAAGGCCGGCGCTGACAAAGGCAAAATCAGACCGGCGGAAAAGATCGAATTTTATACAAAACTTCGGAAAGCTTTTCGCCGATCCTAAATACAAGCCGAGTAGTCAAAGCGCCGATCTAACAGGCAGAGGATGCATTATGTTGTTCGGAAGACCTGACGCTTTTGGCGACCGTCACAGCGCGCGTATTTACTTGGATGAAGATCATCTGGACGTCATGCGCGAACAGCGGCCCGATGCGGTAGCTGTTCACGTCATCCGCGATCGCTTCAGCCTAAAGCAGATTCCCATCATTTACTACAATGCAAGGTTCGGCCTACCGTCGTCGCCCGTGGACCAGGAATTTCTCGCCCAATGGCCGAAGAGAGATTTCCAGGCGATCACGGAATTCCAGCTGCATACCCGCGGCATCGAACTTGACGCAGCTCAACTGGAAGGTTTTGAACGGGGCGACTGGATCGCTATC
>Ga0182014_10003776_pt1 | contig 17941 bp, 16 predicted proteins | sample 612S2DmetaG_FD_120489 | JGI IMG/M metagenome (GOLD analysis project Ga0182014, IMG submission 120489) | Permafrost microbial communities from Stordalen Mire, Sweden - 612S2D metaG | ecosystem: Environmental > Terrestrial > Soil > Wetlands > Permafrost | place: Sweden: Stordalen | collected... | reverse complement strand
GGGATTTAGGGACAGACGGAACGTTTCCCAGTAACCGCCGCACGGCGCGTGCCGTCACCACGCCAGCCTTTTTCCCCGCAATCTGTCCCGACACGCCGCAGCCTTTCCAGCAATCTACTTTGTTGAACTGGATAGCCTCCGGAAATGAAAAGATTCTGAACTGAGAGGATCGGGGAGGCAGAGCAAAGATGAGAAAACGGAAAAGGCGCGGACCAGATCCGCGCCCCGCTTTACGATCTACGGCTATTATATCACGCTACCCCGCCTTTAGGGGCATTTTCGACAGTTTATTTCACGCCTGTTTTCATCGGCTTACAAACGCTATGTAATACTTACAAGGGAACATAAGACGAACTTATCAGTCAGTTACAGGAAAGCCAGAGTTTTCCGCAGCCCGTGAAGTCGTGAGAGCCAGCCCGAATCATTTTTCGACTGTCTTAATATCCAGGCTCCTCCAAAGGTACCAACAAGCAATCGAGCGATAGGGAGCCCAAGGCTTAGCGATCTTCAGCATCACCGCAGGCTTCGGCCACTTGCGTTTCTTGTAGTGCTTCTTGATAGCCGCCTGCACGCCGTAATCCCCGGTCGGCAGAATATCCGGACGCCGCAAGGTGAACATCAGAAACATGTGCGCCGTCCAGACGCCGACGCCCTTGACTTGAGTGAGATGCGCGATCACTTCTTCTTCCGGCAATTCCGGCAGGCGCTCGAACTCCAGCAGGCCCGCCTTGGTTTTCCCGGCGAGATCGCGCAGATACGCCGTCTTCTGCCGCGACAGGCCGACGCCGCGCATTTCGGCATCGGTGAGTTTTAGGATGCCCTGAGGCGTCAGCGGATCGCCGGCCAGCGCGGTGAAGCGATCGAAGATGGTCGCAGCCGCTTTGCCGTTCAACTGCTGATAGAGGATCGATTCGGCCAGGGCGTGAAATGTAGGCTCGCCAAACTGCATGCGGCACGGCCCCACGCGCTCGATAATCGCTGCCATCACGGGGTCGGATTTCTTGAGGTGGTGGATGGCTTTGCGCATGGTTGATCGGCTCCTCACTTCACGGAGAAGAAGTTTAGCACACAGGCGAACAAACGGCGAATATAAAAGATCGGGTCATCGGGTGATCGGGTCATCGAAAGGCGGTTTGCATTCATCAGATGATCCGATGGCCCGATGGCTCGATGACCCAATCTTCTTTACTTGCCAGCCTGCTGCTCGGCGATGTCGCCGATCACGGGCAGCTTGAACATCTGTCCCTGATAGGCCTTGAGTGCCAGAATCAGCAAGATTACCAGCAAGGCCAGAGTGACCAGCGGCCACAGGAAGAGTGTCGCCCAGCCTAAGAACGGAATGCGGCCAATGATTGCGAGGACGATGTCGATCACCATCCAGGCGACAGAATAGAAGATGCATTGAAAGGAATGGAAGCGGATGAATCGCTTCTTGTTGAACGGCTCCAGCACCAGAAATATGATCGCCGGAATGATGGTGACGTAGGCCAGCGCGCCGGCCACGTTATCGGTGAGTCCGGCGGCCGCGGGTACGACCACGGCCGCACTTTGTGCGGCGCCGCCAGCACACTTCGGACAGGCCGCTCCATCCGCGATCTGCGTTCCACAGGTTGGACAAAAAGCCACGGGAACCTCCTTTGAGAGACGAGAGGCACGTTATCAGAACACTCGCCGCGGCGCAATGGCGGAGTGGCGGGCGTTTTGGAGGACCAGTGATCTGTTATCTTTTCACCAGCGCGCAGCGCCTTTGCTCGACGGCCACGTTCCCACTATCATTTCGAGTGTGCGCATTCCAAATCCGGCGGAGCAGGGAATTCGCCGCCGCTGATTTCCGTCTCTTGAAAGGCACTGATGATCACCATTGTTTCGGGACTGCCGCGTTCGGGCACATCGCTGATGATGCAGATGCTGGATGCAGGCGGCTTTCCGGTTCTCTCCGACGGCGAGCGCAAACCCGACACCGACAACCCCAAGGGCTACCTCGAGTGGGAGCGCATCAAGCAGCTTCCGAAAGATCCTAATCTGATTGCGGAGGCCGAAGGCAAGGTGGTAAAGGTCATCTCGCAACTGATTCTGTCGCTGCCCGCGGGCCACGAGTACCGCGTCGTCTTCATGCAGCGTCCGCTACCTGAGGTCTTGAAGTCACAGGACGAAATGCTGCGGCGCCGCGGCAGTGCAGACTCGAACACCGACACATCGGCCATCGAAGAAGCCTTTCAACGCCACCTGATCGACGTAAACAAGTGGCTCGCGGGCCAGGCGAACGTGCAGGTCTCGCGCGTGCACTATCATCGCGTGCTGCGCGAACCGAAGGCAGTCGCCGAAGAAATAGCCGCGTTCTTACAGGCACCGCTCGACATCGAGGCCATGGTTCGGCAAGTGGATGGGACCTTGTATCGCAATCGCATGAAATAGCGCGGCGCAGGGACGGAGCGCCGGCCACTACGGCCGATGTTTGAGGCCGCAAATTGCGATCTCAAAGCGGCGCGCTCGCGGGGTGTCCGATTCCCGGTTGCGGTGAAATTAAGATGCCGGCTACCCCGTCCGTGCCGGCGGGAGCGCGAATCCGATCTTGCTTCGGCGACTGCGGTGGGGGTTCATCAGCCTCTTGATGACATGGAAGATTTCCCGGATCGCGCCGTCGTGCGTCTCCATGTGTGTTTCTAATTCTTCGATCTTGCCCGCGAGTTCTTTGTTGGTGGCCAGCATCGCACGCAAGCGCACAAAGGCGCGCACCACAAAAACGCTCATTTCTACTGCCTGATCCGAGTTGAGCACCGTCGCTGCCATGATTGCGCCATGTTCGGTGAAGGCGTAAGGCAGAGAGCGCCGGCCGCCGCGTTTCTTGTTTGAGGTTGCAAATTGCAACCTCAAAGCGGCGAACTCCCGGGGTGTGATCTGGAACATGAAATCGGAAGGAAACCGCTCCCGGTTGCGGTTCACCTGCTGGTTGAGACGCTTTACCGAAGCTCCGTAGAGCTCGGCCAAAGCGCTATCGAGGATGACTTTCTGATGGCGCAGAATCGTGATTCGGGATTCGATGGTGAACACGGCTGCGCTTCGACGTGTCGCTGACGGGCGGCGTATTTGTCTGGGTTTTGGCGAATGAACTTGCATCTCGTCATCATAGCGATTGTAACCAGCGAAGGCTGTGATCAATGGGCGCTCCGAATGTGATGAATCCGAAGCGCGGACGTACGGCACCTTGCTGTGGAAGCGGACCCGACCGTAAGAAATGGGTTCCGCGTTGAGCACGGTGGCTGCATGATCGCGCCGTGTTCAGGGAAGGCGGATGGAAATGGGCGTCGGCCACTGCGTTTCTTCTTTGAGGTTGCAAATTGCAACCTCAAAGCGGCGAGCTGCCAGGGGTGTGAGCTGGAAGATTGAAATCGGAAGCACCTTAGCTGTGAAGCGAACCAGACCTTAATTTATGTGATGCTCACTTCCGTGTACGTTCCGTACACCTGCCGCAATGCCTCGCAGATTTCGCCTACCGTGGCATAGGCGCGGACGGCATCGACTATGTAGGGCATGGTGTTGGCGTCGGAAATATTGCCGTTGGTGCCCGCGGTGGGAGTCTTGGCGGCGGCGCGTTTCAGGGCATCGAGTCGGCGCTGGACTTCTTCGTTCGAGCGCCGGGCACGCAGGGCTTTGAGTTTCGTTTCCTGCGCGCGGGCTACCGATTCACCGATGTAGAGAATATGGGGTGACCCTTCTTCGATGACGAAATCATTTACGCCGACCGTAATCTTCTCGTTGGCTTCAACGGCGCGCTGGTACTGGTAGCTGGCCTCGGCAATTTCTTTCTGGGGGTATCCGCGCTCGATGGCGTTGACCATGCCGCCCATCTGATCGAGCTTCTCGAAGTAATCGAAGGCCCCGTTCTCCATATCGAGGGTTTGCTTCTCGACGAAGTAACTACCGCCGAGCGGATCGACAGTTTGGGCAACGCCCGACTCGAAGGCAATGATCTGCTGGGTGCGCAGTGCGATGCGCGCGGCTTCTTCAGTGGGCAAGGCGAGTGCTTCGTCGTAAGAGTCTGTGTGCAGCGACTGCGTGCCGCCGAGCACCGCCGCTAGCGCCTGCAGGGCGACGCGCGCTATGTTGTTCCTCGGTTGCTGCGCGGGCAGCGAGACCCCGGCGGTCTGAGTATGGAAGCGCAGCAGACGAGTGCGATCGTTTTTCGCGCCGAAACGATCTTTCATCAGCCGATACCAGATCTTGCGCGCGGCGCGATACTTGGCGATTTCTTCGAAAAAATCGTTGTGCGCATTGAAGAAAAAACTGAGGCGGGGGCCAAAATCGTCAACGTCAAGGCCGCGGCGAAGCGCCCACTCGACGTATTCGACGCCGTCGTAGATGGTGAACGCGAGCTCTTGTAGCGCCGTCGATCCAGCTTCGCGAATGTGGTAGCCGCTGATGGAGATGGTGTTGAAGCGCGGGGTAAACTTCGATCCGAACTCGAAGGTGTCAATCACCAGGCGCATCGAGGGCGCGGGCGGATAGATGTACTCCTTCTGCGCGATGTACTCCTTGAGGATGTCATTCTGGATGGTGCCGGAAATTTTCTTCCAGTCGGCGCCTTGCTTTTCGGCGACGACCAGGTACATGGCCCAGAGCACGCTGGCTGGTGAATTGATGGTCATCGATGTAGTGATTTGTTCGAGGTTGATGCCGTCGAAGAGGATCTCCATATCTTCGAGCGAGTCGATGGCGACGCCGCATTTGCCGACTTCGCCCTCGCTCGCCGCGTGATCGGAGTCGTAGCCCATGAGCGTGGGCAGATCGAAGGCAACCGAGAGTCCGCCGCCGCCGTGCTCGAGCAGATATTTGTAGCGCTCGTTGGTTTCTTCGGGCGAGGCGAAGCCGGAGAACATGCGCATCGTCCAGAGCTTGCCGCGGTAGCCGGTCGAGTGGATGCCGCGCGTATAGGGCGGTTGGCCGGGATAACCGAGATACTGATCGTAATTCCAGTCAACGGGGAGATCGGCCTGCGTGTAGAGGAGGCGGATGGGCGCGTTTGAGATGGTGCTGAAACGGGCGCGGCCATGCTCGTCGCGGTTGGTGCCGGTGAAAGCGCCGAGTGGCGTTTCGGGAGCCTTGTCGAGCGTGGGCGCGAGCGTCTTCTCGGCCCAATCTTTTTCCGGCGCGGCGGGATGGCGGCCTTCAAAGACGTCGAAAATCGGGCTTTCAGCCACGGTCTTGCGCGGATCGGCTTTCGGTTTGTTTTCAGGCATTCCGTTCCCCACCTCAGGCCCCAGTGTGACTTTGATGATAGAGGAGCAGCCGCCATGCTGCAAAAGATGCGACCGACCGAGTGGTTGGTGGAAGTCAGGGTCTTAACCACAGAGGGCACAGGGGACACAGAGGGAAATCCCCAGGTGCTTGACTCCGCTTGACGCTTGTTTTCTCCGGCACCTATGCTTGGTCTTCCTTTAGCGGAGGAGATTCTGAAAGCGTTCCGGCGATTATTGCAGCGGACTCCGGCATACGGCGCGTACAAGGCGCTGGGCCACTATCCCGACTACTGGTATTGGATACTGCGCGGGCGGCCGGCGCGATCTCCGCATCTGTTGAAGCAGAAAGTCGTGCAGGAATACGGCGAGAAATTTGGGCTGAAGACCCTGGTCGAGACTGGAACTTACTACGGCGAGATGGTCGCCGCGATGAAAAGCCATTTCGACCGCGTCTACTCTATTGAATTTGTGCCCGCGCTGGCCGGGCGGGCCACGCGCAAATTCGCGCGCGACGAGCACGTTCGAATTTTTTGCGGCGATAGCCGCGTGGTCATGCCCGAGGTGCTCGCATTGCTCAAAGGGCCGGCACTGTTCTGGCTCGATGCCGGCTACTACGGCTGGGTCGGGATGGAAACCGACAAGCAGCGGCTCTCGGCGGAGATGGAGATGATCCTCAGCCATCCCTACCCACACATCGTGTTGCTCGACGACGCGCGCTGCCTGACTGGACAGGACGGCATTCCCACGGTGAGCGACGTGAAGTCCTACATCGAGTCGAAATTTCCCCAGAGGTCGGTGGAAGTCGAGTTCGACGTCATGCGCATCACGCTGCGGCGATAGCCGACGCTTGCCTGAGACGCGGCACGCCGCGTCTCTACGTTGATTGTTTCGGGCGCGCCAGTTCCCACGCCTTCGCATACTTCCACGAGACATACCCGGCGTGATACAGGTGCAGCAGCAGGCCCTCGCGCCCGTCGAGGAATCCGAGGCGGATAAAGTAGTTGTAGACAAACGTAGCCAGTGGCCGCACCACGATGTCAAGCACGCTGAAGCTGCGATGCCCCTTCTCTACTGCCATCTTCGCGCCCAGCGACGAGTAGCGGTTCATGTGCTCGAGGTACAAAGTGAGGGTGGGATAGGTGTAGTGCACCATTGGGTTGCGGAAGCGCTTCACGGGCCCCCGGCTCCTGAGTTCATAGCGATCGTGCGGATCGAAGCCCGTGGAATAGCCGGCGCCGCGCCGGAACAACCGCAGTTTCGGATCGGGATAGAAGCCGCCGTGCCGCATCCATTTTCCGAGGAAGAGATTCTGGCGCGGTATGGAATAGCCGTCGTAGCCCTCGAACTTGCCCGCGCCGGAGACAACGCCACGGATCTCGTCGGCCAAGCCGGGCGAGACTTCCTCGTCGGCGTCAAGCGCGAGGATCCAGTCTTCGGTGCAGAACTCCAGCGCATAATTCTTCTGCGCCACATAGCCGCGCCATGGCTCGTGGATCACCCTCGCGCCATACTCGCGCGCGATATCGCAGGTGCGATCGGTCGAGCCGGAGTCGACCACAACAATCTCGTCCGCCCAGCGGACACTGGCCAGCGTTCGGCCCAGGTTCGCTTCTTCGTTCAAGGCAACGATGGCGACAGAAAGACCCATGGACAGTGTTGGCGCGAGGAGGAAACTTTTTCCGGACCGCATATTATCGCACACGGAAAAACGTCTCGGAGATCGCGTGGAGATCAACTCAAGTCCGCAACGGATACCGGTACACAAGAGCAACAAGAAAATACAAGAGAGGCGGTTGGGCGCAAAAGCAAACGCCCCTTCGACTTCGCTCAGGGCAGGCTCGCGGGGACGCCCGGCGCTCCATCGCTAACGGTTGCGGCGCTACGGTTGCGGTTGGGCCGGAGGGTTCGCCGGCGTCGTCTGCTCGATTGGCCGCGCCGCCACGTGCGGAATATCCGGCGTGTGCGTGACCTGGCCCCGCTCAGCGTCGGCGATCAGGACGCCGGCGTGATCGAGGAGAAGACCGATTGCCCGATCCAGTTCGACTTCCGCTTTTTCGTACAGCGCCTTGGCGGAGACGAGCGTGACTTCGGCCTGGGTCATGGCCGCCTGGTTCTGCAGCACCAGAGTTGAGGTGGATGCGCCGAGTTTGTACTTCTTTTGTTCGGCGTCGAGAGACTGGTTCGCCAAATCCACGGCGGCTTGGGCGGAGGCGACGCTGGCGCGATTCTGCTGCACGCCAAACTGCGCGTTGCGCACCTCGATGCGCACCTGGTTCTCGATTTGCTGAATGCGCAGTTGCGCCTGCCGGTATTCGAATTCCGAGCGTACCTGCGTAGCCTGACCGGCTCGGTTGCGGAGTGGGATGTTGATCGTGATGCCCGCACCCTTGTCGGGGGCCGTGGAATTGATCAGTTGGTTTAAGGTGCCACCGTAACTTGTAGTAGGAGAAATTGGGATCAGGGTCTGGCCAGGGGGGTTGGTTGCTGCGTTTGGTCCCGCACAGAATCCATTTGCCTGCTCGGACACCGGCTCATTGGCACAGAGGTTCGCCGGATTCTGCGACCCTCCGAGACCCGCACCACCATAATAGGCAAACAGGTCCACCGAGGGTAAGAGCGCGCTGCGGATGGCCTTGTTGCTGATCTCGGTATTAGTGAGGTTGATACGCGCTTCTGCCAATTCGGGGCGATGACTGAGCGCATCATTCACTAAGTCCTGCGTAGGGACAACCGCTTCCTGCGCCGTCAATTCCATGGTCGAGGTAGGAATTACTTCGGCATCGGCCAGCACCGGGTCGACGAGCGTGCGGCTGATCGCGTTCTTCATTAGCAGTTGCTGCAGTTCAAGATTAGTCAGCGCCAAGGTCAGCGTTTGCTGATTTGAAGCGACCGTGCTCTGCGCCCGGACGACCTCGATCGGCGCGAGCGTCCCGATTTGCACTTGCTTTTGGTTGTCGGAGAGAGTCCTCTGCGCGAAAGCCAGTTGCTCTTTCTGCACCCTGACGTTCTCGTAGGCGTACACCAGGTCCCAGTACATGTTTTCGATCTGGTCGACGGTGGTGGTGATTTGCAGGCGGAAAGCCACGTCGGAAATTTCACGATCGTTTTTGGCGATCTGAATGTAGCGAGTGTTAGGAGCGAATCCGAAGCCCTGCAACAGGTGCTGTGTAAGCTTGAAATTGAAGCTGGAATTGAGCTGCGGACTCAATGTCGTGAAAGGCGCGTCCCCAACCGTCTGCCGGGTGTTGCTAAAGCCCACCGACAGATTGGTGCCCCAAGCAAACCCCTGTTGGTACGCGAAGCTTCCGGTGGAGGTGTTCAGCGGAGAGGCAGGGCTGAAAGTACTCGATGGGAGGATATGGTTGCGATCGAGTTGCAATGTGCCCGTAAGAATGGGATCGAAGCTGGTGATGAGCGGACCACTGCCCAGGGTTGACACAACCAGGCCGCCCGAGCCGGCGCCGGCGCCTCCGGCCGCGACGGACGTACCGCCCTGGCCCGAGCCAACTTGCGTGCCCAGTCCGCCTACTCCGCCGCCGGGCGTGTTCTGCACGACACCACTGTTTACGCCAAGAATTGCGGAGCCCGCCTTGGCGCGCCAGACGTCGGTATCGGCGATGTTCAGGTTGTAGCGGGCGATGGCGATATCGAGGTTGTTCTCGAGCGCCAGCGCGACCGCGTCGTTCATCGAGATATAGAGTTTGCCGTCGTGCAGGAACTGGTCGATGCGCGGCGTGTTGGCCAGGTTCGGCGGCGCTACGTGGCGCGGAGTGTAGGGCGCGAGCGGGTTGGGGAAGTGCGACTGCGGGTGCGCGTACTCCTGCACATCAAACGGCTGCGACGATGACGGCACCGCTCTTTGGACCGGCATCTGCGCCGACGGCGCACTGGGCACCTGCGCGGCATCCTGCGCCCACCCGGCAGGTATCATGATTACGGCAAGGAAGACGGCGGCAAGAAAAAGAGCGGCAGCCCGCTGAAACGCAGTCAACACTTTAAAACGTTGCATTCGCATCATCTCCATTGGTCATACTTAAGTGACCACACTCAAGTGATCAGATTCAAGCGATCAGGTTCGAGAGGAACGGACGTAGTGGTTCGCACCTTTGCTAACACTCTGCTAATACGTAGAACGACCGGCAAGAGTTCCTTGCAATCCTCCCCTTGCAATTCTTTGCTTGCAATACTGGGGAAAGGCAATCTTTTTCATTGCTCGTACGTAAAAGTGGTCGTAAGTGAAATAGTATAGCTGACGCACCGCCGCACTTTCCGCGACGGCAGCGGTAAAACTCTGCCGATACCACCGATGGTGCTTGGGCAGCTCAGGACTCGAAAACGAACGTGCGCAATCTCAAACTGATCCTTTCGTATGACGGCGCGGACTTCGCCGGCTGGCAGGTGCAGCCCGGCCGGACGACGGTGCAAGGCGCGCTGGCCTCAGCCGTTGGACGGTTGAGCGGGGAAAATGTACTGCCCCAGGGTTCCGGCCGTACCGACGCGGGCGTGCATGCGCTGGCCCAGGTGGCGAGTTTTGCGACCGCGTCGTCAATTCCAGCCGAAAACTGGATGCGGGCGCTGAACGATATTCTACCCACTTCGATCCGGGTGCTGGAGGTGACGGAGGCCGCGCCCGAGTTCCACGCGCGCAAGTCGGCGCGCGCCAAGACTTATCGCTATCGCATTCACCGTGGAGCGGTCTGTCCGCCGTTTCTGGCGCGGTATGTGTGGCATTACCCATATCCGTTGGAGGAATCGGCAATGGTTGCAGCCGCCGCAGTGGTTGTGGGCGAGCATGATTTCACGTCGTTCGCGGCGGTGGATCCGGAGCGGGTGGACCGGATGGCTGCCGCCGAAAATGTTGGGACTAGCGATGTTCGAACCAGCAGCGCTTGCACGACTAACGTTCGAACGATTTTCTTTTCCACTTGGACGCGCGCAGGCGAGGAATTGATCTATACAATTCGCGGCAGCGGATTTCTTCATCACATGGTGCGGAACCTGGTCGGCACATTCCTGCTGGTGGGGAAGGGAACGGTGAGCCTGGAAGATTTCGGCCGCATCCTCGATGCGCGGCAACGCACTGCCGCCGGGCCGACGGCGCCCGCCAGGGGGCTGTATCTGGTCGCGGTGGAATACTGACCGAAACAGCCCATCACCAATTCATAATAGAGATGACAATTCGCAAGAAAACTGAAGGTGGTGGCGCGGCCTCTCCGTCCCGCGTACACTTCTTCGGAGATGGCCACCAACGTCCCATTCACCGTCTCCCGCATCGCTTCCGTGAACCCGGCGACGGGTGAAGTGCTGGGCGAACTGGACAGTGCCGGGCCGACCGAAGTGCGCGCTGCCGTGGCCCGAGCGCGCGCCGCGCAGCCGGATTGGAACGCCTGGGGCATTCGCAATCGCGTCCGGGTATTGCGCCGCTTCCAGCAGATTCTGCTCGCACATAAGGCCGACATCGCGCGGCGCATCACGCAGGAGGCAGGCAAGCCCACGGTCGAAGCGCTCGTCACGGAAGTTCTGGTCGTGCTCGATGCGGCGCGATTCCTGATCGACAACGTATTCGCGATCCTGCGCGAGGAGAAGCTCCCGCACGGAAATCTCGCCATGAAGACGAAGTCGGGGCGCATTCTACACGAGCCCTACGGCGTGGTCGGGATCATTTCGCCCTGGAATTATCCGTTCTCGATTCCGGCGACTGAAGTCATGGCGGCTCTGGTGGCGGGAAATGCCGTGGTGCTCAAGCCCTCCGAGTTGACTCCGCTGATAGTGCTCGAACTGCAGGCGCTGCTCGGCGAGGCCGGAGTTCCCGACGACATTTTTCAGGTGCTGCCAGGCGAAGGCGCGACCGGGGCGGCGCTGGCCGGAAGCGAAATCGACAAGCTGGTCTTTACGGGAAGCGCCGGCACGGGCCGGCGAATCGCACAGATCGCCGCCGGGCGCCTGCTTCCGGTGGTACTGGAACTGGGCGGCAAGGACCCCATGCTGGTGCTCGAAGATGCCGACGTCGATGTGGCGTCGAGCGGCGCCGTCTGGGGAGCGTTTGTGAATGCGGGGCAGACCTGCTTGTCGGTCGAACGCTGCTACGTGCATCGGAGTTTGTATCCGGCGTTCATCGAGGCTTGCAGCGAGAAGGCGCGCAAGCTGCGCGTCGGCAATGGTATCGATCCGGCTACCGAAATCGGCCCCATGATTCACGAGCGGCAAGTGCGGGTGGTGGAATCGCAGGTGGAGGATGCCCGGCAGCGCGGCGCCCGCGTGCTGGCCGGAGGCACGCGGTTGCGCGAGTTCGGCCCAACGTTTTTTGCGCCCACCGTGCTGGCCGACGTGAATCACACCATGCGCGTGATGCAAGAAGAGACCTTCGGCCCGGTGCTGCCGATTGCGCCGTTCGCCGACGATGCCGAGGCGGTGCGTCTGGCCAACGATTCCGAGTACGGACTGGCCGCCAGCATTTGGACTCGCGATCGCACCCGCGGCGAGCGACTGGCTCGCCAGATCAATGCCGGCACGGTGATGGTGAACGATTTGGTGTCGTGTTTTAGTATCAGTGAAGCTCCGCACGGCGGCGTGAAGTCGAGTGGGCTCGGGCGTACGCATGGCCGCTGGGGCCTGGAAGAAATGGTGCGCGTGAAGTATGTCGACAGCGACCTGGCGCCGCGCATGAAAAAAATCTGGTGGTTCGGCTACGGTAGCGGATTCGCGGGCGAGATGGAAAACTTCCTCGACCTGCTGTACGCCCACCCGCTGCGCGAGAAACTGAAAGCCGGCGTCCGCGCGGCCGGAGCGCTGTGGCGGAGAAAACTGTAAAACCAGTTCTCAGTTCTCAGTTCTCAGTTAAAATCGAGAAGATCTCTCTGAGACCTGAGAACCGAGAACTCGACCATGACCGACTCCCGCGCGTTTTTGCGCCACACCCTCGCTACCATCGCCTATCGCGGAGGGAAAGCGATCCGCAATGCTGGGCCGAGCTTTGCCGAATATGGCTTTCCCGAAACTTCGCGCACGCCGGCGAAAATTCTCGCGCACATCGGCGACCTGATGGACTGGGGCCTCGCCATGTCCGACGGCCGCCGCGAATGGCATGATTCCGCTCCGCTCGCGTGGGAAAAAGAATGCGAGCGCTTCTTCGCCGCCTTGAAACAATTTGACGACTATTTGGCGTCGGACAAGCCGCTCGAAGCTTCCGCCGAAAAACTATTTCAAGGCCCCATCGCCGACGCGCTCACCCACATTGGCCAGATCGCAATGCTGCGGCGGATGGCCGGTGTCCCTTGCAGGGGCGAAAACTACTTCGTAGCCGAAGTGACCGTCGGACGAGTCGGGGCAGATCAGGCGCCCCCGCGCAAGGAATTTGACTGATGCGCGTCCTGTAAGCGCCAGAGTGTGTTTCAAGAGTGGCTTTCAGATCGGACGGCGCATCCCTCAGGGGCTAAAGCCCGCATTTTTCCAAGACATAAACGGCACGAGTAAACTCGTGCCCTTCCCAAAACCGATCTATGAAACCAGTTCTATGCAAAACCGATTTATGAAACCAGCATTAGTGCTGTTTGGCTGAGGAACTGGCGGCGAGTTCGCGAAACAGGCCAAGCAGGGAGGCTGCGGCTTTCTGATCGGAGAGATTTTCTAACGCTACCGTGGCCGTGAAGTGCGGCGAGCTGGAGTTGAATCGCACGCCGACAAAATCCTTGTCGCGCCAGGAGGCCAGCGCATTCACCACCGGGCTGAGTTCGACCGGCCAGTCTTCCTTGGTGGTGAGAATGACGGGGCCAGGGCGGCTGACGGTCCAGGTGCGAGTGCCGGTCGAGCCTTTCGCCCCCGAACTTTTCGCTCCAGTGCGGCCCGACCAGCGATGACGGATGACGTCGAGATGGAAGCCCGGGGGGAATCCCATGTCGGCTTCGAAGGTGAGCGTTTCCTGCTGCTGGCGCCAGCGGCTCAACGCCCACTGCACCGGGAGCGGGCGCGGCAACAGGCGAATGGTGAGACGGGCATCCTCGAACCAGCGCGAGGAAAGATGAAGAGTGGCTTTCAGCCGGGAACTGCTGGCCTGCCAGCGCAGATCCGCGACGCGGCCTCTTCCGAGGCATGCCGCTTGCACCCATTGCAGCACGTTGCCTGCGCGCCGGCGGTTGTAACGGACGAACCAGGCATACCAGAGGAAGAAAACTGTGCCCGCCACGGCCACGTCGATGAGAATCAAACGCCCCACAGTGCCCCTTGCCAGAAATCGTACTTCTTATAGATGCAACTGCGCAAGGGGCGGGCTGAGGAAAAAAGCGGGTCCAGAAAAAGGCCGCCGGCGCCTGCGCTGGCTGCGGGCTTCGAACCACGAGCGAACACTTTCTTGTTTGTCCGCAGCTCGTAGCCCGCAGCTCGACGCTGACCCGCTACAATGGCGGCGTGCGGTTTCGCATCCGACAATTTGAGAAGGGCGATTTTGACACGCTGTGGCGGATTGACCAGGCTTGTTTCGATCCGCAGTTGGCATACTCGCGACCAGAGATGGCTTTCTATATGCGCCGGCCGGGGTCGTTTACCTTCGTCGCCGAAGCGGCTGGCTCTGCGGCTGAAGAGGACGGCAGCGCGATTCTCGGATTCATCGTGGCGGAGACTCGCCGCAGGCATGGGCACATCATCACCATCGATGTGGTCGCGGAGGCCAGGCGCACGGGCGTCGGCTCGGCATTGCTGCTCGCCGCGGAAGAGCAACTGCTGCGCACAGGCGCGCACGCGGTGGCGCTGGAGACGCCGGTGAATAATGAGGCCGCGATTCGCTTCTACAAGCAGAAAGGGTACTTCGTGGAGAAGACGGTTCCCGGCTACTATTCAAACCAGATGGATGCGCTGGTTATGGCAAAAGAGCTGGCGCGGCCGGTGGTGGGATGATTTGATGAAGATTGCGATCCAGGGCGAACTTGGTTGTTTCAGCCACGAGGCGGCGGAGGCGATGTTGCCGCGGGCGAAGGTGGTGCCGTGCGCGCGTTCGCTTGAGGTCTTCGACCGCGTGAAGAGGGGAGCGGTGGACGGCGCGGTGATTCCGATCGAGAACTCGCTGGCGGGCTCGGTCGCCGAACATTTCGATCTGCTGCTGGGGCGCGACGTTCACATCGTGCGCGAGTTTCGCCTGCGCATCGTGCACAACCTGATCGCGCTGCCGGGCGCCAAGCTCGGAGACGTCCGGCGCGTGTTCTCGCACCCGGTAGCGCTCGATCAGTGCCGCGACCTGTTTGCCAGGAATCCGAAGCTGGAGCCAGTGCCGTTCTACGATACGGCGGGAAGCGTGAAGCACGTGGTGGCGGAAGGCTTGCGCGATGCGGCGGCCATTGCCAGCCGGCGCGCCGCGGAAGTGTATGCGGGAAAGATTTTGAAGGCGGGGATTGAGGATGACAAGAAGAACTTTACCCGCTTCTTCCTGATCGAACGAGGAAGGATCGAACAGGGAAAGATCAAGCGGGGCAAGCCGCGGTCAGCGCGAAATGCGGATAAGACTTCGCTGGCGTTCAGCCTGAAGAACATTCCGGGGGCGCTGTTCAAGGCGCTCAGCGTGTTTGCGCTGCGCGACATCAGTTTGAGCAAGATCGAGTCGCGGCCCATGCGCGGGCGTCCGTGGGAATACGTGTTTTTCGTGGATCTGCTGCGCGGCGACGATGAAGACTCGCGCCACGCCCTGCGGCATTTGAGCGAGGTCGCGGAACTGGTGAAGGTGCTGGGAATTTATCCGGAAGCGTAAGGCAGTGGTCAGTGGTGAGTGGCCAGTACCCAGTACCCGGTGCGGATGAAGGCTTCGGGGGAAAGCGTTTGAAGCCGCCTCCGACGTATCCGAATCGGCGGCCTTTCGTCACAACCTGCTGTGAGGTACTGCACAGCGGGAACCGCAGCTTCGTTCTAGCCTGAAGGTGGGCCGCTATGGCCCAGGCCACAAGGAGGCTGGTATGCGTCAGATGTTTGCAGGAGTTCTTATCTTGCTGTGTGTCTTTATATTGGGCGCGGTTTCGGCCGCCGAAAATCAAATGGGAATTAGAGACAACTATAGCGTGAGCTTTGCAGAGAAGGTCCGGGTGGCGGACACGCTGTTGCCGCAGGGCAACTACGAGATCCGCCACGTGATGGAGGGTTCGGACCATATCATGGTGTTCCGGCAGTTGGGGACGAAGAAGCCGGTTGAGGTGCGCGCGAAGTGCACACTGGTTCCCCTGAGCTCGAAGGCCGATAAGGATCAGACCATTTACATCTTGAATGCGGCGAACGAACGCGTTCTGCAGGAGCTGGTGTTCAAAGGCGATCGCGCGAAGCACGTGTTTTAGTTGCAGGCGGGAACACAAGAAAGTAGCCCATTTGACGGGGCGTGCAGGAGCGGAGGTACACCGGCGGAAGGACTAGCCCCAGCGGGGGGGCCGGGTCCCTTCCGTGTCTTGTAAAAGGCTGAAAAAGGTCTAAAATTCAACAACCTAGCACAAAGGCTGCATCCTTTTGGATGTTGAGTTCATCCAAGGTTGAGTGAAAGTCACTCAAGGACAAATCATGAGCGAACCTATTTCTACCGAGCTCTCTTACGAAACCACCGAGCGGTCGCTGCCGATTCTGCCGGTGCGCGACACGGTGCTGTTCCCCCATGCTGTGCTTCCTCTGACCGTGGGGCGGGAAAGTTCGGTGCAGTTGATTAACTCGCTGGGCGACGACAAGACCATCGTGGTCGTGGCGCAGCGCGAGGCGCGTGTGGACTCGCCGCAGCCCACCGATCTGTACTCCATTGGAACGCTGGCGGTGGTGCACAAAGTGGTCAAGATGCCGAACCAGAGCCTGTTTGTTTTTGCGGAAGGACTGGAGCGGGTGCGGCTGGCGGATTTCGCGCAGCTTGCGCCCTTCATGCGCGCGCGCGTGACCACGATTCCGGAGACGATTCCGCCCAAGGATTCCGAGATTGAAGCGCTGCAGCGCAATGTGCTGACCCTGTTCCAGCAGATCGTGGCCGGTTCGCCGACGCTCTCGGACGAGCTTTCGACGGTGGCCATGAACATTGAAGAGCCGGGACGGCTGGTGGACTTTATCGCCTCGTCGCTGCCCTCGCTCTCGACGGCCGACAAGCAGGAGACGCTGGAGACGAGCGACGTCCGGATACGCCTGGAAAAGATCAATCAGCATCTGGCCAAAGAGCTGGAAGTGCAGCAACTGCGGAACAAGATCCAGTCGGAAGTGCAGGACCGGGTGCAGCAGACGCAGCGCGAATACTACTTGCGCGAACAGATGAAGGCGATCCAGAAAGAACTGGGCGAGCAGGACGAGGGCCAGCGTGACACCGACGAACTGAAGCAGAAGATCGAATCGGCAGGCATGCCCGACGATGTGAAAAAAGAGGCGCTGAAGGAACTGGGGCGGCTGGTGCGCATGTCGCCGATGGCGGCGGATTATTCGGTTACCCGGAACTACATCGAGTGGCTGGCGATCCTGCCCTGGGCGAAGACTTCGGGCGGAGAAATTGAAATCCTGAAGGCGAAAGAGATTCTCGACACCGATCACTACGACTTGCAGAAAGTGAAGGATCGCATCCTGGACTACCTCTCGGTGCGGCGCTTAAAGCCCAACATGAAAGGGCCGATTCTGTGTTTCGTCGGACCTCCGGGCGTGGGCAAAACTTCGTTGGGCAAATCCATCGCGCGCGCGCTGGGACGCAAGTTCACGCGTCTGTCGCTGGGCGGAGTGCACGACGAAGCGGAAATTCGCGGCCATCGGCGCACCTACATCGGAGCTTTGCCGGGGCAGATCATTCAGGGCATACGGCGCGCGGAAACGAAAGACCCGGTCTTCATGCTCGACGAGATTGACAAGGTGGGGCGCGACTTCCGCGGCGATCCGGCGTCGGCGCTGCTCGAAGCGCTCGATCCGGAGCAGAACGCGAATTTTCGCGACAACTATCTGGACGTGACTTTCGATCTCTCGAAAGTCTTGTTCATTACCACCGCGAACATGCTCGATCCGATCGCGGAGCCGCTGCGCGACCGCATGGAGATTATCGAACTCCAGGGCTACACCGAGGAAGAGAAAGTTCACATCGCCTTCCAGTACCTGATCCCGCGGCAGGTCGAGGAAAACGGAATCACCAAAGAGCAGATCGAATTTCCGGAAGAGGCGGTCAGCTACGTGATCCGCCACTATACGCGGGAGGCGGGAGTGCGGAACCTGGAACGCACCCTCGGCACCATCTGCCGCAAGCAGGCGCGCCGGATCGCGGAAGGCAAGACCGATAAGCTAGTCGTGACCAAGGAGATCATCCAGGAATTTCTCGGCGGCATCAAGGTCCGCAGCGAGGGCGAAATCGCGGAGCGCACCAAGCGCGCGGGGGTGGTCGTCGGTTTGGCGTGGACGCCGGCGGGCGGCGACGTGCTGTTCGTCGAAGCCAACCAGATGAAAGGCAAAGGCGGGCTGACCATCACCGGTCAGATTCAGGACGTGATGCGCGAGTCCATGCAGGCCGGGTTAAGCTGGGTGCGTTCGAACGCCAAGGAGTTGGGCATTGACGACGAATTCTTCGCCACCCACGACATCCACATTCACGTGCCGGCGGGAGCGATTCCGAAAGACGGTCCTTCGGCGGGCGTGACGATTGTGACCGCGCTGGTGTCGTTGCTGACGGGCAAGCCGGTGCGCACGCTGATGGCGATGACGGGCGAGATCACGCTGAGCGGGAACGTGCTGCCGGTGGG
>Ga0182014_10003775_pt1 | contig 17942 bp, 8 predicted proteins | sample 612S2DmetaG_FD_120489 | JGI IMG/M metagenome (GOLD analysis project Ga0182014, IMG submission 120489) | Permafrost microbial communities from Stordalen Mire, Sweden - 612S2D metaG | ecosystem: Environmental > Terrestrial > Soil > Wetlands > Permafrost | place: Sweden: Stordalen | collected... | reverse complement strand
GCCAAGGTGCGGCCTGGGACCTCCATCGGCGGCGCAAGCCCGCGGTTGCGCCGCCCCGCTGGATTGGTGCCACACTTATGGAAGGAGCCGTTGAAGTCATGCTGATCCACGAGGACCGTTTGTTTCCCGCCGAACCCAACGCACGGAAAATGGCGAAAGCGCTTTATGAGAGCGTAAGAGCTTTGCCCCTTGTCAGTCCCCATGGACATACGCAGGCGGCTTGGTTTGCAGGCAACGAGCCATTCCCCGATCCGGCAAAGCTATTCGTGCAGCCCGATCACTATGTATTTCGCATGATCTACAGTCAGGGAGTCTCACTGGAGGATCTTGAAATTGGGCAGCCGCGGTTGAAGGACCCGCGCAAGGTCTGGCGTATCTTCGCGACCCATTACTATCTGTTCCGCGGTACGCCCACGCGCATGTGGCTGGACTTTGCCTTCCAGGAACTCTTCGGCATGAAGGAGCGGCTGTCGGAATCCACTGCCGACTTATACTTCGACGCCATCTCCGAGAAGCTCCAGACGCCGCAGTTTCTGCCCCGCGCTCTCTACCAGCGGTTCAATCTGGAAGTTTTGTCTACGACCGATTCGCCGCTTGATTCCCTGGCCGATCACAAGGCCATTCTTGACTCCGGCTGGAACGCAAGAATCCTGCCGACGTTTCGGCCTGATGCGGTGGTTGACCCCGAGTTTCCCGGGTTTCGTGAGAACGTCGCGCTGCTGGGCGAGCAGACCGGGGTTGACACTGCGAGCTGGAAAGGCTACCTTGCCGGACTCAGAAGTGCGCGTGCCCGCTTCCGCCAACTCGGCTGCACGGCGACCGACCACGGGCATCCCACGGCAAGAACCGCCGACCTTTCAGAAGCAGACGCCGAGCGGCTTTTCCGCCAGGTGACAACAGGCAGTTCCGATGCGCGGCAAGCGGAGATCTTCCGGGCCCAGATGCTCACCGAGATGGCGCGGATGAGCCTTGACGACGGGTTGGTGATGCAGATTCATCCGGGCAGCGCACGCAACCACAATCGCAAAATCTACGAGCGCTATGGCCGCGACGTGGGCGCGGATATTCCCATGCCGACCAACTATGTTGAAGCGCTCCGCCCGCTTCTCGACCGGTTCGGCAACGAGCGCAACCTGACCGTCATTCTCTTCACCTTGGACGAGTCCGCCTACAGCCGCGAGCTCGCTCCTTTGGCCGGCCATTATCCATGCCTGCGCCTTGGCCCGCCATGGTGGTTCCATGATAGTCCCGAGGGAATGACCCGCTACCGCCAGCAGGTGACGGAGACAGCGGGCTTCTACAACACGGTCGGGTTCAACGACGATACCCGCGCCTTCCTTTCCATTCCGGCACGGCACGATGTGGCGCGGCGCGTGGACTGCGCATTCCTGGCCAAACTCGTCACCGAGCACCGCATCGACGAAGACGAAGCGTTTGAGATTGCGCTCGATCTCGCCTACCGGCTGGTGAAAAAGGCCTACCGGCTTGAGTGAAGCTGCGATCCTGCCCCGCGAATCACCGCTGCCCTTCGTTACGCTTCTCAGCGGGGAGTTACCCGAATCGTCGCCCCTACAAGGCTGATCTGTTTGGTTTCATCACTACAGATGAATCGCTATCCGGGAAGGCTGGTCAAGAACCTTCTTCGTCAGAAAAATGCAGAAGCTCCAAGCAAAGAGCCCCCATCCATTCGGACGGGGGCTCTTTGCTGTCTCTGGCTTCGGTAGATTGATCGCTGTGTTTAGAAAAGGATCTTCAGCGAAAACTGCACGTTGAACGGCTCACCTGGCCCGATGCCGGGATTGCCCAGATAGGGTCCAAGGGTCTCGCTGATCGTGCCGCCCTCGCTCGCAAACGCCATCCCGACGGGCGCCAAGTTGGTGCGGTTGAAGATGTTGAACATATCCGCGCGGAACTGGGCGCTAACCCTCTCGCGGATGGGGGTGTTCTTGAGCAGTGCGAGATCCACGGCGGAGTAGCCGGGATTGGAGTTCTGTCCGCGCCGGGTGGGCGAGTACTGGCCCCAAGCCGGGTCAACAAACGCCGTGGAGCTGAACCACTGAACGGCGCCGCCGGTGATCGCATGAGAAACCCCGGCAGACGGGTCCTTGACCACTTGCACGGCGCGATCCGCGCCCTCTCCATTTCCGCTGCCGACGTTTTGCGCAGCGGATTCCACTCCGGATGCCGTTACGGTGTAAGGCGTTCCACCGTGGAAGGAGAAGCCGGAGTTAAACTCCCACCCCGTCGTCAGGCGGCTTGGCCCGCTGAATTTGGGAACCTGATAGTCGAAATAGCCGGTGAGCGTGTTGCGAACATCGAAGTCCGAGTTGCCGTACTCCGATTTCTCGTCGAGCGGGTTCTGCGGGACATAAGGCAGCTCGCCTGTCTCGTAGTCCAGCGCGTGCGACCACGTGTAACCCGCGGACGCCGCAAGGCCGTGGAAGTTCTGCACCCGCAACGAGGTTTGCAGGGAGTTGTAGTTGGAACCGAGGTTGCTCCTTGCCTCGTCGATAACCGAGAAGGGAAACTTGCCCGGGGTATTGTAATCCGGGCTGTAATAAGGCCGGGTCAGGTTGGGGTCCGCGTCGTTGACCGTCCCGACGGCGGCTGGGTTGATATCGAACAAGCCCAGCAGATGCGTGCCCTTGGTGCCAACGTAACCCAACTGCCAGACCACCGACGAAGTGAAGCTGTGCTGAAGATTCAGGTCGAACGATTCCGTATACGAGGAACGGAAACGCTTGTCGAACGTGGAGATCTTCACCACGCCCACCCCTTTCAGCGCGTCGTTATAGGACTCGAAGATGGCCTGGTTGCTCTGGATGATTGTGTTCTGGACAGCCGCCTGCGCGACCTTCTCATCACCTGCCGGGTTCAGCCCCGGACCGAAGACCGGAATGTTCTGCGCGCCGTTGTTCTGCAGAATTGACTTCATGAAGATGGAGTCTTCGTAGAGACCAAAGCCGCCGCGCAGTACCGTCTTGCTGGAGTTATCCACCTGATAAGAGAAGCCCACACGCGGGCTCCATCCTCCCCAGAACTTGGGGTAGATGTTGGACACATCCTGCCCGGCCACGGCCAGGCCGGTCGGCTTGGTCGGATCGAAGATCGACAGGTTGGGCAAGGCGGAGTGGACCGGGCCCTCGTAGTCGTAGCGCAAACCGTAGTTCAGGCTGAGCCGCTTGCTCAACTGCCACGCGTCCTGCCCGTACAGTGCGAAGGTGTTCACGAAGACCTCGCGCTTGGGGTCGCCGAGCACGATTCCCGATTGCGTGGGGCTCAAGCAGCCGGCAAGAAAGTCCGCCAGGTAAATAACATTCGGATCCGTGGTGTTGGGCGCCGAGCCCTGATTCTTGGTGGCCAGGGCCGCGCACGCCGTGGTCGTCGTTGACCACGGCCCCTGCGACCCATCGAAATAAAGCGTTCCGCGCTGACCGGTCTGGTAGAAGTCGTCCACCTGCGCTTGACGGAACTCTCCCCCGAAGTGCAGTTGATGAGCGCCCTTGGTCCAGGTCAGGTCTTCGTCCAGGTGGCCAGTGATGTCATTGCGGCCCGAGGGAGCCGTGACGCCCAGCGGGTCGAAGCCGTTGCCGCTGGCGGCAAGCCCGTTGCTGGCCTTGGAGGGACCAATCACCAGGTGGGGCGCGCCGGCCAGATCCGCCGCCGTAACGCCGGTATTTAATCCCAACCCGACAGGATCGAAATTGATATCGGCATCGGCGAAGACCTGGTTGAAGTAACTGACGCCCGCCGACAGTTGGTTGGTGATGGCCGTCGAAAGCACGCGGTTATACACCAGCGAGAAGTTCTGCACGTGAATGGGAGCATTCTCGAAGTAGGGCGTCAATTCCGACGAGGTGGGAGCCGTCTGCGTCCCCTGGCCGATGAACCAGGTAAACGCGAGATGGTCCTTGTCCGTGAGCTGCTCGTCGAACTTGGCGATTCCGTTGAAGCTATGCCCAGTCAGGTTGCCAGTGGCCGAGTAGTTACCGGAGCTGGCGGGTCCGGTCAGCGCCGAAGAAGGCCAAAGGGCGGCCAGCGTGCCGTTGCCGTTCAACAGATTCAAGGCTACTGGGTTCTCAGGCACGCCATACTGGGTCAGGATGGCCTGGGCCGCGGTCTGATATGCGGCGGAGGGTTCCGTCGCCTTGGTCCCGGCGCCGATGAGAAACTTCTCGTGCTCCCCGGAGAGGAAAAAGAATGTCTTGTCTTTCCAGATCGGCCCGCCCACCGAGAATCCGTAATGCTGGTCCCGCGTGGCTGGCTTGCTCGACTCGAATGGATTGTCCGCCTGGAAAAACTCATTGTGATTGAAGTAATACGCCGACCCGTGCAGCGCGTTGGTGCCCGCCTTGATGGTCAGGTTGGCCGTGCCTCCGGAGTTGCGTCCGATTTCGGTCGAGCCGGCGGTCACAAACGAAAAGTTGTCAATCGCGTCGATGGGCAGAATCACGCCCGCCAGCGCTGACACGCCGCCCTGGTTCACGGCCGGAATATTCCACCACAGATCGTTGTTGTCGGTTCCCTCGATCTGCCAGTTCACCGAGTTGGACCGCGTGCCGTTGACGCTGGCCATGCCCCCGCCCCCGCCCGTCGACAGTCCGGCAAAACCGGTGGTCTGGGCCAGCATCTGGGTAAAGTCGCGTCCGCTGTTGGGCAGGTTCTGCACCACCACTTCCGGAATCGCCGTCGACTGCTCGTCGGTCACCGTGTCCAGCGTCAGCGAGTCCGCCGTAACCTCGACGGTCTGCGCCGCTGTCGCTACTCCCAGCTTCACCGGCAGCGTGTAGCTCACGCCGGCCGAAACCGTCACCTTGTTCACCTTGACCGTGGAAAAGCCCGCCGCCGAAACCGTCACCGAATAGTCGCCCAGAGGCAGGTTTGTGAAGGCAAACTCGCCGGCGCTGGAGCTGACTGTTTTCAGCGAGGTGTTGGTCGCCGTTTCCACCGCCGTCACCAGCGCACCTGGTACAACAGCACCCGATTGGTCGGTCACCGTTCCGCTGATACCGCCGCGAAACGTCTGGCCATAGCCGGTGGCGGGTCGTGTAAACAGCGCTCCCAACCCCAGCAGCAGGACAGTCAATACACTTCGAGTCATTCGATTCGCCATTCCGGCTCTCCTTCAGGTCAACAGGTAAATTTGTACGGTTTTGCGCCCGGTAAAATAAGGGGTAGCGTCGTTTCAGGACGGGCGCATAAAAGACGAACAAAGGCTTATTTTTTCTTCAAGTGTCTACGGGAATGGAACGCGTTCAGGGGAATTCCATTCCCAAACATAATGGGGAAACAGATAAGGAAGCAATAAGGATTCAAGCAAAAAAATCTGACGCGCGGCCCAAAAAAGCCGGCAGAATCGTCGCGCGCTGCAGGCAGCCTTCAGTCATTCGCCTTGAAGCCGGAAAGGACCGATCTCGCAGCCCGTGATCCAAATCACTTTCGCAGGTGCTCCAACGCACATCGCTCCCATTTCATCGGTGCCACGCTGGCGAGTACGAGGTGGCTGCCATGCCGAGCTTGGGCAAGGAAAGCTGGACTCATCCGGCCGTGATCCTCGTCGCTACCGACTTGAGCGACCTGGACCGCTTGATGCCGTTTGCCTTTGCACAGGCAACCGAGACCGGGGCGCGCCTCATTCTGCTCCATGTCCTTGCCTCCGGCGCGTCGATGGCCGTCGACGCCGTCGGAATGCCGTATTACGATCCGGCCGGCGCCCTGGATTTTGCCAGCAAGGCGCTGGAGCCGGTTTGCGCGGTGGCCCGGCGTCACAACATCGGCTGCGATGCCCTGGTGCGAGAGGGGCAGGCGGCCCAGCAGATTGCCGCCGCCGTTCGACAGTTCCAGGCGGATCGCGTTCTTTTGGGCACCCGGAGCCGGAGCAAACTGGGCAAGCTGCTCCTTGGCTCCGTGGCGGAGCAAGTGCTGCGTTCGGTCAACATCCCGGTCATGACCGTGGGTCCCGAGGCTCATCTCCCGGTGGAAAACGATGACCGCCAACCGGTCGTCCTGCATGCCACAGCATTGAGAGAGGCCTCCCGCCCGAGCGCAGCACTTGCGTGCCGAATTGCCGCCGAACGAAAAGCAAGGCTGCTGTTGCTCCATGTTCTCCCACCCCTGGACGAGATGGTGCGCCAGGGCCTGCCCACCGGCCTGGACGCCACTGCCCTGCATGAGTTGCGTGTTCTGGCTGAGGAAACCAGCGCCGGCGGTACCACCGATGTCGAGCCCATGGTGGTCTACGGCAACCCGTCGATCGAGATTCTGGCCGAGGCCTCCGAGCGTCACGCCAGCCTCATCGTGCTGGGAGCCACGCAGCGCTCGGCGTTTGAAAACCTCACCCGCGACCGCACCATCTATCGTGTCCTGGCCCACGCGCGTTGCCCGGTGCTCACCCTGCGCGAGCCCGTAGCCACCTTGGTGCCGGCCGATGCCAACCGCCAAATCTCTTATCAATAAGTGATTCCAAATCAACGAATGGCGAATTCAACGGCTCGCTGAGGAGAGCAAGCTGGCAGGGAATTTACGCGGTGAGGCGCTCGAGCTGGTCGGGCTTCACGATGGTCAGGCTGGCGCCCTTGATGGTGATCCATTCATCGCGGCGAAACTGGTTGAGCAGCCGCGTTACAGTCTCGCGCGAAGTACCCGCCATGTTGGCGATCTCTTCGTGCGTCAGGGCCATGGTGAAACGGATTTCGGGCTTGCCGTTGGCCGAGTTGCGGCCCCAATCCAGCAGCAACCGCGCCAGTCGTCCCGCCGCCGAACCGGAGAGCGCCAGCCGCTTGGCATCGTGGAAGACCGTCAGGTACTCGCCGGAGAGCGATTGCGCGGCATGCATGCTGGCGATGCCGTGGCGCCCGAGAAAATCGACGAACTCCTGCTTGCGCACCGTCTTCACCTGGCAGGGTTCAATGGCCTCGGCGGTCACTTCGTGCGGAACATTGGCCAGCACGGCGCTCAGACCCATTACATCTCCCGGTCCGGCGATCTTTAGAATCATGGTCTTGCCGTCGCGGGATGTGGAAGAAATCTTCACCTGGCCGAAGCAGATAACAAAGACATTGCGCGCCGGGTCGCCTTCGGAAAACAGCTTGGCTCCGCGGGCGTGGCTCATCATGATCCCGATCCCGTCGTAATCCTGCAGGGCTTCCGGCGTGAGATTACAGAACATTCGCAAATGGCGATGCTCACAATTAATACAATCTTCCGGAGGGTGATGAGAATGGAATGATGCCATGGGTTTGCCGCTGGTCAAACTGAAGTATAGCGCATTTCAGCGGCCTCGAAGACAGGGATTTTCCGTCAAACCACTGGCCCACGCCCCGGAGGGCCTCCAGACGAACCTTTGTAAAGACAAATTCCCAGGTCTACCCCGCCTGCGCCGCGGAACTTTGCCGCCGGGTTTTTACCGTGCGGCTCATGCAGCACACGCTGTAGGCGCGTGACACTTCGCGGGCCAGTTCCTCCAGCAACTGCATCCGCAAGGGTGGATAGCTCTGAAACGCCTGACTCAGAGCGTCCATCGGCAACAGCAACACCGATCCGGCCGTCTGCGCGCTCAACGTATAGGTATGCCGGCCGTCCCCCAGGGCGGCTGCCAGCTCCACCAGGTCTCCGGCGCGGGCTGGCCCCAGCGTCACCCGCGTCTCCATCCGCTCGGTCCTGCGCTGAAATTGCCCCGACACCACCACATAGAGACCATGGCACATCGCGGATTGACGAAACACAACCTCCCCAGCATCGAAATCGATGCTCCGGGCCGAGCCGTTCAAAAGATGCCCGGTCTCTGGCGGGCAGTCGAGCAGCTCTGCCAGAGGATGCGCTTGGACGGCATCCAGTCGCCCGGATCTTGCCTCAGGTTGCATGTCTGGATCTCCCTCTGCTTTCGCCCGGGTTGCTGCCCTGCGGTGGGGGGCGCCTGCCTTCCGCCTGCCGGCCGATTCCGGGCGAACCCCTTTGGTCATGCGAGTTTGCGACGGTTCGGTTTTCATCATTGCAAATCGCTCCAAATGCATCTGCTCCGGAACCCTCCGGACCCATGAGACGAGAGGTCGGCAATTCTCCTAATCCCTGTCCATCGCGCGCGCCGGGCGAACCCTCGCCGCCTGCGCAACCGCCGAGCTATCGGGCCTCAGCGGAGGCAAAGGCCTCGGGCTGGCGTCCGGCCGGCGCCGGCTGCGGAGGTACGCAAAGCACGGGAACGCGCGAGCGGGCCAGCAAGGCAAATGCTGTGCCATGCGGGCCCGGCGTTTCACTGGAGCGCTTGACTCCGGCCACCAGGATGCAGGGATGGTGCTGCCGGATGGCCTCGGCTACTGCGTCGGCCGGAGTGCCGTCCTTCACAATGCAACGCACCGGGAACTGCCCGCTCGGCTTGATGCCGAACTCCTCCAGCGTCGTTGCGCTGGGGTTCAAAAAGGCCACCGTCTCGGCCGCTGAGCGTGCATGGAGCACCAGCAGGGTGCGATGAAAGGTCTGCGCCAGCGAGTAGGCCGTGGCCACCGCTTCCGATGTTGCCTGGTTGCGCTCCAGAGCCAGCAGCACCGGCCCGCCCGGAGTGGGACGGAATTCCCCGGCATTCCAATCCGCGGCCACCGCCAGCACCGGGCACGGCGCCAGACGCACCAGTTGCTCGGCAACGGCGCCCACAATCACCGGCCCGGCGCCTTCCATCCCCTTGGTGCCGACCACGATCAGCCCCGCCTGGTATTGCCGCGCCACATCCACCAGCATTTGCGCCACCGCCCCCTGGCGAATCTCCGAATGGCTATGGATACCCTCCTGGAGCAAGTCGCCCGCCATCCTGTCCAGCACCGCGCGGGCCTGCTCGGGCAAGCTCTTCAGCACCCGTCCCGGAACCGCTTCCACCGCGGCATAATCCATCGGATCCAGCCCATGCGCCAGCACGATCCGCGCACCATAGGCTGCGGCCAGCTTGCGCGCATACTCCAGCGCCGCCTCCGACCGCCCGTCCAGGTCCGTAGCCACGACAATCGTCTTCAAACCGTCGGCAAAGCTCATGGACGCCTCCTGGCGCCGATCGGCGCCTTTGCGATTCTGCCTATTGGTTAACGAGTCTGCGCCCCCGGTCAAGTGCAAGGCAGTGACCCCATTCACCCCCCCCTGTGACTCGTGTCACAAAATAAAGGATTAAGACGGACCAAATACCGTCCGGCCCACTCCCCAGGCTGGCCGCCGTCTGGAAACTGCTATACATCGACGGGCCAAATACGGTAGCCTTCTCCGCGTCATGAGACACACATCGAAGCCTTCTACTCAATCGATTTTTCCTTTTGGCGCAGCCTTACTGGCGCCCGCCCTGCTGGGTTGTGCGCTCGCCGCCGCGGTTTCCGCCCTGGCGCAAGGGCCGGCCCCGGACTCACCCGACATCGAGGCCAAAGCCCACGCCCTGGTGGCCAAACTCACCCTGGAACAAAAAATCGATCTGCTGGGCGGCGTCGATGGTATGTACACCCATGCCCTGCCGGCCATCGATCTGCCCCGCTTCAAGATGTCCGATGCCTCGGTCGGCGTCCGCACCTGGGGACCCACCACCGCCTACGCGGGCGGCGTCGCCCTGGCCGCCACCTGGGACACGGAGTTCGCCCGCAAGCTGGGCGAGAGCCTGGGCAAGGATGCCCGAGCCCGCAGTGTCCACTTCCTGCTCGGCCCAGGGGTCAACATCGCCCGCTCGCCCATCGCCGGCCGCAACTTCGAATACCTCTCCGAGGATCCCTTCCTCAACGCCAGCCTGGTGGTTCCTTACATTCAGGGGGTGCAGTCCCAGGGCGTCATCGCCACCGTCAAGCACTATGCCGTGAACAACCAGGAGTACAACCGCCACAACGTCAGCTCCGACATCGACGAGCGCACCCTGCGCGAGATCTACCTGCCGGCCTTTGAAGCCGCCGTCACCCAGGGCCACGTCGACGCGGTCATGAACTCCTACAACCTGGTCAACGGCGTCCACGCCACCCAGAACGAGTTCCTCAACCTGAAAGTGCTCAAGGGCGAATGGGCCTTCCAGGGCATTCTCATGTCGGACTGGGATGCGACCTACGACTCGGTGGGCGCGGCCAACAACGGCCTGGATCTGGAAATGCCCTCGCCGCGCTTCATGAACCCCAAGGCCCTGCTGGCCGCGGTCAAGGATGGCTCAGTGAAGGAGTCCACCCTCGACGACAAGGTGCTGCGCCTGTTCCGCACCGTGCTCCGCTACGGCTTCCTCGACCGCCCCCAATTCGATTCGTCCAGCTCCACCTACTCGGTGGCCGACCGCGCCGTCGCCCTGCAGGGCGCGAGAGAAAGCATCACCCTGCTGAAGAACGAGGGCTCCTTTCTGCCGCTTGACCCGAACAAGGTCAAGACCATCGCCGTCATCGGTCCCGACGCCTGGCCTGCGGTCCCCGGCGGCGGCGGTTCTTCCGAGGCCCAGGCTTTCGAGCCGGTTTCCATCCTCACCGGCATCGCCAACCAGGCCGGCCCCCAGGTGCGCGTCCTCTATAGCCGCGGCCTGCCGGAGATGAACGAGGTCTTCGGGCAAACCCGCTGGGAGGGCGGCGTCAAAGTGGCCACTTTCCCCAGCAGGAACTTCACCGGCACGCCGGAAACGGCCAGTACCTCCAGCATTGCCGACTACAAGAACGAGTGGTGGGGACCCGAAGACAAAACTCCGCGCAGCATCCGTTACACCACCGCCTTCAAAGCCGCCAGAGAGGGCAAATACCTGGTCCTGGCCGCGGTTTCCGGAAGCGACGACGTCAAGGTGCTCATCGACGGCAAGCCGCTGCTCTCTCCTCCCCACGTCGAGGGTCAGGCTCCGCAATTCTGGACCCTCGATCTGAGCGCGGGCCAGACCATCAACGTCGTTGCCGAATACCTGCCCGGCTTCGTCGGCGTTCGCCTCGGCCTCGGAATCGCCTATCAGCCGGACCTGATCTCCGAAGATGTGCGGAAATTTGCCGCCGCCGCGGATGTAACCGTGGTGGCCGTTGGCTTCAGCACCACCACCGAGAGCGAGGGCCTCGACCGCTCCTTCGAGCTGCCCTGGGGCCAGGATGCGCTGATCGAGGCCGTGGCCGCCGCCAATCCGCACACTGTCGTCACACTCACTGCGGGCGGCGGCACGGATACCCGGCGCTGGCTCAGCAAGGTTCCCGCGCTGGTTGACAACTACTATCCGGGGCAGGAAGGTGGCACGGCCATTGCCGAGGTTCTCTTCGGCAAACACAACCCGGAGGGCAAGCTGCCGGTCAGCTTCGACCGCCGTTGGGACGAAAGCCCCTCGGCACAGTACTACTACCCCATCCCCGGCGCCGACACCGCGCTGCACGTCACCGAGACCGACGGCAGGAAAGTCGAGTACGTGATCCCCCACGTGAAGTACGAGGACCGGCTGATGGTGGGCTACCGCTACTGGACCACCACCGGTAAGCACCCGCTGTTCCCCTTCGGCTTCGGGCTGAGTTACACCACCTTCAGCTTCTCCAGGCTCCAGGTGCCCGCAACCGCCGCCTCCGGCTCCGCAGTCCCGGTCAGCTTCGACATCACCAATACCGGCAGCGTGGCCGGCGCGGAAGTGGCCCAGCTCTACGTCTCCGATCCCTCGGCCAAAGCCAAACGGCCCGAACGCGAGCTGAAGGGCTTTGAGAAGGTGCGCCTGGCGCCCGGCGAAACAAAACACGTCACCCTCAACCTCGACGCCCGCGCCTTCAGCTACTGGGACGAAGCGGCCCACAAGTGGACCATCGACCCAGGCAAGTTCGTGGTCCGCGTCGGCGACTCCAGCGAAAACACGCCGCTGACCGCGGACCTGACCATCAACTGACCCTTCCCGCAATGGACAAGAACCGGCCTGCCGCCTTCCCAGCGCAGGCCGGTTTTGTTTGCGCGGCTCGTCCTGCTTTCGTCAGGAAGAAGCCTTCTGTCCAATAGACAATGGTTTGCCTCTCTCAAAAAGGGTTAGACTGGGTGCTCAGGATTGCTCGCGTCGCAGCAGTTGCTGCTTTCCCGGTAAGATGCGTGGCGATCCATTCACAAATTGAAGGTTGGGAGGGGTCAAATGGTCGTGCGTAGAGGCATTCTTGCACTCGGTTTCATCGTTTTTTGCGCCCTGCTTTGCGTCGCCGGTTGCGGCGGAGGCGGCGGAGGAACGACAACGCCGCCCGAACAACAAGCAGCCACCCCGACCATCTCCCCGGCTGGTGGAACCTATACGTCGGCGCAGACGGTCACCCTTGCCGACACGACCTCCGGGGCCTCGATTTATTACACGACCGACGGGTCGACGCCCACCGAGCTTTCGACTCTCTATTCGGCGTCGATGCCCATCTCCATTTCATCCACCACGGCCGTCAAGGCGATTGCCGCCGAGCCCCCGGGCTATTTGAACAGCGCCGTCGCCTCCGCCACTTACACCATCAACTTGCCCGCCGCCGCCATGCCGACCTTCTCTCCGACGCCGGGAGCCTATGCGTCGGCGCAGTCGGTCAGCCTGGCCGACACAACCACCGGGGCTTCGATCTACTACACGACAGATGGTACTAATCCCACCACCGGGTCGACTCTCTACTCGCCATCGACGCCCATCGCCGTTTCCTCCACCACGACCATCAAAGCCATCGCGGCGGCCAGCGGCTATGGGAACAGCGCCGTGGCCACGGGAGTCTACACGATTGCCGGCTCGGCCTCCGCGGTATCCGTGGTGCTCAGTACCAACGACCAGTCTCAACTGATGGCCACGCAACCCAGCGTCAACTTCACCACTGCGGAGACGGATGCGGGAACGAACACCGTGATCGTCGATTCAACCCAGAAGTATCAGACCATGGAAGGCTTTGGCGCGGCCTTCACCGATTCGGCCACTTACCTGCTGATGGAAGTGGAACCGTCGTCGTCGCTCTCCGCAACTCTCGACGACCTGTTCACGCTCAAAGGCGACGGCATCGGCCTCAGCTTCATGCGCATTCCCATGGGTGCCACCGACATCGCGCGCAGCGTCTATTCGTTCGACGACATGCCGGTCGGGTCTACCGACCCCACGCTGGCCAACTTCTCCATCGCCCACGATCAGAAGGACATTCTGCCGTTGATCAAGCAACCCAAGACGCTCAACCCGCAGATGAAGCTGATGGCCAATCCCTGGAGCCCTCCAGGCTGGATGAAGGATCCCGCGTCGATGAGTCCGGTCTCCATGCTGGGCGGGACGCTGCTGATGACCACCGCCAACGAGACGGCCTTTGCCAACTATTTCGTCAAATATCTCCAGGCCTACGCAGCGGCGGGCGTGCCCATCGACTACATCTCGCTCCAGAACGAGCCGCTCAATATAACCACGTCCCTTCCCAGCATGGGAATGAGCGACAGCACGCAGCTGGCCTTGCTGCAGGGCTACGTTCTGCCCGCGTTGACAGCCAACAACATCGCCACCAAGGTGCTTGTCTACGATCACAACTGGGATACACCGTCGTATCCGGAATATGTGCTGAACGGGCTGACCACGCAGCAATTGACCCAGGTGGCGGGAACGGCCTGGCACGGGTATGGAGGCGCTCCCGGCGCGCAGCAATTGGTCCAGAACCAATTCCCGAGCCTGGGCGCGTGGCAGACGGAGCACTCCGGCGGCACCTGGGTGACCGATCAGTTTACCTCGGATTTTCTTGAGATCACGCAGGTGCTGCGGAACTCCGCGAAGTCCTACGTCAAGTGGAGCCTGGCTCTGAACGAAAACCTGGGCCCCAACCTCACGCAAGACGCCGGGCTGGGCGGATGCGACACCTGCACGCCCATTGTGACCGTCAACAGCTCGTCCGGCGCGGTCACCAAGGACATCGAGTTTTACACGCTGGGCCACTACAGCAAGTACGTGCTGCCCGGCGCAGTGCGCGTCTACAGCAGCAACACGCCCGCCATCGCCAGCGTAGCCTTCGAAAACCCGGATGGATCGATGGCATTGATTGCGTACAACAACTCGACGTCCAGCCAGGCCTTTGCGGTGCAATGGGGCACGCAGTCGTTCTCTTACACCTTGCCGGCCACCGCCGCTGCCACCTTTACCTGGACGGGAGTCCAGACTGACGCACAACCTGCCCTGGCAGCGACCGCGCAAATCCAGGGCTCCAGCTTCTCCAGCGAATCGGGCCTTGAAACGGAGAACACCAGCGATGCTACCGGCGAATACGACCTGGGCTACATTGCGCCCGGCGCCTATGCTGTTTATCAGAACATCGACTTCGGCGCTTCGATCACCGAAGTCAAAGTGCGCTCGGCAAGCGACGGCGGCGGCGGGACCGCGACCTTCTATCTCGACAGCATGACCAGCACTCCGATTGCCTCGGTCACTTTACCGGTAACCGGAGGCTGGCAGACCTGGACGACGACCAACGCACCCGTAACCGGCGCCTCGGGGGTGCACACGCTCTACGTTGTTTTTGCGGGAGTCGGATCGTCCACCAGCATTGCCAACGTCAACTGGTTTCAATTTCAATAATCCCGGCCGGATGGAGCGGAACCGGAGCGTATGGTTCCGCCCTAGCCGGATCAATTCGAAAAGCAGGCGCAGTTTCCGCTTACTTCCCTGCTTCCGCGGGCAGTCCAGCCTCGGCCGCCGTGGGCAGCGTGTGCGTTTCCCGCCATTGGCGCTCCACCTGCATCCAATGTTCGCTGCGCCCGGCCCACAGATCGGCGGCGCGGTCGTAGCGGACCAGATCGTTCTGAAGCCAATAAGGGCGGTTGTCGCGCAGCCAGGCCTGGCGGAACAGGTCGCCGAGCAGCAGATAGCCGTCGTGAATATCGTTGAAGCGCCCCTCGTTGGAGCTGATCGCGCGCATCTTCAGGCTCACCTCGTTCCACCGGGTCTGGTCGGCCAACAGGGCCTGGGCCTCGCCGTAAGCCGCGACGCTCTCCTCGGCAGCCTGAAACTTGAGACCCACGAAATCGACGCGGCGTGCGCCCAGTTCGAGCGCGTCCAGGGCTTCCTGATTTTCGAGTTTGCCCGCCGCCCTGGCCTCCGCCACCAGCGTAATGGCCTTCTCGGCATGAAGGCGCAGTTCGCCCAGCGACGGCCGCAATTTTTTGGCCACGCGCTGCCCATCCGGCGAGAAGGGATCGACCCAGAAGTATGCATCCTGGGCGTCGCGCAGGCCGGCTCGCTTGAATACATTCTGCGCGGCCATCAATTCCCGCTGGGCCTGGCTGATTTTGCCCGTCGAGTCGCCGTGAAACGCCTGGCCAAAAGACGCAACGAAGTTGTCCTCGGAGATTTCGCCCGGCTGCCAGCTTGCGGCCGCGCCAAACAGCACCCCAAACCAGTTCTCGTCGAAGATGCCCTCGCCGTCGTCGTTCCACACCGTGTTCAACATGCCCGTCGAGCCCAGCTTCTGCCCGTCGCGGACAAAGGCGCGGATGTTGCCCATGGCCTCGTTGTTGTTGGGATAGATGCGGTTCCAGTTGTTCACCCCGGGAGCCACCCAGGTTTCCAGGCCCGCGTTGGTAAAGGGCACAATCAGCGCCGTGAAGTCCGGCTTCGCGTCGTACTCCCAGGGCACGGCGATCATGTCCTTGGGCAGCGTGCCCACCAGCTCCGGTGAGTTCACGGCCACGTCGCCCCAAAACAGCAGCCGCTTGTGGTTGGGCTCGAGCGTCGAGTGAATCTGCTTCAGGTAGTCCAGATAAACCGCGCCCAGCCCCTGCTGCTTGACCGCATCCCGCGTCCTGCCCAGACCCAATTCGAAGGTCTCATCCGCGCCGATGTGGGCGTAGGGGCCAGTAAAGACCTGTGCCAGTTCGCTGAACCAGCCAGCGATCAGCGGCAGTGAGGCGGCATCGCCAGGAGCCAGCACCGCGCCGTGCGCAGTCTCGCCCAGATCCGAAAACTGCTCGAACTTGAGCAGGTTGTGCAAGTGGCCGAAGGACTCCTGCTCCGGGATCACCGTGATGTGGAATTTCGCCGCGTAAGCCACCAGTTCGCGCGCCTCATCCGGGGTCATCGCGCCGCCCGGAAAGGCCGCGACGGGCGAGGACGAGTAAGCGAAGGTGTGCTCGAAGTAGGGCGAGAAGATGTTGAGCTTGTAGGCGGCCAGGGTGCGAATTTCCCGCTTCAGAAAGTCCATGCTCGGCAAGGGGCCGCGCGACCAGTCGTCAGAGAGACCGCGATGCGCCATGGCCGGCCAGTCGCGCAGGGTGGGCACCAGCAGAACAGTGTCTTTGCCACTGCCGCGAACCAACTGCTTCACGGTCTGAAGACCGTAAAAGAGACCGGCGGAAGTTTCAGCGATGACGGCCAACTGTTGCGGGCCGTCGGGAACGATCGCGTACCCCTCATCGTGCATGGCCGGATCGAGCTGGAGGTGGTACCGTGCAAGCAAGGCCTTCGCTTGACGGGAATTGGTCGCCACAACCCGGATTGTGGGTTGCGGGTTCTCTCCGCTTCTCACCTGATCAAAATGGAGGGCAAGCACAAGCGGCAAGCCCTCGGCCTTGCCAGCCGGCAGCAAGTCCGGATCAATGAAGTCCAACCCGGCCTTGGCTTGGCCGCGGGACGGCATGGTGAACACATTCGGCCCGGCGACGCCAAGGTGCACTACCTCAACTGCGGTGCACTCTCGCGGGGCGGGCACCAGCTTCAGGTCCGAACAAGCAAAGAGCGCTGCCGTGGGCACTTGTGTCAGCGCCCTAACTGCGGCGGATAACAGAATCAAGGAAACCAAAGAAGAACGGAGACGCATAAGCCCCTTCCTCACTCATTCCAATTAGGATGAAAGGCTAACGCATCTGCGCCTTGTGTGTACACCGGACGAGTACGGGTTGTATGCACAACTTGCAATACCAAATTAAAGAGCCTGTCCCGACCCCTTTCCAGGTCGAAACAGGCTCATGAGAGATGGCGGCTTTTCGTTTGAAGCCGGCTCCTTTACCTCAAGCTTTTCAGCGCCGGGTAGAGCCTGCGCCACTTCGCATAGCCAAGCTTGTAGGCCACCTGATCGGCGGGGTCGGCCTCGATGCGCTGCGCCACCTCGATGGCCTGGGTGCAGGCTCGGTCCAGGTTGGCCCAGTGACCCGCGCCGACGCCGGCCAGCAACGCGGCGCCGAAGGCGCCGCCCTCTTCCGCAGTGAGAATCTCCACCGCTTGGCCATAAATGCCGGCCTGAATCTCGCGCCACAGCGGCCCCTTGGCTCCGCCTCCGCCCAGGCGAATCGCCGTCACCGGAATTCCCAGCTCGGCGAAAAGCGTGAAGGTGTCTTCGAGCGAGTAGGCCACGCCTTCCAGCACCGCGCGGACAAAGTGAGCCGCCGTGTGGGAGCTCGAAATGCCCGCAAATGCGGCCCGCACCTCCGGATCCAGATGCGGCGTGCGCTCGCCCAGCAGGTAGGGCGCCCATTCCAGGCCCTCGCTCCCGGCCGGGATCTTGGCCGCTGTCGCCGTGAGGCTGTCGTAATCCTGCCCAGCAAAAAACGTCTCCTTGAGCCAGCGGAAGCTCAAGCCCGCCGACTGGGTCACGCCCATCACGTGCCACAGGCCGGGAACGGCGTGGCAGAAGGTGTGCAGACGGCCCTTGGGGTCCTTGGTGGGAGCGGCCGTGGCCGCAAAAACCACACCTGAAGTCCCGATCGTCGCCGACACCGATCCCGGCTGCAGGATGCCCATGCCCACCGCGCCCGCGCCCTGGTCGCCCGCTCCGGCAACCACAGGAGTTCCGGCGGGCAATCCGGTCAGCCCGGCGGCGCTCTCGCTGATGCGCGCGCAAACTTCGGGCGATTCATACACCTGGGGCAGCCAGCTCTCGGGAATTCCCGCTGCCTCGGCCACTTCCCTCGACCAGCGGCGATGCGTCACGTCCAGCAGCAGCGTCCCCGACGCCTCCTGCACGTCGATCGCATACTCGCCCGTCAGCCGGTAGCGCACATAGTCCTTGGGGCACAGAATATGGCGGATCTTGGCAAAAATC
>Ga0182014_10003768_pt1 | contig 17969 bp, 13 predicted proteins | sample 612S2DmetaG_FD_120489 | JGI IMG/M metagenome (GOLD analysis project Ga0182014, IMG submission 120489) | Permafrost microbial communities from Stordalen Mire, Sweden - 612S2D metaG | ecosystem: Environmental > Terrestrial > Soil > Wetlands > Permafrost | place: Sweden: Stordalen | collected... | reverse complement strand
CTAGCCTGCGACGACGTTGACCAGCTTGGGCGCGCGGACGATGACCTTGCGAATGGACTGGCCGCCCAGCGCGCGGATGACGCCCGCGGCCGCCAGGGCCACCTCACGCAGATCGTCCTCGCTGATGTCCGGCGGGACCTCGACCCGATCCCTGACCTTGCCGTTCACCTGAACGACGGCGGTGACCGAATCGGTGACGAGCAGAGCCGGGTCGGCCACCGGCCAGCCGGCCCTGGCCACCGACGGCTGGTGGCCCAGCAGTTCCCAGCACTCATCGGCCGTGTACGGGGCGAACAGCGACAGGAGCACGGCCAGCACCTCCGCCGCCTCACGGACCGCCGGGTCGCCCGCGCCCGGGCCGGAATCGATGGCCCGCCGCGTGGCGTTCACCAGCTCCATCAGCCTGGCCACGGCCACGTTCAGCCGGTGGGCCTCGACCAGCCGCGTGACATCGTCGATGGTGTGGTGCGTGACCCGGCGCAGGGCCACATCGCCCGGTTCCCCGTCCGGCCGGGACGATCCGGCCGCCGCGACGTCGCCGGCGATCCGCCACGCCCGGGCGAGGAACTTCACCATCGCCTCGGGCCGCATATCGGCCCAGTCGATGTCATCCTCGGGCGGGCTGGCAGAGATCATCGTGAGCCGGATCGCGTCCACTCCGTGCGCGGCCAGCTGCCGGCCCAGGTCGACCCCGTTACCCAGCGACTTCGACATAGCCTTGCCGCCGTTGATGACCTGGCCCTGGTTCAGCAGCCGGGTGAACGGCTCGCGGAAGTCGACCAGGCCCATGTCGTGCAGGACCTTGACGAAGAACCGGCTGTACAGCAGGTGCAGGATGGCGTGCTCGACGCCACCCACGTACAGGTCGACCGGTGCCCAGCGGCGAACGTTGTCCGGGTCGAACGGCCCTTCCGCGTAGTGCGGCGAGCAATAGCGCAGGAAGTACCAGGACGAGTCGACGAACGTGTCCATGGTGTCGGTGTCGCGCTTGGCCGGCCCGCCGCACTTGGGGCAGCTCACGTTCACCCAGTCCGTGGCGGCGGCCAGCGGCGACACGCCCTTGGGGACCAGATCCTGGCCGCGCAGGTCGGGCAGGACGACCGGCAGTTCCTCTTCGGGAACGGGCACCTCGCCGCAGGATGGGCAGTGGATGATCGGGATCGGCGTCCCCCAGAACCGCTGGCGCGATACCAGCCAGTCACGTAGCCGGTAGTTGACAGCCGCGTGGCCCAGGCCCTTTTCGGCCAGGATCGCCGTGATCCGCGCGATCGCCTCAGCCTTGCCGAGCCCGTTCAGCGGGCCGGAATTGATCAGCTGGCCGTCACCCGCCGTCGCGATGCCGCCCGTGGCCGGGTCGGGCTGGCCCGTTTCCAGCACGCCCCGGACCGGCAGCCCGTAGGCCCGCGCGAAGTCCAGGTCGCGCTGGTCGTGCGCGGGAACCGCCATGATCGCGCCGGTCCCGTAGTCAGGCAGCACATAGTCGGCCGCCCAGACCGGGATCAGCTCGTCGTTGACCGGGTTGACGGCGTGCACGCCCAGGAACACCCCGGTCTTGTCGCGCCCGGTGGCCTGCCGCTCGATGTCGGTCAGCTTGCGGACCTCGGCGACGTAGGCGCGCAGTTCCTCGAGCCGGCTGGGCTCGCACAGCTCCTCGGCCAGCGGCGAGTCGGCGGCCACCACGAAGAACGTGGCGCCGTACAGGGTGTCGGGGCGGGTGGTGAATACCGTCACCGGCTCATCGCGGCCCTCGACCGCGAAGTGCACCTCGGCGCCCTCTGACCGGCCGATCCAGTTGCGCTGCATGAGCAGGACGCGCTCGGGCCACTTTCTCTCGAGGGCCTCGGCATCGGCCAGTAGCTGGTCCGCGTAGGAGGTGATCCGGAAATACCACTGGGTCAGCGTCCGGCGGACGACTACGGTGCCGCAGCGCTCGCACCGGCCGTCGATGACCTGCTCGTTGGCCAGGACGGTCTGGTCCTTCGGGCACCAGTTGACGTAACCGTCCTTGCGGTAGGCCAGTTCGCGCTCATAGAACCGCAGGAACAGCCACTGGTTCCAGTGGTAGTACTCCGGATCGCAGGTCTGCAGCCGGCGCGACCAGTCGAAGGAGACCGCGTACCGGCGGAACGATTCCGCCTGCGTCTCGATGTTCGCGTACGTCCAGTCGGCGGGGTGGGCGTTGTTGCGGATCGCGGCGTTCTCGGCCGGCAGGCCGAAGGCATCCCAGCCGATCGGGTGCAGCACGTTCCGGCCGAGCTGGAACCAGTACCGCGCGATGGCGTCACCGATCGCGTAGGCCTCGGCGTGCCCCATGTGCAGGTCGCCGGACGGGTAGGGGAACATGTCGAGCAAGTAGGCGCGCTCGCGGGTATCCGCTGGGTCGTCGCTCGCGCGGAACGTATCCAGTTTCTCCCAGCGGCGCTGCCATTTTTCCTGGATAGCGCGTGGGTCGTAGCGCTGCGCCGCCTCGGCGCTCTCCGCCGCTGTCATCGTTTCCTCACCCTGTTAGGTCCGGCTGCATGCGTGTCACGATTAATCTGGCCCCGTAAGGACGCTCCTGGAATGAAAAGGCCCCTCGCTCACGAGGGGCAGCCACGCCGACGGAGCTTCGGTCGGCGTGGCTAAATAAGGAGCAGCCGGACGGCACGCATGCGCCGAGGATAGCGCATGGCCAGCAGCGCCCGCGGGAGCCCGGTGCTGCCCGCACAGCCGTTTGCCGCGGCCGGTCGCGCCGCCCGGCGGTACCGGGACCCCGGCGAGGAGCCGGTGACAGACCATTCGTCGCCCGAACGGGACACGCCGGGAGTCATCCCGCCAGCAGGAGCCGACCAGGAGCAACGCCGCCCAAAAGGATAGCACTTTACGTTGTGCAGCACATCGGCGCCTTTCCTGTCATAGCCGCGCAGGGAAAGAGGCAGGGCTTCCTGCATAGCCGACATTACGGTGCAGAAATGCGAATACACCGGGAATAGACGTGGCCAGTAAATGGCCCTTGACCGGCAATATTCGCGCTCAATACAGTGAGGACGGCCACGCCGCGCCCCCGTGGCGGACCTTGACCGGGCAGGCGATCGAGGCCCGGCACGCCGTACTGCCATCGTGTCAACCAGCCCGGGAGCCTGCGCCCGCGGCCGTCGTGAACCCGTTTTTACCGGCACCTGCGGGAATTGCCGTGCTTTAACGCGAAGCACGCGCCATCAGGGCCGGTACCGCGATTAACGCTTTCCGGGGAAGAATGAGCATTCGGGTTAAAGCCAGCCGCGCGCGACAAGCCGCGGCCGCCGGGGTCTTCGCATTGCGCGGCTGGGATCGCCCGTCGCTCATCGTCGCACTGGAGCGAATTGCCGCCATCGCTCCCCGGATGTCACATCACGAGCTCCAGAACCTGGCTTCCCAGCTGAGCCGCGAAACGTTTGACACCCCCGCCGCCGGGCCCGCCGACGGTGGCGCGCCGGGAGGGGAGGCCAGCCGGCGGCCGGCCTTCTCCGGCGGTGCGCCGGGCACCCGGGCCCCCGACCGGTCCTGGGACCCCCGCGGTGACCGGGAGATCCGGGTCACCGTCACCGCCTCGAATCAGGATCAGCTAGCCGAACGGGCCCGCCGCGGGGCTGCCTTGGTAGCCGCGGTACTCGGCGGCTCAATGGTCAGCGACACTGGGGTCCGCGTGTCGTGCGGCGCCCGCGGCCGGGTGGTGCTGGTCTTCCCCGGCGATGCGATCCCCGATGGCGCGGCCCCCGGGGGCACCGCCTGGCCGGTGACCGAAGCGGCCACACTGGCCCGGTCCCTGAGCGCATTGCGGTGGCTGGAGGGACTCGGGGTCAGGGCGACCGCCGCCGTGGGCCACGGGCTCGGTGAGATCGCCGGCCTCGTGTGGGCGGGCAGCCTCCCCGCACCGGAGGCCGCGCGCCTGATCACCCAGCACGGCGAGGTTCGGCGGGGCCTGGGGGGCACGCGCACCGCGATGGTCAGGGTCGTGGCCGACGAGGCGCCGGCCGCGGCGCTGCGGGGCTCCTGCGGCCTGGTGATCGCCGCCATCGAGAGCCCACGATCGCACGTGCTGGCCGGTCCGGTATCCGGCATCCGGGATCTGACCCGGGAGGCCGCCGTGCGGGGCGTGACCGCGAGCGTGCTGAGTGCGGTGCACGCCCTGCACACGCCGGTCATGGCGCCCTGTGCCGCGCCGCTGCGCAGCGTGCTGGCTCAGTTCCGGTTCGGGCCGCCCCGGAAGCGGCTGGTGTCCACGGTCACCGCACGCGAGCTGACGCCGCAGGACGACATCGCCGCCATCTTGTGCGCTCAGCTGACCCCGCCGGTGCGTTTCCGTGAGGCGCTCCGGGCGGCTTCCGACGGTGCTGACCTGATCGTGGTCGCGGGCGCGCACGAGGCGCTGGCCGCGGCGGCCGCGGCCGCCTGCGGGGTGCCCGCCATCGGCTTCCCGCCGGCGGGCTGGCCGCCGGACGAGGGCGCGGGAGACTGTGCCGCTGCGCTGTTCGCCGCCGGAGCGATTGCGGATGCGGCGGCCGTGGCCGCGCCTAACGCGGTCGAGTACGTCTGGGATATCCACGGTTACGACCCGGCCGGCCACCTCGTCCTCGCCTGGATCGGCCTGCGCATGCGGGACGCGGGACCGCTGCCGGGGTCACCAGCGGACGCGTGCCTGCTCCCGCCAGACGTCCAGCCCGCGGGGGTCGCCGCGCGCCTGGAGGCCCTCCGTCCCGGCCCGGTTCCACAGCAGCAGGTAGAGCGCCTCAGCCGGGCCCGTTAGGTCGCATCCGGTCCCGCCCGGAACGTCATCAGCCGGGATCTCACCGCGGGCGACCCCGGCCGAGTCTGTCCCCATGCGGATCACCCAGTCGGCGTGACCGGCGCTCTCCTCGCCGTCGGCGCCCTGACGACCGGGGCCGGCACCGGGGCCGGAACCGGGGCCGGAACCGGGGCCGGAACCGGGGCCGGGCCGGGCGTGGACGGCCAGCCAGCAGGGCGGATCGGAGCGCAGGCCCCGTTTGCTCTGCCGGCGGCCGAACCCCATGACGAGCTCGTCGATGCCATCCGCGGCCAGGCCGGGAGCGAACCCGCCGGGGCTGGCGGGCCCGCCGGGGCTGGCGGCGGAGGCGGCCAGTTGGGCGTCGACCCGGTGGATCGCGGTCTCGTGGGCTTGCCGGCGGGCCCAGAACGCCAGCGGCGACGGCGCCTCCAGGAAGGTCCAGCAGGTCATGGCGGGATCGGCTTGCTCGAGGGCGGTGACCAGCGCCTGGTGGCCGGCCAGGAACCAGCCCAGCAGGTCCTGATCGCCGGGCGGACCGGACCTGATCATCTCTTCCTCGGCCGGGCCGGGGACCGGGGCCGCATGCTGGCCAGCGACGTACCCGGTGGCCCAGCGGTGCACGCCGCCCACATGCCGGACCAGGTCGCGTACCCGCCAGCCGGGACACGTCGGGAGCGGGGCGTCCGGCCCGGCTCGCCCGGCCGCCCCGGCCAGCAAGACGCCCTCGTCCCGCAACGCGGCGATGTGCTCCGCTACCAGCATGGGATGCCCGGAACTAAGGCGAGCGCCGCGTCGTGGGCCGCCGTCCCGTTCCCCGCAGCGGTGCCGTTCCCGGCGGCGGTACCCTGCCAGGCTGACGGCCGCGTCTCCCAGTTGGGCCGCAGCGGCATGCCGGAATGCCCGTCGGCGGTCAGCTTGACGCCCAGCACCTGATGCAGCTGGATCTGGTTGCGGTCGAAGCCGAGCCTCGATCCGGCCATGTACAGGCGCCACACCCGGGCCGTGCCCTGGCCGACCTCGGCGACGGCTTCCTTCCAGTGTGCGTCGAGGTTCGCGCACCACGCGGCCAGCGTCATCGCGTAGTGCTCGCGAAGGTTCTCCTCGTGCCGGACCTCGAAGCCGTGGTCGTGCATCAGGGAGACCAGGTAACCGGGCGCCTCCAGCTCCCCGTCGGGGAAGACGTACCGGTTGATGAAACCGTTCTTGCGGGCGGTGGGCCCGGAGTTGTCCGGCCGGGTGATGCAGTGGTTCAGCAGGCGGCCCTCGGGGCGGAGCTTGCTGCGGAGGAACTCGAAGTAGCCCGGTAGCTGCCGGATGCCAACGTGCTCGGTCAGGCCGATCGAGCTGACCGCGTCGAAGTCGCCCTCCGGGACGTCCCGGTAGTCGAGGTGACGGATCTCGGCCAGGCCGGACAGGCCCGCCTTCTCGATCGTCTGGCGGCCCCAGGCCGCCTGCTGCTCGGACAGCGTCACGCCGAGCGCGCGGACGCCGTATTCGCGCGCCGCGTGCATGACCATGCCGCCCCAGCCGCAGCCGACGTCGAGCAGCCGCATGCCGCTGCGCAGGCCGAGCTTGCGCGCAACCAGGTCGAACTTGTACTCCTGGGCCTCTTCCAGCGTCGAGTCCGGCGCCGGGTAACAGGCGCAGGTGTAGGCCATCGAGGGGCCCAGCACCCACTCGTAGAACTGGTTGGACACGTCGTAGTGGTGTGAGATCGCGTTGGCGTCACGGCCCTTGGAGTGCCGCCTGCCGGTGGTGAGCCACCGCCGGCTGACGTCCACCTCCTGCGGGGGCGGCGCGAGCCGCGGGATCAGGGTCCGGGGGCCGCCAAGCTCACGGAACAGCCGGTACCGCGCGGCCAGGTCGATGTCCGTCGCCTGCGCCTTGGCCATCCGGGCCAGGGCGGTGTACATGTCCCCCTCCACGTCGAGGTGACCCGACACGTAGGCGCGGGCGAGCCCCAGCGCGCCGGGTGCCTGCGCCAGGTAGGACACGGCCACCGGCGACCGGACCGTGATCCGCACCGGGGAGTCCCCCGCGCCCGCGCGGCTCCCGTCGTACGCGACGAACTCGACCGGGGCATCTGGTCCCGCGAAGGCCTCGAATACTTGTGCCAGTGCCATGCTTGCCTCGCTTCCGTCGTTTGAGCCCGCAGGGCGGTTCAGCGTCCGCGGACGCACTTGTCGTACAGGCCCGGCAGACGGCCGGCACTGTCGTACTCCCGCTTCAGCTTCTCGTGGGCTGGGCCGTTGTAGAGCCTGCTGAAGGCGGCCTCGGTGTAGTAGGACGTGGAATACAGCGACTTGTGCCCGCCGAGCGCGCCGACCTCGTCTTCGATCAGCCGGTTGTAGTAGCCGTCCGGTCGGCCCGGCGGCAGCGGCACCGTGCCCCAGAAGCCGAAGTTGACGTACACCTCGCCGGGCTTCAGGGGATACAGCGGCCAGTCACGCTCGCCGCGCAGCCGCAGCGGGCACATCCAGACCGGGCTCATCCCCACCTGGGACGAGAAGAAGGTGAGGAAGTCCGCGCTCCGCTCGACGGGGATCTCCACGTCCTGGATCACCGCCTCCCGGGCGGGCAGCCCCCGGCGTTCGTTCAGCGCCCCGGTCAGGTTAAGGCGGCGATCCAGCGCGACCAGCTTGCGGTACACGTCGGAGCGCCGGTAGCGCCGCGGCCACAGGGCCCGGATGAGAGGCTTCTGCACCCCGAAGGGCCGGGAGCACCAGAACCAGTCCGTATCCCACCGCCACAGGTAGTCGCGAATGGCCAGAAAGTCCTCCTGCGGACCGCGGATGGAGGTGTAGTAGATGTCCTTGCCCGTGTAGTCACTCCGCCAGGGCGCGACATCGCTGAAGGCCCCGACGGTCAGGTAGAGCTCATCGGGGCTGAACGCGACCCCGTCGAGGAAGTCCGCGCGGTGACCGTCGTAGCTTCCCTCGGCGGCGATCTGCTCGACGGCCGCCATGCAGGCGGCCGGGTCGCGGAACGGGAAGTGGCGCAGGTGGACGAACGGCCGGACGGGCTCCAGCTCGATGGTGAGGGACAGGGCGTAGCCGAGGGTCCCGTAGGAATTGGGGAAGCCGGCGAACAGGTCGCTGTGCTCGTTGTCCGGCGCCGCCGTGACCACCCGGCCGTCCCCGGTCAGGATGTCCATCTCCAGGACCGACTCATGGGGCATGCCGTTGCGCAGGGAGGTGGACTCGATGCCCAGCCCGGAGACCGCGCCGCCCAGGGTGATCGTTTTCAGCTGCGGCACGACGAACGGCATCATCCCGTACCGCAGGGTCGCGTCACAGAGATCCTCGTAGGTGGTCATGCCGCCGACGACGGCCACGCGCGCGGCGGGGTCGACACTCAGCACGTGGCCGAAGGCCGACACATCGAGCCCGGGGCGCTCCGCGCCGCGGCCGGCGGCCGGGTCACGGAACCGGAACAGGTTGCTGGTGCGCTTGGCCAGGCGTACCGGAGTGCCAGGCGGCATTGCGTTGTACGCCTGGCGCAGCCGGCCCACCGCGGCACGATACTCCGCCATGACTGCCGGCGGCGCATCCTTGCGGGCGACGTCCGTCATGCGCCCTCCTTTCGTTCCGGCCCAGGTCGCGGAGCCATACCGGACAAACAGCTCACGCAGTTTATCCCGGAGCGCCCGGCCGTCCAGGCCCGCTAGCTGCCTGATCGTCATCGGGGGGCTCGCCGGGGGGCTCAGCCGCCCCGGTGGCGGCCCCTTCGTCGGCTGCGGCGTAGCTGGCCGCAACCTCCTCCGGGGTCATCGGCAGCCGGGCCATCGACGGCGGGGTACCGGCGTCGATCGTGTCCCGGAGCAGCAGCGCCATCGAGTATCCGGGGTCGGCCTCCAGGGCACGGTCCAGGGCGACATTGGACAGCGCGCCGTTGCCGCACTGCCACGCGGTGAAGGCCAGCAGAGAGGCGGCCGGGGGCACGTACGGCCGCTCGGCCCGGCGCACGACGTCCGTCCAGAGCCGGGTGTGGGCGTCGCGGTGATCAGGGTCCATCCGCGCCCACGCGTCGTCACGGACGCGCAGATTGGTCAGCGCCAGCGAGAGCCATGCGACCTGGTCGTCGGTGACGAACCTGCCGCCGGCCCGGTAGGTGGCGAGAGCGCCGGCGACGGCGCTGAGCCCCTCCAGCACCACAAGCCGCGCCGCCGCACGTGGGCGGCCCGAGCCGGAGGCGAGGCCGAGCAACTCGGCCGCGTGCGCCTCGGCGCGGTCGGTGGCCTGCCGCATGGACTGCCGGGTGATGCCGCCGAGCGGCGCGACCGAGGCGGCCAGGGCCGCCCGGTCCGGCAGCACCGGCACGCCGGCCTCGGCCATGGCCGCGGCGGCGGGATGACGCGGGTTGACCGGCACACCCTCCGGCGGGCAGCAGGAAGGGTCGCGGCACAGATAGGACCAGTAACGCCCGTCCTCCACGCGCAGGACGTCCCGCAGGTCGAGCCCGGCTCGCCTGGCCTCATCCCGGATGAGGTCGGCGATGGGGGTGACCAGGTGGCCCGGGCCGTAGCCGATGACGACGGCCAGGGCCTGCCGCTGGCCACTGAGGACAGCGGCCGCGTGCTGGGCGATATCACGCGCCGCGGCGGAGTCCGGGGGGTCGGGAAGGTCAAAGCGGAGGGTCATGTGAATGCGCCCGCGCGGCGGGCCGGCGCCGATCACGATGAGGCTCTTGCTGGGGACGAAACCGAGCAGATGGGGAACGACGGCGAGAACGGCCGCCGGGGAGCCGACGCTGACGGCCGGCTGGGGGGCGGGCGGAGGGCCGGAGTGGGCGGGGTGGGGGAGTTTACGTCCGGGGGGAAGGTCTCTTTTCATGGTCCCAGGCTCGATGGCGGGGAGTCTGGGGGGCCGGGGCAATGTGCGGGGCTGTGGAAAGGGCGGAGTGCCGTGCACAGGGTGGAGAAGGGCCTTGACGGTGCGGGTCAGTTGCGATCCCGGACTACAGGGCTACGCCCAGCAGGGCATCGACCGCGTCCCGCACCAGGTGTCCCTCGGCGCGGTCCGCAGGCGGGGACGGAGGATCATCCCACGTCCGTTCCGCCAAAATTTCGGTCGCCCATTGATCCACGGCCGCGAGCGCGCCCGGGGCGTCCAGGTCATCGGCCAGCCGTTCGCGCATCTGAGCCAGCGTAGCCCGGGCGGTGCCGTGCGGGGCCAGGCCATCCTGCGCCGCCGAGGCGGCGGAGCGCCAGCGGGCGAGCCGGTCGCCCGCCTCGGACAGGCCGCCCGCGGTCCACTCCCAGTCCTCGCGGTAATGGTGGGCGAGCAGCGCCAGCCGGACCGCCATCGGGTCCTCGCCGTCCCCGATCAGGCGGGAGACGAAGACCAGGTTGCCCAGGGACTTGGACATTTTCTCGCCGCCGAGGCCGACCATCCCGGCGTGCGCGTAGAGGCGGGCAAACTTGTGCCCGGGGTGCCCGGCAAAGGCGACCCGGGTGTGCGACGCGCTCATCTCGTGATGGGGGAACACCAGGTCGAAGCCGCCGGCCTGAACGTCGAAGACCGGGCCCAGGTGGCTGGTGGCGATCGCCGCGCACTCCACGTGCCAGCCCGGACGGCCGCGGCCGAACCGCGAATCCCAGGATGGCTCGCCGGGCCGTTCCGCCCGCCAGACGATGACGTCCAGCGGGTCCTTCTTGCCGGTCCGGTCCGGATCGCCGCCGCGCTCGGCCGACAATTCCAGCATCTGCGGCAGCCCCAGATCCGGCATCGTGCCCGGCCCGGACAGCTCACCGAAGGCCGGGTCGGTCTCCCGGGCGAAGTAGACGTCGCCGTCCAGGTCGTAGAGCGAGCCACGGTCGGCAAGCCGCTCGGCGAACCGCTCGATCACCGGGATCGCCTCCACGGCCCCGATCAGGTGGGCCGGGGGGATCAGCCGGAGTGCCACCATGTCGCCGCGGAAACGCCGAATCTCCCGGTCGGCCAGATCGCGCCAGTCCTCGCCGTCACGTTGGGCCCGCTCCAGCAGCGGGTCGTCCACGTCGGTGACGTTCTGGATATAGGTCACCGCACGCCCGGCGTCGAGCCAGGCCCGGATCAGCAGGTCCCACGCGGTGAAGGTGGCCGCGTGCCCGATGTGGGTCGCGTCGTAGGGAGTGATCCCGCACGCGTAGATGGTGGCGGGGCCCTGGTCCGGGCCGGAGGCGGCGGCGCGTATCGCACCGGTCGCCGTGTCCCGGAGCCTCGGCTCGGGCCCGTGTCCGGGCAGCTGCGGGATGCTCGGGCGGCGCCAGGAATCCATGGGCACAGGCTATCTCGCCCGCGGGGTACCGCCTGGCCACGGCCGTCTGGCGCGGTCAGGGGAAGGCGGTCAGGGAGAGAGGGGCTCGGCCAGGTGCGGCGGGGACCCGGTGGTGACGTGCGGCGGCATCCCGCTGGCGGCCAGTACAGCGGCCGGTGCAGTGGTGGGCGATCCGGCCGCGGCGGCCTGCTCGAAGGCGTAGGCGAGCGCGATCAGCCGGGACTCGCTCCAGCGCGGCCCCATGAACGAAAGGCCCACCGGCAGGCCCCACACGTAGCCGAACGGCAGCGACACCGCGGGATACCCGCCGACCGCGGCCGGGGTGGACGTATGGAAGACATCGTGATCGCCGAGCGCGTAGTCGGTCAGCCACGCGGGGCTGGCGGTCAGCGCGACGATCGCGTCCAGACGGTGCGTGACCAGCGGCGTCTCCATGGCGACGCGGGCCAGCCGGGCCGCGTCGGCGCGCAGTTCGAGGTAGCCGGGGTCGGTAAGGCCGCCGCGCGTCGCCTCCGCCTGCTCGAACACCTCCTGGCCGAAACGCGCGAGCACCAGGCCCGCGTTGCGCTGATTGAAACCGATCACCTCGGCGAGGGTCCGCGGCACGTTGCCCGGCAGCGCGGCGAGGTAGGCGCCGACACTGTGCTTGAACTCGTACAGCAGCGCGGCGCCCTCCGGCTGCCCGATCTTGTCCGCGGCCGGCAGCTCCACCGGGTCGATCACGGTCGCGCCCAGCTCGCGCAGCCGTGTCACCGCGCTGTCCAGCACGGCCGCGGTCGACGCGCCCGCGGCCGCCGAGCCGTCACGCCACACTCCGACCCGGGCCCCGCGGAGCGCACCGGGGTCACAGAATCCGTGGTAGTCAGGTACGCCATCGGCCAGTTCGGCCTGGCGCTGCGCGTCGGAGCACGCGGGATCTCCGGGGTCGGCGGCGGCCAGCACGCTGAGCAGTGCCGCCGCGTCGGCCACCGAACGCGCCATCGGGCCCGCGGTGTCCTGGGCCGGGGAGACCGGCACGATGCCGGTCCGGCTGACCAGGCCCAGCGTGGGCTTGATGCCGACGACGCCGCACGCGCTGGCCGGGCAGACGATCGAACCGTCGGTTTCGGTGCCCACGGCGACGGGGGCGAGGCCGGCCGCGATCCCCGCCGCGGAGCCGGAACTGGAGCCGGAGGGGTTCCGCTCCAGCGCGTACGGGTTGGCGGTCTGGCCGCCCAGCGTGGACCAGCCGCTGGTGGAATGCGTGGACCGGAAGTTCGCCCACTCCGACAGGTTGGCCTTGCCGATGATCACGGCCCCGGCCTCGCGCAGGCGGCGCACGAGGAACGCGTCGCCGCTCTGGGCGTTCAGCAAGGCGGGCGAGCCCGCGGTGGTGGGCATCCCCGCCACCTGGATGTTGTCCTTGACCAGGACGGGAATGCCTTCCAGCGGGCCGCGCGGGGCGCCGTCGGCCCGGGTTTTGTCGCTGGCGCGGGCCTCCGCTGTCGCCTCGGGGTTGACGGTGATGACGGCGTGCAGCGCCGGGTTCAGCCGGTGGAGCCGCTCCAGGTAGAAAGCGGTGATCCCGGCGGACGTCAGCGTTCCCGCCGCCATCGCGCGCTGCAGGCCGCCGACCGACGCGCCGCCAGGAGCGGATGCCCCACCTCCAGGCGCGCCGCCGGGAGCGGGTGCCGGGCCGGGAGGTGATCCGGGCTCAGCGGGGGACTCCGGCATGCGGGCAGGATAACGGGGCCGGGGTCTCGCGGGCAGCGGATGCGGCCGACCCGCAATGTCCGGTGTGCCTATTGTTGTCCGCGGGCGGCCAGGATCCAGTGGGACAGGCCCGGCAGCAGCCAGTAGCTCCCCGCGACCAGCGCCATCACGGAGACGACGGCGAACAGGAAAACCCAGGCGCCGCCGGGCACACCGGTCAGCAGGGCCAGCTGGTCGGCGTCGGAGGCGAGCGAGCCGCCGCGGCGCCGCCGGCTCTGCAGCTCGAAGACCGGGCGGATGCCGCCGAACAGCAGGAACCAGGCGAACAGGTAGGCGAAGACCTCCTGGGCCTCGGCGGAGGCGAAGCGGCTGACGCCGAGCACCACCGCCGCGGTGGCCAGTACGGCGACCACCCCGTAGGCGTTCCGGATGGCGATGAACGCGGCCGCCAGCAGCAGCAGGACCAGCCAGAGCAGGAATGTCGCGTGCCGCGCGGCCAGCAGCCAGGCGGCCCCCGCCCCGAGCAGGGAGGGGGTCACGTACCCCGCGGCGGTGGTGAGGATCAGGCCGGCCCCGCTGGTCCTGCCGCGCGAGGACGTCACCCCCGAGGTATCGGAGTGCAGCCGGATGCCGTCGAGCTTGCGGCCGGTCGCGACGGACACGACGGCGTGGCCGCCCTCGTGGGCGAGGGTGACCACGTTTCTGGACACGTGCCAGGCACGCTGGCTGAGCACGGTGACGAGGGCACAAGCGGCGGTCAGGGCGACGATCCACGTCGCCAGGACCGGCCCGGTCGCGGTCAGGCGATCCCACAGGTGCGCGAGCACGGTCATGCGCGAAGACTAAGGCAGCCGGCTGGCCGGGGCGGCTGGAAACCGGGGGGATCCAGAAAGCTGGAAACACCCGGGCGGCCGGGGCACCGGAGATCAGGGCAGCCAGGAGACGTGCCCGTGCAGCTCCGCGTAGCCGATGAACGCACCCATGTCGATGAGGGTGTGCGCGATCACCAGCGGCATGACACGGCCCCAGCGGCGGTAGCACAGCGCGAAGATCGTGCCCATCACCGCGTTCCCGATGAACCCGCCGAAGCCCTGGTACAGGTGGTACGAGCCGCGCAGCACGGCGCTGAACGCGATGGCCCGGGACGGCCGCCAGCCGAGCTGGTCCAGCCGGCGCAGGAGGTAGCCGATGACCAGGGTCTCCTCCAGGATCCCGTCATGGGCGGCGGAGAAGATAAGGACCGGGATGCGCCACCAGACGTTCGGCAGGCTTTCCGCCACGACGTTGAGGTTGAAGCCCAGGTGGAAGGCAGTCAGGTAAAGGGCAAGGCCGCTGCCGCCGATCAGCGCGGCCAGCACGGCGCCGCGGAGCAGGTCCGGGCCGGGACGGCGCAGGTCGAAGCCGATCGCCCGGAAGGGGTTCTGCCCTTCCCGGGCAATCAGGTAGAGGGCCAGCACCACCGGGGCGAGATCGATCGCTGTGCTGGCGAGCTGAAGGATGAGGTCCAGCGTGGGGCGGCCCGGGGCGAGCGACCCGTTCAGGACCGCCTGCTGCTTGCCGAGCGACTTGGTGGCGGTCAGCGACCCGATGAGCTGGATAAAGGCGTACAGCCCGCTGGCGCCGAGGGAGACGGCGAAGACCGCGAAGATCTCCCAGCCGAGCAGCCTCCGCGTCGGAGGGACCCATTGCCCGCTCGACGGAACGGGCTCCGCTGAGACAGTCCCGGCGCTGGACGCGGCCGCCGGGGTGACTGGTTCCTGGCCCTGACTCATCGATGGCACTCTAGCCGCGGAGACGTAGCGTTCTACGCCAGCAGGTCGTTGAAGTCCCCGTCGGCCGCGCCGCCGATGAGGGCCTCGATCTCCGCCTTGGTGTAAATGAGGGCGGGGCCGTCCGGGTCGCTGGCGTTCCGGACCGCGACGCCGCCATCGGCCAGCCGGGCCAGCTCCACGCCGGTCCCATCCGGGGTGGTCGGCTGCCAGCGCACGCCGGTGAGTTCGCGCGCGGGAATCCCGTTGTACGGCGCCGCCGTCATCTCAGAGTTCCTTGAGGACCGCGGCCAGGATGTCCTGGGTGCGGTCGGGTGAGGTGGCCTTGACACTCAGCCGCTCCATGACCTCGCTGTACCTTTCGACATCTTCCCGCTTATCGAGGTACAGCGCGCCGGTGAGCTGCTCGATGTAGACGATGTCGCCCATATCGGCCTCGGGAAACCGCATGACCGTGAACGCTCCGCCCTCCGCGGCGTGACCGCCGAAGGTGAAGGGCAGCACCTGGAGCGTGACGTTCGGTTCCTTGGTCGCGGCCATCAGGCGCTCGACCTGCCCGCGCATCACCTCGCGGCCGCCCATCGGCCGCCGCAGCGCGCCCTCGTCCACCACGGCCCACAGCCGCGGCGGGCTCGGCCGGGTGAGCAACTGCTGGCGGCGCGTACGGAGGGCGACCCTCCGGTCCACCTCTGCCGCGGGCGCGGCGGGCTGTCCCTGCCGGACCACGGCCCGCGCGTAATCCTCCGTCTGGAGCAGGCCCGGCACGAACTGCACCTCGTACACCCGGATCAGCTCGGCGGCCTCTTCCAGCCCCACGTAGATCTGGAACCAGTCCGGGACGACGTCGGAGTACTTCTGCCACCAGGCGGGCGAGTTCGCCTCACGGGCCAGCGCGATCAGCTGATCACGCTCGGTGGCGTCCGCTACGCCGTACAGCTCGAGCAGGTCGACGACGTCGCGCTCCTTGAAGCTGACCCGGCCGAGCTCAAGGCGGCTGATCTTGGACCCGGACGCGCGGATCCGGTAGCCGGCGTCCTCGCGTGATATCCCGCGCGCCTCGCGCAGCTTCCGCAGCTGCGATCCGAGGAGTATCCGCAGGACCGTCGGGCCGCTCCCCGGATGGCTGGGAATCACCCCCGGGCTCCACGGCGCACCGCACCACAACCGCCGGCCAGGCACCGTCGGCCGCTCCCCCACGGCGACATCCTGTTCACCACCCCACGCTAAGCAGGACACATGCGAATCTGCACGTGCATCTTCCCTTGCGACTGCAAGGTGTACACGGCATGATACCGCCCTCGCTCACAATTGCACGACCGTTGGCGTTTCCATTCCGGCGGACCACGCGGGTGCATTCCGCCGCCACCGCACGGGGTGGATTCCGGCGCTACCGCGGCCGTGGTCAATATCCGGTGGATATCGTTTTGGGGGCCTTCGTCGCCGGTTCTGGCGACCGGAGCGCCCGGCCACTAGGCTCAGTGCGTCGTTAACGGGGTGACTGCCGCGCAGGCCCCGCCGTATGCTGTGGGCACGCGCGCGAGGGAGCGAAGATGTACGAAAACTACCCGTCCACCGCCGGCGGCGCGCAGGTACCGGAGCCAGCACCGCGGCCGGCCCCCCCGACCTCCGTGCAGACCGCGGTGCGCCTCATGTACGCAGGCGCCGCCATCAGCGCGATCAGCTTCATCCTCGGCCTGGCCACGCTCGGCAGCCTGAAGCGCACCCTGGAGAAGGATCACCCGAGTTACACCAGCGCCCACATCAACAGCGCGGTCGCAGCATCGATCGTGGCCGTCATCGTCGTCGGCATCATCGCGGTCGCTCTCTGGGTGTGGATGGCGCGGATGAACCTGAAGGGACGCAACTGGGCGCGGATCACCGGCACGGTGTTCTTCGGGCTCAACACCCTCGACCTGCTCGGCGTCTTCAACGGGTCGGCCAGCTCCGTGTCCGCGGTGTTCGCGATCGTCACCTGGCTCGTCGGGCTCGGCGCGGTGATCATGCTGTGGCGCCGCGAGTCGACCGCGTACTTCAAGCCGCAGGAGCCGGTGGCGTACTAGCCCGCTCCGGGAACGGCACCAGACCGTTCCCGGAACTGCTCTGGGCCGCCCCCGGAGTAACTCCGGGCCGTTTCCCAGGGTGGCGCAGAAATACCGAGGCGTTCTTTTGGTGGATCCCTTATCACGGGGACCTTGGTATAACGGGGCACGGCCCAAAGGTGTGGATCATGGAATGGACGCCGGAACCTTCATCACGAGCGCGACCATATCGTCGCTGAAACGTCCGCCGCTGAACGTCATCGTGGCGAACCGGATGGCGTCCGCCATGGCCGCTGCGGTGAGGTCGCCGCCCAGCCCGGCGACCAGGTGGCGGAGCCGCTCATCACCGTACAGGTCACGGGTGAGGCCATCACGGGCCTCGGTAACGCCATCGGAAAACATGATCAGGCTGTCCCCCAGCCGCAGCAGCCGCTGCGCGTCATGCAGTTCGGGCCGGGCCAGTACCCCGAGCAGCGTTCCCGGCCTCCCGAACTCGTGCACGTGGCCGTTCGCGGTACGCACCAGGGCCAGTGGGTGACCCGCGGAGCTAATCCGTACCGTGGCCCCGCCGTTGATGGGCCGTACCGCCGCGTAGATCGCGGTCAGGAAACGCGGGTCGCTGGTCGGCCAGTCGAGCAGCATCTGATTCAGGTGAGCCAGGATCAGGCTCGGCCGGGTCTGCCTCCGGGCCGCGGCCCGGAGGGTGTGGCGGGCCAGCGCGGTGGCCCTGGCGGCCACGGAACCCTTGCCGCACACGTCGCCGACCGCCATTCCCCATGTCCTCCCGGCGGACGGGAACACGTCACAGAAATCCGCGAGGACCGCCGCTCCTGTCCCGGCCGCCGCGTACCGCGCCGCCACTTGCAGGCCCGGGATTCCCGGCAGCGGCGGCGGCAGCAGGCTCTCTTCCAGCGTCTGGGCCAGGGCGGCTCGTCCGGCGCTCTGGGCCAATGCGGCTCGCAGGGTGACGTCGCTCCAGACCACCTCGGCCAGGGTCTCCAGGATCGCGACGTCGCTGGCACTCCAGTTGCGCGGTTTCTGGTCGGCCACCCAGAGCACCCCGGCGACATGGCCGTCCTGGTCGCGTACTGGCACCCCGGCCCAGGCGATCACGCGGGCCGGCCCCGGCAGGTCTGCGTCACCCGGGCACCGGCCCAGCCGGATATCGCCGATGATCACCTTGCCCTCGGAGCCGACGACCTCCGCGCACAGCGACAACCCGGACGCGCTGCGCCGATCGCCGATACCGGAGGCGCTCCTTAATCCCGGGAGCGCACGCGCGTCAGCGGACATTACTGAGGCGATCGGCGCGCTCAGGGCGGCTGCGGCGAGCGTCGCCACCCGGCCTAGTGACTCCCGCAGGCCGATCGTCCACAGATTGGCCCGTTCAGGCGGGGCCGGCTCGTTCACGTCCATCGCCGCCCGGCGCGCCAGGACACCTGCATG
>Ga0182014_10003767_pt1 | contig 17972 bp, 18 predicted proteins | sample 612S2DmetaG_FD_120489 | JGI IMG/M metagenome (GOLD analysis project Ga0182014, IMG submission 120489) | Permafrost microbial communities from Stordalen Mire, Sweden - 612S2D metaG | ecosystem: Environmental > Terrestrial > Soil > Wetlands > Permafrost | place: Sweden: Stordalen | collected... | reverse complement strand
GGAGAGAGCAGAAGATTCACAACGTTGTTTGCGAGTGAGCGGCCGACGAGAAACTCCATCGAGAGATAGTAGAGCCGCTTAGGATTTTGTTCTTCGTAGGTCTTCTCTGTTAAGAGCCATCGCTGAGATAGAACGTCTCGCACCGACCGCGCAAGGGCCTCGAACCGATCACGCGCAGTCGCCGTCGCAAGATCGATGCCACTGTCAAACAGCAAGTGCCGTTCATACAGTGCTTCGTCCGTTCCGGAGAAGTGCACGGGACCACATCCGTACTTGGCGCTGAGCTTCTCAATATCCGGCACTGCTTGCCGCTTTGCGGCGGCGTTCGTAATCATGATCGACTCCTCCAAGATTTTCCGAGGATTGGTGGCCTAGCCCACATCCCATCGTGATTGTTTGATCGCTTTGGCTATATTGCGGGCCAAGTTGTGAGTAGCCCGCAAATTGCTGCCGAAGAAGCGAACGTCGCCGTTCACTGTGCGCTCGAGAACGATTTTGCCCTCGCGTGTGAGGATCTGACTCCGCACCGTTAACTTTGTGGCGCCGCTCACGGTGGTTACCGCACGCCGCGTTTCGTTCCCAGGCGTGTATTTCTCAACCGTTGTTTGCAAAACCAGCAAGTTCGGAACGTCGCTAGCGTTTCGGTCGCCGTCGCGAAACACCTGTTTGAATTGCTTTGTCTTGTTCAATTCTTTCAGGAGGTTCTCGTAGATCGCGACTTGGAAGGAATGCGCGACCTCCAGGTCGCCAGGGTTGACCCTGTCCACTTGCACGCTCCATTGCACAGCGGAGCCGCTACTTGCATCGGAGGATTTCACCGCGGCAGTTTGGGCAGGTAGCCAAGCCGGAAATGCAACCATGATCGCCACGATTGCCGCTACATAAATGATCGATGAACTTCGTCTAATTGTTTTCATGCATGACCTCTACAGTGCTTTGTTTTGTGGCCTGGTATTCGCCAGAACTTGGCGATACGCCCCGAGCCTTTAGGAAATTCGCTACGAGTTCCCCTTGTCCCTTGCTTAGTTGGAAGATCGCACCGTGAAGTCCTCCATTACTGTCCACATATTCCAGGGTCAGAGTGTCGTACTTTTTATGGGCCAAGAGACTAACGACCCGGCCACCGCCGTACGGAGCCGCAGCCTTGCCCAACTTCATCGGCAATCCGCCGACTTGCTTGCTCTCTCCACCCAGAAAAGCAGCCTGGATAGAAGTGATTTTTACCTCTGTGCCAGGCGTCCCGCCTTGCTGAAATTGCAACGCCTCGCCTTGAATGGACAGAGCCCCGTTGCAGTTGCTCTTTGTGTTTTCCAAACCCAGAAGATGAGTGGCCCGAATGCTGAATGGTGCGCTCGCGTTTACTGGGGGAGCGGTGCTCTGGGCCAATGCGCCTAGGCCGGAGCAGAGCAATAGTGCCCAGACTCTGATGAGTGCGTGTCCGACGAAGTAACTGTTCCCATGGTTCCTTAGAATGAAGAAACGATCCATTTTTCCTCCAAAGTCGAATCCATTTGCCAGATCGAGCTGCAACTCTTGCACAATTCCTGAGACTCGCGCGATAGCAGCGCGGTTCCCAGAGCGAACCGCCACTCATGGCCAGCGGTACGATTCCCCCAGCTCACTCCTTGTCGTAAGGCCACTTCCAGCCGCTAATCTCAGGGCTGTCGATTCCGTGCTCGTAAGCATGACGTCGGCATGCGATCTGGCTGTCGCGAAACTCCTCTTTAGCATGCGCCCCAATCCGCTGCAGTTTCGGAACGCGATCAATGGCATCGATTGCGAGACTGAACCGGTCCGTCTGGTTGTTAATTGCCAGTTCCATCGGCGTATTGATATTGCCCTTCTCTTTGTAACCGCGTACGTGCAGATTGGGGTGGTTTGTGCGGCGATAGGCGAGACGATGAATCAACCACGGGTAGCCGTGGAAGTTAAAGATGATCGGCTTGTCAGTCGTAAACAGAGAATCGAAATCTGCATCCGTCAAGCCATGTGGATGTTCGTTGCGAGGTTGCAGCTTGAACAAGTCGACGACGTTGATAAATCGGATTTTCAGGTCAGGGAACCGTTCTCTGAGCAGCGCTGTGGCAGCCAATGCTTCTTGGGTTGGGATGTCGCCAGCTGCGGCAAACACAACGTCTGGTTCCTGACCTTCATCATTACTGGCCCAATTCCAAATACCAATTCCCTTTGTGCAGTGGGTAATAGCGGCATCAATGTCCAGGTACTGCAGATGCTTCTGCTTGTCCGAGACAATTACGTTGATGTAGTTTTCCGAGCGCAGGCAATGATCTGCTACGGACAACAGACAATTGGCATCCGGTGGAAGATAGATACGGGTTACTGCGGCACTCTTGTTGAGCACTACATCGAGAAACCCCGGATCCTGGTGAGTAAAGCCATTATGATCCTGACGCCACACGGTTGAGGTAATGAGAAGGTTCAGGGATGCGATCTTGCGGCGCCAAGATAAATTGTTACAGATGGACAACCATTTGGCATGCTGATTAAACATCGAATCGATCACGTGTACGAAGGCTTCATAAGACGATAGAAAGCCGTTGCGACCGGTGAGCAAATAGCCCTCGAGCATGCCTTCCATCGTGTGCTCGCTCAACATTTCGACAACGCGTCCGTCGGAAGCCAATTCTGTTCCATCACGGTCCTCGGGGAAAGTTTCAGCGATCCAGAATTTCTTCGAAGCCTGGTAAATGGCATCCAGCTTGTTGGACGTGTTCTCGTCGGGCGCGAAAACCCGGAAGCTGTTCATGTTCCATTTCATGACATCCCGCAGGAAAACCCCTAGCGGTGGCACGTTCTCGACTTCCATGGTTCCTGGGTGGTCAATCTTGATGGCATAATCGCGAAAGTCCGGCAAGCGCAGTTTTTTTCTGAGCTCTGCGTTCGCGTGCGGACTCGCACTCATGCGGCGCCGGCCTGAGGGCGCAATTTCGGCGATTTCCGGTCGCACCCTCCCGTATTCGTCGAAGAGCTTCTCGGGCTTCAACGATCGCATCCAAGTCTCCAGAATCCGCAGATGTTCTGGGTGAGTCTTGACGTCCGTCAAGGGAACTTGATGCGCACGCCAGAAGCCTTCGAGCCGATGTCCGTCCACCTCGGCGGGCGCACCCCATCCTTTTGGCGAACGCAACACCACCATGGGCCAGCGCGGCCGACTTGCATTTCCGCTCTTCCGACATTCTTCTTGACGTGCCTTAATCTCGCCAATGCAACGCTCAAGTGTCGCGGCCATTACCTGATGCATGCTGTCTTGCTCGGATCCCTCAACAAAATAGGGATTCCAGCCATACCCGCGTAACAAACTTTCCAACTCTTCGTGAGTGATCCGCGCCAGCAGAGTCGGATTGTTGATCTTGTATCCGTTAAGGTGAAGTATGGGCAGCACGGCGCCATCGCGGATCGGATTCAGAAATTTGCTGATATGCCATGACGTCGCCAGCGGGCCAGTTTCGGCTTCGCCGTCACCCACGACCGCCGCTACGATCAGCTCGGGGTTGTCAAACGCGGCTCCGCAGGCGTGCGAGAGGACATATCCCAGTTCACCTCCTTCATGAATCGAACCCGGCGTTTCTGGAGTACAGTGGCTGCCAATACCGCCGGGGAATGAGAACTGCTTGAAGAACTCTCGCAGGCCTTTCTCATCCTCGCTTTTCTCCGGATAGATTTCACTGTACGTGCCTTCCAGATATATGGGTGCTAAAACTCCCGGCGCCCCGTGTCCTGGGCCTGCGAGAAAAATCATCTCAAGGTCGTCTCTTTTTATAAGGCGACTCAAATGGGTGTAGATGAAAGCGAGCCCGGGGCTTGATCCCCAATGACCGAGCAGCCGGCTCTTGATGTGCTCTGGTTTCAAGGGTTCCCGTAAGAGGGAATTCGCCTGAAGGTAGATCATTCCTAGAGCAAGGTATTTGCACGCGCGCCAAAAAGCATCGATTCTATTCAGCTCATCGGCGCCTAGCGGCGCACCTGCAACGGTTGATCGTGCAATCCCTTCGGCGCTCAGTGGTCCGGCTAATTCCTTAATTCCTGTTAGCGATGCCATTCTTAAAGTTCCTCACTCCGCGTTGTGCAACTCCGAGATCTTTGGGCTCATCGAACGCCCGCCTTTGTTGAGGTCAAACACTCATCCAAACTGATTGCACGCCTTCTCTCAGTTAACGGTTTGAAAGCTCCAGCATTGCTCGTCACCTCTACGTTGCAACTCGCGTTGAATTTGCTCGATTTCCGCCGCATCGTTTGCAGTGATTGCGAAGTCACCAGCGAGGACTATGTACAGCATGTCAACGAGTGTGTCAGTCGGGATGTCCATCAGTTCTCCGAGCATGGCCTACGCCCCTTGAGCAATTTGAAGATCGTACTTGGTATTCGCAATCCGGCTGCCAGAAGTGGCCAGTTGTAAGTGGATGAAAATACCTGTCTACCAATTGGATCGGAAGCTCCGACACTGACATCGAACGACCTACCAAGGGCACTGACCGAGTTTGGGCAGCAAGCCGAACTTGGTCCCAGCCGTTGGCCTGTACTTGGAGTGGCCACAAATCATTCTGCGATAGCTTTATTACGGCTTTTCGGCAGGCGTTTGCTGAACCTGAATGGTGGGGATCCGATCCGCCTTCGTCGTATCAACCGAGACGATTCCAAAATTCCCGTTCGAATCGCGCGCTCGAATGGTCACTATGGACTGTTCCCCCGAAGGTCCGGGAACCATTCTGCCGTCGACCAATACGGACACGCGGAGACCCAATCCGGGCTCGCCCGGATTGCTCTGTTCGACTTTTTGTTCGGTTGCTCGCTCACCGGTGGAACTCGAGCTCTCGTTACTGGTTTTGCGCTCAACGAGATGCAGGCTACCGTCCCGCGTGGTACCCGGGACATCGATGGAATAGGTTTCCACGACGCTGCTTTTTTCTCCGGAAGTGCTCTCTGACTTCTGGCTCACGACACGAGAGATTTGACCTAGCTTTCCCTCCGCATCGGGCCGAAATACTCTCTCCTCGATCCTGCGGTCTTTGGCTTCTTGCGTCGTAATATTTTGCCGGATCTCGCTCAATTGCCACTTTCCGTTACCGTCCGGAAGCCATGTGGTTTTTTCATGTTCCACCGTATCGTTCGCGGCTTGCTTGCGGAGCTCGTGCGTCTTGAAAGCCGGAGCCAAACCGCCGTTGACGCTGGGGAGCATCACCGTCGTGTTTGTTTCTTCCAGATCCTTACTGATGTTTTTCGTCTCCATGACTTCGCGTTGAATCGGTTGAAGCCTTCCATCGACATCAGGATTCGAGGTCACGCGTATCACATTCGAGTCGCCGCCGGGCAGGATGTGTTTCTCTTCTTCGATTACTTGCACGAGAGCTTTCATTCCATTTGCGTCTTGACCGAACGTACGCGTCGTGGTCCGTACCGTCGTGGCGTCTACTTGCAGTGTTTCCTTTTCGATGTCCTGGTAGGGTTCGAAATGTCCATCGGTCCCGCGGATCTCGACCGATCGCTTGTCCAAAGTCCGGTTGCCATTCTGGCTATGGCTTTCGACGATGCGCACCGGAATACGTTTAGGAATTAGATCGTCGCTCTTCAAATCCGTTGTGGCTGTCCACGACTTTGTCGGCTCCTCCTCTGTTCGGGAATCTGATGTCCGCGCAAATACGCTCGGACAAAAACAATATGCGCCGATCACGAGGAGTACACAGCCGAAAGCAACAACACTTGAAGCGCGACAGCCGTCGGCGGGTGGAAGCGCAACCGATGCAGATCGTACATAAGTATTCGAGGCCAGCATGCCTATCGGTCAACCACCCATCGCATTTGGACTCGGGGATTTCCTTTTGTGTCGTCGACCAGGACCCACTTCATATGTAGAGGACGAAATTCGGCTTCATACTTTTCGTGAACTGGAGGGCAGATGTCACAGCAAGCGCCTTGCACGAGTGAGGCGCTGGTCGGCGCTGCCTGTACGGTTAGCATTGGAGAGCACATGGTCATTCCTCCTGTCTCGGAACTGCATATTGAGAGATTCGTCTTCTCTTCTTCACCAACCGTCGAACCATGAGTCGGAGAAACCGCGTTCGTGTTTGGTCCTATCTCACATCCAGCGAGGTGGAATTGAAAGACGCTTCAACTGCTGCCTTGCTCTTCGACAGTTCGGAGTCGATCAATCGATGTGAGCGCTCGACACTAGTGCTTACCTCTGCTGGTGAATTTGCTCAAGATAAACTCTTGGGCCAAACTGCCGGCAACATGCAGGCCCATGCCAACCCCAAAATTCTTGAATACATGCGCAGCATCACGATCTGAACTTGGGTAGTAAGCCATGGAAACGGAAGTGGCAATTAAACTGCCACCCCATGTGGAATAATTCGGCTGCCACGCCCCATTGTCCCCCTTACAGACAAATGCAGCTAAGATGGCATGGCGAGCCCGAGACTTCTTTGTACCGCTGCCTTGATAGAAATAGCGTGGATCCTGATGCAGGAGCGATGGCAAAATAGCGTTGCCTACCAAGTCTTCGGTAGTGGCATCGGCGAGGCCCGCCCCCAACCGCTTGCCATATCCTTGCGCATCTTGGGGCCAATGAGGGGTGCCAGCGCCCTGCTGGACGGCGGCCCACCCAGCCACGCGGGCGAAGAAAGCTGGCTGGGTGAGATCTTTGTAAGCCAGCTGGAACTTCATCTTCGTGCTAAGAGGCTCGGGATGAGGCTCGTAAGTCACATAAAGGTTCGGTATGAAACGGAGAATGCGCTGCTGCTCTTCAACTTTGAGCTGTTGGGCAGCAACCTCCTTCGACGAATAACTTACCGTGACCGCGCGCTGCACAGCCAGAATGCGGAGTTTGACGTCGGTTAGCGTTTTGTCTTGCCCGGGTTCGACTGTAACGGACGAGGTCCAGTTTGCAAATCCTTCATCGGTGACGTTGATCTGAAAGGCGATTCCCGACGTGACCTCGTGGAATGCAAAAGTTCCATCGTCCTTTGTGACAAGGGTGAGACGATCGCCGGCCGGCCCTTGAAGGACCACGGTGGCACCGGGAATCGGATCATCGCTGCTATCGACCACCGTACCCAGGATGCTTCCTGTTTTTGTATTTGCCGCTTCAGCAGACTGCGCGGACACCGGTGCTACAACGATCACTCCGCCCAGAGCGATCAGCACCAGCATGTGTGTTAGTTTCAGGAGAAGTTCCAACAGCCTGTTAGGCGAGGTGTGTGAATTGTTCTGCATCGTTGACACTCCTAGCTCGCGGAAAGGGTGAAGTTGATTGTGATCCGGGAGTCAACCTCAACCGGTTCTCCGTCTACCATGTACGGTTTGTAACGCCATTGCTTCACCGCATCGATAGCGGCGAGCGCGAGTATGGGTAAACCGCTCTCGACTCGCACATCCTTCACGCTACCGTCCGTGCCGATCACGGCCATCAGCACTACTGTTCCTTCAATCCGCGCCCGACCAGCCTCCGGCGGATACTGGGGAGCAACGTCGTGGATCAGGTTCGCCTCCGCTACCCGGGAGGCGATACGCATTCTCTTAAGCGGCGTCGGCTCAGGTGATTTCGCAAGGACGGGAACGCTTGGCGCGCTATTCAGCATTTCGTTAGACACCCCGCCGGGAACGCCGCCGACCATTCCACCAGCAACTCCTCCGACCACACCATCCGTTGTGCCGACCGGAGGTGGTGGCGCTTCTTGCGTCTTATGCACCGGAGTGGGAATGGCGACGCTTGTCGGGGTGTATGTAGACGGGGGCGTGGGCGCGCGAAGCTTCGTGGCATTACTACCCGCGGATGGCGGCTGTAGATATAACATCGTCAGCGTTTCCCTCTTGGGGAGTGGATCCGTGTGAAGCAGCGGAATGACAATTGCCGCCATTAGCAAGAGCGACAGACAGGCCAAGGATCCAATTGCCGCCCAGGGATTTCGCGGTCGCGCTTCGATTAGATAAAAAATGTCACCGACTTCTTTTCCTTGCGGATTGGAACGAACGGGAAGCTCTTTTTCGCCTTCCGCCGGCGATGCTGCACTCCGCCAATCAGTTCGCAACCCCGGTCTCCCGAAAGACGGGTATGCAATGCGATGAACTAAGTCGGAAGGGTGGTCACAGGTTGCCATAGCGCATTTAATAAAAGCATTTTGCGGGCCAAGTGGAACTTCTTGTAAGCGAAGGATATGGACCATTGAAACCGCATTGCGTGTGCCCACATGAGGGCAGCTGCCTTCAAAAGGTCATGACCAGATGCAGGTCTGGGCACGGACTGATACGCAAATTCGTTGTGTCATGTGTCGAAGTCGAAACATCAAACGTCGACAGCTTGGACCAGATTGCACCCTCGATCGGTGCACTATTTCTGCTTTGATTACTGTGCTCTCAACTGTGTTCAGGAAAGAGAAAATGGAGGATAGTCGGCGCATTCTTTGCGGGTTCTGTTCCCCAGGATCGCTGAAGGATCCCCATCGGCTGCCCTTTTTCGAGGTTTTATTCCACCATTTCCACTGGGATTTTGGGAATTGGGGGAATACGCTCAAACCCGCATCAACACTGGCGGTTTTCCCAGTTTTTGTAGCATAATTCGAGGCTGTCCGGGACTGTTTCCCGGTAGCGCTACCAATACCATCCCGACGCCCACCAGTTTCAAGGCTCATTCCCTGTTAGCGTATTCTGGAATGAGGCGGAGATAACCAAGAGGTGGCTGACCGGTTCGTGCCGCGCTCTCGCTGGCCAAGAATTTCTCTCTTGCCCTGGATACTTTGAACCGGCTCAAGCACCAAACCAATAGTGGGATGCACTCAGAATAGATTGGAGTTTCGAATTCCAGAGCCTTTTGCTACGCTCGACAGGTGCGAGAACTGTTTGAACACGACGCGCAATGAGATATCCGAGTCATAAAACGGGACGGCGAACGGTCGAGAGCTGCTTCCTAATTCATTGCTGCGGAAGCGCTTGGGTCCGAAAGACGGTGGCTTGCTCAGTGCCGGCAGCAAGCTCATTCGGCTTCCGCCCGCGAGGGATGCGATGAGTTCTAGTATCAAAGATGGGTTCCTTGCCATCGCTGCCATCCCATTTGTTTATTACTTGATCGCGCTGTACAGTTCGTGGCAATTTTTTCGGCGCGGCGCGCATCCAGGAGCATCTGACCATAGCTTCACGCCGCCGGTAAGTAATCTAAAACCGATTCGCGGCCTGGATCCCGATGCCTACCAGAACTTCGCCAGTTTCTGCAAGCAAGACTATCCAGATTACGAATTACTTTTCTGCGTCGGCGAGGAGGACGACCCGGTGGTGCCCATCCTGCAGAAGCTGGCGTGTGATTTTCCGGAACGTCGCATTCGGGTGTTGTTTGGCTCCGGCGGAAGAGGGTCGAACGACAAAGTGGTCAAGTTGGCCCGCCTGGTCAGCGAAGCTCAGCATGAAGTGGTTGTGATTAGCGATAGCGACGTGCGGGTGCGGCCTGACTACTTGCAGACAGTGGTTGCTCCTCTGGCCGATCCCAAGGTGGGAGCTGTGACCTGTTTTTACGTGCCGACCGAAGAGAAAACCTTCCCCGAAAATTTGCAGACGATGGGTATGTTCTCCGATTTTTATGTCAGCATCCTGGTCGCGCGTCAGCTCGACGGAGTCAAATTCGCCTTGGGGCCGACCATCGCTACTACGCGCACGCGACTGGCCGCATTCGGCGGCTATGGAGCGATTGAAAACCGTCCCGCCGATGATCTGCTCGTGGGCCGCCTGATCGCCGAACAGGGCTACGAGGTTGAACTGTTGCCCTACACGATTTCAACCGTCGCCGATTATGGCTCGATGCGTGACCTTCTGCATAAGCGCCTGCGCTGGATCGTGGTCATGCGCCATATGCGGCCCTGGGGACACTTCGGCCTGCTTCTGACTCAGGGGTTGCCCTGGTCTTTAGCGGCGATTGCGATTCACCCCTCGGCGGGAGTTGCGCTCGGTTATCTCGGCACCTACCTCGTCCTGCGATTTACCATGACCTGGATGGTTGGGATTTGGGGGCTAAAGCAAGATTCGCTTTGGAAGAAGTTAGGGCTGATCCCGGTATGGGACGCCCTGGCTTTCTTCATTTGGCTGACCAGTTTTTCGCGCAACAGCATCCGCTGGCGGGATGGCGAATACTACATTCGCGATGGCAGGCTCGTGCCCGTGACTCCAGCCAGCGCCGAGCCGGCGAGTTGAGGCTCACATCGCCTGTCAGCGTCTCGCTTTGCTTTTCAACTTGATGCGCTGGTTGCTCGCACTACCACGATTCCCATTGTTGTTCCCGCCGGAGCCGTTCCCGCCGGAGCCAGCCACGATCTCAAGCGAAGCTTCGACGACCGGCGCGGGCTCTCGACTGCTTTCCACTCGGCGTTCGTTGCGGGGTTGCCGCCAGTTGATCCGCGGCAGCATCACGCTGGCATCAATCCGCTCGCGATATTTCAATGCAACATTCATTAGCGAGTCCAGCAGAGAATCGGAAAGCAGATGCGGTTGCAAACCGAGTTCAATCAGCTTCGAGTGTTTTGCATTGTAATAGTGCTCCTGGGCCTCCACTCGCGGATCGAAGAGGTGATCGACTTCGATCGTCAGGCCCAGCTTTTCTCCGGCGGTTTGCACCATTCCTGCCAGCTCCAAAACTGAAAACTGTTCCGTGAACTGGTTGAAGACGCGGCATTCGCCTTGATCCGCCGGATTCAAACATGCGATCTCGACACACCGTACGGTGTCGCGAATATCCAGAAAACCGCGGGTTTGGCCTCCCTTGCCGTACACGGTGAGCGGGTGTCCGATGGCCGCCTGAACGCAGAAGCGATTGAGCACGGTGCCAAAGACTTCGTCGTAGTCGAAGCGATTGATGAGGGCTTCGCTCAGAGCCACTTCGTCGGTCATAGTTCCATACACAACGCCCTGGTTGAGGTCGGTGGCGCGCAGTCCCCACGCCTTGCAGGCGAACATGATGTTGTGACTGTCGTGCACCTTCGAAAGATGGTAGAAGGAGCCGGGCTGCTTGGGATACGGCACCGTGTCGCGCCGCCCATTGTGCTCGATCGTGATGTAGCCTTCCTCAATATCAATATTGGGCGTCCCATATTCCCCCATGGTGCCAAGCTTGATGAGGTGACAATCGGGCTGAAATTCACGCAGCGCGAATAGCAGGTTGAGAGTCCCCACGACATTATTCACCTGAGTGAAAACCGCGTGTTTGCGGTCAATCATGGAATAGGGAGCGGCGCGCTGTTCGGCAAAGTGGACGACCGCCTCCGGTTCGAAATCCTTGACCACTGCGGAGAGAAAGTCGTACTCCGTCACATCGCCGACGAAGAGTTCAATGGCATTCCCAGTGAGCTCTTGCCAAACCTTTAGGCGATCTGAAAGCGGACGAATGGGCGTCAGTGTCTGCACGCCAAGCTCGTGGTCCCATTGCCGGCGCGAAAAGTTGTCGGCAATCGCAATGGAATGGCCCTTGCTTGACAAATATAAAGCGGTTGCCCAACCACAGTAGCCGTCTCCTCCCAGTACCGCAATCCTCATTTGGCCCCCTTGCCGCATGTCCCTGAAAAATGATTACCGAAACCCTTGCGTTTCTTCGTGACCTGATGCGCGCTCCGGACAACCGCCGAGCGGTTCTTGCTAGAGAGTAACAAACATCCTAAAACATTACCGCCGCCCTTGGCGGTTCGCTCCGGGAAACAGCAATCGGATGATTCGTCAAAACGACCTTGCCCCCGCTCGACGCAACCAGGTTAAGGTCCGCGGCGCCTACCAGGGATTCCAGTTGAGGAATCACATTCTGCTTTGCGACGATGTAGGAACGTTCCGGCCTAAGCCAGAGATTCCTGAATTGCGAATCATCGATAAACACATCGGGCGCGCCGGGAGCATAAGCGCCGTATTCCAGGTTGAAGAACCGGCCGTTGCGAAGCAGCGCCGTGCGATTGGTATAAAAAAAGATGGAAGAGAACGTGTAATAGTGATGATCCACAATCAGCGTCCCTTCCGGCGATTTCAGGATGGCCTCCGCCAGCGGCCGCGAAGACATAAACGGATCGAAAACGGACATAGCTAATCGGGCGGCATGAAAGAACACGATCATCATCAGCGCGGCGGCCAGAAATGCGTTCCGGCCGGTCAATCTCCATGTTGCCAAGGCGCCCAGGCAGAAGCCCACGGCGGCCACTAACAGCGGCAACCGCAGATAGGCAAAGGACGCCAGCGTGAGATCCTGCATGTGTCCCAGGGAGAGTTTATAAGCGCCGGGATGCTGGCTCAATGCCTGCGAAATGTCTCCCGGTGTGGGAAGGTTGCGGGTGAGAAAAAAGAGTGCTAACGTTACCAACCCGGCACACGCCGCAATCGCCGCCAGCACGCGTGTGCCGCGCCGAATCCAATCGCCCCCCATCGCCATCGCTGAACCCAGGAGGAGCGCAAGCGCCGGATAGCAGGGCATCGAGTAATATTCCTGCGTCGTGGAGAAAGTGAAGAAAACCAGCACAAAGCCAGCCCAACAGAGCGCCAGTAGCCGGGTTTGGCCGGCGCGATCGACGGGTTTGAAGGAGAGCTTGGCAATCGCCGGAAAATACACACTCCAGGGAAACAGCCACACCAAATGGAACAACCAGAAGTAAAGGCGCGGCACCGTGTTGTAGTCTCGCGGATAGCGTAAATTCAGAAAACGCAGCAATTGCTCATTGATGAAGAAAAACCAAAAAAAACCACGATATTGGCCCGCCTCGCTGTGAAGCGTGAAGGCGAGATAAGGTGGATTGCGCAAGGTTGCCAGAATGTGCCAGGGTGCGGCAATGAGTAGGACAACCAGCAATCCGCTGAAGGGATGCAAACGCCGCCATGTGGCGGCAGAAAAAAGCCGGTGGGTGAGCCAAAGATAAATTACACCGGCAGCGAGTGGAAATAAGACTCCGATTAGGCTCTTCAGCAGGAGCCCCAACCCCAGGTTCGCGGCCAGCACGAAAGCCCAAAAACGCGGATGAGGTTCGTCTTCGTCCAGGGCGCGAAGAAACGCCCACAGCCCAAGCGCGACGGTGAAGGTCAGCATGACATCTGGGATCAGAACTCGGGTGAACAAAAACAGCCCGATGCAGGTGGCCATGCACAGACCCGCATAAAATCCGGCTCGCTTACCGAAAGCCCAAGTGCCGAAAGCCGCCGTCAACCAGCAGAGGGCAATGGCCGACAAGGCGACCGGAAGGCGCGCCGCCCAATCGTGCACCCCGAAAATCGCGTAGCCAGCCGCCATGGCCCAGTAAATCAAGGGAGCTTTTTCGAGATACACGACGCCATCCAGCCGCGCCGTCACCCAGTCGCCCGAAGTCAGCATGTTGCGTGCGATCTGCGCCTGCACCGCGTCCACGTCATCCATCAGGGATGGAGGAGAAATGAGGCATCCCAGGTAAATGGCCCCCGCGACCAGCAGAACGCCTAAGTATAGGTACCGGTTTTTTCCGCGATCCAAACGCTCGTTTGCCGGGAAGCCGCTGCCTGAATCCCCCATTTTTTCATCCACAGAAACAGCACCATCAAGCCCCATAGGTGATATCCAATATTGACTCGTCTCTCCAGGTGATCTCGAATCTGCGTCTCAATCACGTCCCGCCGGAAAAGTCTCGCGTGATCCGACGTACCGTCCAGTAAGACTTCCAGCATCAGGAGCCGCAGACAGCCCCGAAGCCAATCATGCGCCGGGATATCGAATCCGATCTTCTTCCTTCGAAGAACCGAAGGTGGCAGCTTATCCCGCATCAATTCCTTGAGAACAACTTTTTGCCGCGAGCCGCGAATCTTCAAAGATGCGGGCAGGGTGGCGGCGAATTCGACGATCCGGTGATCGAGAAACGGGGGCCGCACTTCCAGTGAATGCGCCATGCTCATACGATCGGCTTTATTCAGAATATCGTCGGGAAGAAAGTACCTCTGATCGAACCACAAAAATGGCGCCAGATGACCGCCTGTGTGGGACCGATCGCGCAGTTCACCGAGAATGCGGTCGAGAGCGGGTGGAAGTTCCGAGCGCAGCAGAGCGGTTTTTTGCGCCTCGGAGAAGGTTCCGTTCCAGTAGACGTGCGCGCGATCCGGAGTCATCAGGGAGCCTTCGAGGAATCGCTTCAATTGATATTCGAAACTGATTTTCTCGTCCGAAACCGGCCAGGCGCGTAGCGCATGAAGTGCAAGGTGGAGAGCCATTCGCGGCAATCGCCGCGCGAGCACAGCCAGATGGTCCGCTCGGTGAGTGAGATATCCGCCAAATAGTTCGTCCGCGCCTTCGCCGCTCAGGCTTACCGTCGTCTTGGTCTTGCTCAACTTGGAAAGGAACCAAACCGGAATCGCTCCCGCGTCCGCGGAGGGTTCATCCGAATAATATGCAAACTCTTCGATCGCACCCCGCAGGTCAACCTCCGGGTTCAGATCCAGTTCCTCGTGCTCCGTCTGGTAGAGCTGCGCCACCTCGTGAATGTAGGCGGTTTCATCGAAGCTCCGCCCCCGGAAGGAAATCGAAAAAGTCTTGAGCGGCGTACCGGATTCGGTCGCCGCGTAGTGCAAAATCGTAGAAGAATCAATTCCTCCGCTGAGCCACATGCCCAGCGGGACATCGGAAATCAGGTGTTCGCGGATGGATTGCCGCAGAAGAACGTCCAATTCCTCCCGAGCAGACTCCAGCGTCCGGTCGCGGACGACTCCAAGTGGCAATCGCCAGTAGGATTGGGAAGAAACTTGACCATCCCGCCACTCCAGCCACTGCCCGGGAGGAAGTTTTTCGATGCCCTCTACCAGCGTCCAGGGACAGGGCACATAGTTCAACGACAGATAGCAATCGAGGCCTTCCAAACTCAACCGCCGCTCGATCTCAGGATGGATCAGAATTGCCTTTAATTCGGAACCGAAGAACAGATCCTGCCCGCGCCGTGCAAAATAAAGCGGCTTGATGCCCATACGATCGCGCGCCAGCACCAGCCGCTTCGCGGATTTGGTCCAGAGCGCGATCGCGAACATGCCGCGCAAGCGTACAAAAGAATCCGTATCCCACTCGAGGAACGCTCGAAGAACTGTTTCCGTGTCGCAGTGCGAGTAAAAACGATGGCCCATTGCTTCCAGTTCGCGCCGCAGTTCCTGGTGGTTGTAGATTTCTCCGTTGAACACGATGGCCACATCGCCGTCTTCCGAGAGCATGGGTTGATCGCCGGAGCCGAGGTCGATAATCTTGAGCCGGGTTGCCCCCATCGAACAGAGGCTTGACTGGAACACGCCTTGCTGGTCCGGCCCGCGGTGAATCAGTGTAGCGGTGGCGTTCCCAATGCGATCGGAATCAGGTACCCAACGTTTGTGGGTGAAACCGACGATTCCACACAAGTGCCTACACCTCTTCCTCTTTGTTGAGATCAGCCTGCAACTGCCCCGCAGATCGGCTCTCGGAGTCTGTTATTGCAGCCGAACCAAGCCACTGCTAGTGCGGTGTCCCGCAATTTCGCGTCATAAGTCCGCGCTGTCATCCTGAGCAAAGCGAAGGATCTATGTACTTTGCTCGCAGCACCGATGCATTACGCATCGCGTCGAACAAACGTGCGGACTTATGCCGCGTATTTCTGGGACACTACACTAGCTGTTTATGCCGAGAGGCAATCCTAACCTTTTGACAACGCACAATCAAAAAGTTATAGCCAATTTTCTAAAAGGACTGCAGCCATCCCATGCCAAATATGCGAGTGATCGCATCACCGCCGGCCGATCACGACCAGGGCGACGCCAATGCAAACCAGAAGCACGCCCGTCCATCTTTTCCGGGTAACCTGTTCTCCGAGAAAGAATTTCCCACCCAACGCGCCGGCCGCATAACTCAGCGCGGTGGCCGGAACCACCAGGCTGACGTTTTCCATCGATAGGACGGCGAGCAGGGCGAAAAACGCAGTCCCCATGAGAGTAAGACCAAGCCACATCCAGGGAACTTGGAGCGCGCGCGTGGCAGCCCCGATCAGAGCAGCCGGGCGAAAATCCTTCACCTCGCCCACGGCCTTCATGGCGCGGCTCACGCATAGCTCGCCACCGGTCCCGGCCCCAATAATCAGAAGGTAAAAGATAAGCTCGCGCACTTAGCTTGGCTCCGTGGTGCGCGGCGGCGTGTGTCCAACCACCAGGACGCCCAGGCAGATGATCAGTACTCCCATCCAGCGCATGGGTGTGACCGCTTCGCGCAGCATGAAGTGAGCCAGCAGCGCAACCATGCCGTAGGCCACCGACGAGGCGGGCTGGACATAGCTGTAATCTGCCCACGAAAGCACCAGCATATAAGCCACAAAGAAGGTAATGAGAGACCCGATGCCCAGCCAAATCGTACCCGACGTGAGCACCCGGGACAGAACCTCAAGCGCCTCCCTCGGTGTTCCGACGCTCACCGCGCCGATCCGCTTCATCCCCTTGCCGAGCAGCACATTGCCCAGCGGGCCAAAGATCACCATCAGCAGGATCAATAGATAGGTTTTGAAGTGGAGACCCGCAGAGGACTTCATGCGTGATTGGCCTCTTCCGTCTGCCTGAGGTAAAGCTCCGGGGCCTGCCCGAGGCCGTTCGCCCACCGCATGAATACGATTTCCTCCCCTGGAAAAATCATCCCCAAAATAAGAATCATAAATTCATCTTACTTGATTTTCTGGGTCGGCCCAAGCTCTCGGCTTCGGGTTGATCAGGAGCGCAGCCGGGCTCACTCATACCGCAGGCTCTCCACCGGGTCCAGCTTCGCAGCCCGCGCGGCTGGCACCGTTCCGAACAGAATGCCGACCAGCGAGGAGACAAGAATGGCAACAATTGCAGAGAGTCCCGAGATGGGGATGCGGTACTGGGTGAGGAAGCGCACCGAGAAGGGCAGCAGCAATCCGATGACGACCCCGCCTAAACCTCCGATCAGGGAAATCAGAATTGCCTCCGATAGAAACTGGAACCTGATCTCCGCATTGGTCGCGCCTACCGCTTTGCGGATTCCAATTTCGCGAATTCGCGAACTAACCGTCGCCAGCATGATATTCATGATGCCGATACCGCTGACCAGCAAGGTTACGGCCGCAACGAGAAGCAATACCAGGGTGAGAGCATTTGCCGTGCGATTGGCCACGTTGACTAGCTCGGTGAGATTCTGGACGACATAATTCGATTCCGGTCGATGGCGGGACTGAATCACTTCGCGAATCTGTTCCGTTACCGGACCCACCATCGAAGGGTCGGATGCCGAAAAGTAAAGCTGCCTCACCGCCGACGTGTCCGTAAAATAACGGCTTACGCTGTACGGAATCAACATGGAGTTGTCGGTGACTTCCGATTGCCCAAAGGTATCCACGCGTTCCCGGAACGTCCCGATCACGGTGAAGGGCAATCCGCTCAGCTTGACGACTTTGCCCACCGCCTCGTCAACGGAGCCGTAGAGTTGGGCAGCCAGCTTTTGCTGCATGACGCCGACTTTGTTGCGTGCCTGCTCGTCTTCAGCGTCAAAGAATCTTCCCGAAACAACCACCAGATTGCGTACGGAACTGTAATCGGGAAGAACCCCAAGTGCGCGAAGATCACGCTCCTTGCCGCCCCCGATCGGAATGCGCTCATCCAACGGAACCACTGGAGAAGCAGCCACGATTCCGGATACATGTTGCAGCACTGCGTGCATGTCATCAATCGTCAAGAGATCGGGCGGGGTGTTGCGCTGAGCTCCACCCTCGTACTCGGCATCGATCATATTGGCGCCGATCGATTGAATCTGGTTTAAGACGTATTGCTTCCCCGTCAGACCGATTGTGACCACCAAGATAAGGGAAGCCGTACCAATGACCATTCCCAACGCGGTGAGCAGGAAACGCACCTTGTTGCCGCAAAAGGTCTCATAGGCAAAGCCGATAATTTCCCCAAAAACCAGTTTGGGTGGACGCCTCGCCGTAGCCGTGATGGTTGCCATACTGAGTTAGATGCTACGCGGTCTCGGGAAGAGC
>Ga0182014_10003766_pt1 | contig 17973 bp, 17 predicted proteins | sample 612S2DmetaG_FD_120489 | JGI IMG/M metagenome (GOLD analysis project Ga0182014, IMG submission 120489) | Permafrost microbial communities from Stordalen Mire, Sweden - 612S2D metaG | ecosystem: Environmental > Terrestrial > Soil > Wetlands > Permafrost | place: Sweden: Stordalen | collected... | reverse complement strand
CCGCTTCGAGGGCCAGGGGCGTCGCGTCCCGCAACGATTTGACCTTCAGGGCAATCGCCGCGGCTTCGCATTGCGACCGTCGTTTGGCATATTCACTTTCCGCCAGCTTGTGCCGGACGTTAGTATTGATGACCAGCACGGTGACCGAGGGATCAGCCATCGGCACGGAGGTGGTTGTGCGCGAGCGGCAGTCCAGCAACACCGCGTGATTCGCCTGGGCGAGAATGGAGGTGAACTGATCCATGATCCCGCACGGTACGCCGGCAAAGTCGTGTTCGGCCTGCTGACAAAGCAGCGCCTTTTCAAGCGGATCCAGGGCCTGGCCGGCCATCGATTCGAGAAGGGTGGCCGTGGCGACTTCCAGCGCGGCACTGCTGGCCAGCCCGCCGCCAAGCGGCAGCGTGGATTCGATGACCGCGCCGAAGCCGCTAACCTTCTCCCGACGCTTTTGGAAGCCGGCGATCACGCCCCGGACGTAATTGGACCAGCTCGGTTCACCACGCTCGACCTTGGGGCGTACGTTGAAGGTCGCGGTTTCGCCCGTGGTCTCGTTATGCAACGTGACCCGGCTGCTGGTGTTAACGTCCGCGGCGATAAGGATGTAGCGTTCGATGGCCATAGGCAGCACGAAGCCGTCATTGTAATCGGTGTGCTCGCCGATCAGGTTCACACGGCCGGGCGCGGCGACCAGCCAGCGAGGCGGGTGGCCGAAGCAGCGGGCAAAGAGCCCAGCCGCTCGGCCTGCCATCAGGTCCAAAGACATAGGTGTTGCCTAAAAGGATAGAACCGGGCGGGAGGGAAGACCAGCCTTTGTTCGAGGCTAAGCTGCGCCATTAAATGCACTGTTGCTTCGAGGTAGCTGAATGGCCTACAAATGGACTGGTATCGCGGTTACCAGATCTCGAATACTCATCCGCCGTAAGCTTGCAAAGAAATGATCACAAGCACTGACTCCGCCCCGGCAGCGACCGATGCCAAAGCCAGTTTCAACGCGACTTATGTTTGGATGATATCGGTCGTCGCCGCGATGGGCGGGCTGCTCTTCGGGTATGATTGGGTGGTCATCGGCGGGGCAGCCAAGTTCTACGAAGCGTTCTTCCACCTCAAAGATACAGCCGCGCTAGTGGCGCAGGACGCCGGATTCTGGGCGAAGGTGAAGGCGAACGCGATTTCACCCACCGGTTGGGCGCAAAGTTGCGCGCTGCTGGGGTGCCTCGCGGGAGCGCTGGTGTCGGGCGCGCTCAGCGATCGCTATGGCCGCAAACCGCTCCTGATCCTGGCCGCGGCGAATTTCGTCCTCTCGTCCGTTGGTATTTCCCTGGCGCAGAGCTTCCCGGCGTTTGTCACCTGGCGCATCCTGGGCGGCATGAGCATCGGCCTGGCCTCCAACATCTCGCCGATGTATATCTCGGAAATCGCGCCGCCCGCTCGCCGCGGCCTGTTGGTGGCCATCAACCAACTGACGATCGTCATCGGCGTGCTGGCGGCGCAATTCGTTAACTGGTTCATTGCCCGGCCAGTCCCGGACGGCCTCTCGCCCGCGGAGTTTGCCACGTCCTGGAATGCGGTGCAGGGCTGGCGTTGGATGTTCGCCGCCTGCGCGGTGCCTTCGGTGCTGTTCCTGGTGGGCTCGCTGTTCGTGCCGGAAAGCCCACGCTGGTTGACCAAGGCCGGTGCTGAGGCTCGGGCGGAGCGCACGCTCTCGCGCATCGGCGGCCGGGACTACGCCGCCGCCGCGCTGGCCGAGATTCGAGCAACGCTGGTTAATGAGGGCAAGCACGTTCGCCTCGGGGAATTGCTGGAACGGCGGGTGCTGGTGGTGTTGGGGCTGGGCATTTTCCTGGCCGTGTTTCAACAGTGGTGCGGCATCAACGTCATCTTCAACTACGCCGGGGAGATCTTCAAGCAGGCTGGCTATAACATCAACGATTCCCTAACGAACATTGTCATGACCGGTCTGGTGAACTTCCTTTTCACTTTTGTTGCCCTCTTTACGGTGGACCGGCTGGGACGCAAGCCGTTGATGCTGTTCGGCGCGGCGGCCCTGGCGTTGATCTACACCGCCATCGGCTACTGCTACCATCTAAAGGGCGGAGGCGGGGTCGTGCCGAATACGCTGTTCCTCGTGCTGGTGCTGTCGGCCATCGCGGCGTATTCAATGTCTCTGGCGCCGGTCACCTGGGTGATTATCTCGGAGATCTTCCCCAACCGCATACGCGGCTCCGCCATGTCCATCGCGGTGGGTTTCCTGTGGATCGCTTGTTTTTTGCTCACCTACACCTTCCCCATCTTCAACACTGTGCTCGGTCCATCTGTTACTTTCTGGATTTACGCCGGCATCTGTTGCGTCGGATTTGCGGGCATCCTGATGCGGCTGCCCGAGACTAAAGGCAAGACGCTAGAACAGATTGAGAAGGAACTCGGGGACTAGGGATAAAGTCTAAAGTCCAGAGTCTAAGGTCTAAAGTCTGCAGTGGGCGGGAACTCATGCTGTTGGCGCCACTGTTATGAGCATGCGCGCAGTCGTTTTCGGACTTCGGACTTCGGGTGTCGGACTTCAGATTTCTGACTTTGGACTTTAGACTTTAGACTTTGGACTACAGACTTCCCCCGCATGACTTCACGCGAACGCATCCAGTCGGCTTGCGCCCACCAGCAACCGGACAAACTCCCGGTGGACTTCGGCGGCGGTTTCCAGGCCGGCATCCACGTCAGCATAGTCTATAAACTCCGGCAGGCCCTTGGGCTGGATCGGCCAGGCACACCCGTCAAGGTGGTCGAGATTTACCAGATGCTCGGCGAGGTAGCTCCTGACTTGCAGGACGCGCTGGGCGTGGATCTCGTCAGTCTGCACGGCACGGGGACCATGTTTGGCTTCCCGCAAACGGAGTTCAAGGAATGGCAGCTCGCCGATGGCACGCCGGTGCTGGTGCCGAAGGATTTCAATACCCAATACGAGTCCAACGGCGACCTGCTGCAGTGGCCGGCTAATGACCGATCCGTGCCCCCCAGTGGCCGCATGCCGGCGGGAGGCCATTTCTTCGACGCCATCATCCGTCAAGAGCCGATTGACGACGCGAAATTGAACCCGGCCGATAATACCGAGGAATTTCAGCTCGTCCCCGAGGCCGAACTGGAGCACTACCGCCGCCTCGCCGAGCGCCTCGCCACCACGACTGACAAGGCGGTGTTCTGCACCTTTGGCGGGCTGACGTTCGGCGATATCGCGTTGGTGCCCGCCACCTTTCTTCCACGCCCCAAAGGCATCCGCGATATCGAAGAATGGTATGTGAGCACCGCCGCACGCCCGGAATACATCAAAGCGGTGTTCGAGCGGCAGGCGGAGCTGGCCATCGAGAACCTGGAGCGCCTGCACGTGGCTATTGGTGACCGCGCGGCCATCATGCAAACCAACGGCACGGATTTCGGCACGCAGAACGGCCCTTTCCTGAGCGCGGCGAAGTACCGCGAGCTGTTCCTGCCCTACCAGAAGCGCGTCAATGGCTGGATCCACCGGCACACCAAGTGGAAGACGTTCATGCACTGCTGCGGCGGCATTGCGCCATTACTGGACGCCGTGGTCGAGGCTGAGTTCGATATTCTCAACCCCGTCCAATGTTCCGCTAAGGGAATGGACTCGCGCACGCTCAAGCGCGACTACGGCGACCAATTGGTCTTCTGGGGAGGCGGCGTGGACACGCAAAGGACCCTGCCGTTCGGTAAGCCGCAGGAGGTGCGGGACGAGGTCCGCGAGCGGATTGAGATCTTCGGACCCGGCGGTGGCTTCGTTTTCTGCACGATCCATAACATCCAGGCCAATACCCCGATCGAGAACATGCTCGCCATGTTCGAGGTGGTGAAGGAATACCGCTGAGCTTGGGCGGTGCGCGGACACTTTTGTCCGCGCACCGCGGAGGGTATGTCGAGCTACGGTTTGGGTTGGGTCTGCCATGCGACGGCAGTTGACGTTTGGCACAGAGATGGAATGATGGGAATGGTATGAAGGCTCTGATTCTGTTTGTGGGGTGGTGCATTTTGTTCGTGCTGTGTTGGCCCGTCGCGCTACTGGCCCTGATTCTCTTTCCCTTCGTGTGGCTTCTGTCTTTACCGCTGCGTCTTATCGGCATCACGATCGAGGGGGTATTCGCGCTGGTAAGGGCGTTGCTTTTTCTGCCCGCCCGGCTGCTCGGATGGAGACGAGGCGGGTGTCACGCCCGATGAAGGCGCCGGACCCGCGCGGCCGTCCGCTAGCGGCAATGGTCTATCCCCGCTTGCGTTTGGTGATTCTGCCTATGGCGTGAAAGCACTCGCGGGATGGCATTATGCTGAAATCCCTCTCTATCATTGGCTATGTTGGAATGGCCGGTGGGATTATCGCGCAGTTTGCCACGGGCAATCTCCTGTCAGCTTCTCCGCTGGTGATTGCGGTGCAGGTTGGGGCGGGGGTGCTTCTCCTTTGGGCAAGGCTGGTGTTCAGGCGACGCAGCTTCCACGTGGCGGCCAATCCGACGGAGGGCGGCTTGGTGACCAGCGGGCCGTAACGCTATATCCGGCATCCGATTTACACTGCAGTGAGTGTGTTCAGCGGAGCTGGCGTGGTCGCGCATTGGGCATGGGCGGGCGCGTTGCTGGGGGGGGGTTGGTGGTGGGCAGCGCGTTGCTGCGAGTCTTCCGTGAAAAAGTTCTGGTCACAGCGCGTTACCCGGAATACGGGCAATACGCCGCCACGACCTGGCGAATGATCCCTTACATCTTCTGAGACACCTCCACTACCGGCCGTTCATTTCGACAAACGGTAATAGGTCGGGCCCAAAGGCAGCGGCACCGTAACACCGTTTTGGTTATTAATGACCGTTACTGGGTTGGGAACGGTCGTCCAGGTAGCGGATGGTGCCACCGTCGGCGCAGACTTAAGGAGGTAGGCCGGATCAGTGCTTGCGGACCAGCTCAGGTTGAGATTCGAACCGGCGAGCGCAATCGTCAGACTCGGAGCGTTGGCAGCCAGGGATATGAGCGTGATTTGGGTGCCCCAGGCATTGGGCGCAACAGGGATCTCCTGGACAGTCCAGAAGAGGTTGTCATCGGTGGGATCCACCATTGTCGCGCTATAGTCGCCCCACCGGTAAGGTGCGGAATCAAAACTGAGACTGTAATTAGGGATGGTCCCCTGCTTCACCAGGAACGGCGAACCCATGGTGACGCCGTTGCTGGTGACGGTACCCACCGCGGCATAGATGCTTATATCGCCATCGGGGCTTGTCGAACCGGAACGGTTAAATGCGAGGAGAATCTTGCCGCTATGGTTGGCTGCGATTGACGGGTAAAAGAAATCGTGGGTGGCGTCGCTGATAATTCCTTCTCCCAACAGAGTATTATTGGGTTCATTGAGAACCATCCAATGCACCGCGCCTTTGCCGCCTTGAATGGTGGTGTTGGAGATGGTGTTGGCCATGAAGATGTAGCTGCCGACCTGGCGCACCGACGCTGAGAACCGATCGTCTCCAGCGTCCACTGTCCGGCCGCTGGGTTGCGCAGCGGGGTTTGGGTAGGCGTCGAAGTTATTAGTGATATATACCGTGGAGCCAAGAGTGGCACCCGCTGCGCCGGAGCCGTTGATCGTGGTGCGGTCGAAAAGATTGAATGTCGTGCTATCGATCGCGATAATAACGCCGTGGCCGGGACCTGGATCGGGGTTGGTAACGCCCTGAAGGGAATAACCGTAAACCGTATCGTCTAGATTGTCGAACCTGGTCATGTTGGCCAGAGAAGGCGACGAGGCCAGGAGGTCGGCTTTGGGGATAGAGAAAAACGAGACACCCGTGAAATTGCCGAAGGAATCGAAGTCATCTATTCCGACGTAAACGCCAGTGGAATCAACGCCGAGGGTGTCGAAGTCCGGAGCAAGGGAACCGGTATTGCTCGTAAAATGCACCGCTTTCCACGTGCCACCAGGGTCGGAGGTGTCGGAGCGAGCCAGGAGCACCTGGGCGCCGGTGGTGTCCAACGTTATCTCCGACGCGAACCAGCGGCCACTGCCGACATCATAAATGACACGTGTATCGGTGAGCCCGGCGGCAATGGTAGCAGCGCTGATTCCGGCATTCTCCCAAAAAGAGATGTCGCTGATCAAAGACTGGCGGACGCCGGTTTTGCTGTAAATCGCGAACGCTCCGTTGAGGAATTCCACAAATTGATTGGGACCTGCGGCGCCCATCGTGTCCGGTGGTGTTGAGCCGGTGTTCAGAGCATCTGCGTCGTTCAGAGAAACGCCGGGAAAACTCCGAATGATCGTCTGCCCATGCAAAACGGTGCAGGCCAAGACAACGATTGCAAACGCCAGCAACAACCTCCTCATCGGATAATAGAATCTCATCATAAGATGTAATTGACCATCCTAACTCAGAAGTAGGCTGGCTGCCAGTCAGAAGTTGACCGTTGCGAGTCCCCGAATTCGCAAGAACGGTGGCGGCTTTGGGCGGCTGCAGGACGGGGGAGTATCGCCAATCTGGCGCGCTGAAGAAGAGAGCAGGTGTGGGGGAGAGCGGCTCGAGGGCGAAAAGGCGTCGAGTGCCAACGCGGGGTGGCCCCTGCGCTTGGGGCAATTGGCCTCCCAAAGAGGGGCGAACTTCTCTTGAGAAATTGTTTCGCGTTTGCTTGGGGAAACGGTAGAAAGCTTGGCCCATGTACCCGACGTTCAATCAGGAAAGGAATGAAATGAGAAGCACACCTGGCTTCGGCCGCGCGAACAGCCCCTGTGCTTGTGGCTCCAGGTTCGTTCGCCGTTCGCACATTTGCCGCGCGCTGCTCACGCTGTTCCTGGTTGCACTCTCGGCCCAGCTCCGGGGAGAGCCGGTTGCTTTATCGAACCAGTCCGCTGGCGGGGCGAAAAGGTTGCTGGTGATCGCGCCAGACGCGTTCCACCCAGCCCTCCAGGATTTCGTGGCACACAAGCAGACGCTTCAACCTACGGAGCTTCGCTCCTTGGAGAAGATCCTCGAACAGAACCGCGGGGTGGATGACCCGGAGAAACTCAAGCGGTTCCTCTACGAAGAATGGCGCCAACGTGGTCTGGGCTATGCTCTGCTGGTGGGCGACGTGGATGTCTTGCCCGTGCGTTACATGGTCCTGGACCGCGTCACTCCGGCCGCCTTCGACTATTCGTTCTATCCGAGCGACCTCTACTACAGCGATCTCGCCAAAGCGGACGGTTCATTCGACGACTGGAACGCGCGCAAGGAGTCCTTTCACGCAGGGTACTTCGGCGAAGTCCGTGGTGAGAAGAACAAGGAAGACCCGATTAACTTCGATGAGGTGGATTACCTGCCTGACATCGCCGTGGGCCGCTGGCCGGTGAGCACGCCCGAAGAGGCGCGCCTGGTTGCGGGGAAAACCATCTCCTACGAGGAACAAGTGCTCGCCAAGAGCAGCGCGTATTTGCACAAGGCCGCTTTCGTTGCCGTCGGCGGCTGGATGGACAGCCGGAACCAGATGGACCGCCTGGCGGCAATGCTCACGAATGCGTGGGAGGTGCAGAAGCGGTATTACACCGACGCCGGCCAGCCAGCAGCCACTCCGCCACCAGACCACCAGCAGCTTCGCGCGGTTCTGAACGAAGGCGTGGGTTTGGTAGTGCATGCGGGCCACGGCGCGGCAGACGCCTGGGAGCAGTGTTTTTCCCTGGCTGACCTCGATCGGATCACCAACTCGGCCAGGCTCCCTGTGGTCATTTCCGCCGGTTGCAGCACGGCCTACTTCGCGCCACTTGCGCCGTACGGGGCCTATGTGGACGTTGAGGGCAAAGAACACAGGGGCACGGACGACAAGGAAGTTTTTACCGCGCCGCCGCCGCCGCCGTCACCGTATCAACGCGGACGTTTCAACCCGACCGGGTTGGGGGAGCAAGTGCTCAAGCGCGGGCCGAACGGGGCGGTGGCCTACATCGGCTGTAACACCGGCAGCCAACCTTGCGGCCTGACACTCGTCGAGGGTTTTGTCAGGGCGCTGGCGGAAGCGAAGGAACCGCGGCTCGGAGATTGCTGGGCTAGCGCTATCCGCTATTATTTCGACAAAGAGCATTTGGCAACCCTGAAGCCGAATGCGGACTGGTATCCCCCCAGCATCTTCTTCCAAGGAATGAAGTTCATGCTCTTCGGCGACCCGAGTTTGCGAATGCCCGCTAACAGCCGGGTCACAAAGTAGCAATAGAAGTGAGGAAGCGCTGGACATTGCGTTGTTTGCTGATGATTTGAGCCTCCTCACGTCGGCTGCTACGCACGATGGAGATCTTCGACGTGCTGCGGTTCCAAGATTTTCCGTGCGCTTGGCGGCGTCAGTATTACGATGGCCTCGATGCCGGACCCCTATCATCAACTGCTCGACGCCGCGATTCAGCATTTGCAGGAGCTGAAGGCGCGCGGGGTCCAGTTTGTACCTGTCGCGCCAGAGACACTGGTTGAGCTGAAGCAATCACGAAGGCTGGCGCCTGTCCGAAGTCGCACGACCCAGCCCGTACCCGCGCCGCGGGCGGCGCCGCTGGTCTCAAGGTCGGCACCGATCACGGCCAAGACCGCACAGCCTGAACCTCCCATTGAACAGGCGCTCTGCCTGGCGCTGCCGGGCCAGGAAGCAGTCGCTGCGCCTGCGGTCGTGCTTAGTCCGGAGGCCAAGGCGGCCGCATTCGCGGAGCTGCGGGAGCGGGCGATGGCATGTGTGAAGTGCCCGCACCTGGCCTCTTCGCGCAGGAATGTCGTATTTGGCGTAGGCAGCCTGGATGCGGAGCTGATGTTCATTGGGGAAGCGCCGGGTGCCGATGAGGATGAGCAGGGCGAACCGTTCGTTGGGAAGGCGGGCCAGTTGCTGACCAAGATCATCCAGGCCATGGGGTTGACCCGCAATACGGTTTATATTGGGAATATTCTTAAGTGCCGGCCAGATACCCCGGGCCAATCGGCCGGCAATCGGAAGCCGACTCCGGAGGAGATGAAGACGTGCATTCCCTATCTGCATGAGCAGATTGATCTGATCCGGCCAAAGGTCATCGTCGCTCTGGGCGCGACGGCGGTGGAGGGTTTGCTGGGCAAGACGATCGGCATCACGCGGCTGCGGGGGAATTGGAAGACGTACCGCGGCACGCCGCTGATGCCGACTTATCATCCGGCCTACCTGTTGCGGAACCAGGCGCCGAGCGAGAAGCGGCGTGTGTGGGAGGATATGCTGCAAGTGATGGAGAGGCTCGGCCTGCCCATCAGCGAGAAGCAGCGCAACTATTTCCTGAAAGGCGGTTGAGTCGGCGCCGCCCGCGCGGGCGATGTATTTAGCGCTACCCCTCGCTGCAAACCGGATGGCGGATTAATAGGTTCGCGACGAACTAGCCATAGGGTATTTAGATGGGATTGATATAGGATTGATAGGCACTGGAACTGGTAGGCGTGGGGCATGGGTGGGGATAGGGAGCCGCAGGCTGAGGGGGAGATAGCGGGGTAGGGTTGACAAGCAAGAGGCTTGTGGGGACTACAACGCAAGCCAGAGGCTTACGCTCCTCGTTCGTGGGAGCGTGGAGATTTTCCCGGCAGGCGCCTCAGCCTAAATACGAGCAGATGTATTCGCAGAGACCAGACTTGACCTCGATATCGAAACCGGACTGGGCGGGCACTTCAAAGGTCTGACCGGCACTGTAGGTGGCGGAGGAGCTGGAGCCGTCCACCTTGATGGTGCACTGGCCTGAGGTGAGTTCCATGCGCTCGGCTTTGTCGGTACCGAAGTGGTATTGGCCCGGGTAGATGAGGCCGAGGGTCTTCTTGCTCCCGTCGGGGAAGAGCAAGGTGTGACTGATGACCTTGCCGTCGAAATAGACGTTGGCTTTGGTCAGGGCGGTTACGTCGCGGAATTCGCTTCGGATTTTAAGCATACGTGCAACACCTTTCCACCGCGCGGCCGGTTGTCAAGGTTCGAGCGCCGCTCACGGTGAATTTGCCGCGCCGGCCACGATCTGCTATGATGTGAGGCGGGAAATCCATTACAGTTATGAACGAACCTATCATCTTCTCGAAAGAGCCGATCGTCCAGAAAGTCGAGCCGGGCACGTATTGGTGGTGCGCATGCGGCCGGTCAAAGGGCCAGCCGTTCTGCGACGGCTCGCACAAGGGGACAGGCCTCGCACCGAAGATGGCGGAGATCACGGTGGCCCGGACTGTCGCCTGGTGCGGTTGCAAACACTCGCACAACGCGCCGTTCTGTGATGGGACTCACGCGACGCTGTGATTGATGGGGGAGGCCGGGGGAACCGGAGATCGCGACTCGCGAAACGGCGGTGCGCGTCCTCTGCCGCTTGGCGCTTCAGGTCTTTCGCTTAAACACCTCGCTTGGGTCCGCGAGGTTGAGCTCAGACAAATCCAAACCGGCGCCCGGGGTCCGTTCCTGGGCGATCTGGAGTTGGACCGCGATACGCTTGGTTGCGGGCAGGGCAAAGTACTTCACAGCTCCCACGCTCACGTTGGCTTTGAAGATGGCCACCAAGAGGCAATTCTCATCGACGCCCATGACAAGCATGCTGAACTTATCTCCTTGCTGATAGATGCTGTTAAAGCTGGTTTCGTGGACGAGGCTGGCGATGGTCTGGTTGGCCATATAAGCGCCGGAGGCGAGGGCCGCGATGGTGGTGAGGTCGAATTGCCGAGTGTCCCCGTAGCTGGTGATGAGAAAGCCGCCCTTGTCGATGATCAGCGCGGTGGTGGCGTCGCTCTTTTCGAGGAGCTCGCGCAGCTCGCCGTCGAGTTGCTCGATGTCTTCCTCGATAAGTTGGGGCAGGCTGGCCATATCATGCATACTGCGGAGTTGCCTGGCTGATGAATTTGTTCAGCAGCATGCGAGTGATCATGTTGAGGGCCTCAAAGACGCCCTCGCACTTGTGCGCGGCGGAGCCGAAGGAGGGAACCTGGAGGTCGCGGTTATTCAGGAGGAACTCCATATATTCCATTGGGGCAGCATTGGGCAGGTCGCGCTTGTTATACTGCAAAACGTAGGGGATGTCGGCGAGATTGAATTTCAGGGTCTTGAGGTTGTCTTCGAGGTTGGCGAAGCTCTCGACGTTCTCGGCCATCTTTTCGTATTGGGAATCGGCGACAAAGACAATGCCGTCCACGCCGCGCAGCACGAGCTGGCGGGTGGTGTTATAAATGACCTGGCCGGGAACGGTGTAGAGCTGGAACTTGGCCTTAAAGCCCTTGATGGACATGGCTTCGATGGGCAGGAAATCGAAGAAGAGGGTGCGGTCGGAGCTGGTGGCCAGCGACACGAGCTTGCCTTTGTTGCCGGCGGCGGTCTGGATGTGATCGTGGACCTGGACGAGGTTGGTGGTCTTGCCGCCCATTGCCGGTCCGTAATAGACGATTTTGACCTGCAGTTCCTTGGTTGCTTGATTGATGATGGCCATAGAGATTTATTTGGGTTTGTGGTCCAGCTCCGCCGCCAGCGTGGCCAGTTGAGCGGTGGGCAGGGATTCACCGACGCGCCCAAAAGCGGCGAAGAAGATCGCGTTCACACGGAAGATCTTCCAGGGGATGTTGCCCACGGTGAAGTTGAGATTGTTCAGCTCGCCCATCCGCAACTCTTTGGTGCATTGATTGACCTTGCCGAAGATCTGGGGCAGGAATGCGGCCAGCGTGTCACCATTGAGGTCCGCCCGAAGGCGGCTAGCCACCATCAGCCCGTCGGGCAGGCTTATGAGCACGCCGGCGACGCCGTCCAGCGCGGCGGCGCGGGAGACCACTTCGTTGGGCGTGGCATACTTGGCGACGAACCTGGTTCCGGGCGAGGGGACGTGTTTGGCGTCACCTTCATGGAGCCGGACTTGGTCGGAGTTGTCGTCCCAGGTATAGAAATTCGTATCTGCCTGCTTGTGAGGGGACGTGCTGGCCGCAGCCGCGGCCACGGGGCTGGCGGAGTCGGGCTTGGGGAAACCGAAGAACAAGTTGGGGATATCGTCGTCCACGAAGATCTTCTTCTGGAGCCTGCTGGCCTCTTTCTGCCGGGCCAAGAACGGCGGGGCGACGATCTTCAGCGGGAGTTCGAGCACGAGGCTGTCATGGGCGGACAGCGCTGGGAGTGGCGTGGGCTTGATCCAGGAGCGCAGGGCCTTCCAGGTGAAAGCGACTCGCCCCTTCTTGAGGGCGCGTTCGACAACCTCGGCCGGCAACGCCACCTTGGCATCCACCAAGTTCAGTTGGACGAGTTCGTGGCGCACCGCTTCGGGCCAGCCTTCGGCCAGCGAAGTGAGATTGACCAGGAGTGGATTCGAGTCGCCCGTGTGTTGGGGGGGCGGCGGAGCGGGGGCGGCGGGAGCGGGCGGCTGATTGGGGGCCGGATCGAGCGGCGGCCGCAGCGCGGTGGACAGGGCGGAGGTGTCGAATGCGACCGGGCCGGCGGCTGGCGGAGGCGGCGTGGGCGCGAAGGTGATTCCGCCGCGGGGAGGGAGCGTAACGGAAGGCGGCGCGGAAGGCGCAACCTGGCGCAGGGCTGGAGCCGGAGCCGATTCGGGTTTGGCCGGGCCCACCGAGAAGATCAGTCCCTGGCTGCGCGGATCAAATGGGCTGGAGACCTCGGCCGGGACTTCGACCTGTTTCTGCACGCGCCGACGCGTGGTCAGGGCGGGGTTGAGCCGGGACAGAATCTCTGCCAGGGGCATTGGCACCAATACGCTGTCGCGATCAGTTTCTTCCGTGAAGAGGTCAGGCGCGGCCAGGCGCAGTTCGCCGAAAGAGACCTTTACGACGCCGCGCGACAGTTGCGACAGGATGTTCTCAAGTGGAATGGAAATGGTTAGTGCGCCGGCATCGGGTCGTTTGAGGCGGGGCTGCAATTCGAGGGGCAGATTGCTGAGAATGGGCTGCAGAGGCAGTTCGATCCCCCGGCCGTTGTGATGGAGGCCATTCTTATGCGGCGGCGATCCTTCCGGGCGCGGAGCCTTGGGCGGCGGTGCGTGGGCGTGAGGAGCACTGACGACGGGCGCGGGCTGGCTTTCGCCGGGCATCGCAATCAACTCCCGCAGGAGGTTCTTTACGTAGCTGAACATCTTGGTTTTCATTGAGTGAGTCCGCGCACTCGTATTTTGACCATTGTTACAAACCCGGGGTAGATCGCGGCCCTCGAATGGATTGACCCCGGCCGGCCAACTGCCCAAGGCCGCCGCGTTCCGGGCGGCAAGAGGCCCGCACTGTTCGTCAGCGCATGATTCATTTCTTAGTCTGTTCCGGTTGAACTGCTTCTGGCGGCTTGTCGCGCAGGAATTGTGCCACAGTTGAGGCTAATAGCCTCCGGGGATTGGGTAACGACCCCTCGCACGAGCTTGACGCGAAGGCTGTCTCATGACTGGACTGTTTGTCCTATTGCTGCCCGTTTCCGGGCTTTCACGGGGGATTGGCGCTTGTCGGTTGGTGTTCCGAAGTCCCTGAGCCGCAAGGAGGGGGAGAGCGCGCTTGTGAAAAAGTTCGTAACTGCCGTCAGCGGGGAATAAACCTTGCTACTGGGCAAGGGAAACCATGCTGGTTTTTTCATGCTTGTGTTTGCAATGATAGCGAGTTAGCGGTTGACGCAGGAAGCGATGGACATACGCCCTAAGATTCTGCTGGCGGACGACGATCCAGACCTGCTGGACATGTACCGGGAGATCCTGGCGCAGTTGCCCAGCGGGCCGGAGATCCACACCGCGGGTTCAGGGGCGTGCGCCATAGCGATGCTGGAAGCCGAGCCGTTCCAGTTGCTGATTTGCGACCTAAAGATGCCCAAGATGGACGGCTTACAGGTCCTCGCGATCGTGCGCCGCAAGTATCCGCAATTACGCACAGTGGCGCTGACGGCGGAAGTGGACGAGCAGTTTCGCTCGCGTGCCTACGCCCTGGGTGTGGACCTGTTCTGGTACAAGCCCGCCACGGAGCAGGAGACCAAGATGTTCCTTGAGTGCATCGAGTCCCTGCTCGGGCGCGAAACCGAGGGCGGTTTCCGCGGCATGCAAAGCAAGAGCCTCATGGACATCATCCAGTTGGAGTGCATATCGCGGAGCTCATCCGTGCTTCGCATCACCAACGGCACGCTCACCGGGAAGATCTGGATTCAAAGTGGTGAGCTGGTTGATGCCGAAGCGACCGAACTGGGCGGTGAAGCCGCATTCCAGAAGATCCTGTCCTGGAAAGCCGGCAACTTTGAAATGCTGCCGGCTGAGGCGACCCGGCCCCGCACCATCTTCAACTCTTACAATGCGCTGCTGCTCGAATCGGCGCAGGCGATGGACGAGTCGCTGGGCGAGGTGACAGCCGAAGGCGCGCCCCAACCGGCTATTTCGCCGCTAGCGGCGTTGTCGCAGCTCGAAGGAGTTGAGTTTTTGCTGGCCATGAAATCCGGCCAGGGCGGGTACCAGATCGCGCGGGGATTGGAGAACCCTGAGCGCATGGCCGCGTGGGCGCGGGAAAGCCTGGAACGATTCCGGCTGCTGGGGGACCGCCTGGGGGCGGGCCCGCTCGAACAGGTCGAGGGCTTTGGCCTGCAGCGTCACGTGGCGCTGGCCTGCCAGAACGAAACCGAGTTTTGTGTCGGCTGGCAACATTCGCTGGTCCCGGAGCAGGTTCGCGACATGATGAAGAAGCTACTCGCGCTATGGGCTTCTTAAGTCTCTTTGCCAGATCGGCGCCTACGCTGGTGCGCCTGCCTTCGGGCAGTTTCACCGTGGATCGCGAGGGCTGCTTGCTCATGGGCACATTGCCTTCGAGCTTCCCCGTCAGCCTGGTCAGGGACATCGCGCGGCAGGTGCTGGGCGCTTTCAGCGAGGCCGCTGCGGCCCAGTTGCCCCTGGCCGAACTGGTCATCAACTACCCGAGCCTGAAGATCACCGCCCGCGAATTGCGGGGCGGAGCGGTGGTATTTCTCTCTCCGAAAGCACCCGCCTCACCGATGAGACAAAGCTAACCTCGCCCGAGTATGAGCAATCAAAAACTGGACCGGATTGTTGACCAGGTGGAAAACTACATTGAGTGCTGGAAACAGTTCAACAACTTCGTCAACCTGGCCCGCGGCAAGAAGTTCAGCCCGGAGGATGATAACCAATTCCTTGAGATCAAGAGCATCCTGATTCAGGAACTGGAACTGCTCTTGTCGTCCATTGAGGTGGTTGCGCCGACTCGGGAGGAGATCCACGCCCTGGTCGGTGATGCGCCATCGCTGCGCTCCGTGAGCGAGTTGAATGCAGGCTCATTGCGCAATCTGGAGAGCCAGTGGCACCGGATTTATATCGGCTGGCACGCTATTCTCGGGCAGTTGAAGGTCCGCCAGCGGGGCGAGGCATCCAAGTCCGCCATCGGCTCCGTGTTCCGCAAGAAGAAGAAGTAGCGGGCGGCTGGACCTTATCCAAAACCCTGCCAGGGGCGAATCTGGAGTGTGGAACAGCATTTGGGGCTTGTCTTTTAGGGGGTTTTGGCGTCTAACCACCCGATGCCAGACTGGATTGCTGTAATTCTGCTCGGGATTGTGGAAGGCATCACCGAGTTCCTACCGGTTTCTTCCACGGGCCACTTGCTCGTCGCCGAGCGCTGGCTGCACATCCACCAAAGCGACCTCTTCAACGTCGTGATACAATCCGGCGCCGTGCTGGCGGTCATTCCTTTGTTCCACCAGCGCTTCCACCAGTTCCTGTTCCGCTGGCGGGAGAAGGCGACGCTGGACTACGGCCTGAAGATCGTGCTCGCCTGTGCGCTGACGGGCGGCCCTGGGTTCATTCTGGAGAAGAAGGGCTTCAAATTGCCCGAGCAACTCGCGCCGGTTGCCTGGGCCCTGCTGATCGGGGGCATCGGTTTTGTCGTGATCGAAGCATGGTTACGCGGCAAGACGCTCGATGACCAAGTGACTTGGACGATGGCCGTCGCCGTCGGCCTCGGCCAGCTCGTGGCCGCCGTGTTCCCCGGTGCCTCGCGTTCGGGCACCACGATCCTGCTCTGCCTGCTATTAGGGCTGGCCCGGCCGGCGGCGACGGAGTTTTGTTTCATTGTCGGCATCCCGACCATGCTTGCGGCGGGAGGGTTGAAGATATTCAAGGCCGTGCATCATCCGCCGCCCGGCACGACGCCGGAACATTGGGGGATGGTGCTGCTCGGCTTCGCTGTATCTGCGGTGGTCTCTTTCATCGCGGTGAAGTGGCTGTTGCGCTACGTGCAGACGCACACTTTCACAGCGTTCGGCTGGTATCGGATCGGCCTGGCGGTAGTGATTGCGATCGGGCTTCTGGCCGGCTTAAGCTGAGTAGCCCTCAAGGCTGCGGGGCAGGAATGAAGATCTTCTGCCCCACCTTCAGCCGCTCGGCTTTCAACCCCGGATTGGCCTTAAGGATTTGGGCGACCGTCACCTTGAGGTTCTTTTCTTTGCAGCCCAGCGCGATGGCGTCGAGCGTTTCGCCCGGCTTGACCACATGCTCAAAACCCTTCTCTTGCGCTGACGAGTTGCCCGTGACGGGAGGGTCCTTAGGGGTGGTAACAGAGGATTTCTTGGTTTGGGGCGGCGGTGCCTCCAGCACCTTTCGCAGGTTCAACAGTTGGGTTTGAATCTTCTCGGCATCCTCCACACGCTTGCGGTCCACTTCCTTGATCCCCTTTTCCAGGAGGTTCAAGTCTTCCTGACGGGCGTAGCTGGTATTGGGTTTGCCTGACTGCTCGCGCACGCTTTCCAGCTCCCTAGACATGTCCGAAATCTGCTTCTTGAGCGCCTCCTGCGCGGCGGTGAGGTCCTCGATGCGGCCACTGAGTTTGTCCAACCGCTCTTGCGTCGCGGCGTCCTGGGCGCGCACTCCCAGAGGGCAGAAAAGGGCCATTGTCACCAACAGACAGAGAATTCGTTTCATGTGGCGAAAATAGGAGGCCCCCCCGCTGAGTTCAAGGGGCAAAGTGCGGCTAGACGTAAAGCTTCAGTCGTGGCGGGCAGGGCGGGCAGTCCTTTGCGCGCCGGGCCGGGATTACGCACGTGCGGCGGCGCGCAGAGGACTGCCCGCCCTACCCCGCATGACCGAGCCATTGCAGCTAGAGCTGTCGCTCGTAAATGCGGTAGGTTTTGTAAACGCGGCCACCGATGGCCTCGAGCACCCGGCACATCATGACGTTGTCCTCAAGAATCCAGGACGCTTCGGACTCGCGGACGCCGGCGTTGATGCCCACTTTGAGTCCCTCGATCAACATGGCGGATTCCAGCCCTTTGCCGCGGTACTTGTCCTTCACACCGAGGGTAATGACTCGCGTGCGTGGGGGGCATTTCCAGCCTAGCAGGTAGGGAATAAACCCGAGCAGCTTCGGTGTCAGCAAGCGCCCCTGCAAAGGTTTGAGCGCCACGTTGTAATCGGGGAGCGCCAGCAAGAAGCCGACCGGCTCGTCGCCGGCCTCGGCCAGCCAGATCAGGCCTTCCATGAGCAAAGGCTTGAGGCGCGCGGCCATGAAATCCACCTCGGCGTCGGTCATCGGCACGAAGCCCCAATTGTCTTGCCAGGCCGCGTTATAGACCTCCTTCACCTTGGTGAGGTCCTGCTGCAAGGTCTTGCGCCGCAAAGGGCGGAAGACGAGGCTGGGATTGCGCGCTTTGATCTTAGCCGCAATACGACTCAGGCGATCCATAGGGATCCTGTCCAGGTCCATATTGAACGCGAGCAAGTCCTTGGCTTTACGGAAGCCGGCGGCCTCGACCTGCGTTACGTAGTAGCGCGGATTGTAGGTCATCATGAGGACCGGCGGCGAATCAAAGCCATCGATGAGCAGGCCGCATTCGTCGTTGGAGGTCGGGTTCATGGGCCCCACGACTCGTGGCAAGCCTGCCTGGCGGGTCCAGCCGAAGACGGTGTCGAACAACCGGCGGCTGACGGCGGGGTCGTCCACCGACTCGAAGAAGCCGAAGAAGGCGGCGGGTTCATTGGGGGCGCGGTTGTGGTTGTGATCAATGATGCCGGCGATGCGG
>Ga0182014_10003764_pt1 | contig 17974 bp, 24 predicted proteins | sample 612S2DmetaG_FD_120489 | JGI IMG/M metagenome (GOLD analysis project Ga0182014, IMG submission 120489) | Permafrost microbial communities from Stordalen Mire, Sweden - 612S2D metaG | ecosystem: Environmental > Terrestrial > Soil > Wetlands > Permafrost | place: Sweden: Stordalen | collected... | reverse complement strand
TTGGTCTCCTCACCGTGCCCAGCTGATGATGAAGCTCCGACTGGACCTTCGTTGCTTGGCAACTGGCTCCGCAAGCTGAAGAGACAATCTCGTATTGGGAGATGTGCGGGTTTACATCGGGCCTCCGATGTGAACCCGCATCAATCACCGCGCCCCTGTTTGCCGAAGGGGCACGTTCTACAACGATCTCTTCGCCGAGAAACACCCGGCCTGCCCCTGTATCTGCCCCTGCTTTCCAACCCAATTGGAGAATTCGAGAGGTCAAGTGTGGAAGGCCTTGTCGGGCCAAGCCCTTATTTGATCTGAGTTTTGGCACAGCCAGGCACAGTCAGTCACGCCCTGCAGGGGCCTGCAAAGCCCCGTACTCCAGTCCGTCCCTTTCGGTCATCTCATCCGACGTCCTTCAGCTCAGTAAGACCTACGGCAAACGAGAGGTTCGTGTTAATCAATTCGATGATGCTAAATCCAGTTAGGGATTGATGACCATCAGATATCGAAATCAGCTGCTTGGCTACTGCGTTCACCCCTTTTTTACTGCGAAACCGCCAGTCTCCACCGCGCATTTACCGTCATCGAGTCGATACTAAACCTATGGCCGATTTCCTTGCTTCTCCTGGCTTCGTTACCTGCACGGTCGCGGCCGCGCACGATGGGAGTGCGGATTCTCTACTCGCCTTCACTGGAGTTGGTCAACGAGAACCCTGCTTCGTCGAGGTGTGGGTTTGGCGCTTGGCAGGAGTTGGTTTTGTTCGGCCTAAAGGAATTATGACGAGCCACGAAGGATTTTCAAGGATCTTTTCGTAAACGGCCCGCGAGAATCGCTAGGTAACTGAAATCCCTATAGGAGGGAATAATGAGTATCGAAAGTGCATTTAATTTCACGAACCGCCATCACAAGCGCGATGAGCCGCGAGTGAGTCTCCACGAACGCCAGGCGGAGAAGAGAGTTGCGTTCAACCAGAAAATGGACGCGATTGCGAACCCGGCGACTGCGAAGGTCGACATTACGGTGTCTCAGGAACGGCGCGAAGTTCGCGTTCCGCTGCGGGTCCTCGTAGGCGCCGCATTACTTGGTGCTTCCCTTGACGACAAGCTTGCCGAGGGGCATGCCCCAGACACCAGTCCTCTGCTGGCCGCACGGGCCCAATCGCTGGTTTCACTGACAAAGCGCCGGGCGCTGGCTGATAACTGGCTTGCCCTTCTCGTCGAGGCACGAGGGCCGGTTAAGTTGCTCAACCCAAGCGTTCCGCTCGTTCGCGGCCGGATCATCGCCGCGCAAGCGCAGATAGAGGCGCTGGCAGAAGCCCTGCTGGCTCCGATGCCAACCTCGCGTGGCGTGGCGATGGCCAGTTCATTGCTGAGCGATGGCTCGGGTCCGATCTACAACAGCGCGTGTTCTGTCGATTTGGCTTCGATGCTGTGCGAGATAATCGCGCACCTCGATCCAGTGACCGCGTAGGGCTGGCGAAACCGCTCGGAGGCGGGCCTCGATCCACCGCACTGGTTGCGAGTTCTCGAGGCCTGCCTCCATCGGTGCTGGCATGAGTCCGGCGCCGCTGAGGGCTTGGTGCCCCCCCGCACCTATGCCCTCAGCGGCGTCTGTGTCGCACTTGTTTGAAGGATTGCCCAACGAACAAGAACTGATCCTTCGACTTCGAAAGAGGTGGCATTTGCAAGACCGCCAGATTTCGGCCAGAAGGGGCATACACGTGGTCCTGCGGGGTCAACCCACTGACGTCCGACTTAACGCGTGGACCTCCGCAAAGAGACGACTCAGCGTGCACCAGCGCGAAGAAATACCACTCGGGCTTCACCACGGTATGTCGGTACGAGCGATAGCTCAGGCGTTATGGCATGCGCCCTCAATGGTCACGAGGAAGTTGGCCGGAAACGGTGGACGAGGGAGCTATTGCCTCTGGCCCTCGCACCAGCGAGTACGAATTGGTACGAAGCGGCCTAATGCCGCCGAGCTCTACAATTCCGCGTGGTCTTAGAAGGTGACGTCATGGCTCGAAACGTTCTGGTCACCCGGCGAGAAATCGCGTCGTCTGCATCGCGCGTTTCCCGGTGATCCAATCATGAAGTTACGTCGCGAGACCACTCGTCAATCGCTCCACTTGCAAGGTCGAGGTGAACTGCATCGGGAACGAGCTCGGTGACTGCGCTCGAGTCGGGCCGTGGTGGTGGGCCTCGGTCATGAGATTAATTCACCAGATGATGCGAAATCCAGTGAGGGATTGATGCTGACGAGATATCGACATCAGCTGCTTGGCTGTTTCGTTCACCATTTTTTTACCGCGAAAGCGCCAGTCTCCACCGCGCAGTTACCACTACCAAGTTGATACTGGACACATGGCTGATCTTCTAGTTGTTCTTGGCATCATCACTTTTGTGGGCGCGATGCTGGCTTTGATTTGGGGACTTGAGAGAGTATGACGGTGACGAACGGGTTACTACTTGGGTTGTCTATCGCCGTGTTTATCTACCTCGGGTTCGCGCTGTTCAAAGCTGAGCGTTTCTAATGGGGTTCGCATGGACCATCGTCGCGATGATTGCCGTGTTGGCGATCGCTTGGCGGTTCTTGGGCGCCTACATGGTGTCCGTGTACGAGGGGCGCACCCGCTGGCTGTCCTACGTTGAGCGGCCGATCTACAAGATCGCGGGCATTGACCCCGACGCGGAGCAGTCATGGCAGCGCTACGGTGCTTCGCTCATTATCTTTTCCGGCGTCATCTTGCTGATTGGCTACACGCTCCTTCGACTTCAAGGGCATCTTCCCTTCAACCCCCAGCACCTCCCCGGCGTGGGCCCGGCGCTGTCGTGGAACACGATCGTGTCGTTCGTAACCAACACGAACTGGCAGTCGTACTCCGGCGAGACGACCATGTCGTACCTGTCCCAAATGGGGACGCTCGCCCTACAGAATTTCCTCAGCGCCGCGGTAGGCATCGCCGTCGCGGTGGCACTCATTCGAGGATTCGCTCGTAAGGACTCGAAGACGATTGGCAACTTCTGGGTCGACCTCGTCCGCGGGACCATCTACATCTTGCTGCCCATCGCGTTTATCTTCGCCATCATCTTCATCGCCCAAGGTGCCATTCAAACTTTGGCTGGTCCGGTGCACATCCACGACCTCTTAAACGGTGTGCGTCAGACGATTCCCCGCGGACCCGTCGCCTCTCAGGAGACAATCAAGCAGCTCGGCACGAATGGCGGCGGATTCTTCAACGCGAATGGCGCCATGCCGTTCGAGAATCCGACGGGCCTCACGAACTTCTTGTCGATGGCGCTCATCTTGTGCATTCCTGTCGCACTCACGTATGTATTTGGAAAAATGGTTGGCCACATCCGCCAAGGCGCGGCCGTGCTCGCCGTAATGGCGATCATTTTCGGATCGTGGCTCGCAATCGGCGCTGTCGCGGAGCACCAAGCCAACCCCGCCGTAGCAGCGGCGGGATTGAGCCACCAGCCAACCGGCAACATGCAAGGTAAGGAAACTCGCTTCGGTGACACCTCCTCGGCCTTCTACAACATCACGTCCACCCAGACCTCGACGGGCAGCGTCGACTCGGCTAACGACTCGTACACCCCGATGGGTGGGTTCGCAGTCATGACTGGCATGATGCTCGGTGAAGTCAGTCCCGGCGGGGTGGGGAGCGGGCTGTACACGATTCTTCTCTTCGCCATCATCACCGTCTTTATCGGCGGATTGATGGTTGGACGAACGCCGGAGTATCTGGGGAAAAAGATACAGGCCAGGGAAGTGAAACTCGCCGCCTTCGGGGTGCTGGTCATGCCGATCACCGTTCTCGTCCTCACGGCCGTCGCGGTGTCGGTCCATGCTGGGCGGGCCGGGCCGCTCAACGCCGGGCCCCACGGCTTCTCCGAGATCCTCTACACGTTCACCTCGGTCACTAACAACAACGGTTCCGCCTTCGCCGGCCTCAGCTCCAACACCGCCTTCTACAACAACATCGAGACGGTGGGCCTGCTGCTGGGGCGTTTCGCCATCATCGTCCCGGTACTCGCGTTGGCCGGGACCCTGGCCGCCAAGAACGTCGTGCCGGCCTCGCTCGGGACGTTCCGCACTGACAAGCCGATGTTCATCGGACTGCTCATCAGTGTCATCCTCGTGGTGGGCGCGCTCACCTTCTTTCCCGCCGTCTCTCTTGGACCCATCGTCGAACAGCTCTCTCACGGGAGGTTCTTCTGATGAAGACGCATTGTCGCCGCGGCACCTGGTCGTCGTCTGAGTACAGAGGACGTGCGCGCGTCGCCCACGCCGTAGCGCACGACGAACTTGTCGTGCACCCACCAGTGGCGGAGTCCACTGACCCGCCGCGCGGTCTGAAAAGAACGTGGTTGGCCACCTTGAAGGAGGTTCAGTTTCATGAGCAACGTTGATTTGGCCGTCCCCGCGTCGAGCGACGCGCACCCGGACGCGTTCAAGGGTCCCGGCGGGGTGGCTCGACGCCGAGGGCTCTTCGACCGAGAGATCCTCGCCCGGGCAGCGTGGGATGGGCTCAAGAAGTTCGATCCTCGGGTGCAGGTGCGAAATCCCGTGATGTTCGTCGTGCTCCTTGGCACGGTCGTGACCTTTCTCGAGTCAATTGCTCACCCGAGCCTGTTCGACTGGCTCATTACCATCTGGCTCGCGCTCACCGTATTCTTTGCGAACTTCGCCGAGGCAGTAGCCGAGGGACGGGGTAAGGCTCAGGCCGATGCTCTCCGACGGCTGCGCGTCGAGACCCTCGCGCGCCGTCAGCGGCCGGACGGCAGTGAAGATCGGATCGCGGCGGCCGATCTGGTCCGAGGCGACCTGGTCGTGTGCGAGGCGGGCGACATCATTCCCTCCGACGGAGAGATCGTCGAAGGCGTAGCCTCGGTGGATGAGTCGGCGATCACGGGTGAGTCCGCGCCGGTCATCCGCGAATCCGGCGGTGACCGCTCGGCGGTGACGGGGGGAACACGCGTTCTCTCGGACCGTATCGTGGTCCGCATCACGGCCGAACGGGGGCACACGTTCCTCGACCGCATGATCGCGCTCGTTGAGGGCGCCCAACGTCAAAAGACGCCCAATGAAATCGCCCTGACAATTCTTTTGGCCGCCTTGACGATCGTCTTTGTGCCGGTCGTCGTCGTTCTTCTAACCTTCGGAGCGTTCGCGGGCGGGAGCGTCTCAGTGATCGTCCTCATCGCGCTCTTGGTGTGTCTCATCCCCACCACCATTGGTGCGCTCCTGTCGGCGATCGGCATCGCCGGAATGGACCGCCTCGTTCAGCGCAACGTGCTCGCCATGTCGGGTCGTGCGGTGGAGGCGGCCGGTGACGTGCAGACCCTGCTCTTGGACAAGACGGGCACGATCACACTCGGCAACCGCATGGCGTCGGCATTCTTTCCCGTCAGCGGCCACAGTGAAGAAGAGCTGGCCGCGGCGGCGCAGTTGGCCTCGCTGGCCGATGAGACCCCCGAAGGTCGCTCGATCGTCATACTCGCGAAGGAGAGATTCAATATCCGCGAGCGCGATCTCGGCGACGAGCACAACTTCGTCCCCTTTAGCGCTCAGACCCGTATGTCAGGCCTCGATGTTGATGGTCGTCAGATCCGCAAGGGCGCGGCCGAAGCGGTTGGGCGCTGGGTGAGAGAACAGGGCGGCCAGACCTCGAACGAAGTCGACCAGATCGTCGAGCGAGTGGCCCGGGCGGGCTCAACGCCGTTGGCTGTCGCCGACGGTCCTGACCTCCTTGGGGTCATCGAGCTGAAAGACGTCGTGAAAGAGGGCATCCGCGAACGGTTCGACGAGATGCGTGCGATCGGCATTCGCACCATCATGATCACCGGCGACAACCCTCTCACCGCTGCCGCCATCGCACAAGAAGCGGGCGTGGATGACTATCTGGCCGAAGCCACGCCTGAGGACAAGATGGCTCTGATCAAGGCGGAGCAGGAAGGCGGAAGGCTCGTCGCCATGACCGGCGACGGCACGAACGACGCCCCCGCGCTCGCCCAAGCCGACGTCGGCGTCGCGATGAACACGGGCACGACGGCGGCAAAGGAAGCGGGGAACATGGTCGACCTCGATTCCAACCCCACCAAGCTGATCGACATCGTGGAGATCGGCAAACAGCTCCTCATCACTCGAGGCGCGCTCACGACGTTCTCTATCGCCAACGACGTCGCCAAGTACTTCGCCATCATCCCCGCGCTCTTCGTCGCGACCTATCCGCAGCTTCACGCGCTCAACATCATGGGTCTGCACAACGCAGAGACCGCCGTGCTGTCAGCCGTGATCTTCAACGCTCTCGTGATCATTGCCCTCATCCCATTGGCCTTGCGCGGTGTGCGATTTCGGCCCTCGAGCGCGGCTGCGATCCTGCGGCGCAACGTCTTGATCTACGGGGTCGGGGGAGTCATCGCACCGTTCATCTTCATCAAGCTCATCGACATGATCCTCACCGCGACGGGAGCCTTCTAATGCACAGTCCGCTCCTTCTCAATCTGCGCCGAGGACTGCTCGTCACGGTGTGCTTCTTCGTCCTTCTCGGCCTCGCCTACCCGCTGGCGGTGACCGGGATTGGTCAAGCCTTCTTCAATCACCCAGCCAACGGGTCACTTACGAAGAACGGTTCCACGCTGATCGGTCAGCAATGGAGCGGGTCGACGTGGTTCCAGGGCCGCCCCGACGCCGGCGACCCGATGGCGACGGGCGGCACCAACCTCGGACCACGCTCGAAGACGCTCGTGAAGGACGTGAAGGAGCAGATTGCCCTGTTGAAAAAAGAGGGGATCACTCCAACGCCTGATCTCGTGACCACCTCGGGCAGTGGCGTCGACCCCGATATAGCCCCCGTCGACGCCTACGCCCAGGTGAACGCGGTGGCGAAAGCCCGCGGCCTATCGGTCGCCGCTGTACGTCACCTGGTCTCAACGCAAATTCATCCAGCTGAATTTGGGTTCCTCGGGTCGTCGTACATCAACGTGCTCCAACTCAACGAGGCACTCAGAACCCTGCGATGAGCAGTTTTGAACTCACTGATGCCTCTTCGTGGGAGGGCTTGCCGGTGGCTCGGCGCGTGATCGACGGACGTCCTAGGGCTCGTGTCGTGATTACCGGTATGATCGTCGAAACCCAGGTGGTGAGCCGTGGGAACAGCCCCGTGTACCGCTGTACGCTCGAGGACGGAAGTGGCGAACTCGATATTCTCTTCCTCGGTCGATCCTCCGTGCCGGGCTTTAGCGTGGGAACTCGTTGCAGTGTCGAAGGCTTGGCTCTGAAGGAAGACAATCGCTTGGCGGTATGGAACCCGCTCTACCGCTTCGAAGCGCCGGTCATTGATCCTGGGCCGAGCGACGAATCTTCTGTCGTCGAAGAGGCGACGCTCCGCGACGAAGCGGCGCCCGATGTGACCGGGTCGTTGTCGCCGGATCCCGGGGCGAGCTTCGAGCAGGTCGAGTCGACTGGTCACTTTCGGGTCTACCTCGGAGCGGCTGCGGGCGTTGGCAAGACAATGGCGATGCTCGACGAAGCACACCGGCGTAAACAGCGCGGAGCGGACGTCGTCGTCGGCATTGTCGAATCTCACGGCCGTTCGCTCACCGAGCAACGAGCGAGCGGGCTAGAAGTGGTGCCGCGACGGGCGATCGAGTATCACGGCGTCGTCCTGGAAGAAATGGACCTCGAGGCAGTGATCGCCCGACAGCCTGGCGTGGTGCTTGTTGACGAGTTGGCCCACACGAAGGTGCCGGGATCGGGCAGCAATGAGAAGCGCTGGCAGGACGTCCTTGAGATACTTCACGCGGGCATCGACGTCATCGCGACGGTCAACATTCAGCACTTGGAGAGTTTGGCAGACATGGTCGAGCGCATCACCGCGGTTCCGGTACGAGAACGGGTTCCCGACTGGGTCGTGCGGCGCGCTGATCAGATCGAGCTGATTGACTCATCTCCCGAACAGCTTCGCCGTCGGATGCTGCATGGCAACATCTATTCGTCCGACAGAGTGCCCGATGCACTCGCGCACTTCTTTCGAACTGATAATCTCACCGCTCTGCGCGAAATGGCCCTACGATTCCTCGCCGATGAAGTTGACGAGGATCTGCTGGCATATCTCAGTCATTCCCATCCAGAGGTGGTCTGGGAGACCGCCGAGCGCATCATGGTCGCCGTCAACACCGCGCCTGGCACCGACGGCATTCTCCGGCGCGCCTCACGGATGGCGACGCGTATCAAAGCCGATCTCCACGCCGTCCACGTGAACAGTTCGGGAGCTTCGCACCCCGCCGACAGCGCGTCGCTCGAGCAGCTTCGCCAACTCGCGGTCGACGTCGGCGCAACCTGGCACCAGCTAGACCGCGACGACACGGTCACTGCGTTGATCGAGTTCGCCCGGCACGAACAGATCACCCAGATCGTGATCGGCTCCAGCCAACGAAGTCGCCGCCAGGAGGTTTTCGGTGGGGGATCGATCGTGAGGCGCCTCATTCGTGCGGCGACCACCGAAAGATTTGATGTTCACATCATTGCTCGACGCGACGACCAGGAGATGGTTGGGACCATCTCGTAGGACGCGCACGAAAACGGGCTGGTCAAGAGCATGATTGTGTAAATATCGCAGCCAGGGATCGTCCATTGCGCTGCGTCAAGTTGACCAGAAAGGACCGTACGATGCTAGGAATCGGAGGTTTGGCAATGAGACGTACCTTTTTTGGGACGATAGTCGCACTTTCCAGCATGGCAGTCGAGACCGCTGTCATGATCCCACTACGAAGTCACGTAAGCATCGCGACAATGGCCCTCATTCTGATCGTGCCTGTTGTGGTTGGCGTCGTCGCGGGGGGCGTCGTCGCGGGCATCATCAGCGTCGGTGCCGGGTTTCTCGTGTACGACTTCTTCTTTATTCCCCCGTATCGCACACTGTGGGTTGGCGCCCCACAGAACTGGGTGGCGCTCGGGGTGTACGTGGCGGTAATGGTGCCAGTTTCTCAGGTAGTTGCCAGCATGAACTCTGCCAAGGCTGAGGCCCGTCGTCAGGGGCGTGAGATTAGAGAGCTTTTCGAAATCTCCCACCTTCTCGTTGAGGACAAATCACTCGACGTGCTTCTCTCCTCGGTGGTCACGACGCTGGCCGAGGTGTTCAGTGCTGACCAGGTTGCTCTCATCCTTCCCGAAGGCGAGAAGTTGGAGGTGGTTGCTTCGGCGGGTGAGCCGTTGAGCGATACTCAACTTCGCTGTGTCCTACCCACCGTGGGCCAACTTGCGACCCTCGGCACTCAAACATTCGAACGTGACGGGTTGCTCGTAGTGGCTCTGACCTCCGCGGGGCGACCGGTGGGCCTGCTCGTGCTCTCGGGTATGGCTTCAGTTAGATACGAACGCGAGCCGCTCCTGCTCTTCGCCAACCAGATCGCCCTCGCGATAGAGCGTGTGCAACTACGCGAGAAAGCTCTCCAGGCCCGACTCGCTGACGAAGTGGCCCTGCTGGCAAAGACGCTCGTCACGGCCGTCTCCCACGACCTTCGAGCTCCACTCACGTCGATCAAGGCGTCGTCGTCCACGCTCGTCGATACCGAGTTCAACCTTGACCCGGACACAACGCGACGACTCGCGACGCTCATTGACGTGCAGGTTGATCGTCTCGCCGAGCTAGTGCAAAATCTGCTCGACATGAGCCGTATTCAAGCCGGCGTACTTCGGCCACGTTGTTCGGTGGCGTCGCTTGAGGACCTCGTGACCGCCGTCGTCGACGAACTCGCCCCGCGCGGTTATGTCTTGTGCATGGAAATCCCTGACGACCTACCTCCCATCGACGTTGACGTTATGCTCATCAGTCGGGTACTGGTCAATCTGCTTGAAAACGCCATTCGTCATAGTCCGAAATCCGCACCGATCACGGTGCGCGCTGCGTTGACCAAACAGCATCTCATTGAAGTGACGGTGACGGACAAGGGTCCGGGCGTGAGCAGACAGCGGCGCCACGAGATTTTCGAACTGTTCGCCCGTCGCAGTGACGACGCCGGCGCCGGACTTGGGCTCACGATAGCGAAGACCTTCCTTGAGGCTCACGGGCAACGAATTTGGGTGGATGACGCGCCCGGGGGTGGTGCCAAATTCTGCTTCACTCTTCCTGTCGCTGCCAACCTTTCTGAGGAGCCACGCCTTGCCGCACATTCTCATTATTGACGACGACCCCGATCTACTCAGCGTGTGTCGCGTTGGACTCGAAGCTATGGGACACACACTTCGCACCGCCGAAACCGGTGACGAGGGACTTGTTGAGGCGGCCGTCTTTCCCCCGGACGTCATTGTCTTGGACCTTGGGCTGCCGGACCTCGACGGGCTCGAGGTGTGCAAGAGGATTCGCGGCTGGAGCAGCGTGCCAATTATCGTGCTCTCGGCCGACGGATCAGAAGACCGCAAAGTGAGCGCGCTCGACGAGGGAGCGGACGACTACATGACAAAGCCGTTTGGAATGCGCGAACTCAACGCGCGCCTCAACGTTGCTCTGCGCCATCGTTCAAGCGACAGCGGTGATCATCCTGCCGAGGTTGTCGTTGGGCACCTTCGTCTTGATCTCATACATCATGAAGCAACGCTCTCAGACGAGCGTCTCGATCTCGCGCCCAAGGAGTTCGAGTTTCTTGCCTACCTTGCGCTCAATGTCGGCAAGATTTGCACACGCCGAATGATCTTGGAGAACGTGTGGGGGCCTGGGTACGGCAGCGAGTTCCACTATCTAAAGGTGTATGCATACCGGCTTAGGCGCAAGTTGAACGACGAGAAAGGGCAATTCCTTCAGAGTGATCCTTCGGTTGGGTACCGACTAGTGCAGCCGCAGTGATTGAATTATTCGCCAGCGAGCTGACCGGTGACATGACTTCAGCGACCTCGCGCTCAGCCTGATCTTCGAGAGAGGTTGTCTCTCGGAGCAACGGCTATCGAATTGTTTAGTTGGTTGGGCTCAAGTGTGTCGGACTGACGCGAAGATAGTTTCCCCTTAAGCGGCAGTTGGCTCCAGAGTCACCATGTAGCCCAAGATTCGAAGTTGTTCTAGCGCGCGCCGCTTTGCTCTGTCAGGATTGCGTTTGGAGTAGAAGTCGCCACCGGGATCATTGAACGTTTCGCCAGTTTGGAGCATGTTCCAGTAGGGGGAATGTCGACCGGCACGGGGTGATCGCAACCCCTCGTCGGCAAAGGAGTACCGCTTCTTTGCTGTCTCGTTCACCTATTTTTTACCGCGACGACGACGGTCTCCACCGCGCAGTTACCGTCAGTGGTTCGAAACTGACTTCGTGGCTGATTTTCTCGTTGTCCTGGGCATCGTCACTTTCGTGGCGGTGATGCTGCGCTGATCGGGGGACTGAGGAGAGCATGACGGTGACTAAGGGGTTGCTACTTGCGTTGTCCGTCGCCGTGTTTATCTACCTCGGGTTCGCGCTGTTCAAGGCGGAGCGTTTCTAATGGGGTTCGCATGGACAATCGTCGCGATGGTCATTCTGATGGCGATCTCCTGGCGGTACCTGGGCGCTTACATGGTGTCTGTCTACGAGAACCGCACGCGTTGGCTCTCATTCATAGAGCGGCCAATCTACAAGATCGCGTTCTTCTGATGAGCCAGTTCGCCCGGCCCGGCGCCTTCACCCCCGACAGCGACATGCTCGCCGGCGACTCGGGCGGCTCGTTCCGCGGGGCACTGGTTCCGGTCGACTCGTTCGCGGAGTCGATCAACGCACTGGCGATGGCAGTACTCATCAGTCAAAACACGGCCGGCCCGTTACGCCTCGTCCATGTACGGATGTGGGACTCGCCGGTCCGCGGGGGTGGCGGACGGTTCTACCCCGAGACGAGCGGCGAAGCCACGACGGTGCTCGACAACGCCATGAACTACGCGTGGGCTCGCGGGGTCGAGGCCAGCGGGGTCGTCATGGAAGCGCAACGGTCATGTATGGCCATCGCGATCGTCAGGGAGGCGTCCCGGTGGGGCGCCGATGTGATCGTGTTGACGGCCCGGCCTCGACGCTTCGTCACTCTCGGGGTGTGGGACAAGGCCACCCGTCAGGTCATGCAGGCGGCGTCGTGCCCGGTCCTCCTCGTGTACCCGAGCCAGCCATGATCGGCGTCGTAGCCCTCAGCCGTCGTCGGGCCGCCGGCAGCAGCCGACACGTCCCCGGTTCGACCGTCCTGGCTGATCGCGTGAGCAGTCAGATGGTCCGCACCGCCGGGAGCAATCGTCGGTCCTCGCGTTGTGATCGCAGCACCCGCCAGTTCGACGGAAGGGACTGGATGGCCCTGCTCGACACCCTTCCCGGCCCGCCGGTACGGTGAGGAGGCATGGGCTTTCACCGGATCGTCGTTCCTGTCGATGCCGCCGGCCGGTCAAGCGACGCGTTGACAACCGCTCTGCGGGCCGCTGACCCCTTCGAGGGCCGGCTGCGGTTGGTTCATGTGCGGACCTGGCAGCCGCCGCCGCCCCCGTCCCGAGAGGACGGGTTCTTCCCGGCCGGCGGCGGGGAACTGTTCACCGAGACGCCCCAGCAGGCCGCCGACGTGATCGACGATGCCCTTCGCTATGTCCGGGACCGCGGGGTGGTCGCCGATGGCGTGGTGGTTCAAGCGCCGCAGCCGATGGTGGCGTCGGCCATTGTGGACGCCGCCTCGACGTGGGGCGCCGAGGCGGCGTCGTAGTTCGCCGACCGAGGCAGAGGCTCAGCGTCTTGTTGTGGGGCAGCGTGTCCGAGCAGGTAACGCACGACGCGTTCTGCCCGGTGCTCGTCGTTCGACCGAGGCCGGCATGAGCGGCCCGGGCGCTCGGGCCGAACGAGCGTCTCGCACTGCTCTTTCGAGATTGGTTTCTGGCGCATCCCGAAGCAGTCTCCGCCTACGGCACCTTCAAGTCATCTCTCGCAGACATTACAGAAGACACCGGCATCTACGCGGACGTTAAGGATCCGGTCGTAGACCTCGTGATCGCGAGAGGAATACGAACGGTCGGATCTGTCCGGTGGTGTCGGGGCGGTCCGTGGGACACAGCGTGGAATTATTGAGCGGGTGTAATCGTTCAGCGTGCGGGTTCACGTCGGGCCTCCGACACCACAGTTATGCCACCTTTCTTCAGTCCAACCTCATCTAAGCCGATTATGAAGGGTGGCGCGCCGGCAACCTGAACGGTGACACGGTCCGGGTGGATGCAGACAGAATCGACGAGATCCTTGACGAGCGTCCATCGCTCGGTGGCAGTGGCACTGTCCCAAATTCGTTGAACGTCGAAGTCAGCCAGCAGTTCGGCCACCTGGTCGAACTTGTCCACCGCTTCTTCGCGACGACTCACCTCGCACTCGAAGTCGTCGGCCTCTTGCTGGAGTGTCTTGATCTGCGAAACGATGTGACGGTGTTCCACGGCAAAGGTCTCAGCGTCGATCTGTTCGGCGTAGTGCAGGTCCAGGAGTTTGCGTTGCTTCTTCTGTAGCGACGTGATCACCGAGGCATTTGAGGGTCCCTTTGGCGCGTCTGCACGTCGATGGGCCGACAACTGGTAGCGAATCGCCGCCTGGAGATTTTGGTCGCCCGTGAGCAGGCCCAAGCCGAGCACTGTTGCACGCTCAAGACCGTTCGCCGAACGCGCTGGTTGTTTGCACCTCTTGCCTTGGCCGCCGCACCTGAAAAATCCCTGGCCTCGATCGTTGTAGCGGATGTTCGCGACGCGCCCACAGAGACCGCACCGGATGGTCCCTGAGAGCAGGTGGCGGCCGTGCCGATGTCCGGGTGTGTGGCCGCGCTGGGCCGCGTTGAACTGGCTCTCATTGACCAGGGGGGGATGGATGCCCGGATAACACTCGCCGCTGTACTTCACCTGTCCGAGGTAGGCACGATTGAGGCTGATGAAGCGCACCGTCGGGTACTTCATGTCGACCTCGTCGGCGACCTCTTGGAAACTTGCGCCCTGGGCGCGAAGGGCGAAGATGCGCTGGACAATTGGTGCCTTCTCGTTGGGCACGAGTTCGCCGTTCACCATGTCGTAACCGGTGGGTGCGTGGTTCTGCCAGCGTCCATTCTCGGCGGCTTGGCGCTGTCCCATCTTCGTGTTCTCCACGATCTGATCGCGGTAGTACTGGGCGAAGACTCCGTTGACCCCGACCTGCATCTTGCCTGAAGCGCTGGTGAGGTCGAGTTCGCCCTCGTTGACCGAATACACCTTGACACCGTGTGCTTCGAAGAGTTTCACTAATCGCGAGACATCGCCGTTGTCGCGGCTCAAGCGGTCGAGACGCCAGACGAGCAGGTGCGACACTTGATCGGTTTCGACGCGATCGATCAGATCACGCATGGCGGGTCGTTCGAGATTCTTCCCTGACCAGCCCTCGTCGGAGAGGACTGTTACGGGCCCCAACTCACGAACCCGCGCGAGGTCCCGACACCGCTTGGCTTGCGCGTCGGGTGAGAAGTCCGTCTGATCTTCAGTCGACACTCGGACGTAGGCCAGGGTCTGGATCATCGCGCTCCTCCTCTTCGAGTATTCGTAGTCCGATTGCTACCAGAACTTTGGACGCGCGACTGTAATCGCGCACAACGAATTCCGAGTCCTCGTCGCTCACCATCGCCAGGTCCTGATCGGTGGCCGGTTCCACTCGGCTTCATCGTCGGAGTTCCAACGCTTCATCCAACGTTGTTCCTCGGCGGGCACCAGAAACTGAATGAGGGCTTCGGCCTCGAGGGGACCCTCAATCCAACCGGATTCCCGCTTGGGTGCGAAGCCCTGGGCGACCTCGTAACGGTGGTTCTGGGCGCCGACGTGTTCGGGCGACCAGTCCTTTTGGGCGTACTTGCAGCCGTAGTTCGCGGCGCGGCGCAGACCCTCGCGAGGGGTGCGACACAGACCCAACGGTTCGCCCTTTGGACCCTTCATCGACGTCGCGAAGTCGGTCACCCACACGAAGCCGTGGCCCCACATCTCCTCGATCTCGGCGTGAGCAACGCGGGAGGAGATGAAGAAGTTGACGTGCCAGCCGTGTCCACCGGGATGCAGCTCGGGCGAGTACCAGTAGGGATGCTTCTCGCCTTCGTGGGCGACTCGAAGACGTCGAGCGAACTCTGCGACTTCGGCCATAACCTGGCGACGATCCGTCCGACCCTCGGCGAACGTGAGCACCCACATGTAGCGCAGTTCGTTCGTGACGAAGTATCGGCGTGACCTCGTCCCGGCTCGACCATTGGCGATCTGCCAGAGCAGGGCCATCTCCTCGTCGGACTTCTCCCGGTTCCGTTCATCGCCCCTGGAGCGGGAGGACCCCGACGTGACAATGCACACCGACGCTTCACCGCAACCCGGCCAATACGTGAACTTCCAGCCAGAATCCTGAAAACGACGACGACGGGGGATTACGAGTTGTGTTCTTTTGTCAAGTGAAGAGGGACCGCCTGCGACGGTCTCTTGAGCGTGTACTTCCCCAAGGTTGGGGTGAGGTGAAAAATCGAAATTTTCTGAGTTGGAATACACTGCGAATCCCTAAAAAGAGGTTTTGTAACAACGCCCACTGGCAATTTGCGCTCTCTGGCGCTTCTCTAAACGGGGATTCGCACCAACATTAAATTTTTGCGGCTCTTGGCCAATTAGTCGGTGCGGCTATACGCCACTTATCCAACCAAAGGTTAACCACACTCGTGTAGTTCGTGCAAGGGGTCTGTTTGGGAATCAGTTCACGAGGTTCCCGCATCAACTTCGACCGCCTCATCGCTCCACCGGGCCAACCGACGACCTGGCCCGCGGGGCCGTCGGCGCTGCGCTCGCGCGCATGCGTACGCCGGCCCCATCGAGCCGTGCTCATTCGACAGTCCCAGGCGGTGCACTATCGGATCGGCCAACCGAAACAGTTTCATTCCTTTAAGCTCTCGGTGCGGAAAGGGCACCACTGAACCTGACTTTCGGTCCCATTGCTCTCCGAAATGGCCCGTCCAGACCTTCATCCGATCAAGTCGACATGGCACTTCGGCCCGAGCAGGTCTACCATGTAGTGCATGATAGCCAAACGTTCTTCAAACCTGATGAGCCAGATGCGCCGGGGGGCGATTGAGTACTGCGTCTTGGCCCTCCTACGCGATCGCGATATGTACGGTTTCGAACTGACCCGCGCGCTTTCAACCGCTGGCGGACTGGTCGCGAGTGAAGGCACGGTCTACCCACTGTTGGCGCGCATAAGACAAGACGGACTCGTTGAGACCTTCTGGGAAGCATCACCCCAAGGTCCACCGCGTCGCTACTACCGACTCACCAACGACGGTCGCCTGGCTCTTGAGACCTTTCGGGACCAGTGGCGCCAATTCCGAGACACGGTGGACGCCATCATGAAGGGAAGCGACGTATGACGACAAACGAAGACCTTGATCAGATCGTTAACCAGTACTTGACTCGCCTCGAGACAGCCCTGGCTGATCTCCCGCCCGAACGACGACGGCAGTTGATCGAGTCGATCACTGATCACATCAGTGAAGCTCGTGTCACCTTGGCGGTCGCCAGTGAAGTCGCCCTACGAGACATCCTTGACCGAGTGGGACAGCCCGGTGATATCGCCGCGGCAGCGTTGGCCGATGAAGTGACGCCGGAGCATCCCCAAGCAACTGGCAGTCGACGTGGCATCGCCACCGGAGTCGCAATTGTGATCGTCATTCTGATCGTGTTGGGAACGTTCCTGGTGTCGAGATCCAACACTTCGGTTCCAACTACCACGGCTACCGTGACGACGATCACAACGACATCCGTATCGATTCCCGTTCCGAATGTCATTGGCGAGACCCTGGGCACTGCCGAGTCGGTGTTAGAGAGGGATCTGTTCAAGGTATCAGTCGTCTTTTCCTGCTCTGGCTCCGGCGTCCCGGTGGGCTCCGTCAAGTCTCAGGGACCGGCAGCTGGTTCATCGGCGGCACAAGGGAGCCAAGTTCGCCTCTTTGTGACACCCGTGAAAGGCTGTCCTTAAAGTATTCATGCCGCCAAGAAGGGAAGTCTCCAGTGCGAGGTTTCACTCTTGTTGCGTCGGGCCACCAACGGATTTTATTAAAAGGGGTGTCCATCTGACTACCAGAACCCGTATTTCTACTGGATCCCCAGTTCGAGGACTTCCCGTGAAGGCACTCCGATGAGCTTTGACGCAGGCTTGCCAGTCGCATTGGCGTAGGCACTACATACTCGGTACCCGTAGGTGTATCCGAAGGAAAAGGTAATGCCGTCGGCTCCGAAGAACCACTTCGTCTGACTGAACTCGGGTTCATACAACACCGCACGAGCTGCCGCGATCTCGTCGTCGGTGATGCTCACACGACTGAAGAACGGGGCTTCGCCGAGCACCTCCTCCTCGAAGAGTTGGGCCATTCCTTCACTGACCAACATCTGTCCGAGGCTCCCTCCGCAACCTGGACCGCGCCAGCGCATTGTGTGGTGGAACTCGTGAACCAGTGTTCTCTCGATGTGGTGGCTATCTACTGTCGCCGCTGGGTCGAGGCCTACGATGATGATGTGGGGGCCATAGGTGTAGCCACCCACTCCCCACTCGGGGATGGTCATTTCGGGCGCGTCGATAACCACCGCGTCCACGCGTCTACGCCGAGTAGCTGCTGCGTGGGCGTGATGGCGGCCTGGAACGCCTCGTTTGTAGCATCGACAAGGGCATCGAGCGTCCCGCCGGCGTTGGCGATGAAAAGATTCACAGGTCGCACGAATAAATCCTCACAGTGGTTGGGTGCTCGTTGGTGAATGTCCAGATAGTTCCGACCCTCCGCTGCTCTTACTTGGCCGATCTACCTGATGATGTGAAGGTCGCTAGGTGGTCAGTCGCCAGTGCGAGGTGGCATTTCCGTCAAGCCGGGCCTCTGACGCGAACCCGCACGCGACCATTTTCGATTCAGAAAATCCCACGAAAAATCCCACATACCAATCCGACACCACCGGACGAATCCGACACCACCGGACAAGTTTTCTTTCAAATCCGG
>Ga0182014_10003763_pt1 | contig 17975 bp, 14 predicted proteins | sample 612S2DmetaG_FD_120489 | JGI IMG/M metagenome (GOLD analysis project Ga0182014, IMG submission 120489) | Permafrost microbial communities from Stordalen Mire, Sweden - 612S2D metaG | ecosystem: Environmental > Terrestrial > Soil > Wetlands > Permafrost | place: Sweden: Stordalen | collected... | reverse complement strand
GCTCTTGCGGCCTTTGAGCGCGAACGGGCTCAGATCCAGCGACGGGCGGCTGGTCAGAGCCGCCCGTTTGCACATTCTGGCAGATTTTGCGGACACAAGAGCGCGCTATAAGCCGTAAACCATCGTGCGGGGAAAGCCGGGATGATCCGGTTGAACCTGTGGTCTACTCGTGCGCTTTTTTTTGCGCACGACCGCGGGTGCAATCGGCGCCCGGCTTTCCCTGCGCCCTCCATTCCTGAGGAGGGCCAAACTTGCGCACACCTCGGACGCACTGCGCCGCGAGAATGCGGACGTATGTTCTGTCGTCGTTTCCCAGGAAAAAGGCACGGCTTGCTGGCGTCGGTAGGCTGGAACCGATCCGCCCCCGCGGCGTTGTCAGACACGGTTATGCCCGGATCAATTTCCGCTCCCCTCCATGCGAAGCTTCAACGAAATCCCGAGTTTCCTGCTAAATTGCACCCGTTCAGCGATGCCGGCGTTGCGCCGGTAGCAGCTCCGATCACGAGGACATCGCCATGAGCACCTTCTCCTTCCGCCGCGATATCGTCACCAAACCGATCTTCTCCTGGGCGCACGGCGTGCTGCCTGTCATGTCGGACACCGAGCGCGAGGCGCTGGAGGCCGGCGACGTCTGGTGGGACGCCGACCTCTTTGCCGGCAATCCCGACTGGTCGAAGCTGCTCGCCACCCAGCCTGCGACGCTGACCGCGGAAGAGCAGGCGTTTCTCAACGGCCCGGTCGACGAGCTCTGCGCCATGCTCGACGACTGGAAGATCAACTGGGAATGGCGCGACCTGCCGCCGCAGGCCTGGGACTTCATCAAACAAAAGAAGTTCTTCGGCATGATCATTCCGAAGGAATATGGCGGGCTCGGCTTCTCGCCCTACGCGCATTCCGAAGTGGTGCGCAAGATTTCGTCGCGCTCGCTCGCCGCCGCCGTCACCGTGATGGTGCCCAATTCATTAGGGCCCGGCGAACTGCTGATGCGCTTCGGGACCAGCGAGCAGCAGCAGCAATGGCTGCCGCGGCTGGCCGACGGCCGTGACATTCCCTGCTTCGGCCTGACCAGTCCGGAGGCCGGCTCCGATGCGGCCTCGATGATCGACAGCGGAATCATCTGCAAGGGCGAATTCGAGGGGCGCGAGGTGCTGGGGCTGCGGCTGAACTGGCACAAGCGTTACATCACGCTCGGCCCGGTTGCGACCCTGCTGGGCCTGGCCTTCAAGGCCTACGATCCCGATCATCTCGTGGGCGCCAGCGACGAGCTCGGCATATCCGTGGCGCTGATCCCGACTCATCTGCCCGGCGTCGAGATCGGCAAGCGTCATCTGCCGTCGATGCAGGTGTTCCAGAACGGCCCGAACTGGGGCCGCGACGTCTTCATCCCCATGGACTACATCATTGGCGGACAGGAACGGCTCGGGCAGGGCTGGAAAATGCTGATGACGGCGCTGGCCGCCGGCCGCGGCATTTCGCTGCCGTCGCTGTCGGCGGCCGGCGCGGCCTTCGCCGCGCGCACGTCAGGCGCCTATGCCCGGGTCCGCGAGCAGTTCAACGTTCCCATCGGCAAATTCGAAGGCATCGAGGAGCCGCTCGCCCGCATCGCGGCGACCTCCTATTTGCTCGACGCGGCGCGGCGGCTGACCTGCGCCGCGCTCAACCAGGGCCGGCATCCCGCGGTCATCTCCGGCATCATGAAGCTGCAGGCGACCGAGCGGATGCGGATCGCGATCGACGACGCCATGGACATCCACGGTGGCAAGGCCGTGATCGACGGTCCGCAGAACTACATGGGCAGCCTCTGCCGCTCGGTGCCGGTCGGCATCACCGTGGAGGGCGCCAATATCCTGACCCGCAATCTGATCGTGTTCGGGCAGGGCGCGATCCGTGCCCATCCCTATCTGCTGGAGGAGATGAACGCGCTCGGCGATGCCGATCGCGCACGAGGCCTCGACGCCTTCGACAAGGCGTTCTGGAAACATGTCGGCCACAGCGTCGCCACGCTGTTCCGGGCCTGGGGCCGCAGCTGGAGCGGTGGCGCGTTTGCGCCCGCGCCCGACGCCGGCGAAGCGACCCCGTTCTATCGCCAGCTCTCGCGCTATTCCGCGGCCTTCGCGCTCTGCGCCGACATGGCCCTGCTGACGCTCGGTGGCGCCCTGAAACGCAAGGAAATGCTGTCGGCGCGGTTCGGCGATATCCTGTCGGAGCTGTATTTGCTCTCGGCCGCGCTGAAACGCTGGCAGGACGAGGGGCGGCAGGCGGCCGATTTCGCGGCACTGGAATGGTGCATGGCAAGCGGTTTTAGAACCATCGAAAACCGTTTCGCGGAAATCCTGGCCAACCTGCCCAATCGCTTCGTCGCGGTGGTGCTGAAATTCCTGATCCAGCCGTTCGGCGCCCGTGTGCTCGGTCCGTCCGATCGCGTCACGCACCAATGCGCGCAGCTGGTGCTGGAGCCGTCGGCGGCGCGCGACCGGCTGACGCCGGACCTGTCGCATGTCGATGACGACCGCGGCCTGGCGCGGCTGGAAAAGGCGTTCCTGCTCGTCACCGCTGCCGAGGATATCGCCAGGAGGATCCGCGCCGCCCACATCCGGGATGGCCAGGAAGCCGTGGACAAGGGCGTCATCACGCAGGCCGAGGCCGACCAGCTTGCGGCGGCGCATGAGGCGGTTGCGAAAGTGATCGAGGTCGACGACTTCGCGCCGGAAGCGCTGTCGCCGATTTACAAGAAGCCTGCCGACGTGCATCAATTCTTTCAGGAAATCGGCGAACAAAGGGCTGCAAGCTGATGGCGCGACCGGTCTTTATCATCGACGGCAGCCGGACGCCGTTTCTGAAAGCGCGCAGCGGGCCGGGGCCTTTCACCCCGGTCGATCTGGCCGTGCAATGCGGTAGGCCGCTGCTGGCCCGGCAGCCCTTCGCAGCCACAGCCTTCGACCAGGTCATTCTCGGCTGCGTCAACGTGATTGCCGACGAGATGAATCCGGCGCGGGTGGCGGCGCTGCGGCTCGGCATGGGCGAGGCGATGGTGGCGTTCACGGTGCAGATCAATTGCGGCTCCGGCATGCAGTCGATCGACACCGGCTACCGGTATATCCGCGAGGGCGTCTCCGACCTGATCCTGGCCGGCGGCGCCGAGGCCCTTAGCTATGCGCCCCTGGTGTGGCCGCAGGCCGGGGTGCGCTGGTTCGCCGGGCTTGCCGGCGCCAAGGGCATTTTGGCCAAGGTCGCCGCGCTCGCCAGGGCGCGGCCGGCTTATTTCAAGCCGGTGATCGGGCTGGAGCGCGGACTGACCGATCCGATCACCGAGCTCAATATGGGCCAGACCGCCGAGGTCGTCGGCCATCTCTTCGGTATCACGCGCGCCCAATCCGATGCCTATGCCGCCGAGAGCCACAAGCGGCTGGCCAACGCGCAGACGCAGGGTTTTCTCAAGGGCGAGGTCGAAACCGCCTTCGCCCGCGACGGCACATTCTACGACCATGACGACGGGGTGCGGCCGGACTCGACGGCGGAGACGCTGGCCAAGCTGAAGCCGGTGTTCGAACGACCGTGGGGCCAGGTCACCGCCGGCAATTCCTCGCAGATCACCGACGGCGCGTCCTGGGTCATCCTGGCCTCGGAAGACGCGGTCAAAAAGCACGGTCTGGCGCCGAAGGCCGTGATCGTCGACAGCCAGTGGTCGGCGCTGGATCCCTCGATCATGGGGCTCGGCCCGGTATTGTCGGCGACCGAGCTTCTAAAGCGCAACAAGTTGTCGCTCGGCGATGTCGAGACCTGGGAACTGAACGAAGCGTTTGCGACCCAGGTGCTGGGATGCCTCGCCGCCTGGAACGACGAAAAGTTCTGCCGCGAGATTTTGGGACTCGACGCCGCCGCCGGGCCGATCGATCCGGCAAAACTCAACGTCGATGGCGGCGCGATCAGCCTCGGCCATCCCGTCGGCTGCAGCGGCAACCGCATCGTGCTGCATCTGGTCAACACGATGAAACGGCTCGGCACCCGACGCGGCATTGCCACCGAATGCATCGGCGGCGGACTGGGCGGCGCCATGTTGATCGAGACGGTGTGACCATGGATTCACGGATCATGAAGGTGCTCGGCGACCGCGTGCTCGAGCTTGGGCCGAAGCCCGCGCAAGGCGGCCCCTGGCGCCATTTCAAGCTGACGCGGGACGACGACGGCATCGCCTGGCTGCTGTTCGACCGCGAAGGCGCTAGCGCCAACACGCTGGCGGCCGACGTGATGGAGGAGTTCGACGCCGTGCTCGCGGCGCTGGAAAGCCAGCGGCCGGCCGGCCTCGTCCTGCGCTCCGCAAAACCCTCCGGCTTCATCGCCGGCGCCGACGTCAATGAATTCCGCGGCGCCAGTGATCCCGGTCCGGTCGAGACGGCGATCGGCCGCGCCCATGCCGTGACCGACCGCCTCGAAGGGTTGAAAATCCCGACGGTGGCCGTGATCCACGGCTTCTGCCTCGGCGGCGGCCTCGAAGTCGCGCTCGCCTGCCAGTCGCGGATCGCGATCGACGGCGCCCGCTTCGGCTTTCCAGAGGTAATGCTCGGCCTGCATCCGGGCCTCGGCGGCACCGCGCGCTTCACCCGCCTCGTCAATCCGGTGCAGGCGATGACCCTGATGCTGACCGGCAAGACCATCGACGCCCGCCGGGCAAAATCGCTCGGGCTGGTCGACGCGGTGACGCAGGAACGGCACGTCCGCAATGCCGTCAGGGATGCGGTGTTCGGACGGCTGAAGCGCGCCCGGCCGGGTCTCTTGAATGCGCTCTTGAACTTCACGCCGGTGCGCGGCTTCCTCGCCTCGCGGATGCGCCGCGAAGCGGAGAAGGCCGCACCCCACGCGCATTATCCGGCGCCTTATGCGCTGATCGAGCTCTGGGAAAAGCACGGCGGCGACAAGGCCGCGATGCTGGCGGCGGAAAAGACCTCGTTCGCCAATCTCATGGTGACGCCGACGGCGCAGAACCTGATCCGGGTGTTCTTCCTGCGCGAGCAGATGAAGAAACTCGCCGGCGGCGGCAACGCGGTCGCGCAGGTTCACGTCATCGGCGCCGGTGCGATGGGCGGCGACATCGCCGCATGGTGCGCCAGTCAGGGTTTGCGGGTCACGCTCGCCGACATGAAGCCGGAGCCCGTCGCCGGCGCGATGAAGCGCGCTTCGGACCTGTTCGGCAAGATCATGCGCCAGCGGACCGATGTGCGCGATGCGCTGGACCGGCTGGTTCCCGATCTCGACGGCGAGGGCGTGCGCAACGCCGACCTCGTCATCGAGGCGGTGCCGGAACATCTGGCGCTGAAGCAGAAGGTCTATGCTGCGCTGGAACCCCGTATGAAGCCCGGTGCCATTCTCGCCACCAACACATCGAGCATTCCGCTGCAGGATCTGCGGACGACCCTGCAGCGGCCGGAGCGGCTGGTCGGATTGCACTTCTTCAATCCCGTCTCCCGGCTGCAACTGGTCGAGGTCGTCAGCCATGACGGCAGCGATCCGCATCGGCTCGGGCAGGCGCTGGCCTTCGTCGGCGCCATCGACCGGCTGCCGCTGCCGGTGAAGAGTTCGCCGGGCTTCGTCGTCAACCGCGCGCTGACGCCTTACATGCTGGAGGCGATGGTGATGCTGGACGAGAAGTTCGACAAGCTCGCGATCGATGCCGCCGCGGAAAAATTCGGCATGCCGATGGGCCCAATCGAACTCGCCGACCAGGTCGGCCTCGATATTTGCCTCGCGGTCGGCGACATGCTGCGCTCGAAATTCGGCGATTCCCTGCCGCCGACGCCGGCCTGGCTGCGCGACAAGGTCGCCAACGGCGAGCTCGGTCGCAAGACCGGCAAGGGTTTCTATGTCTGGAAGGACGGCAAGGCCGACAAGACCCCGGCTTCGGCTTCGCCTGCTGCATCGCAGCCGACCGAGGAAATGATCGACCGGCTGATCCTGCCGATGTCGAACGTCTGCGTCGCCTGTTTGCGCGAAGGCATCGTCGACGATGCCGATGCGGTCGACGGCGCGATGATCTTCGGCACCGGCTACGCGCCGTTCCGCGGTGGGCCGCTGAATTACGCGCGAACCCGGGGGCCGGAGAACGTGGCTTCGGCCCTGCGCGCGCTGGCGCAGAAGTTCGGCGGCCGTTTCACGCCGGATGCCGGCTGGGGCAGTTTCAAGTAACCTGAATTCCAGATTCGCTTTCACCGGGGCATCCGACATGACCGACACCCAGGCCGCTGACGCGCCGTCGAATACCGAGACGGAGCCGCTTGGCGATCTCTGCATCCGCACGCTGGCGATGCCCGCCGATACCAACGCGAACGGCGACATCTTCGGCGGCTGGCTGCTCAGCCAGATGGATATCGGCGGCGGCATCTTCGCGTCCAAGGTGGCGAAATCCCGTACGGTCACCGTCGCGATCGAGGCCATGAACTTCCGCAAACCGGTGTATGTCGGCGATCTCGTTTCGGTCCACGCCACCTTGGTGCGGATCGGCAGGACCTCTGTCACGGTCCGCCTCGAGGCCTGGGTGCTGCGCCGCAAGGAGATGCAGTCGATCCTGGTCACCGACGGCAACTTTACCTACGTCTCGATCGACGATCATGGCCATCCCCAGATCATCACGCGGGATCCGTCGTCGATCCCGGTGTGACGGCGCGCCCGGACGCCCCGGTGATCGGAGGGTCGGTATCTGGATGGCGATGGCGCCAATTGAGCATCGCGTAACATGCCTGTGTCTCGGGCACTTCGCCTGAAATTCCATCACTGCCGGCTCGCACGCGGTAACCTTGCCGCGGAAGGGAGCATGACTGTTAAGGATTTTTCTGTTACGCTGACTTGCCGGGTAAGTCCGTAGGGCGAGTAATTGCCGTGACAGATCAGTTGCGTGAAGAGGCGATGCGGAAGCTGTCGGATTTGTCGTTGATGGCCCGCGAGGCCGGCGACATGAAGACGATGTATGCGGCCAACCGCGCCTGGAACGAGCTTTCCCAGATCAATCGCGAACCGTCCCCGGCCAGCCCGCTGCGCTGGCCGCCGCGGGGCAGGGCGGTTTCGCGCGATGCGGATCAGCGCTCGCCGTACCCGTCGGAAGTGCTCACCGGCTAGCGGTTCCGTGATGTGGCTGCGCGAGGCGGCACCTTGCCTCACAACGCCTGCATCTCGCCCCTGGCCCAGAATTCGCGCAGCTTGAACTTCTGGATCTTGCCCGATCCGGTCAGCGGAAACGCCTCGACCAGGAACCAGTGCCGCGGCGTCTTGTGATGGGCCAGCGAGGCGCGCATGTAGTCGGACAACTCCTCCTTGTCGATCACCGCGCCCGGCGCGGGGCGGATGAAGGCGGCGACTTCCTCGCCCCATTTCTCGTGCGGCAGTCCGACCACCGCGACCTCGCCGACCTTGGGATGGCGAAACAACAGCTCCTCGAGTTCGCGCGGATAGATGTTCTCGCCGCCGCGGATGATCATGTCCTTGAGCCGGCCCTCGACCGTGCAATAGCCGCGCCCGTCCATCGCGCAGAGATCGCCGGTGTGCAGCCAGCCGTCGGCATCGATCGCGGCCGCGGTCGCCTCCGGCATTTCGAAATAGCCGAGCATGATGTGATAGCCGCGGGTGCAGAACTCGCCGATTTCGCCGACCGCGGCCAGCTTGCCGGTGTCGGGGTTGACGATCTTGGTTTCCATGTTGGGCAGCGGCAGCCCGATGGTGCCGGCCTTGTCCGCGATGCTGTCGGTGGTCATGGTCATGGCCGCCACCGGCGAGCATTCGGTCTGCCCGAACACGATGGTGAAGGGCGCGCCCAGCTTCTGCTCGAACAGAGTGACGAGCGCGGCCGGCACCGTGGAGCCGCCCGAACAGATCGCCTTGACCGAGGACAGATCGGTCGATGCGAAGGCGGCATGTTCGAGCATCGCCACCAGCATGGTCGGTACCCCGACCATGGCATTGCCGCGATAGGTCGCGAACAGCTCGAGCACGAGGCCCGGTTCGAACGCCTCCAGCAGCACCATCGTCGCCGCCTTCGACACCGCGCCGAGCACGCAGCAGACGCAGCCGCCGGTATGAAACAGCGGCATCGGGATGATGAACACGTCGCCCGGCTCCACCCCCATCCGCTCGGCGGTGTCGGCGCCGTTGTTGGCGAGGCCGCGATGGTGCAGCAGCGCGCCTTTCGGAAAGCCCGTTGTGCCCGAGGTGTATTGGATCATCACCGGATCGGTCGATTTGACGGCGGGAAGCGCGATACCCGTGTCGTCGCCGGCGGCGATGAAGGAAGCCCAGTCGTCGAAGCAGATGATCTCGCGCAGTTCGGGACAGTTCGGCGCGATCTCGCGCACCGTCTCCAGCATCGGATTGCCGCGGAAGCCATTGACGACGAACACCCCGGCCGCGCGCGATTGCTTCAGCACATATTCGACTTCCCTTGATCGGAACCCGGGATTGACGGTGACCAGCACCATGCCGGCGAGGCCCGCGCCGAATTCGAGCATGATCCATTCCGGCAGGTTCTGCGCCCACACCGCGATCCGCTCGCCCGGCTTGAAGCGGCCGAGCAGAGCGCGCGCGGTGCGCTCGGCCTCGGCATGGAGTTCGGCATAGGTCCACCGGCGACGCAGCGCCGGATCGGGGACGCCGGCGACCAGCGCGAGCCGGTCCGGCGCCGAGCGCGCGGCCCGTTCGAGCAGGCCGCCGAGCGTGATGTCGCGCACGGCGGGCACCTTCGGTCCCGCGACATAGGATTCCGTCAAAGCCATCGATCCCTCCCCTTGCCGGCTTTTCCGGCGAACCGCGCCGTCGCCAGTGTTTGCCGCGACTATGGCATCGGGAGCTGGCGATTGCAGCCATGCGACGAAAGATTTTTTGGTCCTTGTGGAAATGGCGCCGGGCTGCGTGACGTGGCTGCGGGCTTCGCGGCGATGGCTATATCGCTATCGGCGGATAGGTGGACTTGTGGGCAACGTCTTTCGGATAGCCAATCACCCATACGAGACATGGATCGAATGGCAAGCCTCGAGAAGCAGATTTGACGGTTGCGCTCGCGTCAATCGGGCAAACAGGTGACCGGCCCCATCAACCATGGCCATCGGCCGTTGCTTACACCGATGGCGATCACAAGCGTAAGCGCGAACACCACGATCCAGAACGGCACAGGCGACCAATCCCACAGCCGCAACGGCCAACGGCGCCAAAATACCAACCAGGAGTCAGAATGAGATTCCCGAGGTTCCCGATATGTTTCCCAGCCTCCTGGAGTTTTGCCACCCGCAGCCCAGAGTTCAATTTCCTCTCTGATGTATTCCGCTGCCTCCGCGACCACTCTGTGTTCCTCGTTAAAGTGTGCGATCATCGCCACCGATAGGCCGACAGGGACCCAGAACAGGATTGGCTTTCCAGGATTGGAAAGGATGTAGCTGTAAAGTGCAGCAATCCCGATTATTCCCCAACGATTAAACTCAAGCCGATCCTTTAGCTTGGTAGTGATTTCCTCCCTTAACGCCTTGTATTCCTCGAGATAAAAGTCGTGCACATGCTGCGTCTCGATATTGGACTCGTCGGACATCTGCGCTCCCCTCTGCATGGATGTATCGTGAAATCGTATTCACCTCTTGCGAGACCTTCCGGGGCTCGCCGGCGGCGGTCTGTTCTGCAGGAAAGCCAAAGGGCGCCCCCGGGTGACCGCGGCACGCTGGCCATCCAGTAGATGACACTGCCTGAGAGTGATCCGAGCGGAGACGCTCTCACATCGCCGCCTCGCTCAATGTTCAGAACTCGAACGCTATGGATTTATGAAGGTTATACCATCTATAGTTGTATATATATTTCATGGCAATCTATATTGGCCGGGATCGACTTTTCAGCCTCCATCCGCCTTTGCGGCCGATCTGCCGCGTTGACCGGAGGCCGGAACGGTCGCACCATGCCATCCGCGTCCTTGCCGAGGTGCCGCCGTGACCGGACTGACCCATCGCCAATCCGAAATCCTCAACATCGCCCGCGCCTTTGGCCGGGTGATGGTGGAAGACCTCGCCAGGCGTTTCGAGGTCTCGGCGCAGACCATCCGCAAGGACCTCAACGATCTCTGCGATCACCGTTCGCTGACGCGCATCCACGGCGGCGCCATCATCGCCTCGGGCGTCGAAAACCTCGCTTATGAAGCGCGCCGCTTCGTCGCTGCCGACGAGAAGAAGGCGATCGGCGCCGCCGCCGCGGCGCTGATCCCGAACGGCTGCTCGCTGTTCATCAACATCGGCACCACCACGGAGGAGGTCGCCAGCGCGCTGACCTCGCACGAGGACCTGCTGGTCATCACCAATAACCTCAACGTCGCGATGCTGCTGTACCGGCACCCGCGCATCGAGGTGATCGTGGCCGGCGGCGCGGTGCGCCGGGCCGACGGTGCGGTGATCGGGTCGACCGCGATCAGCCTGATCGGCCAGTTCAAGGTCGACTACGCCATCATCGGCGCCTCCGCGATCGACGAGGAGGGCGCGCTGCTGGACTTTGATTATCGCGAAGTGCAGGCGGCGCAGGCCATCATCGCCAACGCGCGCAGCGTCATGCTGGTCGCCGATAGCACAAAACTCCGGCGCAGCGCGCCGGTCCGCATCGCCCATATCAGCCAGATCCAGACTTTTGTCACCGACGTCGCGCTGCCGGCCGGGCTCGCCAACGTCTGCCACAGCAGGGGCATCGAGGTGATCGAGGCGATGCCGAAGGCGGCCGGAGATATCGACGAGCCCGGCGCGGAGCCCGCGCCGCCGGCGTCGGTGCATCGCCTCCGCTAGCCCTCTTGTCGTCATGCCCCGCGAAAGCGGGCATCGAGTCATCGCCGGCTTGAGTTGGATTCGAGAAGCCACGGCCTGCTGGATCGTTCGCTTTCGCGGACAATGACAGCCTCAGGCTGACGTGGCCGCCCCCCAACCCGGCAAATCCCCAAGTTCCCTGTTTTCGCTTGCTTTCGTATTTCGTTGTGATTTATTCCAAACCGAAAGCGAAATCGCCAAAGTGAAGTGGTGAACGCCGGGGAAGCGCCTCTTGGACCGAATTTTCGACCTCGCAATCATTGGGGGCGGCATCAATGGCTGCGGCATCGCGCGCGATGCGGCGGGCCGGGGCAATTCTGTTTTCCTTTGTGAAATGAATGACTTGGCCAGCGGGACGTCGTCCTGGTCGACCAAGCTCGTGCATGGCGGGCTGCGCTATCTCGAATATTATGAATTTCGTTTGGTACGCGAAGCGCTGATCGAGCGCGAAATCCTCTGGCAGATCGCGCCCCACATCATCCGCCCCCTGCGATTCGTGCTGCCGCATCACGACGGCCTGCGTCCGGCCTGGCTGTTGCGGCTCGGCCTGTTCCTGTACGACCATATCGGCGGCCGCCACCTGCTGCCGCCGACCCGCTCGGTCGATCTGACCAGCGACGTGGTCGGCAAGCCGCTGGTGCCCAACCGCTTCACGCGCGGCTTCGAATATTCCGATTGTTTCGTCGACGACGCGCGCCTGGTGGTGCTGACCGCGCGCGATGCCGCCGACCGCGGCGCCGACATCCGCACCCGCTCGCGCGCGGTCGAGATCCGGCAGGCCGACGGCATCTGGCACGTCACCGTCGAAAACGCGCTGACCGCGGAGCGCTCGACCATCCAGGCCCGCGCGCTGGTCAATGCCGGCGGACCATGGGTCGAGCAGGTGCTGGCCTCGGGCGCCGGCGTCAATGCGAAAGCCAAGGTGCGGCTGGTGCAGGGCTCGCACATCGTGGTGCGGAAACTCTATGCGCACGACCGCGCCTACATGTTCCAGAACAGCGACGGCCGGATCGTGTTTTCGATTCCCTATCAGGACGACTTTACGCTCATCGGCACCACCGACCGCGACTACGAGGGCGACCCGGCCAAGGTGAAGGCCTCGACCGAGGAGATCAAATATCTCTGCGACTCCGTCAGCGAATACCTCGCCAAGCCGGTCAGCCCGCAGGACGTGGTCTGGACCTATTCCGGCGTCCGCCCGCTCTATGACGACGGCGCCAGCGAAGCCAAGGCCGCCACCCGCGACTACGTGTTCGAGCTCGATCTGCCCGGCGGCGCGCCGCTACTGTCGATCTATGGCGGCAAGATCACCACCTATCGCCGCCTCGCCGAGGAGGCGCTGGAGCGGCTGTCGCCGTATCTGCGCAGCGCCAAGTCGCGCGAGGGCTGGACCGCGAAATCGCCGCTGCCCGGCGGCGACATGGACGTCTCGGCGATCCCGGCGCTGGCGGCGGAATTGCAGCGCAACTATCCGTTCCTCGAGCCGGCGCATGCCAACCGGCTGGCGCATGCCTATGGCACCCGCGCCGCCCGCATGCTCGGCAATGCGAAATCGATCGCCGATCTCGGCCAGTCGTTCGGCGCCACCTTGACGGAGAGCGAGGTCAGGTACCTGATGTCGGCGGAATGGGCCTTGACCGCCGACGACATCGTCTGGCGACGATCCAAGCTCGGATTGCGGCTGTCGGCTGCCGAGATCGCCGCGATCGACGACTGGATTGCCGCCCATCGTACCCCGCTTGAAAGTCCCTTGCGCGAGGCAGGAGGGCGGACATGACCGTTACGCTGGACCACGTCACCCGCTCGATCGATGGCATTCCCGCCATCCGCGACGTCTCGCTGATGCTCGAGCGCGGCACGCTGAGCGTGCTGCTGGGGCCGACGCTGGCTGGCAAGACCTCGATCATGCGGCTGCTCGCGGGGCTCGACAAGCCGACCAGCGGCCGCGTGCTGGTCGACGGCAAGGACGTCACCGGCTTCGACGTGCGGCAGCGCTCGGTGGCGATGGTCTATCAGCAGTTCATCAATTATCCCTCGCTGAGCGTCTACGAAAACATCGCTTCGCCGTTGCGGGTGCAGCGCAAGCCGCGCGCCGAGATCGACCGGCGGGTGCAGGAGGCGGCACAGCTCCTCAAACTGGAGCCGTATCTCAAGCGCACCCCGCTGCAATTGTCCGGCGGCCAGCAGCAGCGCACCGCGATCGCGCGCGCGCTGGTGAAGGGCGCCGATCTGGTGCTGCTCGACGAGCCGCTCGCCAATCTCGACTACAAGCTGCGCGAGGAATTGCGCACCGAACTGCCGCGCATCTTCGAGGCCTCCGGCGCGATCTTCGTCTATGCGACCACCGAGCCGTCCGAGGCGCTGCTGCTCGGCGGCCGCACCGTCTGCATGTGGGAGGGCGAGGTGCTGCAGGCCGGCGACACCCCGAAAGTCTATCGCCATCCCGACACCCTGCGGGTGGCCCAGGTGTTCTCCGATCCGCCGCTGAACATCGTCGGGATCGAAAAGCACAGCGGCTCGGTGCAGTATGCCGGCGGCGTCCAGGCGCCCGCGACCGGGCTCTATGCCGGGCTCGGCGACGGCGCCTACCGGGTCGGCTTCCGCGCCCACCAGCTCGAGCTCGCCAACGGCGTCGCCGGCCGCCATGCCTTTCACGCCACCGTCACGGTGACCGAGATCACCGGTTCGGAAAGCTTCGTGCATCTCAGTCGCGACGCTTCCAACTGGGTAGCGGTGCTGCACGGCGTGCACGAGTTTCCGCCCGGGCATGTGCTCGACGCCGTGCTCGATCCGAACAATGTCTTCGTGTTCGACGCGGCCGGCCGCCTGGTCGCCTCGCCGGGCGCGATGTGAGGGATATGCCGCATGGCCCGCATTGACCTCGTCGATCTCGCGCACTCCTACAGCGGCAATGCCGCCGCGCCGGAATCGTTCGCGCTCAAGCCGGTGACCATGACCTGGCGGCAGGGCGGGGCCTACGCTCTGCTCGGGCCGTCGGGCTGCGGCAAGACCACGCTGCTCAACCTGATCTCGGGCATCGTCACCCCGTCGCGGGGCAAGATCCTGTTCGACGGCACCGACATCACACCGCTGTCAACCCAGAAGCGCAATATCGCGCAGGTGTTCCAGTTTCCGGTGATCTACGACACCATGACGGTCGGACAGAATTTGGCGTTTCCCCTGAAAAACCGCGGCGTGCCGAAAGCCGAGATCGACGCCCGGGTCGCGGAGATCGCCGGCCTGCTCGATCTGAAGCCCTATCTGTCGCGAAAGGCCCAGCGGCTGACCGCGGACGCCAAGCAGAAGATCTCGCTCGGTCGCGGCCTGGTGCGCTCCGACGTCGCCGCGGTGCTGTTCGACGAGCCGCTGACGGTGATCGATCCCGAGCTGAAATGGCAGTTGCGCTCGAAGCTGAAGGCGCTGCACCGCGCGCTCGATCTGACCATGATCTATGTCACCCACGACCAGACCGAGGCCCTGACCTTCGCCGACACCGTGGTGGTGATGCATGACGGCCGGGTGGTGCAGAGCGGCACGCCGGCGGAACTGTTCGACAAGCCGGCGCATACCTTCGTCGGCTATTTCATCGGCTCGCCCGGGATGAACATCGTGCCCGCCGAGGTCAGGGGCCGCGAGGCCCGCATCGACGGCCACACCATCCGGCTCGACCGCAATTACGACGGCCTGCCGAAGGGGGCGAAGATCGAGATCGGCGTGCGCCCCGAATTCGTCGACGTCGCCGCGCCCGGCTCCGGGCTGCTGTCGGCCAACATCGAGCGGATCGACGATCTCGGCCGCATCCGTTTCGCGCGCGTCCGGGTCGGCGACGCCAAATTCGCGGCCCGGGTGCCGGCGGGATTCTCCGTACCGGACAATGTCGCGGGCCTGGTGTTCGATGCGGCGCACGTGCACGTCTATGCCGACAGCCTTCTGGTCGAGGGGACGTAATGGACAAGACCGTCAACCAAAAGGCCTGGTTCCTGGTGCTGCCGGTGTTTCTGGTGGTGGCGTTCTCGGCCGTACTGCCGCTGATGACGGTGGTGAACTATTCGATGCAGGACACCTTCGGCAACAACCAGTTCTTCTGGAACGGCGTCGGCTGGTTCAAGGAACTGCTCGATCCCTCGACCGATCTGGGCGGCCGGTTTCTGGCCTCGCTGTGGCGCAATCTGTTCTTCTCCGCGGTGATCCTCGCGATCGAGGTGCCGCTCGGCATCGTGGTGGCGCTGTCGATGCCGCGCCAGGGCTGGAGCGTCGCCGCCTGCCTGGTGATCCTGGCGCTGCCGCTGCTGATCCCGTGGAACGTGGTCGGCACCATCTGGCAGATCTTCGGGCGCCCCGACATCGGCTTGCTCGGCTATGTGCTGAACAATATCGGGATCAACTACAACTACGTCTCCAACGAGTTCGACGCCTGGGCCACCGTCATCGTGATGGACGTCTGGCACTGGACCAGCCTGGTCGCGCTGTTGTGCTATGCCGGACTGAAGTCGATTCCGGACGCCTATTATCAGGCCGCCCAGATCGACGGCGCCTCGCGCTGGGCGGTGTTCACCGCGATCCAGCTGCCGAAGATGAATCGCGTGCTCCTGATCGCGGTGCTGCTGCGCTTCATGGACAGTTTCATGATCTACACCGAACCGTTCGTGGTCACCGGCGGCGGCCCTGGCAATTCGACCACGTTCATTTCGATCGAACTGGTCAAGATCGCGCTCGGCCAGTTCGACCTCGGCAAGGCCGCCGCGCTGTCGCTGGTCTACAATCTGATCATCATCATCGTGTGCTGGATTTTCTACACCGTCATGACCAATGCCGGCGTCGAGCACCGTGGCAACAAGGGAGTCGCGTGATGCATTCGATTCCCGGCCGCCGCCTCATCCTGGCGCTGTTCCTGATCTTCCTGCTGCTGCCGATCTACTGGCTGGTCAATATGAGCTTCAAGACCAACGAAGAGATCGTCTCCACCATGACGCTGTGGCCGCACGCGCCGACCATCGCCAACTACATGCGCATCTTCACCGACGAGAGCTGGTATTCCGGCTACATCAATTCGCTGAAATACGTCGTCATCAACACCGTGATCTCGATCTCGGTGGCGTTGCCGGCGGCGTATGCGTTTTCGCGCTACCGCTTCCTCGGCGACAAGCATCTGTTCTTCTGGCTGCTGTCGAACCGGATGGCGCCGGCGGCGGTCTATGCGCTCCCGTTCTTCAACCTGTATTCGGCGATCAACCTGTTCGATACGCCGTGGGCGGTCGCGCTGGCGCACTGCATCTTCAACGTGCCGCTGGCGGTGTGGATCCTGGAAGGTTTCGTGTCGGGCGTGCCGCGCGAGATCGACGAGACCGCGTTCCTCGACGGCTATTCATTCCCGCGCTTCTTCATCAAGATCCTGGTGCCATTGATCGCCAGCGGCATCGGCGTCGCGGCGTTCTTCTGCTTCATGTTTTCCTGGGTCGAATTGCTGCTGGCGCGCACACTGACCTCGGTCAACGCCAAGCCGATCGCGGCGGTGATGACCCGCACCGTGTCCGCGGCCGGCATGGACTGGGGCCTGCTCGCCGCCGCCGGCGTGCTCACCATCATTCCGGGCGCGCTGGTGATCTGGTTCGTTCGCAACTACATCGCGCGCGGTTTCGCGCTCGGCAGGGTGTGAGGGAGGTCGTCATGGAAAACATCGCATGGATGGCCTGGACATTGCCGACCGCGATCTTTTTCGTGCTGCTGGCCTCGACGCTGGCGGTCATGACCTGGCTCGCGATCGCCTATCCGGAAGCCGAGCGCGTCGGGATCCTGCGGATTCCGACCACGCGCGGCGACCGGCTGTTCATTTCGCTGATCATGGCCGCCGTCATCCATCTGTTGTGGATCGGCCTGGTCGGCACCGACACGATACTGACGATTCCGGTCGGGGAAGAAGCCATTGAATTGACGAGCCTGTGGCTCGCCACCGTGATTTCGCTTGTTTCGGCGGTTGCGATTTTCCGCACCGTCTGAACGAAGCGAAAAAGAGCAGATCCGGGATCAACCCGGGCCTGGGTATGTTTGTCGCTGCAACGGAGGAACCAACATGCGACGCTTAGAGAGAAGCAAAGGGCCCTTGGTCAGGACCCGGGTCTTGATGATGACAAGCGCGGTGGCGCTGGTGGCAGCCTCGGCTGCGATCACCGCACCGGCGTTTGCGGATGAAGCTGCCGCCAAGAAGTGGATCGACAGCGAATTCCAGCCTTCGACGCTGTCCAAGGAAGACCAGATGAAGGAGATGCAGTGGTTCATCAAGGCCGCTGCCCCCTTCAAGGGCATGGAGATCAACGCCGTCTCCGAAACCCTCACCGTGCACGAATATGAATCGAAGACCCTTGCCAAGGCCTTCGAGGAAATCACCGGCATCAAGGTCAAGCACGACATCATCCAGGAAGGCGACGTCGTCGAGAAGATCCAGACCCAGATGCAGTCCGGCAAGAACGTCTATGACGGCTGGATCAACGACTCCGATTTCATCGGAACCCATTTCCGCTACGGCCAGGCGGTCGACCTGACGGAGTGGATGGCCGGCGAAGGCAAGGACGTCACCGATCCGTCGCTCGACGTCAACGACTTCATCGGCAGGTCCTTCACCACGGCGCCGAACGGTCATCTCTACCAGTTGCCCGACCAGCAGTTCGCGAACCTCTATTGGTTCCGCTACGACTGGTTCTCCAATCCCGACTACAAGGCCAAGTTCAAGGCCAAGTACGGCTACGACCTCGGCGTTCCCGTGAACTGGTCGGCCTATGAGGATATCGCCGACTTCTTCACCAACGACATCAAGGAAATCAACGGGACCCGTGTCTATGGCCACATGGACTACGGCAAGAAGGATCCGTCGCTGGGCTGGCGTTTCACCGACGCGTGGCTGTCGATGGCCGGCAACGGCGACAAGGGCCTGCCGAACGGGTTGCCGGTCGACGAATGGGGCATCCGCATGGAAGGTTGCCGTCCGGTCGGCTCGTCCGTCGAGCGTGGCGGCGACGTCAACGGCCCGGCGGCGGTCTATTCGATCGTCAAGTACCTCGACTGGATGAAGAAATATGCCCCGCCGCAGGCGCAAGGCATGACCTTCTCCGAATCCGGTCCGGTGCCGTCGCAAGGCAATATCGCCCAGCAGATCTTCTGGTACACCGCCTTCACCGC
>Ga0182014_10003759_pt1 | contig 17986 bp, 19 predicted proteins | sample 612S2DmetaG_FD_120489 | JGI IMG/M metagenome (GOLD analysis project Ga0182014, IMG submission 120489) | Permafrost microbial communities from Stordalen Mire, Sweden - 612S2D metaG | ecosystem: Environmental > Terrestrial > Soil > Wetlands > Permafrost | place: Sweden: Stordalen | collected... | reverse complement strand
TTTTAAACCATCAACTGATCCTAAAATACTTTCAGAAGCTCTTTCAGGATGGGGCATTATGGCGCAAACTAATCCATTTTCATTACAAACTCCAGTCACAGCCTCTAGTGATCCGTTAGGGTTTTCACTTGCAAAGGCTAACACTATTTGATCCTGATCTTGGAGTTTCTCCATTTCATCATTATAGTAACGGCCTTCAGCATGAGCTATGGGCATCTTAATGACTTCATTTTGCTGATACATGCTGGTGAATGGTGTACGTTTGGTTTTAACCTTTAACTCAGTCCATTTACATATGAATTTAGCGTTACTATTTGTGGTGAATACTCCTGGAACCAAACCCACCTCTGCCAGTATCTGCGCTCCGTTACAAATTCCTAATACTGGTTTCTCTTCTTTAACAATTTCTTTAACGCCGTCTATAATAGGTGTAATGGCCGCTATGGCTCCGGCTCTCACGTAATCTCCGTAGGAGAACCCGCCAGGTATTACAATTGCCTCAAAATCTGAAAGATTCCTCTGATTCCACCAAATATAACTGGGTTGTCCTCCTGCTAACTCTAAAGCGTGGAATACGTCACGGTCACAGTTGGAGCCTGGAAATCTAATAATACCTACTTTCATTCTTTATTCATCCTTCAATTGGGGGGTTATTTTTATCTCATAATTATGGATAACGGGGTTGCAGAGTAATCTCTGGCACATTTCATCCACTTCCTCATGGATATTTTTCTCATTCTCTCCAGTTAGAGAGAATTTTATTATTTGGATGGTTTTAGTATTTTCCACTTGGTATTCTAGAAGGGATAAAGCTCTTTGTATAGTAGCCGCTTCAGGATTGAGCATGCCTTTCTTTAAACTTATTTTAACCTCTGCATAGTATTTCATAATAGATTACACCAATTTTTTCTTTAATAATGTTATGAATAAAGTAATAATTCAATAATTAGAAATTTAATTTCCACTTATTTTTATCTTCATCATTCAGTATATGTGATGCTACCTGCTGATATGCGTCTATTACATTGGATTCTCCCTTTCGGAATAAATCCTTATCTAAAACGTCAAAGGTTTGAGCATCCCAGAATCTGCAGGTGTCAGGACTTATCTCATCACCTAAAACTATTTCTCCACGATAATCCTTACCATATTCAATTTTGAAGTCGGGTAAAATAATATTTTTATCTTTAAGGAAACCCTTTAAAACGTCATTGATACGGAGTGTGATTTCTCTGATTCTTTCAAGTTCGTCATTAGTTGATAAATCCAATGCCAATGTTATATCGTCATTCAACATAGGATCATGGTATTCATCATTTTTATAATCCATCTGTATAATAGGAGGTTCAAATTCCTGCCCAGCCTTGAATGGAAACTTTCTAACAAGACTTCCCGCAGCTATATTCCGAGTTATAATTTCTAGTGGTAGCATATCCAATTTATGGGATAACATTAATCCAGGCTCTAATATTTTAATATATTGAGTTTTAACTCCACCATCCTCCAGTAATTCAAAAAATTTAGCGGAGATAACAGAATTATAATAACCTTTTCTGGTAAGGTTATCTTTTTTTTCACCATCACCAGCTGTGATATCATCTCTAAATTTAATTATCACCAATTCAGGATCATCGGTTTGATACACATCCTTAGCTTTACCTTTATATAATAGATCTCCAATTTGTAAATCCATAATTAAACCTACCATTCCTTTTATATTTATGATTATATGAATTAATTAATTAATGCCAAATTATCAAATACTTTTATATTCATATAAATTTACAAGTAGTGATATTGTAAAACTTTCTAATTCATAATCTAATTATAGTAATTAATTGTTAAAAGCTTTATTAAAGCATTCATTATCGGTGAAAAATCATGTGTGGAATTGTAGGATGCATACTTAAAGATAAAGATGCTGCACCAATACTACTAGAATGCGTTAAGAAACTCGAATACAGGGGTTACGATTCAGTAGGTATCGCCACCAGCAGCAGAGGATTAAGCATTAAGAAGGATCAAGGAAAAATAGATGAAGTTGATGAAAAACTACAAATAACTGACTTACCCGGTTTAAAAGGTATAGCACATGTAAGATGGGCTACCCACGGATTACCAACTAGAGAAAACGCTCACCCACATACTGACTGCAAAAACAGAATAGCAGTAGTTCATAATGGTATAATTGAAAACTACAAAGAACTCAGAAGTAAACTTGAAGAAGAAGGACATCGTTTCACCTCAAACACTGATACGGAAGTTATACCCCACTTAATCGAAAAATACACGGACAATGGGGTTGGATTAGAGGAAGCGATTCGTCAAGCAATACAACAAATCAAAGGATCCTACGCTTTAGCTGTTATATCCACATTAGAACCAGATAAAGTCATAGGAGTAAGAAAAGAAAGCCCCCTTATCGTAGGTGTAGGTGAAGATGAATACTTTATAGCATCTGATGTACCTGCCATTTTACAACACACCAATCAGGTATTATATTTGGATGACAATGAAATGGTAATTCTAGAGGATACTGGAGTCACTATTAAGAATTTAGATAATGAAGTACTCATTAAAGAAATGCATACTATTGAATGGTCACCGGATATGGCTGAAAAACAGGGATTTGAACATTTCATGCTTAAAGAGATTCATGAACAGTCAGTTGCCGTGAAAAACACATTAATGGAAGAATCAGAAATAAAAGAAACCGTAAAAAAATTCCGACATTTCCAAAGAATATGTTTTGTCGCCTGCGGAACATCTTTCCACGCTTCTCTGGTTGGTAAATATCTCTTTGAAACTTTACTAGGTACACCTACTGAAGTGGTGTTAGCTTCTGAATTTGAATATTCATCAAATTCTTTAGATGAAAATACGTTAGTTATATTAATAACACAATCTGGAGAAACTGCAGATACACTGAAGGCTCTCAAAATAGCGAATAAAAAGTCTCAGACTTTAGCTATTGTAAATGTAGTAGGAAGTACAGCAACCAGGGATGCTCAACATGTCATATATACTAGAGCAGGTCCTGAAATAGGTGTTGCAGCCACTAAAACATATATAACTCAGTTAACATCCATTTATTTACTCGCAACATGTATGACTGAAAACGAAGAACTGAACCAACAACTTAAAAAAATACCAGAATATATAAAAACCATCTTAGAAATGGAAGATCACATCAGGGAAATCGCCCGGAGATATACAAACACTTCTAACGCATTTTTCTTTATTGGAAGAGGCTTCTCCTATCCCACCGCATTGGAAGGAGCACTCAAACTTAAAGAAATTACCTATATTCATGGTGAGGGTTATGCTGCTGGAGAACTTAAACACGGCCCTTTAGCTCTTATAGATGATGATGTTCCTGTAGTTGCTATAGCACCGCCAGGGAAGAGTCATGATAAAACAGTAAGTAATATAGAGGAAGTGAAGGCACGGGGAGCCCAAATAATAGCTTTAGGATCAAGAGAAGATGATGTTCTAAAATCAGAGGCACATGATTACATAGAATTCACGGATGAAATCAATGAAATAATGTCTCCTATAACTTACGTGGTTCCATTGCAGCTTTTAGCATATTATATTAGTATCGAACGAGGTATAGATCCTGATAAACCAAAAAATCTTGCTAAATGTGTTACTGTGGAATAAAAAAAAAATTAATACTTGAAGAAATTAGTTTAAATAAAACTATTAAAACTCCACTGGGAAAATTTAGTATTTTAAAGCTTGAATTCCATTAAATTTAAATATTTGAAGGGAATATTATTTATTATTAGATTTATAAACTTTTAAAGTTTTTCAGAGTTGTTTTAAAATGAATTCTAAAAAATCTGGAACGATTTTCATAGTATTAATGATTGCTTTAATTGCTTATGGATTTGGTTCAGTTGCAAATGCATTTGATCTGGGCGGGAATTCAATGGTAAATCTTATTCCATCAGATATTACATCCTTCAACCAGCAGCAAATAACTCAGATGAATGATCCATCTTTTGAACCAGTGTATTTAATTGAACAAACCATAATTACGAATAATACTAACACAACCAATGAAACTTCTAATTCGACAAATTATAATAATAATTCTGGATCTCAAAACAATACTAACGGATAATCAATGATAAAGCTCATGGATTACTAATTTAAAATAATTTAAAATATAATTTTTTCTTTTCTTACTATTCAGAAATTTTTGATTAATATTATAAATCAAGACTTTCAAGGTTTATCATCATAATAGATTAGTATAAAAGTTGAAAAGGTGGATATTAGAAATAATATCTAAATCAAAGGTTTTAAAATAACGAAGCTAAATGATTAGGTATATACTAAAAAGTTATCAATAGTAAATTTCATAGTCCATTTTTTTTTGAAGGTGAATAGAAATGTCAGAGGAAAATAAGATTGGGGAAAAAATTCGTCATGTAAGAGAAAATAATGGAATGACTGTAAATGAATTAGCTGATGCAAGTCACTGCAGTGTAGAGTTTATAGAAGACTTGGAAGGTGGAGCTTATGTCCCTTCTCTTACTCCTCTTTTAAAAATTGCTAGGGTACTAGGGGTGCGATTAGGCACGTTTCTCGATGATGCACCCCAAACAGGACCATTCATGGTGAAATCTGGGAAATCAGAAAACATTACTCATTTCTCAGGAAGTTATAGTAATCTTAAAGAAAGCACTCTAGATTTTTATTCTTTAGCTTACGGAAAGCAGGATCGGCACATGGAACCATTCATCATTGAAGTAAGCCCTAAAACAGGAGAAAACAAACTTTCATCACATGAAGGAGAAGAATTTATCTATGTGTTGGATGGGGAAATAGAAATTCTCTATGGCCAAGAACAATATCAACTTAAAGTAGGTGATAGTATCTATTATGATTCGGTAATTCCCCACGAATTACATGCAGCTGATGAAATAAAAGCAAGAATATTAGCTGTTATCTATGCTCCATTATAAAAAAAAATTAATACTTCATTCTACTAAATAAAAATTTTCTAAATAATAACATAAATTATTTCTAAAAAAAATTATTTTAAGAGGCATAAAAGAATGTTTACCACCAAAGTTACCCCAAGATTCGGTGATGCTGATGGACTTCGGCATATTAATAATATAGCACTTGTGGAATGGTTCGAAGTAGGAAGAAACCCCATCTTCAGAATTTTCACTCCAGATCTTGATTTAAGCTATGATAAATGGAAATTAATCCTAGTACGTACAGAATTTGATTATATAGGACAAATGTATTATGGAAAAGACGTGGAAATCAAAAGTTTCATTCTTAAGATTGGTAACAGCTCCTTCACTATTGGACATGAAGCATGGCAGGATAATGAATTAAAAGCAAGAGGAAAGGCTGTTCTCGTAAATTATGACTTCGAAATTGGGAAATCCAAACCCATACCTGAATACATATGTAAAACATTGGAAAAACATCTGATAACTGAAGAAATCAGTTAAAACTTTACCATTTTACTTTGAATTGAAATATTCAGAAATTAAAAATTTTGAAAAAAAGAACATTATTCATATGAATAAAAAAATTATGTTTTTTAGGGTGTAATAGAAATGCTTTTTACTGAAGATGCAGTTGGTGACTTCTTTGAAAAACAAGTGGAGAAAAATCATAGTAATGATTTTCTAGTTTATCCCGATCGGAACCTCCGTTTCACTTATAAAGAATTTAATGAGCGAGTTAATCTTTTCTCTAAGGGTTTAATCTCTTTAGGTGTTTCCAAAGGAGATCATGTTGGTATATGGGCTAAAAACATCCCTGATTGGCTGACATTCATGTTTGCCACAGCAAAAATTGGTGCGGTTCTAGTTACAGTTAACACTGCCTACAAAATCCATGAATTAGCTTATGTCCTGAAACAGTCAGATATGAAATTCTTAGCAATTATCGACGGATTTCAAGACGTAGATTACATTGAAACAATTTATGGATTACTTCCAGAACTTAAAACCCAAGAGAGAGGTAAACTTAAAAGTGAAGAATTTCCATACTTGAAATGTTTAATCTACTTAGGACAGGAGAAACACCGTGGAATGTATAACACTAGTGAATTAATACTTCTGGGTAAGCATACCCCTAATGAAGAGTTTTTTACTATCAAAAAATCTCTCAATAACCAGGAAGTCATTAACATGCAGTACACCTCAGGAACCACTGGATTTCCCAAAGGAGTGATGCTCACCCATAGAAACATCTTAAATAACGGATATTATATAGGGGAAAGGCAGAACTTTACAGATAAAGATAAAGTATGCCTTCCAGTTCCCCTTTTTCACTGTTTTGGAATTGTATTAGGGGTATTAGCTGCTGTAACTCACGGAGCAACCCTGGTGATGTTAGAGGTTTTTGATCCATTAATGGTGTTAGCTGCTATTCAAAAGGAACTTTGCACTGCTGTTTATGGTGTACCAACCATGTTCATTGCTGAATACACTCATCCGATGTTCGAATTATTTGATCTAACCAGTCTCCGCACTGGAATCATGGCGGGTTCTCCCTGCCCTATTGAAGCCATGAAGAAGGTTGTGGATGAAATGTATATGAAGGAAGTGACTATAGCCTATGGATTAACTGAGGCTAGTCCAGTGTTCACTCAAACCCGTGCTGATGACCCTATAGAGAAGAAAGTAGAAACTGTAGGCACAGCTATGCCTCATTGTGAGGTTAAAATCATCAACCCTGAAACTGGTGAGACTCTTGGCCCTAATCAACCCGGAGAAATCATGTGCAGAGGCTATAACGTGATGAAGGGTTATTATAAGATGCCTGAAATAACTAAAGAAACCATAGAAGAGGATGGTTGGCTTCACAGTGGAGATTTAGCCACCGTGGATGAAGATGGTTATTATACCATCGTTGGTCGCATCAAAGACATGATCATCAGGGGAGGAGAAAATATTTATCCCCGGGAAATTGAAGAATTTTTATACACTATGACAGGCATTAAGGATGTCCAAGTGATAGGTATACCAGATGAAAAATATGGTGAAATAGTAGGGGCATTTGTAATACGAGACGATGAAGCGGATATAACTGAAGAAGATGTAATAGATTATGCTTCAACTAAAATTGCTCGATACAAAGTCCCTAAACACATATTCTTTGTAGATAACTTTCCGTTAACGGCTAGTGGGAAAATTCAGAAATTCAAACTCAGAGAACAAGCAACTGAATTAGTAAAACAAGCTAAAGAAGGAAATAACATTCTTTAATTATCAATTAAATTCTTAAAATGTCAAGTTATTGTCAAGAAATTAAAAAATTTTATTCATTTTTTTTAATGAAAAAAAAATATATTATAAAAATAAAGTAATTTTTGTAAACACCTCGACAGTGAAGTATAGCCAGTTTTTTATTTTTGAAGTGCTAAGGGGGAGTTAATAGTTTTCGCAAGCGTTCACTCCCTGTTTTATGACTTCTTAATAGGATAAATCTTAAAAAAAGAGGATCTTAATTTTTCGAGTTTTTCAAGTCATAAAAAAAATAACGTTGGTTTATTTTAAATTAAGAATATTATATATAATATAAAAATTATCAGAGCTATGTATATTATGAAATAATAAAATCTTCTTTCCTATTTATCCATTAATTAACTTTCATTTATCAAGCTTTTATGAGTATAATGTAGGAATCTGTTAAAAAAGTAAGAAAAGTGGATAATATATTCTGTTAAACATTCCCGGGTATAAATTAATTCTCATTGTTTAATGTCTATTGATCCAACACCGTGAATGGAAATTATTTTAGTATCCCATTCTGATTTTATATCATAGACAACTGTAACTAATCCCATATCTCTATCCCATCCGATATCCCGCACCCCATCTTTTCCTATTTCATAAATCCGTCCATTTGCTCTTAGTTTTTTAATTGTCATATTAAAACCTCTAAACAATTTGTGTAATTATTATCCTATTATATTATTTAAATTTAGATAAAGCTCAAATCATTTAGTTTTAAACAAAAAATTATACAAATTTTCAACATTAAAATCTTCTAAATATTCTTCATGATATTTGCAATGGCAATCAATGCAGAGCGATAAACTAAAATCAGGATCTAAATGTAAATCTGGATATTTACTATTATCCGAACATATGATGAATGGTTAAGTTCTCTTTAGAACCAAATTTAATGCATTTATGCCCCCATGTCTGATATACTTGGGCCTGGAATCTATTGAATCTAGGAGTTCCCTTATAAATTCGTCTTTGTTTACTATTTTTCGGATTTTTACCTGAGATTAATTTATAACATTTAACTAGGATGTATGGGACGTTTATTTTAAACTTGTAAATGTTTGTTTCAGGATAATAAAAAAGATGAACCATCGTTTTACAAAAGCTAAATAAAGAATTAAAATTTTATACACTTTAAATAAGGGATTGTGGTAGAATAAACTATAAATTTTTCTACTTTTATTTTTTTAAGATTAACTCTTTAAATTGATATTTTTTTAAGTAGATAAAATGATTTCAACTATCGGAATTTATTAAGTTTTTGATAATTTATTAATAATAACCTTTTATGAAATATGCTCCCATAAATAAGAAATAACCTATTTTATATTAAAAAAAACAATTGCGAATGAGAAGTTTTTAATGATAATTCTTAGAAGAAACAAGAAGATTTTAGAACTTTATCCTATTGGAAGTTCGAAGGGAGCTCTTAATCGGAGGAGAAAACCTTTTTTTTATGGTTACCTGAAACTTAGAAGAATTGAAAATCATATTAGACCTTATAAATTCATCGTTAAAAAGGATAAAGAGACTTTGCTTCCACCGGGTGAAGCTTTAAAGATTTTAAGAAAACAAAACGTTTTTTTAGCAGGTAACGATACAGAAACGGAGGAGATGCTTCATTCATTGAATATAACCTATAGAAAAGCCAGGATTTGTAAACACTGCACTTTTGAAGGTTACATTACATTGATAAAACGTGATAAATCTTACCTATTTAATGATGAGTATATATGCCGGGTTTGTGCTGAAGAGGAAATAAAAAGAGAACTTAAAAGCCGTGGATTTGATCTTAATACTTTTAAAAACTTTAAAAATTTATTGAAGAGGATAGGAAATTTAAAAGAAGTTTTAAAAATTTTTGATCCTAATTTCAATCCAGTGAAGAATCCTCAATTAACTCTCTATGATAAAATAGCGAGTAAGAAAGATAGAAGTATTCCTAAAATCTTAGTAGATAATCTAAACATTCCATCAGAATTTAAAGAAATTTTAATGAGACAAGTGAAACAATTACTACCGGTTCAGGTTTTATCTGTTAATTCTGGATTATTAGAGGGAGAGAGTCAGTTAGTAGTTGCAGCCACAGCTAGTGGTAAAACTCTTATAGGGGAGCTTGCAGGAGTTCCGGGAGCTTTAAAGAATCGTAAATTCATTTATCTTACACCATTAGTTGCATTAGCTAACCAGAAATATCGGGACTTTAAAAAAAGATACTCCAGTCTCGGGCTTAAAATATCTATAAGAGTTGGAATGACTCGTATAAAAGCTAAAGAAGAACTTATAATTAAAGATGAAAATGTGGAAAATGCAGACATTATCATTGGAACGTATGAAGGGCTGGACTTCATCTTACGCAGTGGAAGAGCAGGGGTACTGGAGGGATTAGGTACGGTGGTGGTGGATGAGATACACACCTTAGCCAATGCAGAAAGAGGACCACGACTCAACGGATTAATTAAACGATTAAAAACATTATTCCCTAACACGCAGCTTATCGGGCTTTCAGCAACAGTTAAAAATCCACAGGAAATGGCCAGAGAATTTGATATGAAATTAGTGGAGTACGAGATAAGACCTGTTCCCTTGGAGCGTCATCTCATATTTGTAAAGTCGGAGCAAGAGCGGGAGGAATTAATGGCTAAACTAAGTCGGAAAGAACACCAAACTATATCCCGAAAGGGTTTTCACGGTCAAACTATAATTTTCACTAATTCTCGTAGAAAAACTCATGAAATATCGGATTATTTCAACAGAAGGAAGATTAAAGCAGCAGCTTACCATGCGGGGTTATCTTATGCTAAAAAAGATTTAATTGAACGCCAGTTTTTAAAACAAGAAATATCTACTGTGGTTACCACTGCTGCTTTAGCTGCTGGAGTGGATTTTCCCGCTTCACAGGTTATATTTGAATCTTTAACTATGGGTAATAAATGGCTTACAGCTAATGAATTCCATCAGATGTTGGGGCGAGCTGGAAGACCATCCTATCATGATCTTGGGAAAGTTTACCTGTTACCAGAGGTGGGTCGTCAATTTGAGGATGAAAATGAGGAAATGGTAGCGGTGGACTTGTTAGAGAGTGAAGTGGATGCTATAAATGTAGATTATAGCGATGATGATGTGGTGGAACAATACTTAGCAGATGTATGCGCAGGCAGAGTGAAAAATACCTCACAACTTCGAACTGCTTATAAAGAAGTTGATTTACCTTTAGATTATGATGCAGCATATGAAATAATACGAAATTATGGATTTGTAAAAGAAGTGGATGAATCATTAAAACCCACTAAATATGGAAGAGCTGTTTCAGTGTCATTCCTACATCATGAAGATGCGCATTATATTCGTAAGCGAATGGGTAAAATAAATCCATTGGAGATTGCTGTTAATCTTGAACCATTTGAAAATGCTTATCTTTCCCAGAGACTTAGCACACATATAAGTCGGGCGCTTAAAATAAACTTATCATCACGTTTATTTGCAGATTCAACCCTGGATATTTTATCTAATTCAAGTTATCTCGCTAATATGGATCCTGCATTTCAGGAGAAAGTTATAAATCTGCAGATGGAGTTCTTCTCCTGTAATTGTAAGGATAAGCCTTTCTGCACATGTTTTCAAGCAGAATTGTCCCGTAGAATCCTTAAATACCGTATGCAAAAGAGGGATCCAGTGGACATCAGCAGAAAACTACTTAAAGAATTTGAAATACACGCATACGCTGGAGATATTTACAGCTGGCTAGATTCAATCATTAGAATGCTCGAGGCAGTGCAGAGAATTGCCTATGCATTCAATAGGAAAAAAGTAATCCTCGAATGCAATCGTTTAATTAAAGAAATTGAAAATTAAAATATAAATTTTATTAGAGATCATTAATTTCAATTTAAATTATAATTATCCTATTTTTGTATTTCAATATTTTAATCTAAAAAATTATCCTATATGAAAATCATATATTATAATCAGAAAATGTTTTGAGGAGATATACGAATGACGGTTGTTATAAAAAAAAGGGGTACTGTAGAATCATTTGACCAGGATAAAATCAAGAGATCCATACAAAAAGCTGCTATAGATGCTGGTTATTCATTAAATGAAAAAGAGGATTTAATAAATGAAATTACAGATCATGTAACCGAGAAAGTAAAAGAAGAAGATGAAGTGAAATCTGATGTAATCTGTGAAGCTGTTTTGAATGAAATGCTAGCATCTTCACCTGAAATAGTTGATGCTTGGAGAAAATTTGATAGGAGATATAAATTCTAAAAAAAAGTTTTATTTTGAAAACATGAGCTAAACTTATTGAACAGTTTTAAATTGGAGTATTAAGTAAATTCACTGATTTGTCTTTAATATAGGAAAATTTTAGAGGACACCCTTATTTAACATACATATTTTATATTTGCTGTTTTGATAAACAACTGTGAAATAAGGTGGAGTTTTCATTTGAATATTTAAAACAATATACTCCACTTTATCTCTGATTAAATCTGATTTTCCGAAGTTTCCATTAATATACTTTCCTATATCTAGTTCATTAATTCTACCATTATCATAACCTCCTGTTGCAACCGGCTGCCCCGATATAGCAACGATAGTAGGGTCTAACAAGTAACTTGAAGATACCACCACCCCTTGCTTATCCCCATGCGCTTTAAACCAGTTGCCAATATCAACTTCCGATGAAGAAACTAGGGGTTTAGTTTCTGACATGTAAAATGTTGCAGATATAATAGCCCCAGCCACTGTAATCACTAATAAACAATAGAATAATTTTTTATTAAAATGGATTCTAACATAATTTAAACCCAAGCCAGCCATGATTGCCAAAGGAAAAACAGCAAAAGTTAAAATTCTCTCACTTAATACAGATATCCCTAATAAATAAACATTGGCTAGGGCTAAAAGCGATAATAACCAGGCTAAAATTAATATATCCTGAGTTTCCCTTCGTTTATAAATTAAAAATCCACCTATGGGTGTTAAAATTAAAGATATAACTCCAAAGATTGGTACATACTCCCATAAGGGTACAGCTTCAGTAGCAGGACTGCGGAAAACATATCCATATTTCAAAAGTAACGGAAGCCACCATATCGATGCTACAAGAAGTGAAAATCCCAAAAATACCCAGAAATGATTCAAATTAATCTTCCTTCTTGATAAAAGGAGCATCAAACTGAAAATAGTTATAATAATTATTAAATTTAGCATCGAAAGAGTATGGTCCAATAATATAACTCCTGCCAAAACACCAGAAATAGCCGCATATCGGTAATTATTAGTCTCAACAGATAAATAATAAAAGTATAATGAAAAGGGGAATATTATGAGTCCCAAGTTCTCTGCTATAGGCAATATAAATTGATTAATCAAAGAGGTGAACATGGCAAAAAATCCGGCGAAAAAAGCCACATATATATCATAAAGCTTGTATGTAACGTAAGTGAAAGATAAGAAGATTAAAAAGCCAAAAATAGGTTGTAAACCTCGTACAATAGTTAAAAGATTATTATTAAATAGGAAACCTAAAACTGCTAACGAATAATGAAACAATGGAGGATAATAAATAGGTCTTCCAAAAGGAGCGTAGGTTAAGGGATCCCAATAAGTAAATCCCTGTGTCATGTAAAGATGGGCCATGTGGATATGGTAATAGATATCCAAGCTTAAGGGATAACCATATTTTAAAGTAGGGATTAAAGCTACAAGAAATACTACAATTGCTGGCAATGACCATAAAAAAATAGGCCTGATTTCCTTTATATTAGATAGATCCATATTATAAAACTCACAGAATTTAATATTACTATAAAGATATTTAAAACTATAAAATAATGTTTTTCATCAGTTATAGAACTATATCAACGATTTTCATTACAACAAACCAAAACCCCATATAAATGAATTAAGAGATATTACACTATTCAAATTTTTTATATTGGCGTATTAGTGATTAGATGATTTTAATTTTTAATCTGGCTAAAAAGCCAGAGTAATGAATTCGTATATTTTTTAGAGATTCCTAAAATTTGTAAGGTGATTTATAATTGAATTTTGCTGATATTGAATATTTAGACGTATTATCCAAGAAAGACCTTTTAATTATACTGAAAGATGAGGCATCTAATATTCACATTTCAGATATTATGAATGCATCTACTTTTCTTTTAAATGAGGGTAAATATGTTCAGAGTGGGTATCGAGAGAAATATCTTGAATCATACATTAAAGGTTTCATTTTAAGAGTGAATGAAATAAAAGAAAATAAGAAACTATATGAAGGATTTGTGGATATAAAAGAGCTTAAAAATTCATTAAAACTTTTAAATGAACAGGAAAAATTGATTTTAAAGCAGCGATCAGTTGAAAGCCATTTTTTCAAGATATATAAAAGTATATCCATATACACGACATTCGTGATAGATGAACCAATACATGCAGTAGGAACACCTTTTCCAGGTGGATTTGAGGTTAAATATGAAAATAATACTTATATATGCCCTGTGAAGGATAAACAGAAAGATAATCCCAATGCAGTATGCGGATTCTGCATTGCAAAGCAAGATAAATCTGTATGAGTTTAAAATACTAATTTTTTTCCCAAAAAAGTCCATAAAAAACACAAAATTTTATTTCGTAACATTCATAAAAAAATTTATTTTCTATAAATGAGATAAATAATAAATAAGTTAGATATATTAAAAAACTGGTAAAAGTGGTTCTGAATAATGGTTAGCCCGGAAATGAAACTCAAAAAGTATAAAGAAGAGCAAGAAAAACTTGTTGAAGAATCTGAAGATAAAACAATTTTTGATAAAGAATTATCATATCCTGATAAAAGATTTATACTTGAAAAAGTGTCTAGGGATTCTAAATTCTGGAAATCATATGAAGATTATCTAGACCAGATCGCTGAGTATTATGCTATAAACTTGCCTAATGAATTTGTGACTTTTCAAATTGTGATTGAGAAGTATCATACTAACTTAAATGCTCAAAATAACTTATCGGAAGATGAACAATCTATAGAAATTGATTTAACTATTTTTCCCTTAGAAGTAAATGATATTCAAAGAATCACAGCATTAGTTAATAGAAAAAAGGAGTAATATAATTTCTTAGAATCAAAATATTTATTAAATTACTTAAATTAAAAATCTATTCCTCTAATTAGAGAGAGCTAAATCAATCTAGAGGAATTTTTAACATTAACTATTTTTGATTCTAAATTTTGATGCTTATATAAAAATTCTAAATAATAAATTGATTTTTGCACTGTATTTAAGAATTCATAGTGATGTTGTTTGAAAGGGCGAGATTTTGAAGGTAATTGAATATTGCTGAAATATAAGTGAGGAATAGGTTAATTAGATGTGATGTAGTTGAAGTGGGAGCATCATAGGTTAGGTTAGTTGATGGTGCAGGTAAAGATCCATCATACCAGGCATCAGCAGCTGTAGCATTATAAAGCGCTGTTTGGTTAGGTTGGGGGAATACTCCACTCCAGTTACCAACAAAAGAGGATGAAGAGTTAGTATTATGCCATATAGTTTGGCCATTATAGACCGTTGATTGAGTTATCGTTAATCCAAAGTTTTCCTGATTTGCATCTCCAAAATTACTAGCTCCATTTAGAAATTTAGCTACAATATCTACAACTGGTTTGCCCTGATAGTAATCTACATAATTTGTCGCGTAATAATTCGCCCCGGCTCCTGTAAACATCTGTGAAAAATCATATATGGTTTCTATAGGATTGGAAACCTGATTATTATCAACCCAGCCACTGGAGAAACAGGCTCCAAATAATATTACAGGTATATTCTTTTTAAATGGGGCTTGGAATAAATTACCATAATCACCTTCACGCATTTCATCTCCAATACCCCATATGAAACCATTATTTCCCACAAGTGCAAATGGGGGTGTTGCTGGTCCTCCATTACCATTATAGTTTCCATACATGTAACCGCCATGACCACCATAAATCACAGCATCAGCATTATACATGCCTTTAACAATATTCTCTGTAGTTGCATTTGCACCGTATAGTTCTAAAACATTATATCCCTTAGCTTGTAAAACTGCAGCCGTGTTAAGAACAACATCATAAGATGAAGGTGTGTCATTATCAGCTATTATTAATATATGCGCTTCAGAAACAGGTATCATATAAGTGAAAATAAGGAAGATAGTTACTATAAATGACGAAGTTAGTATTTTATGGTTAATTCTCTGCATTTTTAAACATCTACCTTTTAAAGATTCATCTACTTGGAAATTATTTATTGACTATCAATCTATTAGTTTTCATGATTATGAATCGAATTATAAATAAAATTATCATTTTTATAAACAAAAAAATTTATCGTTAAATAGTATCATTGAGTTTTTAATTTGGAAACAGGGGAAAGCACGTTAAATTACTGGCTAATTAATGCTAGTGAAGAATATGAATCCCTTATGAGAACCTGAAAAAAGCATAAATTGAAGCATCAGCAATAAAATCAGATACTAAACAATATTTAAATGAAAAATTTAATGAATTATCAAAGAAGAGTACTCAAGATCTGGGATGTATTTCTAATTGTATCCACTATGAACCCTATTATCATGTCCCATCTCCGCTACATCTGACTATGGTGAATATGATAATTTAAGAAATATACGAAAAATCATGAAGGAATGGGCTGAAAGAGATGAACAGAGTCAATATATTATGATACCGGATGCTGGGCATTGTTCTGATCAGGATAATCCTGATTTTTTAATAAGTGATGATGGAGTTTCTTGAGAATTTATAGATACTAAAAGCTTCTTATTCATTAATCCTAAATTTTCAGGTTTCTATCTCTTTCATAAAATACCGTCAATTTTTTTTACCACCAATCATACACAATAAGAAAAGCTTGCAGTATAAGTCTGTCTCAAGGAGCAAAAAATATCAAATTCAAAACTCTACCCGATGTTAATGTATACGATGCATTGATTTTTGGTGCTCCCGTACAAGCATTTTCACTTTCAGCAATAATGAAAGCATATATGGATCAGATTAAATCGCTTAATGATAAAAAAGTAGCATGTTTCGTCACTAAAGGTGCACCATTTAACTGGACAGGTGGAAATAAGGCTATAAATCAAATGAAAAAGATCATTGAATCCCAAGGTGGAACAGTTATCGGAACAGAGATCGTGGTTTGGAGGGGTAAGCGCGAAGAACAAATTGTTGAGTTATTGGAAAAATTCAGTGGATTGTTTTAATCTTATATTGTTCACGAATATTTAGTGAATTTGATTAAATCCATTGTATTAACCAAGCAATAATTCGCCAAAGCATTAATTCTTATTTATTTAGATTACTCTAATAATTTTATAATATCTCCAATTATATCTTCAATAGCTATTTCTAGCAAATATTCACCCTGCTCTAGATCCACACAGGCGCCAGTTATCTCCATTTCCTGTGCTTCTCGGTTAATCCCTTCTGATGCTTCGCGTGCTTCTTTGAGACCAACCATACCTACTTCAGGATATTCTTCGAAATGACAGTGTTCATCTAATCGGTCAGCGTCAACTATTCCTAATATGGCTCCTATGGATAACTCTCCTGTGCCAGCGTGTGCTCCTTCTATTTCTACTATTTTATTATTGAAAACTATTTCCAGTTTTAATTCCTTTTCCAATTGTTTTAGGTAATTTTTTACCGGGTCGTTACCGCCGTGAGCGTTTACTAATACTATTTTCTCTAGTTTAAGATTTTTTTTTGCGTTTTGGAGGGTGAGTTTAAGATTATTCTCAACTAAAGCTTCTATTGTCACGTGTCGGCCGTGTTTAACATAATCATATTCAGTGGCTGTGTAAAGGATTCCTAAGTATTTTGCCCCTGTTTTTAATGTTGCTTGTAATGCTAAGTGTGAGGCGATTTTAGCGTCAGTGTCTATGGGTAATGCTGCGCCATGATTTTCCAAGTGGGATCCTAATGCTAATACCCCTACAGCATGCACTTTTGGTGATATGATTTTACCTGAGGAGTATCTTAATTCCACCATTTAAAAAAACTCCTTTTTTATATTTCCAGATTCCATATTTCATCGCCAATGTAATGAAGGTTTTTCACAGCTTTTCCTTCAGTGTTTCGAGTCATTTCCTCACCTGATATTAAGCTACGTCCGATTGCTAGAGGTTTGTGATGGGTTTCATCCACTATTATTACGAAGTCTCCTTCTCGGATATTTGGGTCTGTCTTAACTATACCGGGTGACATGACATCTGCTCCTTTAGTCATGAATTTCACAGCACCCATATCCACCACTACATATTGGGATGTTATCTCAACTTCTAAAGCACCTTTTAATGTTAAGAATGGAATGTCATCTATCAACATTATCCAAGGGTTACCATTTATAAGTATGATATCCTGATTGTCTGTTTCAAGGATTTCCACTGTTGCTTTGACTGGTATTATCTTGGAGTAATCTCCTAAGGTTTCATGCATTTCTTTGAGTTTTTTCTTCTTGAAATGGTATCTTTTCCTGATCTTCACTTTACTACACACCATTAGAACCTTACTATTCTTTCCTGAATGTTTCTATAACATTTATATATTACTATTTTACAACGGATACATTTAAATATAAATCACAACAACTTGAATTTATAGGAAAGGTGATAAATGTGAATACTCAGAAGAATGTGAATACATC
>Ga0182014_10003756_pt1 | contig 18003 bp, 18 predicted proteins | sample 612S2DmetaG_FD_120489 | JGI IMG/M metagenome (GOLD analysis project Ga0182014, IMG submission 120489) | Permafrost microbial communities from Stordalen Mire, Sweden - 612S2D metaG | ecosystem: Environmental > Terrestrial > Soil > Wetlands > Permafrost | place: Sweden: Stordalen | collected... | reverse complement strand
GGCACAGACCACAAAACAGAACGCGTTTTCGCCGTCAAACCTGGATAGGTATCGCTGGAATGCGTCAAGATCAGTAGGTAGCTTGATCCACTTCCGATGGAACTGGACGCTCTCCTTCGCCAGGACAACGAACGCGGGTCCGTCGTCACCCGTAACGGGGCGGACGATAAGCCGGGCACTTGATCGCGAGTTCCCCGGACCCGCCGACGGGGCAGGGCAGTCATCGGCGCCAGGTACCGGTAGGCCCAACCCGGGGACTGGTAATGGAACGGTCACCTAGCGAGAGTATCGGATCGACGACTACGGCGAGTCAACTAGCAGGACAGATTTCTATGGACGCAGGACTTGGTGCGGTCATACCGGGGCAGCCAGTCCCGCCCTCATGCCTATGCGGGCGGCGGCAGGCCTCGCAGGGCCGGTCAGGCGGACTCGGCGGCTTTCTTGATCGCGGCGAGGGTCACGGGGATGCCCTGGTGTGCCGCGGCCGAGCGGTTGCCGATCTGGTTCTCGGCGTCGTCGCCGTATCTCTGGTGGAAGCCGGCGATCCCGGCGGGCAGGAAGGCCCAGGCCTCGGCCAGCTCGGTACCGCCGTCCACCGGGGCGAAGGTATAGCTCCAGCGCACCCAGCCGTTGTTCACCTCCCACGCGAACTCCCGGCCGCGCTCGGCCGTCACGACCTGGGAACGGGTCTCCCAGATGCGCCCGGGCACCTCGTTCCGGCCGGTGAACCACGCGCCCGCGCGCGGGCCGCCGCCCTCGTCCCACCAGCAGGCCCGGCAGATCGGGCTCCACTCCCCCATCCGGGTCACGTCGGAGATCATGTCGTAGAGAGTGCCGGGCGGGCAGGCGACGACGACCGATTCCGCGTAGCTGAGATCGCTCATGGGCCCAGTATTTCGCGTCCGTTCTGCCTTGGGATGGACGGGCGCTAATGCCGGCGGTCGCCCTCGGCCTTCCCGGTGGCGGCGCGACTGTCCGGCTCCCTGGCGGCGGGGCGGGCGGGACCGTTCTGTTCGGCTGATTTCGGCTCGGCTGATTTCGGCATTCGGCCGGTCGGCGGGCGGTACGGGGGGATGGGCTCGACCGGGTGCATGCGCGGGCCCGACCACAGGGCCGGCACCGCGTCCACGGCGAAGGCGACCGCGTAGGCGGCCTGTTCGTAGAGGAGCCGCCAGCCGACGAAATCCGGCCACGCGTCGGCCGGGTCACGCTCGATCGGGAAGCTGACCTTTTCCATCCGCTTCACCGCGTCGAGGAACTCCTCGTAGGTGAGGGTGATCCCGGCCGCCGGGTCGGGCTCCTCGGGCAGTTCGATTCCCATCGCCCGGCCTACCCGGTAGAAGCACTGGTATCCGCCGCGCAGGCAGAGCCGGGCGGGCACCACCGGCGCCGCTTTCGGGGAAAGTGACAGGAACAGGGCGGCCGAATCCAGCACGGCCAGCAGTGCGGTCACCCAGGACGAGTACGGCTGAGGGGAGCGGAACCGGACCAGCGGCAGGTACGTGGTGTGGCTTTCCGCGACGTCCGCGGCCCAGCGCTCCCACTGCGCGTACAGGCCGGGCATCGTGTCGATGGTCGACACACCCGAACCGAGGCCATAGTGCGTGCGCGCCAGCAGTTCCGGGCCCCACGACGGGACACCGGCCCGCGCGTTCAGCAGCGCGACCTCGGTCTCCCGCCGGTTGAACGCGGCGTAGAGGGTGGGGAGGTAGGCGATCAGCAGCGTGAGGATCACCAGGCCGGTCCCGGCGGCGACGAAGGTCATCGCCGCGGGTGCGGTGCCGGGCGGCTCGGAGAAGCCCAGCGTGAACATCGAGGACCCGGACGTGACGAAGGCGGCCGCCACGCCGCGCGGCTCGTACGGCCAGAACAGCAGCGCGAACCCGGCAAAAGAGGTTCCCAGCCAGAGGAGCAGCTGCGCGAGCAGGATTGCCGCGGCCTGCCCGGCGAGCACCCGGTCGCGCCGGAAGTAGTCGCTGATGTGCTCGTTGATGATCCGGAACAGCACGCTGACGGACTTGTCCGCTGCTCGCGTCAGCCGGCTGGCCACCGGCCGTGACACGATGAGTGCGCCGATAGTGCTCCCCCAGACGGTCAGGACCAGCACGCCGCCGACCACCGCCGCGATTATGCGGGCAAAGAGCGGCACCACCACGGGTTCTTCTCCTCGTACGTTCGTTGCGCCGCCGGATCTGGCCCATCCATCTGGCCTGCCCCCGGGCTCGGACGTCGGACGCAATGTATGAAGATAGGGTGCCATGGATCCGGGACAGCCCAGCATGGGGCCGGTGAACCGAGATCGCCGCGGGCCGGGCGGCCCGCGGCAGGACGCGCGTGCTCACCTCCGCCGCGCCGATCCGGTGCTGGCCCGGCTGATCGATGTGCGCCCGGATTTCGAGCCGCGCGGCTGGATGGCCGAACTACCGGCGATGGACCTGTTCGGCGCGCTGGTGTTCCAGGTCACCGGCCAGCAGCTGTCGGTCGCGTCCACGCGGCGCATCCTGGCCCGGATTCAGGCGCTGTCCGGCGGGCACCTGCCCTCGCCGGAGGAGCTCCTGCGGGCCGATCCCGCGGAACTGCGCCGCGCGGGCCTGTCCGGCCGGAAGGTGGCTACGCTGCGCGATCTCGCCGAACGGGCGACCGGCGGCCGGCTGAACCTGGCCGAGCTGAGCGCCCGGCCGGACGAGGAGATCATCGCCCAGCTCACCGTCATCCCCGGGATCGGGCCGTGGACCGTGCAGGGCGCGCTGATCCTCGCGCTGGACCGGGAGGACGTCGTTCTGCCCGGTGACCTGGCCCTGCGCAAGGCCGTTCAGTCCGCCTATCGTCTCGATCATCTGCCGCTCCCCGCCGAGGTGACGGCGATCGCCGAGGCGTGGCGGCCCTACCGCAGCCTGGCCACCAGCTATCTGTTCTCCGCCCCCGCCGAGACGGCCAAGGAGCCGGCCAGTGAGACGGGCAGTGAGACGGGCGGGGCGGCTCAGACTGCGCCTCAGCCGGGCGACGTAACGGCTCAGGTCACGCCGGACGAGGGCTGACGGCGGCCGGCCGGCTCGCGGAGCGCGGCGCAGAGCCGGGCGGGCCCCAGATTCCGGTTCGCCTCGACTTCGACCGCTACGCCCCCGGGTACGCCCGGGCCATGGCCCAGCTGGACCGGGCCGCGACCAAGGAACTCGACCGGGCCGACTTCGATCCCCGGCTGCGCGAACTGGTCCGCATCCGCGCCTCTCAGATCAACGGGTGCGCCTATTGCATCGACATGCACACCAGGGACGCGCGGGCGGTGGGCGAGACCGAGCAGCGGCTGTACGCCCTGCCGGCCTGGCGGGAGACACCGTTCTTTACCGGCCGCGAGCGCGCGGCGCTGGCCTTCACCGAGTCGGTCACCCTGCTGGCCGACGGCCACGTCCCCGCCACAGCCTACGACGCGGTCGCGGCGGAGTTCAGCCCGGACGAGGTGGCCGCGCTGGTCAGCCTGATCGTAACGATCAACGCCTGGAACGCGATCAGCGTCAGCACCCGGGCGTGGGTCCCCGGTTCCTACCAGCCATGACGGTTCCTACGAGCCATGACAGCCGAACGGAACATAGGCGGGGCCCACGGCACGGAACATATGCGGGGCCCACGGCCGAATAGACGGTCCCCTGGCCCATGGCGGGACGCTGCTCAGCCACTCCGGTGGCGGGCGGTATAAGGGCCGGTGCGGCTGGCCTCGGCGGTGACGACCGGCTCATGGCGGACCGGGAAGCTGACCGAGCTGGCGATGAAGCACCGGACGCCGGCGTCCTCGTGCAAGCGCATCGCGGCGTCGACCATGCTCTCCGCGCTGACGGTCACCCGGGGCCGGAGCACCACCTCGACGAAATGACCGCCGCCATCGCTGGTTTCCGCCATCGTGCCGCGCGCGTCGTCGGAGTAGTCCGTCACGACGACCCCGGCGTCCGCGCACACGTGCAGGTAGGCCAGCATGTGGCACTGGGACAGGGCCGCGGTGAGCTCAAGCTCCGGGTTCCAGCGGTCCCGGTCGCCGTGGAACGCCCGGTCGGCGCTCCCGGCGATCAGCGGAAGGCCCGCGGCGCGGACATCATGGTCCCGGCCGTAGGCCCGGTACCCGCTGGTGCCCGGGCCGCGGTTGCCGGTCCAGGCCACCGAGACCTGATACGTATGCCTGCGGGTCACAGCGCCGTTACTCCATCTCGTCGAGGAGCGCGAGCAGGATGCCGGCCTCTCGCCGGAGCCGTTCGGCCCGGTCGGGGTGCCCGGCGTGCTCGCACTGGGCAGCGGCAGTAGCCCGCTCGGCGGCTTCGGCCCGGACGATGCCGCCGACGTCCGCCGGGGTGAGGCGGCGGCGCGGCACCTCGGCGGCACCGGCGCCCGGCACGGCTCCCGCGACGTCGGGGCTGGTGGCGATCGGTGCCGGTCCGCCCCCACGGGGGACGGCTCCGGCGCTGGGACGGCCCGGGTCGGCTCCGCCATCCGGGTCAGCCGGGACGGCCCCGGCGTTGCCGATCGCGCTCAGCGCCGACCGGAGCGCGAAGGCCGCGACCACGTCCCGGGTCTTCATGGCGTCGCGCAGCGCGGCGCGCAGCCGGGCCTCGACGTCGCCGGGCGCCGCTCCTGCCGCGTCACGGTGGGCCTCGTCGTCGGCCGGGCGTGCATTCACAATGGCCACGCTACCTCCGCGAGCCGCAGGGCGGCCGGGCGCGGGAACCGTGCGGGACCATAGGCCATAAAAAGCGGGACGGTTGGCCCGCAAGGCGGGCAGTGGGCCGGCAAGGCGGGACCGTGAGCCCGTACAAGACGGGACCGTGAGCCAGTAAAGCGGGCCAGTAAAGCGGGAACATGAGCCAGTAAAGGCGAGACCGTCGGCCGGTAAAGTGCGAGCGCAGGCCGGCTACGGGCTGGCATAAGTGCGAGCATGTCCGGGTGCAGACCATCACGCGGATCAAGGTGTGCCTCAACGGGGGCCGCCGTCGCGACGATCATCCTGGCGTGCCGTTCACGCCAGCCGAGCTGGCCCTGTCAGCCGCGGGCGCGGTGGCGGCCGGGGCGGAAGCGATCCACGTGCACCCGCGTGGCGCCGACGGCCGTGAGTCGCTCCGCGCGGCGGACATCGGCGCGGCGGTGGCGGCGATCCGCCAGGCGTGCCCGGGCATCCCCGTCGGCGTGTCGACCGGGTTGTGGATCACGAGCGGCGACCCGGAGGCACGGCACGCGACGGTCACGGAGTGGGCCAGGTTGCCGACGGCGGCGCGGCCGGACTTCGCGTCGGTGAACCTGTCCGAGCCCGGCCCGGGTCTACTGGCCGGCATCCTGGACGGGGCGGGGATCAGGGTGGAGGCCGGGGTCTGGTCCGTGGAAGACGTGGACACCTTGATGGCGGCCGGACCCGGCCCCGGGTGGCTGCGGATTCTGGTCGAGATCAGGCACGGCCCCAGAGCCAGGGCCACGGCGAGGGCGAGGGCGGACCAGATTCTCGGTGCCCTGGACGAGGCCGGCGTGCCGCAGCCCCGGCTGCTGCACGGGGAAGGGGAGGCCTGCTGGCCGCTGATCGCGCACGCGGGCCGGCACGGGCTGCCAACCCGGGCCGGGCTGGAGGACACCGCGGTCCGCCCCGACGGCGGCCTAGCGCGAAGCAACGCCGAACTGGTCCGGCTGGCGCTAGCGGCATGGACCGCGGCCCCGCCCCCATGAGCCCGCGGCCCGATGAGACCCGCTCCGATGAGACCCTGGCCCGATGAGACCCGGCCGGGTGAGCTCCGGGGTGGCGCGGGTCAGGGCCGCGCCGCGCGGGTGAGCCTGGCCGCCAGCACCAGGAGGTAGCTAGCGAGTTCGGGCGGGTCGAGGACCTCGAATTCGGCGCCGGCCAGCGCGGTGTAGACGGCCAGCGTGCCGAGGGATTCGGCGCCGGTGGTGAGAATGCAGGCCTCGTCGCCGTCGGGCTCGAGGTGCCCGGCGGTCGGCGGGACGAGCTCGGCCGCGGCCCGCGCCGGGACGTGCAGCCGGATCCGGGCCTGGTAGCGGTAGACCGCCGTGGACACCGACCGGGCCACATAGGCGGCCGCGTCCCCGCCCGGCACCTCGCGCGGGGTGAACCGGGGCCCGGTGATCTGCGGCGCGGCGATCCGGTCCACGCGGAACGTCCGCCAGCCCTCCCCCGTCAGGTCCCAGGCGAGCAGATACCAACGGCGCCCGGCGGCCACGAGGCGATGCGGCTCCACGCTGCGCCAGCGCTGCGGCCCGTCCTGGCTGGTGTAGCTCAGCCGGGCGCGCTGCCGGTCGCGGGCCGCCACGGCCAGCACGGTCAGGATGGCCGGGTCCACCGGAGGACCGGCCCAGGGCAGCGGGAGCGTGACCGAGCGCAGGGCGTCGACCCGGTGCCGCAGCCGGGACGGCAGTACCTGCTCCAGCTTGGCCAGGGCGCGGACGGACGCCTCCGCCATCCCGGTGACGGTGCCGCCCGCCGCGACGCGCAGGCCGACCGCGACGGCGACGGCCTCCTCGTCGTCCAGCAACAGCGGGGGCAGTTCGGCGCCGGCGCCGAGCCGGTAACCGCCGGCGGCCCCGGAGCTGGCGTGCACCGGGTAGCCGAGATCACGCAGCTTGTCCACGTCGCGGCGCAGCGTCCGCGCGCTGATCTCCAGCCGTCCGGCCAGTTCGGGGCCCGGCCAGTCCCGCCGCGCCTGCAGCAGCGAGAGCAGGCGGAGCAGCCGCGCCGACGTCTCCAGCATGGGGCCGATTCTGGCACGGATTGCGGACAGCATCTGACCGCGATGGCTTTTAAGGTGCACATATGAAGCAGACAGCAGAGGGCAGGACGAGCACGATACGTCCGTTTATTATCGAAATTCCGCAAACAGACCTGGACGATCTCGCGAGCCGGCTCGCGCGCACCCGCTGGCCGGGCCAGATACCCGGGACCAGCTGGGAATCGGGCGTGCCGGAGGGCTACCTGCGCGACCTGGCCAGTTACTGGCGCAGCGGCTACGACTGGCGCGCGGCCGAGGCGCGGCTGAACAAGTTCCCGCAGTTCACGACCGCTATTGACGGCCAGAATGTGCATTTCCTGCACGTTCGCTCGCCCGAGCCGGACGCGCTGCCGCTGATCATCACGCACGGGTGGCCGGGGTCGGTCGCCGAGTTCATGAACATCGTCGGGCCGCTGACCGATCCGGCCCGGCACGGCGGGGACCCGGCCGACGCCTTTCACGTGGTGGCCCCGTCGGTGCCCGGTTTCGGCTTCTCCACGCCGCTGTCCGCGACCGGCTGGAACACCGAGCGGGTCGCCCGGGCCTGGGCCGAGCTGATGAACCGGCTGGGTTATCCGCGGTACGGCGCGCAGGGCGGCGACACCGGGGCCATCGTCTCCCCCGCACTGGGCCGCATCGACCCCGATCACGTGGCCGGGGTGCACGTCAACGGCGTGCCCACGTTCCCGTCCGGCGACCCGTCCGAGCTGGCCGGCCTGGACGAAGCCGACCAGGCGCGGCTCACGCGCATGCAGACCTGGGGCGACGAGATGATCGGGTACGCGATCGTGCAGTCGACCCGGCCGCAGACCATCTCCTACGCGCTCACCGATTCGCCGGCGGGGCAGCTCGCGTGGATCGTGGAAAAGTTCCGGGAGTGGACGGACCCCGCACGCGAGCTGCCCGAAGACGCGGTCGACCGGGACCAGATGCTCACCAGCGTGTCGCTGTACTGGCTGACCGGCACGGCCGGTTCCGCGGCCCGGATCTACTACGAGGGCGCGCGATCGTGGGGCCAGTCGCGGGAACGGTCAGAGGTGCCGACCGCGGTGGCGGTGTTCCCGGGCGACACCACGATCCGGCCGCTGGCCGAGCGCGATCACCGTGTCCTCCAATGGTCGGAGTTCGGTCGCGGCGGCCATTTCGCCGCCATGGAGGCCCCGGACCTGCTGGTGGAGGATGTGCGAAAGTTCTTCCGGCGGCTCCGGTGACAGGAGTCCGCGGCCCACGGGGCATTTCAGCGCGGGATTGTCGGCATGGGGCGATACCGTGAGAACCATGACCACGCAGCCGGCCGGGTCTCCAGGTACTGGTAAGGACGACGTCCTCTACCGGGGCCACGACGTCATTCATCTTGGTGGAGAAGCCGCCGTCGTCGTGCCTGTCGATGAGTACCGGCGCCTGCAGGCGCTGGAAAAGCTTGCGTCCCCCCAGGAGCTGGAGGACGCCGAGGCGGCGGCGGCACTGACGGAATACCGGGAGTGGTCCGAGGCCGGCCGGCCGGGAGCCATTTCCCACGCTGAGGCGCGAAGGCTGCTGCTCGGCCAAGACCGGTGAGGATCGACTGGTCGCCCAGGGCGACCACGACGGCTTCCCGTTTCCTGGAGGACACCGCCGGGATGACGGCGCTCGTGGCGGCCATAGACGGCTTAGCCTCAGATCCGTATCCTGCGGACTCATTCCGGTGGGGGGATGTGCGCCGCCTTCGGGTCGGCACGTACCGGGTCATGTACGTCATTGAAGGCGACCTGATCACCATCGATCGTGTTGATCGCCTTACTGCCGGATGATTCAGAGGCCGGGCGGCTAGGCGCCAAGGCGGTTCGTCAGGCGGAGGAGGTAACCGTCGGGGTCGTACCCGCGGAAATCGGTCAGGCCCCACGGCTGGGCCTGCAGGTCGTCCGCCAACGGCCATCCGGCGGCGACTACCCGGTCCCGTTCCGCGGCGATGTCGTCTACTTCGAGCACGATCTCGGCGCCGGCCGGGAAGGCGCGGGACGCCGGGTCGACCGGCTGCCCGGCGAGGACGGCACCGAAGCGCACGCCGTCGCGGCGCACGGACAGGTAGGGCACGTCGCTGTCACGGCGGTCATCGGCCACGGTGAAGCCGAGCACCCTCGTATAAAAGTCAGCGAAGCGGTCCAGGTCGCCGACGAACAACTCGATGCGGAGGTCCCACGCCATCTGCCCATCATGCCGCGGGTCGTCGCTGACTTGGGTGATCAGGCCGGGTCCGCGGACTGCCAGACCGATACGTGGCGGTCGCTGGCTGAGGTGAAGGGCTGGCCTTGCCATCCGCCCCAGCGGCCGGTCAGCCGCAGGCCGGCCAGGCGCGCCATCAGGTCGATTTCGCTGGGCCAGGCGTAGCGCAGCTCGATCGGGTAGGTCTCGATGCCAGCCGCGCCGACGACCAGGTGCCGGGCGCTGATGCGCTGGCCGACCCGGTCGAGCAGGGAGGCGGTGAACCGGGTGGTGGCCTGGTCGAACTGGTCGGCCCGGAAGCGCTGCTCCCCGTCGAACCCGGCCAGGTCGGGGACGAAGGCCTCCATGACGAACGCGCCCCCCGGGACCAGATGCGCCGCCACGTGGGCGAAACAGCGAACCTGGTCCTCCTGCGTGAGCAGCATGAGGAACGTGTTGAATACGACGTAGATGAGACCGTAGGGCCCACTCGGCGGGTCGACGTCGGCGAAGTCGCCGACCGAGACGGCGATGTCGCCGCCGCCGGGCTTGCCGCGCAGTTGCCCGACCATCCGGGGCGAGGCGTCGATGCCGTCCACCGGCACGCCCCGTTCGGCCAGCGGCAGGGCGATCCGGCCGGTGCCGATGCCCAGTTCCAGCGCCGGGCCGCGGCCGGCCCGGGCCGCGAGGAAGTCCGCGATCGGCGCCGGGTCGTCCCGGGAGCCGTACCACTCGTCGTAACGGCCGCCGATGCGCTCGCCGTATTCGGCGGGGTCGGTGCGGCTGCCCTCGGCGAGTGGCTCGGTGTGGCTGCCTTCGGCCAGGAAATCCATGCCGCTCAGGGTGGCAGCCCGCGGCTAGCCGACGCACCACATTTTTCGCGCCCGCCGTGGGCTCCTTATCTGGTTTATCTGGGCGGCGTTTTCAGCGCATCCCGTCAGCACCAGCCGCTCGCCGGCCGTTGGCCCGGGGTCGCCGGTAACGATCGTCTCCCCGTACCTGCTTGCGGTGCTCGCCGCGTTATCCACGTTAGCGGGAAGGCGACGGGGCCGCGGTGGCCGGCCTAGTCGACGGCGCGCAGGCCGAACTGCACCAGGACCGGCGGGCCTATGGGGCTCTCCGGGCGCGGTAGGCGGCGACCGTCGTACGGCTGGCACAGGCGGGCGAGCAGTACCGGCGGGACGCGTTCTTGGACTCATCGGCGTACCACCGGCGGCAGCCGGACGCCGCGCAGCGGCGCAGCCGGGACCGTCCGTGGCGGCATACGTGCAGGACGAGGCCCGCGACGGCCATGGTCGCGATCCAGGTGGGCAGCGGCGCGCCGTCCCGCGCGTAGTGCAGGTGCGGTGCGGCCGCGCCGTCGTGCAGGCTGAGCCGCGGGCGGCAGTCCTGCGCGTCCAGGAGCGCGGCCAGGGCGGCGACGAAGGCCCCGTCCCCGGCCGTGGTGAGCACGGCCGCCAGCTCACGGCCGACCGCGGCCAGCCGCGCCAGGTCCTGGGCCGGGATGTCGTCCCGGCCGGCCGGATACCCGTGGTCGGTGAGCATCCGGCCCTGCCGGTCCAGCAACTCGTCCGGGCCCAGCGCATCGGTGCCGAACGAGGCCAGGTCGAGGGCCAGCCGCACGGGATTGAGATCGTAGTCCTCAAAACTCACTTGACCACCTACAGCCGGGTCCGCTTAGGTAGGCGGTATATCTCTCATAGCCACCTACGGAGTGGAGCCTATCGTGGCCGAAGTCGATGGCGGTCTGCTGCTGGAAGCCGCCCAGGCGCTGGTCCGGGCGGCCGAGTGGGAGCTCGCGGACCGGCTGCTGGCGTCCGCCGGGAACCTCGACCGCGCCGAGCGGGCAGGGCAGGCGGTGACGCGCGCCCAGATCGCGGTGGAAGTCCGGCAGTGGCGCGGCACCGGGGACCCCGCGCCCGCGATCGACGCCGCCGCGGCGCTGCCTGACCTCCCGGCCGACAGCGGCGCAGCGTTCGACCTGGATCTGCTGCGCCTGTTCCGCGATTACTGGACCGAGCTGGTGCCCGAGGGAGCCGCACCGCACCTGGGCCCGGCGGGCCGCGACCCCGCTGGGCTGGACGAACTCCGGGACCGGGCGGCCTGCCTGGTCGCTGCCGCACCCGACCGCAGGCGCTCCGCCCGCGCGGCGTTCTACGCCGGGCTGATCGCCGATAACCTGCGCGGCGAGCCGGACCTAGCCCGGGACCTGTTCACCCGGGCCCTGGCCGCCTGCCGGCCAGGGGCCGACGACGACTTCGCTGCCGAAGCCCTGCGCCACCTGGGCGGCTCCGCCCAGGCGGCCGGGGATCTGGAAACAGCCCGTCAGCAGTGGGAACGGTCGGCCGAGCTGGCCCAGCACGCCGGGTGGCTGCCGCTGGTCCTGGCCCAGCAGGCGCTGCTCGCTGAGCTTGCGGCCGCCCGCGGTGACACGGCCGGAGCCGGCATGCTCGCCCGCGAAGTCGGCCGCTGGGCCGCCTCACTCGGGCTGGCCCGGCTGCGGTCTCAGGCCGGCGCCATCATTCCCGGCCGGTTAGACGGGCGCGTCGGAGGCGGCGCCGGTGCCGGCCGGGGCGACGCTGAGCGCGAGGAAGTCGGCGACGTTCAGGGCCCGGAGGACCTGGCGTTCGAAGGGGCGGATGGCCTGCCGGGTCTCGTCGCGGTACAGGCGCGGTGCGGCCAGCCGGATCGTGTGCCCGCGGGTGTGCAGCTCGCAGCCGCCCGCGGCCAGGACGTTCTTGACCCAGTCGCTGTCCGGGCCATAGGTGAGGGCGAAGACGTACCCGTCCTCGGCCGGGAAGACGTTGACCGGCGTCTGGTAGCGGCGGCCCGAGCGCCGGCCATGGTGGACGACGACGCCCAGGCCGGGTGCCCACGGGGCGACGTGCCGGGTGACCCGGTTCAGCCCGGCCTTGTTCCAGCGCGCTACGACCCGGGGAATAGGCATGCCGCACCTTCCGCACCGATGTGGGCCGCCATGAGGAGGCCCGCCGAGGTTATGAAGCTGTCGCCGTACGTTTAGCATCCCCTCCCGGGGCCGCAGCGAACAAGGCGGCTGCGATGATTTTCGCCCGCTCCGGGCGTCGGTACCGGTACAGGGCTGACAGCGCCGGCGGGAGGCAGCCATGCCACGAACTGCTCAGCGTCCCGGGACCGCCGTGAGCGGCCACAATGGGACGATGGACGAAGCGGTGCGGACGTACATCGACGGAATCGACCCGGCGAACCGGCCCCTGTTCGACCGGCTGCACGGGCTGATCCTCAGCGCGTACCCGGACGCCGACCTGGTGCTGTCGTATCGGATGCCGACCTACAAGGTCGGCCGCCGCCGTCTCTGCATCGGCGCGTGGAAGCACGGCGTGTCGATCTACGGCTCGCAGAGCGGCGCGCCGGGCTTCACGGCCCGGCACCCGGCGCTGAAGACCAGCAAGGGCACCATCCAGCTGCGGCCCGGCGACGCGGCCGGCATCACCGATGACGAGCTGCTCGACCTGGTGCGGGCCGCCCTGGGCGCCTGATCCGGCACGGGCCGCCCTGGGGCGCGGTCACCTCGGGGCCGGAGGCACGGGTCAGGCGAGCCTGACGGCCTGCAGGGTGTAGCTGTGCGGCAGCCGCCAGGGCTCCTCGGCCAGGCGCCACTCACCATCGCCGATCTGCTCCATCCGGCCGGGGAACGCCTCCCAGGGAACGCTGTCGTGCTCGGTCAGCGCGGTCAGCCGCAGACCCGCGTCCATCAGGGCGGTCACGATCTCGCCCAGGCCGTGGTTCCACGAGTGCGTGAGGTTGTGCTGGAACACCACGTCGGTCTCGACGTACGTGCCCTCTTCCTCCAGGACCAGCGGCTCGGGGCGCTCGAAGTAGGGGAACCGCACGACGAGCAGGCCGTCGTCGCGGAAATCGTCCAGCGCCCACATCATCGGGTGGCCCTCGCGGATGAACAGCCGCCCGCCGGGCCGCAGCAGGGCGGCGACCACCCCGGCCCAGCGGCGGATGTCGGGCAGCCAGCACAGCGCGCCGATGCCGGTGAACACCAGGTCGAAGCCCCCGCGGCCGAGGACCTCGGGCGCCGCGTACAGATCCGCCTGCACGAACTGGGCGTCGGCACCGATCCGTTCGGCCAGTTGCCGGGCCGCGGCCACGGCAGGAGCCGAGAAGTCGAGCCCGGTCATGGACGCGCCCAGCCGCGCCAGCGAGACCGTGTCGGTACCGATGTGACACTGCAGGTGGACGCCGCGCAGCCCGCGGACATCGCCCAGCCGGGGCACGTCGAACCGGACGACGGGGCTGAGGAAGTCAGGGTCGTCCGCGAACTGGGCCAGGTGATAGTCGGGGGACGCGACGTGAGCGGGCACGCGCTCGTCCCAGCTCTGCTGGTTGACGACCTGGTACTCCTCCACCCGGGTACGGTCTCACAGGCCGTGGCGCGACGCGATCCATATAACGGCCGGCCGGGCCGGGCGATCAGGCCAGCGGGCGGGTGCTGGCCGGGACGAAGCGGGCGGGCCGGTACGGTTCCAGCTCGGCGGCGGGGACACCGGTGGTCACCTCGGCGGCGACCAGGCCGGCCAGATGCGCGCCGAGGGTGACGCCGCTGTGCGTCACCGCGACGTAGAGGCCGCCGGCGCCGGGGAGCCAGCCGACGATGGACTGGCCGTCGGCCGGCATCGGGCGGACGCAGACCCGGTAGCCGGTGACCTCGGCGTCGTCGGGCACGCGGATCACGTGGCGAGCCCGGCGCAGGAGTTCCGCCGCCCAGTCCCTCAGCTTCGCGTCGGGCGTATGCAGATCCACGGCCACGTCCGGCGCCTCCAGGTGCACAAGCCCGCCCGAGTGGGGCCGCAGGTGGACATCCGGCGCGTGCACCATGCGCGTCAGGCCGGGCACGGGGCCGGCCTGCACGACCAGCCCCGGTGCCTCCGCACCCGGTGACGACCACGGGACCAGCGGCACCGGGCAGGCCACTCTGGCCAGCGCCGCGAGCTGGGGGGTCCAGCGTCCCGCGCAGCAGACCACCGCGTCAGCCGGTATGACCTGGCCGGCGGACGTTCGGACCGCCTGGACCGCGCCGTTGGACACGTCGATGCCCACCACGCGCGCCGGTGGGCCGGTCAGCACCGTCGCCCCCCGCGCGGTGGCCAGCGCGGTCATCTGCGCGACCATGGGCTCGGTGAGGAGGTAGCCCTCTTCGGGGAACCAGGCGACCTCCGTCACGGACGGGGGCAGCCGCAGGGCCGGTTCCAGTTCGGCGGCCGCGGCCGCGCCGATCAGGGTGGCCGGGTACCCCCATTCGGTGAGTCGGCGGACCCGCGCGGTCAGTTCCGCGTGCGCCTCGGCGCCGGCGGCCCATTCGAGATTGCCGGCCGGCCGGTACCAGGCCTGGTAACCGGCACCGTCGGCGGAATGACCGGCGCCGTCGGCGGGCCGGGGTCCGGCTGTGAACCCAGGGCCCTCGGCCGGCGAGGAGCCGCCGGCGGATGGAGCGCCAGCGGAACGGGCCAGCTCCGCCCACGCCCGCATCCCCGCGTGGTTGAGGTCGTGGTAGGCGCGGGGCGTCTTGTTGCTGGAGTTCAGCCAGGCAAAACTCGATCGGGTGGCGGCGTGCCCGGGCTGGGCCTGTTCCAGCAGCGTCACCTTGGCGCCCGCCTCGGTCAGGCGGGCCGCCACGCATACCCCGAGGACTCCGGCGCCGACCACCACGCAGCTACGCGGCATCCCGGGCTACCGGCCGGGATGATCGATGTCGGCCGGCGGGAGCTCTTCACCGCCGGGAGGTGCGATGGGGCCGGCGACCAGGCGCGTCACCGGGCCGTACGGGCCATCGGAGCAGATGGCCCCGGCTCCGGATATGTGCTGCGCATCTGCCGCCATGGCCACCTTCATACCACGGGGGGACAGCGCAGGAACCGCCGAAGCCCGGCGGGATGGCCTGGGCCACCCCGCCGGGGGGTGTGGTCAGTGCCCGGCCGGCCATCCCAGGCCCGGGAGAACCCGGGTGCTCGATCCGCACCGCCACCGCCGCGCTCGCCGCGAGGGCCGCAGCGGTCCGGACAGGTCTCGGTGGCGAGGTCAGAATCGGTGTGAATTTCACAGTTGCTCCTGCCGGGCGTGGTCACTCGCCAGTGCCCAACCCACCGCTACCGGACGAAAACCATGCCTGATTGACCCCAAACTGAACAAGAGGTGACGTGTACCCGGCCGGTGTCCCGGGGGGCCACCCGCCGGCCCTGCCCCCGATCCGCCAGCCCCGCACAGATGCCCAGGTAGGCGAGGGGATAATGAGGGTATGGGGTGGCAGAACGCGGCAAGCCGGATGCGGGGACGGGTAGGAGCATCGATCTTTGAACGGGTCGCCGGGCCCGAGGGGCCAGCGCACCATGAGGTGATCTTCGCGGCGGGCGGCGAGCGATGGTTCGCCGAGGACCGCCCCATCCGGCGGGTGCACGGCGACTCGTCGATGTTCGTCGGCGGGATCAGCGCCCTGCTGCTGCAGTCCCTGCACCCGCTGGCCATGGCCGCCGTGGCAGGCCACTCGGGATACAAGAGCGATCCGTGGGGGCGGCTCCAGCGGACCAGTTACTTCCTGGCCGTCACCGTCTTCGGCCGGACCGCCGACGCGCAGGAGACCATCGCGCGGGTGCGCTCGATCCACAGCCGGGTCACTGGCGTCGCGCCAGACGGGCGCCCGTACGCGGCATCCGACCCGCACCTGCTGACCTGGGTGCACATCGCCGAAGCGGACAGCTTCCTGCGGGCCCACACCCAGTTCGGGGCCGAGCCGCTGGATCAGGCCGGCCGCGACGGGTACGTCGCCGACATGGCCCGGATCGGGGCCGAGCTGGGCGTGCCCGACCCGCCCATGACCGAACGGGAACTCACCGAGCGGATCACCGCGTACCGGCCCGAACTGGCCAGTACCGTCGAGGCCCGCGCCGCGGCGCGTTTCCTGCTGCTCAATCCCCCGCTGCCGGTCATCGCCCGCCCCCCGTACGGGCTGCTCGCCGCCGCGGCGGTCTCGCTGCTGCCGGCCTGGGCGCGGGGACCGCTGCGCCTCCCCCGGCGGCTGCCGGCCGCCGAGGCCGCCCTCATCCGCCCGGCCGGGCTGGCCGCCGTCCGCGGCATCCGCTGGGCCACCGCCGCACGACCCACCGCCGGGGCCGGCTGACCCCACCGTCCGTGGTGCGGCGTGGTGTGGTGTGGTGCGGCGTGGTGCGGCGTGGTGTGGTGCGGCGTGGCGTGGCGTGGTGCGGCGTGGTGCGGCGTGGTGCGGTGCGGTGCGGTGCGGCGCTTCATGATCGGCATCGGTTCTCCGCAGATCCCGGCGGGCGGAAGATACCTTCCCTTGTTAGGTCCCGGAATTGTTAGGTCCCCGGAATGTCGGCGGGGCGTGATATCGTCGAACTAGCGATCGAAAGACGCCAGTAACGTGCCGCCGGGGAGTTGATCCGGCTGGCCAGGCAATGACCGGCATATGACCGGCGGAGTCAGCCGACATCAAGTGCGGCTGCGCCGCCCCGGCTTCTTGGGGCCGGGCGCGGATTTGCGCCCAGGGGAGTTTCCTGCCGTGCGGGGCGGGCCCGGGCTGTTGCTTTCCCGTTTCCCCTGACCCTGCCCGTTTCCCCTGACCCCGTCTGCCGGGAGGTGATCCCGCTTATGTGCACCCGTAACGAACCCGCCGCGCCGTCCAGCCCGGTGCAGGCTCTGGCCATGGTGTCGGCCGGGCTGGGTTACCTCGCCGCCTGTGACGCCGCCAGCCTCGGGACCGCTGTCCAGGCGGAGGCGCTGGCCGGGCTGGAACAGGCCGAGGCGAAGCACACCGCCGCCCGGGCGAAGATCCTTTCTGTGTTCACCGCCCAAGACGGGTATCAGGCCGATGGGCAGTATGGGGCGAAAGCCTGGCTGCGGGCCTTCACCAAAATCACCAAGGGCGCCGCCGCCGGAGCCACCGGATGGGCGCGGCGGCTGGCCGCGCACCCGGTGATCGCGGGCGCGCTGGCCGCGGGGCAGATTTCAGTGTCGTGGGCCAGGCAGATCTGCGACTGGACGGACCGGTTGCCCGACGGCCACCGGGACGACGCCGACCAGATCCTGCTCGCGGCCGCACTCGGTGGCGCGGACCTGCACGACCTGGGCGCGCTGGCCCAGGAAATGATCGAACGCGCCCGCACCGGACCTGACCGCGATGAGGATGGTTTCAATGACCGGGCGGTGTGGCTGGACACCACGATCGGCGGGGCCGGGCGGGTGCAGGGCGACCTGACACCGGCCTGTACGGCGGCGCTGTCGGTGGTGCTGGATGCCCTGTCGGGCAAGGCCGGGCCGGAAGATACCCGGACCGTGCTGCAGCGCCGCCACGATGCGCTGGAAGAGGCCTGCCAGCGGCTGATCGCCGCGCGGATGCTGCCCGGCCGGGACGGCCAGCCCGTGCATGTGCAGGTCCACGTCGACCTCGCCACGCTGGGCGGTCTGCCCGGTGCCCCGGGCGGCGCGGTGGGCCCGGTGGGCTACGGGCTGGGAGCAGGCGGCAGTCCCGGCCTGGAAGCAGCCTGGAGCGCTGGCGGAGCGGCGGGCTGGAGTCCCGCCCGCGCCGCCGCCGGCCCCGGATCGGTCTACCTGAACGGCACCGACGCCGAAGCCGCCGCGTGTGATGCCACGATCACCCCGGTGGTCAGCGGGCAGATCGACTGGACCGTCCTGGACGAGCTGACCACCTTGTTCGTCGAGGCCCACGGCCGCGGCCGGGACCACCACCGCGACCGGGACCACCACCGCGACCGGGACACCGTCGGGCAAACCGGCCGCCGGACAGCTCAGCCCGCACCCGGCCCTGACCGGATCTCCCCGGCCCTGCGGAAACGGCTCCGCGACACCCTGCTGCAGATGAGCATCAACCTGCTCTCCGGGCCCGGCGGGCTGGCCTCCTGCCTGCGCGTCACCACCCTGGGCCAGCCGTACAACTCCCTCAGCCAGCCACTGGACATGGGCGCCCCCACCCCCGAAGTCCCCCCGCACCTGCGCAAGGCGGTCATCCAGCGGGACCAGCACTGTGTGTTCCCCGGCTGCACCCAGCCGCCCT
>Ga0182014_10003752_pt1 | contig 18017 bp, 13 predicted proteins | sample 612S2DmetaG_FD_120489 | JGI IMG/M metagenome (GOLD analysis project Ga0182014, IMG submission 120489) | Permafrost microbial communities from Stordalen Mire, Sweden - 612S2D metaG | ecosystem: Environmental > Terrestrial > Soil > Wetlands > Permafrost | place: Sweden: Stordalen | collected... | reverse complement strand
GTAATAATTGGCGTCAGCGACCACTTGGAGTTTGTTTTGCTTGAGAAAATCGGGAACCGAGAGGGTGAGAGTTTCGCGCGATTCGGCCACGTAGCTTGAAGCCCTGGGAGTCGCCAAGAACTGAACGTCAGGGTCGGTTAAGTCCACCCGGACGCAATGCACGACCTGCAATTCCGGGAAATTGCCCGCGATGCTAGGATTATTGGTGCCGACGGCATGATCGATGCCCTTAAAGATGGGGGTCCAGGAGCCAATAGTCGGTCCGGCAAGCGCAGCCGAGAAGGACAGAAGTACCGGGGCAACCAACAGGAGCGAGCGGGTGCAAGAAGAGACAAACGATCGGTGAGACATAAGGCGCGGAATGCAGGTATTATAAAGTGAGGCTTGAGGCATGAGGGCGGGTGTAAGGATCGTGAAAGGAAAGGGTTGCGGGTCAGGGTAGGTTTCGGTTCGCGCCTGGATTGGGATCAGATTAGTTGCCACTGTACTGGTATCCATAGCCAGCGATCGGGTCTTGGGTATAAGCGGCGTTGTAGCCGTCGTAATAGATCTTGCTGAAACTCACATGGCCGTCCACGAACCCCACCACGCTTTGGGCATCGCGATAGAACGGTATGTTGTTCTTGCCGGTCTTGCTCTTGTGCCACGAAAGAGGAGCGTGTGCCGTCCATTCCATTACCAGCAGCGTCTGCTTGGGCCGGTTCACGGAGGCAAGCTTCCACCCCGCGATGTTCGGGAGGCCTCCCAGGGTAACGCCGTTGAACACGTAGCTCCCATAGTCGAATCGCGGATTCATATGAAACGGAATGGGTTCGGAATAGCCGCGGTCGTCAGGACAGGCAAATACGGCATCGCTCGCCGCTGAGGGTCCCTTCAAACCGAGGTAATCTTTGACCTGCTCCTTGTACCACCACCAAACATTGCCGGGGACCTCCGCGACCGGCCCGGGCAATGTCTGGCCATGTTCTTCAGCGAAAGTCAAAATGGCGCGATCGATTTGCTGGAGGTTGACGGTGCACCGGGCCAGCCGGGTACCTTGCTTGACCGCAACTCCACGAGCGACGAAAATGGCGGCCACCACTGAAAGGACTGCAATCAGGACAAGCAAGTCTATAAGCGTAAAGCCCGGCACGGTTTGGGAACGCGGTGCCCTTGCATCCGCTCCGGAGCCCACCCTCCTGCCATCTCGAATGGAATCGGGCTCTCCGATTGGGTCGCGATGGGGTCTCGGGGGGGGGCTCATGACACTACCGGTTTCCCGCGAGCGGCGCGGGCAGGTCCGCCAGATTTTTGGCGGTAATGATCTGGTAGGATTGGTCGAAACAGGCCCGCAGGTTGCCGCGTCCAAGTCCAGCCACGCGGCCAGCGGGGCGGTCCACCACCGCCGCCTCGAGCACGCCCTGCTCGAACAGCGACGCTAGATCTACCAACGCCGGCAAGCTGCCGGTGCAGAAGGCGACCACGGCGGGTTTGGTTTCACCCAACTGAGCGCATTGCGACGAGGTGAGCATCGGGGGCCCCATGAACGACACGATAACACTGCCCTTCGGCGTATTCTTCAGGATGCCGTAGAAATCCCCGGCCGGCACCTCGACCGGCCGCAAGGGATCCACTTGCAGCGCATGCACCGACCGGATCGCAGCGTGGCCCTGGCCGAGCGCTTTCCTGAAACTGGCCATTTGAATATCCGTGGCCGGATTCTTGAAGGAACTGGTGTCGCGGGTGATAACAGTGATTTGGCCGGAAGGTTGCAGCCGCGCCAGGGCCTCTTGAGCCATTGCCCAACCCGTTGCCTCGTGTGGCCTGGAGTCTATCCGGGGTCCGAGTCCACCGTGCAGCGACAGGAAAACGACCGCCCAGGCGGCAAGCGTCGCCAAGGTTGCGACCGTTCCGATCACTTTGCTACGCATGCCTGTTTTCGCCCTGCTGCCTTCAAAACACCCCGCGAGGCTTGGAAAAGACGACGTTGGTTGAGGTCACGCTCAATTGGGTGCTGATCTTCTCCCTCAAATCCGGCGTTTTTGACGTTCGGGAACTGCCATCACCCATCGCCAGGACCCCTAATTTGTTGTGCAAACTTCCATCCCAGGCTGCGTCTATGGATGTGCCCAGGAAAGTGCTCCAGGATGGGTCTAATCCGCCGCCGCCGCCGAGCACGTTCCGGTCACCGGCCAGGATGATCTGCGACCCAGCCTGGTTGACGAATGAGTTCGTTCCCAGGAAATAGCTTATATTGGCATCGCCGGTCAAATAGATCCAGTTTTGCCCGAGTCTGCTGGCCGTATCGGCCGGGCAAAGCAATATGCGCGTCGTGTGCAGCTCATTCGAAAGGACTCGGAAATGGTCCGTCCAGTCGGGCGAACCGGAGCTGCCCCCCTTGGAAAAATCAACCTGCCACGGGTATTTATCCCCTTGATCGTTGGCCCACATGCGCAAGCCCAGGCCGATTTGCTTCAGGTTATTGACACAGCCAATGTCCTTGGCTTTCGCTTTGCCACGGGCCAGTGCCGGCAACAACAAGCTGGCCAGGATGGCGATAATGGCGATGACCACGAGGAGTTCGATCAGGGTGAAGGCCGGTTTACTGTGCTTGCGTTTCATAAATGAGTTCTGGCGAGGCTGTTCACAAAGACCATCCCGAACCTGATAGAACTACAGCATGCATTATACCAGATTGGTCCTGAGAGTCAAGCTTGGGATTTAGTTATTTCGGCCATCGGGCGCAAATCAGTTTTTAAACGGGGGGACGACGAGGCTGAGATGCATGAGCACCTTGAAAACTGCCGCAGAATCACCATGCACCCCGGCGAGCGGACCCTATCTGAGCTCGGAATACGGATTTGGACCCCCAGCAACGATTTGGCGCAAGCGAGGCGCCGAGCATCGTCGGCCACGGAAGTACCTGGGCGCCAATCGGATGCGCTGAATCCTTTGTGCTGCGGCTGCCAGATAACTATCATCCGGCTGCCCGCGCTGCCCTCGCTCACCGCCCCCATACCGCGTGCCGGCCTCGCCGTAGCCTCGCCGTTGCCTCGCCGTAGTACCTCTGATCTCCGATCAGAGGTACTACGGCGAGGCAACGGCGAGGCTCCCATGAGGCTACGGAGGGGCTGCCGACATTGACTATTCCCGAGTCGAAGGCTGGCCAGGCGCGCTGAGATCAAGTGTGGCGCAAAACCTGATTTGTTCCGTCGGCTATCCAACTCTCGCCGAATTAATCCAGGTTGGCGTCCCTTCGCGTTTATTTGCGGTGGTCGCAACTCAGTCCGAAATGACTGACTCCGAATCAGTTTCAGGGACTCCAGCCCAAACCAGGCCTCTCCGCCGCTCGCTCGTAATTCGCACACCAATTCCACGTCCTGCGTCTCCTCCGTCACTTCGAACTCGGCGGACAATGCCCGCCAGTCTGAGTCACCCACCAGGCCTGACTCCCGGACGTTGCCCGTGACGCGCAACCCGGCACCCTGGTGGTTGCCGTAAGGCAGCGGCTTCACTCCCGCGACTTTTACCTGTCCCTCGAACCGGTAACGCCCTCGCCTCAGCAGCACTTCGGTTCGCCAGGAGGCAGTGCTATCGGACCTGGTCATAATATGCAGTGCCGGTGAGTGGTCGGGAGCCTGGCCTTGCTCCATTTGGCCGGAAGTCGGCTCATCCACCTTCACCCACCCGCCCAGGCATCCAATGCCATTAGTGAAAACCAGGAGCACGCGCTCGGGCTCGCTCAACTGCCGTTTCAGGCTGAGCTGCCGCTGCGTGATTCGCTCCTTCACGTGGACGGCCTCGTCCCTCACGCCGGCAAACTCAAGGCCGGTCAAGGCAGGGCGGAGATGGGCGACGACCTGGTCCACTCGCCCAGTGAGCATCTGTACCCCGAAAACGTTAGTAAACAAGGACTCAAAACTCGCCCGGTACCGCCGTTGGCCTTCCGTCGTGTCCATCACCGCCTTTGCGACCAGGCCGGCCATATGTGGTTGCCACGGCGAATCTGGATTCCCCAGCAGTTGGTCCATCCCGTGCGGGAAGAACAGGAACTTTCCAACATCCAGATCTTGATAGACCCGGTAATTATTGCGGGCCAGACAGTACCCGTCGCGGTGGCCAAGCATCACTTCCACGGCCATGAAAGTTATGAAACGATTCACGTCGAGCGTTCGCTCCAAGCCCAGCCAACGTCGCGCAGGGTCCGTCTCCAGTGCCGCCTCCGCCAGCGCCTCGAGCCCTGACCGGTCCTGCTTGGGCGCCTGGACGGAATTGCGCTTCAACCGCTGGTTCACATCGTGTCCTTCGCCCGGCTCGTAGAGGTTGCCGCCGATCTGCTTGAAGTAGCAGGCGAGAAAATCCTCCGTGAACCCTTCCTTGAGCACATAAAGCCCCAGCCGTCGTCCGTTCAACGTCACTATCGCATGGGAGACGCGAGGCGTCGGAACACCCGCGGTCCGAAACAGCTCGCTCCCGAGCAATTCATTGCAGTAACTCGGATCCTCCACCGAGTTGTTCAAATGAATGCGCCGCAACCCATGAAATCTCTGACGGCCGTTGAATCGGTTGAAATCCAGCGTCCAGTCGGGCTTATCATCCACGGGACGAAAACTGCCCACCGAACCTTTCAGGTGGACTGCGACATCCTGATAAGTGGTGGCTCCTTCATTGACCGTCGCGCGGACGAATTCACGGGCATCCTGGCGCAAGCTGCCCATGTCCGCTGCGGAAATATCGAGGCGCAGTTGGTGAACTGCGCCGTCGGTGAACAAGTCGGCCCCCGGCAGCGGCTGCTCCAGCGGCAAGCTTCGGACCTCGCTCGGCCAGCCCGTTGAAAGCCCCCACAGGCAACCCACAGTCAGCCATCCTGCCAGCCAGCGCGCAGGGCTCCCTGGTGAGGAACGTCTGTTGTCGGAAATGGCCGCCACCCGACTCATGGTTTCGGAACGGGTTTCTTTACCAATACGAGTGCATTCGGGGCCGGACGTTCGTCTCCTTCGCTGGGACTGTTTCTTATCGCTCCGAGCGCCCAGAGTGTGGCGGAGCCACCGCCATCGAAGTTCATCGCCTGTTCGCAACCCAGCTTGGCCATGTAGCCGGCCAATTCAGGGAACGTCATGCCGATCGAGATGTTGCTCTGCCGTCCGTCCACCTCGACCAGAAAAATGTGCTTCTTGTTCCAGCCAATCGCGCTGCGCGGATGACGCAGCTTGATGAATCCGGACCACTCCATGAGCTTGCCATTGCGCACTAGCGCCGGACCGCCTCCAATCGCGACTTCCACTCCCCTCAGGTCGGGCCATGTTTCTATCGCGACGCGCAGCAAGGTTCCCGGCTGAGTCGCAGGCAACCGGGCGGCCAACTTCGAACCGAGCGACAACACCATAATGTCGCGCCCCAGCGAGGCGTTTCCGGCGCTGCGAATCTCCCGGACGCGCGCAGTATAAACCTGCCCGACGCGCAGCGGCAGCCACGCAGTATTTGTGGCGCGTTCCAGAATCAGGTCGATACCGCCTGTGGTCCGGGTTGAGGCGCCAAAGACCGACGTGTAGAGCACTGCAGCGTCATCCTCACGGACCTGGTTCAAGCCGAGCGGGGTTGTCTTTCCGTCCGCCCAGATCACTCGGAACCGGGAGGCAATGTTGGTCATTTGCGGTGTGCCATCGAGGGCTATCCAGAAGCAGGTGTGGCCAGCAGGGCTGCTCGTTACCTCGCCGAATCGAATTTGCAGATCTCGCGCGCGACCCTCTTGCTTTTCACTCTTCTCATAAAAATCCCCATTGATCGCCGCCACTGGCTCGCCGCATTCCCGCGGCAACGACTTGATTTGCTCGGACACGGTGCCCATGCCGATTACATCGCCTTTGCCCAAAGTGGTACAAAGCTCGAAATCATGCCGGCCCCGTTCGATCTCGACAATGTGGATCGACCACGGCATGTCCTCCACGACCTCATTGGTGTAACGGCAAGGATGATTTGGTTTAGCCGGCTCATTGGTGCTCGTCGCCCGCGACCAGGGAACGCAAAACGCCAGCCAGAACCCGAGCGCAATCGCGAGGCTTTGCCACGGGGCGCGATACGCGCCGGCGCGCGACCCAGCAGTAGCGACTCCTCCAAAGAGGCACATCGCAGGCTTCAAGATCATGCGAAGTTTCTTCATGGAGTCTTGGTGCTTAAACGAAGCGAACCTGACGGTAACACCCAGGTCGCGTTTGGCTGTTAATTCTGTGCACTACCGATATCCTACACCAGCATGGATTAAGATAACATTAAGGCCCGAGAGTTTTTTCTTAATGCGGTTTTAATGCGCTTTGTGGCATAATGCTCGTGGAACTCTTGGCCGGCAGTGCCGCCAGGTCACGGCACGCCTGCCGTTGAATTGCTGATGAGAGCCTTAGTCGTAGAAGATGAGCCGCGCCTGCTCGACAGCCTGACGCGTGCCTTGCGCGAAGAAGGTTACGCGGTTGATAAAGCCGCCACCGGGGAGGAGGGATTGTCTAAAACCAAAACCAACGATTATGATGTGGTGGTGCTGGACGTGATGCTCCCGCGCCTGGACGGCTGGCAGGTCCTGGCTCAACTGCGCCAAACCAAGCGCACCCCAGTGCTGATGTTGACCGGGCGAGACACCCTGCAGGACCGGGTACGCGGCTTGGATAGCGGCGCGGACGACTACTTGGTCAAACCCTTTGACCTGCCGGAGCTGCTGGCACGGCTGAGGGTACTCATCCGCCGCGCCGCCGGCCAAACCCATCCGAAGGTAGTGTTAGGTGAGGTGACGCTCGATACACGGACGCGCGAGGTGACCCGCGCTGGTCAGGTGGTCGCCCTGACCGCGCGTGAGTATTCGTTGCTGGAGTACTTGGCGCTGCATCGCGGGGCGGTCGTCTCCCGCACCGAACTCTTCGAGCACCTGTTCGACGAGCATGATCAAACCCTGTCTAATCTGCTGGACGTGCACGTGTTCAGCATCCGCAGGAAGCTCGGACATGAGTTAATCACGACCCGGCGCGGCCAAGGTTACTGCATCAAGTTGTAGCCGGCTATGTTCCTCGAATCCATCCGCTGGCGGTTGCAGTTGTGGCTGGCCTTCCTGCTCCTCTGCACCCTCAGTGGCTTTGGCGTCGCGATGTTTGAACTGCATCGCATGCAGGAGTTTGAACCGATCGAGGATGAATTGCAGCAGCGGCTGGCCGAGTTAACGAGAGCCTTGCACTCGACCTCCCCCCGCCTGGGTGTGTACCTGCGCTCGGGCGGAACACGACTGAGCGAGTGGCTAGGGCGTGAACAGGCTGATCTGGGGCAGACTAACGCGACTCCTGAGCTGAAAGATAAAGACCAGCAAAAAGGCGAAAGCCCGAGCAGTTTACGACAGGAGCCCCAGGGCATTGAGGATCTCGAGGTTAAAGGCTTCTACTGGGCAATCTGGTCTCGGGACGGCACTTTCCTCGGCAGGTCCAGCAATGCCCCGCCGAACTTGCTTTTCCCTGGTCTGGCAGCGACTGGTCCGAGCGAGGAGGCTCACCTGCGTAGCCACTACTATGAAGTGTACGGCCTCGATCCGTTCGGTCATGTCCTGTTAGTGGGTCGGTCCGTCGCCTTGGAGTTGAAGAAAATGCACAGCCTGGCGCTATGGCTCATCGGCATGGGAGGCGCGGTACTCGCTTTGGGCCTGGGCGGCGGCTGGTGGATCGTTAGCGGCGCCTTACGCCCGGTAATCCAGATCAGCGAGACGGCCAGCCGCATTTCCTCGGGCAATCTCTCGGAGCGCATTAACACCCGCGGTAGCAGCAGCGAACTGGCCTGCCTGGCCAAGGTATTGAACTCGATGTTCGAGCGCATGGAAACCGCGTTTGCCCGGCAAAAACAATTCACCGCTGACGCTTCTCATGAGTTGCGCACGCCCCTGGCGATCATGATAACCGAAGCGCAGTCGGTGCTGGCTCGGCCCCGCATCGCTGCCGAATATCGCCAGACCGTAGAAATCTGTCTGGATACAGCGCAACAGATGGCGCGCTTGACCGAGTCCTTGCTGGAGCTGGCGCGCTTTGATGCGCACCAGGCGCCAGTGGACTGCCAACCGCTGGACCTGGCCGAGCAAGCGCAACAATGCGTTGATTTCATCCGGCCGCTCGCCGCCGAGCGCGGTGTCCAAATCCGCTGCCAGCTCCAGCCCTCGCCGATGATGGGAAACCCCGACTACATCGGCCGTGCCATCACAAATCTGCTGTCGAATGCGGTCCGGTACAACCGGGTCAATGGCGAAGTCCAGGTGACCACGGGTGGTGACAACGCCAGTGTTTTCCTGGTCGTTGCCGACACGGGCATCGGCATTGAACCCGAAGAACTGCCGCGCATCTTTGATCGCTTTTATCGCGCCGAACAGGCCCGCAATCGCGGCGATGGCTGTACCGGGCTGGGCCTCGCCATTTGCAAAGCCATTGTGGATGCGCACGCCGGACGGATCGAAGTCGCCAGCCGCCCCGGCATTGGCTCGACCTTTACGGTCACTTGGCCTGGCCCACCCCACCATCCATGAACAGCTCGCCCTCAGAGCAGAGTTCGTCTTCGAGCAACCCGTGCTACCGCACGCGATCCCTGCCCGATACGCAGGCCCGTGCACCTACGGAAGTCATGCTTGGGCATCGGGACGGGTATTGTTCCCATAGTGGGAACGGCGCACTCCTCCGTCCAGGACTTTCACTGCTTTTTGCACACAATTACCAGGCAATTCGCAATTTCCCGTTCCATACGGTCGCACGGGCTGTTCCGAACCTGCCCGTCATACCAGAGTGTGGCCGAACCGCCGCCGTCGAAGTTCATGGCTTCCTTGCACCCCAATCTCGCCAGGAATCTGGCTAGCTCGTCGAGCGTCATCCCAACCGACAGGCCCCGCTGACGGCCATCGACCTCAACCAGGAACAGATACCGGTCGTTCCACCCGACTGCGGCCCGCGGATGACGCTCCTGCATCGTGCTGATCTCGTAAGAGTCTGAGTCCGTGAGATTCGTGGTTTGCCGCTTCCCGTCCCGGATCAAGACTGGGCCTCCGGCGATCGCCGTCCTGATTCCATGCAAAGCGGGCCGCGAGGCGGTGGAGATTTGCAGAATGTCGCCCGGGATTACTTGCGGGTTAGCGCCGTGGAACGCCTCCGGCCCAATCGAAAGGACCAGGATGTCAGAGGCCAGACGCGTGTTGCCTGCGCCGTGGATTTCGCGCACGCGCGCCCCGTACGTTCGGCCAATGCGCAGCGGCAGCCAGGAGCTGCCCTCGGCTCGCGTGAGGATTAGCTCGCGTCCGCCTGCGGTCAGGGTGGAAGGCCCGATCGCCGGTGTGTACAATTCAAGGCCGTCGGCCCGGCGCATTCCGTTCAACCCAAATGCGGTCGCTGTGCCATCGGGCCAGGTGATTTGAAAGCAGGACTCGACCTTGTCCGTGTGGGGTTCACCCAGCGCATCGATCCAAAAGCTGGCCCCTCCCGACGGACCACTGAGCAGCTCGCCGCCCACGACCTGCAGGCCGCGCGGTGCGCCCGCGTACGTCTTGTCCCTTTGATAGAAATCTCCGTTAATCGCCGCAACTGCGGTGCCGAGAGCAGGATTTAGAATCCCAAGCTGGTCGCTCAGCGTGTCCAGGCCCAACGCGCGGCCCGTCGCATGAGCTGATTGGATTTGATACCGCGGGTTGGCCCGCTCCAGTTGGACCACATGGATTGACCAGGGCACGTCCGGGATGCGCGAGTTGGTGTAAACCAGGCCGGGCAAAGCACCGGCGATCTTCGCCAGATGCTCGCTTGCCGCGGCCGGGCTCGCCGCCAAGAGGACCAGCAACAGACCGAGGCCACGGCCCCAGCACCAGGAGCAAAAACCTACTCGCAACCCCGAAAGGGGGTACGACGCTTTGCCAGCGGTCGAAAACACGAGGCTTTGTCTATTTTGGGGTGCCGCTCTGCGCATTGCCAGGGTCGGTGCCCGGTTGAGACTTGGGCTTGCGCAGCAGGTCCCCGAAAGCAGGCAAAAGCGAATACTTCTTCTGCCACGGCGTGTACATGAAGCCGCGCAGCTTGCGGGTTGGCGCGGCCAGTTGCAGCCAGCCTTCTACGTCTTTCAAATCATCGGCATCGTAGTAACAGGCCACGAGCGTGCGAGAGCCACGACCGGCGAAAAAGTCCAGGCTGGCCGGGCGCGGTTCGCCACCCCAAACCGCCATGATCAAGTTCTTCGGCACATGCTCCCAGGAGCCGGTAAAGTCGCCGTCCACGAGGTAATATTTGCCGTGGGCGTTGTGGTTCGGATCCAGCATGTCGGACCAGATATAAATCTCCAGGCTGGGGACATAGCTGCGGAGGATCTCCGCCTGCTTGGTGATGCATTCGCCGAGCAACTCGCCCATGTTGCGGCCCCGGCATGCCTGGCAGGTGCCCCCCATGCGGATTTCGTCCATGTTCAGAAACACGCTGCGCGGATGCAACTTCTTGACCAGCAATTTCGCTTCGTGGTCGAAAATCTCGTAGAGCGCGGGTTCGGCCATGCAGACGGTCACCTGCGAGTCATTGATGATCATCGAGTGATACCAACTCACTCGCAATCGCTCGCCTTCTCGAATACGGCTGCCCGGAAGCAACTTCAAGGGCAGCGCCTCACCGTCATCATGCCCCGGGTTAAGATTCGGATCCTGCAGCGGCGCATAATCCTTGCCTTCAGTATAAACCACCGAGCCGTCCTCGCTGCGCACGGTCACGGGTGTGCCGGGCCGCCGGAGCACGTTAATCGGGCCGACCTCTTCGACGCTCCAGTCGTCCAGCCAAAGCTTGCCGGCTTTGCCGCCCCAAAGCCCCGCATAAAGAGAGACCTTGTCATAGTTGAGGCTGTTGAAGAGCATCGTCAGCTTCCGCCAGTCGCTGGTGGAGGGCACGTGAAACTCGCGCGGCGCCAACTCCCGCTCGCCCGCCAGCACCAGCACGCGCAGGGCATTCGCCGGCTCCAAGCGCTCGGTCTTCACCCAGAGCGTAAGCCGGTAACAGCGATGTGGCTGCACCCGGACCGTTTGCATTACCCGCCCATGTCCGTGCGGGTTGGCGGTAAAATTCTCCAGGCGCAGTGAGGCCCGCCCGCTGTGCCGAACCTCCGTGTCGGCAAAACTCACCTCGCCAGGCTGGTCGTGGAAATCGTACCCTTCGAAAGCGTTGCCCTTGAATTCCTCGAAACCGCCGTTCTTGAAACCAACCGAATTGGTTGATGCCAGGCGCGCCTCGCCGCCCCGCACGAGGAGCGGCGCGTTTTCGACCGGAAGCCCTTCAGCCAGATTAGGATCATGCGCCAGCGCAGCGCTGCCATATCCCACGGAAAACAGCGAGGGGATAAGTTCCAGGTGGTTCTCCTCGCAACTTCGATTGACCGCTTCCAGTCGCCGGAAGAAGTCAGGAGACTTTTTGCAGAGCGTGTCCAGACCAAACGAAACGACGGCGCCGTTAAAGTGACTCTTACCGGCCGTATCGAGAACTTTGGAAATCTCGGTGACATCGCTGTCCGACTCCAGGCCCCATCCGAAAACCCATACAAACCGGTCAGCAAAACGCTCAGCGGCGCCGAGCCGCAACGCGAGAAGACAAATACATACGAACAAGAGACGCCGGTTCATAATGTCATGTTCAGTTGGTGGCTGCGGTTAAAGGAGGCTGGCATTGCACGCCACAGAAAGCCGACTCGGCATAAATACTCACAGCACGTCCATAATAATGTCGTTAAGGCTTGGAGTTGTCAACCGCCTATCGATGCCGGCTGGCAAGCCATCCACCCACCTCCCGAAAAGCAAGCCCACATCCACCACTTCGCATTTCGGCTTGCCCTGCGCGTCAAGGCCGGCACTCTCCGGGCAGTGAAACGCTTCATGTGCCTGCAATTTCCCCGTCTGATGAAAACCATTCCCAAGCTCCTCTGCCTGCTATTCGCCGCGCAGCTTGCGTCTAGCGCTCTGGCCCAGGAACTAAGGCCGCCGGCGACACTGGCCGAGCTGCGACAACGGTTGGCCGCGCACCTCGGGCAGCCCAAGTATGAGGCTGCGCTCTGGGGCGTGAAGATCGTATCCCTAGACACCGGCGTAACAATCTTCGAGCAAAACCCGCAGAAGTTGTTCAGCCCGGCCTCCAACTCCAAGCTGTACACCGTCGCCTTGGCGTTCGACCGTCTTGGCGCCGATTACCGGATCAAAACCTCCCTCTATGCCAAAGCGCGGCCAAACCAGGCGGGCACTCTAAAGGGAGATTTGTTTGTCTATGGCCGCGGCGACCCGACCATCAATGCGCGCCTGAACGGGGGCGACATCTTCAAGGCGCTTCAGCCCCTGGTATCCGCTCTGACTAATGCCGGGGTGAAACGCATCGCCGGCGACCTGGTCGGCGACGAGAGCTACTTTCGCGGTCCGCCGTTCGGGTCAGGTTGGGCGTGGGATGACCTGGAATATTACTACGGCGCGGAGATTTCGGCCCTCACCATCAATGACAACACCCTGCAAGCCGTCGTGAAGCCCGGGACGCGCGTGGGCGCTCCGTGCCAACTGTCGTTGCAGCCCGCCATCGCCTGGCTCTCTCTCAACAACCGGACGGAGACGGTCGCAAAGGGCGCGACGCGCAAGCTCAATTTCTACCATCCGCTCTGCCAGAACGTGATTTCCGTCTCCGGCCAGATGCCCATTGACGATGTGGGCTATACGAACGAAGTCACCATGCACAATCCCGCCGGCCTCTTTGTATCCTTCTTCAAACAGGCCCTGGCGCGCCAGGGGATCAAGGTCACCGGCAAGCTGCATAGCGTCAATTGGCTGGACCAGCAGGCGCAGCCGCTCGACCGCGACAAGCTGATCGAGTTGGGCTCAGTAGAATCGCTGCCGATGCGGGGCCTCGCGCGCGAAGTCGAGAAGCCCTCGCAGAATCTCTACACCGATCTTCTCCTGGCGCACGTCGGCGAGAAGTGCCGCCGCGCTGAGTCGCCCCCGGACGAGATTTCGGAAGTCCTTGGGATTCGCGAGCTGAACAAGTTCCTGGCCGAAGCCGGCCTCAAGCGCGGCGAGGTGATATTTGAGGAGGGCTCCGGCCTTTCGCGCGATAACCTGACAACGCCCAACGCCACGATCACCTTGCTCCAGTTCATGAACCGGCACCAATGCGCCCAGGCATACCTGGAGGCGCTGCCGATTGCCGGGGTCGATGGCACGCTAAAGGGGCGGATGAAAGGCACGCCGGCGGCCGGAAACCTCCACGCCAAGACTGGCACACTCCGCTGGGCGAACTGCATGTCAGGTTACGTCACCACGGCTGCGGGCGAGCACCTGATCTTCTCCCTCATGGTCAACCGCTACTATGAAGCCCGCCCCGCGCGCGGCGACCTCGATACAATCGGCGCGTTGCTCGCCGGCTTCACGGGGCGCACGAGTGAGTGAAGGCTTACAATTGCACGTCCTCGGGCCGCACTTCCAGGCACTCATCCTGGTCTTCCCATACCGCCGCCGCATAGAATTCAAGCAGCCGGGGCGCGAGTTGGCGGCCGGCCTGCGCCAGCAACCCTTCCGCTTCTTCCGCCGCGCTTTCGTAAGCGTGGTCGTAGTCGCTGGCGGCCTTGCGCTGCCGGTCGTCCCAGTGGGCGACGGCGTGGACCGGAGCGTAGCGCGCCGCCCAATCCCCTAAATCGCTCCTAAGCCCGGCGGGGACCTCGTCCAACGGCACGAGCGTCTCGCTGCAATGCTGGCAGATCAGCCCGGACTCGTGCACGTCCCGTGTGAGCAGGGGCAGCATGGGTGCGCGGCAGCAGGCCGATTCGGAGTAGGCGGGCGGTAATGCCACCAGGCGCTTGTGCCAGATCTGGCGCTCGTGGGCCAACTGCGCGGCCAAGCGGTAGGCGCCGAGCAGCGGGTGCGAAAGCCGCCAGGCCCGGCCTTTAAGCTGGCCGAGTGTCTGCGCCAGCCAACGGGCCAGCGTCAGATCATCGAAGTCGCGAAACCCCACGCCGTACTCTTTCCAGAGCGCGTCAAGCGGAGCATCAGCGTTGGTGCCCATCGGTCCCGCAATATTGCGCGGCCACGGAGAATTGTCGAGCCAGGATTGCGGCTCTTGCAGACCTATGCCCAGTGGGCGCCCCGCGCAGCACGGAACTACGATCAGGTGCGTTCCAGCACTGCATCAGCGATGATCCGGGCCGCCTCTTCATAGGGGACGAGGTCAGTATTGATGACGAGGTGGTAAAGCATCTGGTCATCCAGGTCGGTGTCAAAGTATCGTTTCAAGTAGCGCTTGCGCCCGCGATCTTCGCGGCGAATCCGGTCCATTGCGGCCTTCTTGCTCAGATGGTCCATCTCCTGGATATGCTTGGCGCGCCGTTCCAGCGAGCCCACCAGCCGCACATGAAAGACGTAGTCGAGTTTACTGGTAATGACAGTGGCGCCGCGGCCAATCAGGATCACGTTGCCTAGCTCCGCCAGCCGGAGGATCGTGTCGGTGGTCTGGTGGACCAGGGTCCAGGAGGGCGGGTGCAAGCCGAACAACTCATCCATTGTGTCCGCTATCTCCGACACCCGGTCTTCGGGCATGAACTGGGCCAGGCGCTGGGGAAGATTGTGGTCTTCGAGGACTTTCTCCACCAGGTTGCGGTCAAAGACCGTCCACGGACAGGCTCCTTTCGGGCTGCGCGTCTGCAGAAAAGCGGCCAGCTTCTCGGCCACACTATGCGCCCCAGAGCCCGTCTGGCGGGAGATCGTCACGGCGCGCCGGGGCACGCCCGCCTCGGCCGCAGCCGCCGCTTTGCCGGCGCTCTGCCATTGGGCATTGAGAAACGTCCGGCATTGCTCCAAACCATATTCTGTGTTCATAGTCGTTCGCAGCTTCCAACCTCAACTTCAACACTTCCATCCTACCACCTCGATCTTTCGGACGGATTCTATCATAATGTGCACCGCCGGAAGAGCTTATCCAAGTGACTCGGCACGATTTGACCCTGTCTAATTCGCCTCATTACCGGAGCCGGCCGGCTGGCTTCCGTCCAGGCGTAAGCCCCCGAGCCCCGTCACCCGGGGGCGTCGTCAATCCAGACTCCCTTCCGCAACGCCTCTGTGCGCCTGCTCTTTTCCAGGACAGGCTGTCTGGAAAGCCTTCAGCGGAGACCAGCCGATTGATGACCACTCAGTAATATTCCAAAACATGCTGGTTCGGAGTGATGCCGCGAATCGGGCTTTCAAAGCCCCTAAACGCAGGGCATTCGTTGGGTATTGTCACAGGATTTCGTTCACCTATCGCGGTGCCCGGTATCCGGACTCCGAGCCCACGGGCGTGGCGGCCAATCGGTTGGCAGAGTTTATGCGTGAGATGAAGCATAATATGCTGTTTTCAATATCGTCTTCTCGATTGAGCCGCGCGGCTCTCATCACTTTTCTTTGGGGAGGCCTTCTCGCCCTGGCACCTTTGGCTGCTCTTGCCACCGGCACGGTTACGCTGGCCTGGGACCCAAGTCCAGGCACCAACGCCATCGCCAGCTACAACCTATACTATGGTGTCGCCAGCGCCACGTACACGAACGTGGTGTCGGCTGGCACTAACACCACTGCGTCCGTCTCCAACCTGGTGGAGGGCGCCACCTACTATTTTGCCGCCACGGCTGTCGATATCAACGGCTTGGAAAGTGATTATTCCACGGAAGTCTCCACCCTTATCCCGGTTAAGCTTACCAACCAGCCTCCCACACTCAACCCGCTGGCCAACATCACGATCAACGAGAGTGCTGGCCTCCAGACGGTCAACCTCGCCGGCATTACCTCCGGCGCGACTAACGAGGTCCAGACGCTGACCGTCACTACCGCTTCCAGCAACCCAGCTTTGATCCCGACTCCCGCGATTAGCTACACCAGCCCCAACACCACGGGTTCCATCGCCTTCACCCCGGTCGCCTTTGCCTACGGCTCCGCCACGATCACCGTCACGGTCAATGACGGCGGCACCAGCAACAACATAATTTCACGCACCTTTGCGGTCACCGTCAACCCGGTTAACCAGCCGCCCACGCTGAACGCGCTGGCCAACGTCACCATCAACGAGAGCGCCGGCCTCCAAACCGTCAACCTTTCTGGCATTACTTCTGGCGCATCCAACGAAATCCAGAAACTTACAGTCACGGCCTCCTCCAGTAATACGGGCCTGATTCCGACGCCCACGGTCAGTTACACTAGCCCCAACGCCTCCGGTTCCATCACCTTCACCCCGGTCGCCCTGGCCTATGGCTCCGCCACAATCACCGTCACCGTCAATGACAGCGGCACCAGCAACAACGTCGTCTCCCGCACCTTCATGGTAACCGTCAACCCGGTTAACCAGCCGCCCACGCTGAGCGCGCTGGCCAATGTCACTATCAACGAGAGCGCCGGCCTCCAGACGGTCAACCTTGCCGGCATTAGCTCCGGTGCCGCCAACGAGGTTCAAACGCTGACCGCCACCGCCTCTTCCAGCAACCCGGCTCTCATCCCGACGCCCACGGTCAATTACACCAGCCCTAATGCCGCAGGTTCCATCACCTTCACCCCGGTCGCCCTGGCCTACGGCTCCGCCACGATCACCGTCACGGTCAATGACGGCGGCACCAGCAACAATATCGTCTCCCAGTCCTTCACCGTCATTGTCAACCCGGTCAACCAGCCGCCGACGCTCAACGCGCTGGCCGACGTTGCCATCAACGAGAATTCGGGCCTCCAGACCGTTAACCTCGCTGGCATATCCTCCGGCGCCGCCAACGAGAACCAGCCGCTGGCGGTCACTGCCTCTTCGAGCAATACGGGCCTGATCCCGACTCCCACGGTCACCTACACCAGCCCTAACGCCACGGGTTCGATCAGGTTTACCCCGGTCGCCTCTGCTTACGGCTTGGCCACGATCACCGTCACCGTCAACGACGGGGGCACCAGCAATAACGTCGTCTCCCGCTCCTTCACCGTAACGGTCAACCAGGTTGTCCCGCCGCCGACCATCTCCAGCATCACCAACCTGGTCATTGCCATGGACTCGGCCACCGCTCCCATTCCATTCATCATCAACAGCACCACGAGTCCGGCCGCGAACCTCATCCTCTCCGGCAGCTCCGACAATCCGACCCTGGTGCTGCCTGCGGACATCGTCTTCGGCGGCGCCGGCAGCAACCGCACTGCGACCGTCACGCCTGAACCTGGGCAGACCGGCCTCGCCAACATCACTCTTACGGTCAGCGACGGAACGAATACCGCCAACAGCGTGTTTCTGTTGACCGTGCGGCAGCGGCCGGCAGCGCCCGGGAATCTGCGGATCGCAGGTATCGGCCCCTAGCTGAATGGCCGACCGCGCGGTCCGGTGCGATAGCAATCCCGGGCAGAACCCTACTGCCTGGGATTTTGCTTTCGATGCAGAGGGCGCGTGGCCCAACCCGTCAGCGCGGTTCAAGGTGGGGAGCGGTGTCCTCACCGCGCCATGGAAGGCCGCCCAAATCCGCACATTGCGGACAGCTTCGACCGTTCGTGGCGGGCTGGGAACAGCCCGCCCTCCAAACACCCGGTCCTGGCAACGTGCCCATGCCGCCCTGGTGCCAGCCAAATCCCCACCGGACCACTGAGGATTCCCGGGCTTTACTCCCGCATTTCCGCCCTTTCTGCATTCATCATTCCGCCTTCATCCTTCGCCCCAATGTGGCTTCTCCCCGATGACCACATGTGCCCCAATTCCAAGCATTTACGGTTTGTCGGATAGGTGTCGGATAGGTGTTGGATAGGTGTCGGATAGGTGTTGGATAGGGGGTGGATAGGTGTTGGATAGGGGGTGGATAGGGGGTGGATAGGTGTACGCCAGATATACGCTAGGGAACCGCCGATGAACCGCCCCCACTACGGAGTTTGCGCTCGTGAATGCCCTTCTGATTCCACAGCTCCTGACATAGGCCGAATGATTTCCTGAGATTTCCTGGGGCTTTCGAGTTGTTGCACCGTGTCAGGGGTGCGAACCCAAAACTGTCCGCTTTTTGCGGCGCCGAGGTATCTT
>Ga0182014_10003751_pt1 | contig 18019 bp, 13 predicted proteins | sample 612S2DmetaG_FD_120489 | JGI IMG/M metagenome (GOLD analysis project Ga0182014, IMG submission 120489) | Permafrost microbial communities from Stordalen Mire, Sweden - 612S2D metaG | ecosystem: Environmental > Terrestrial > Soil > Wetlands > Permafrost | place: Sweden: Stordalen | collected... | reverse complement strand
GAACCGTCCTCGATCACGAGCTTCAGATCGAGGCCGACCACTATCTTCCCGTCGACGAACGTCTGGTGCCTACGGGAGAGTTCGCCCCCGTGGAAGGCACTCCTTTTGACTTCCGGGAGGCTATGCGGATCGGCGAACGGATCCGGGAAGGACACGAGCAGCTTCTCCTGGGGCAGGGCTACGACCACAACTACGTGCTCCGCCGAGGTTCCCGAGCACCTCGTCTGGCCCGCGCCGCCCGCCTTTCGGATCCCGCATCGGGTCGTCGTCTCGAGGTGTGGACCACCGAACCTGGCCTCGATGTTTACACGGGGAACTTTCTCACCGGATCAGTGGCCGGCACGGGCGGCCGCGTTTACCGGCAGGGCGACGCCATCGCGCTGGAGCCGGAGCATTTCACCAACTCTCCCCACATGCCTGAATTTCCTACGGTTCTTCTCAGGCCCGGTGAAGTCTATCGCACCCACACCGAATATCGTTTCGGGCAAAGATAAAGATCCGGCAAATCACGGAACCAACGGGGCAAGCTACGCTGAATTCGTTGCCGACATGAAGATTGAGGTGGTGCCCAAAATCCGGACAATGAGATAAGCTTGGTTCTGGTTTTGAAAGGGGCAACCCCATGACCTGGAAGAGAAAAAACGCATCTCGGGAAGGGCCAAATAAATGAGGGTTGCCGCGCCCCGCTGCGGGACTGGCGACATCCCGAGGCGCCGAGCCCTGGGCCGCAATAGGCGCAGAAACGCCCACTGGCCGTTCGCGCGGCGACGACGCGGACGCGCGGAAGCACAGCGTCAACGCTGCGCCGGCTCGCCCTCCTTCATGTCGGCCGCCAGCGCCGATTCGAAGCGCCCCTTCAGCAAGGCGACGCTCTGGCCGATCAGATAGGCCGCGCCGACGAGCGCCACGGCGACCTCGGCCAAGTCGTCGCCGGACATCAGATCGAAACGCGGCAGCGTCTCTCCGGTGAACTCGGACGTATAAGGCGCTAGGCCTGCGGCGATCGCCTCGACCGCGACCCACGCCAGACCGCCGATGACGACCCATCCGAAGATCGGCAGAAGCCAGACGGTGACGAGCGCAAAGGCCAGCACGATAAGCGGGACGAGCGAATCGACCGTGATCGGATAGGGCAAAGCAAACATCGGCGCCGAGGCGACGATGGTCAGCGCCGAGCGCAGCAGCAGACCGGGAAGCGGATTCGGCCGCACACGATGCGGCGCCGATCGCACCGCGTTCTCGACGAAGCGCGCGACCTCCTCATAGTTGGAGGCGTCGCAATAGAGGATCATCGCCGTTCGCCAGGAATTGGCGAGCTTGATCGTTCGCCAGCCCGGCAAATAGGCAACCTTGCGCACTGCGCTCCAGGCGAGGCGCTGGGACGAGGTCGAAGCGGCGATCAGGCCGGCGCCGAGGAGTTGGGGTTTGCCGCTCAGCGCGCCGACGACGAGGGCCGCCTTGCCTCCCGCCCGCGCGCGCCGATCGATCACGGCCGAGCGCGCGCCGGACGCGTCGACGCGAAACGCTATGTTCATGCGGTTGCGGAAGAAGACGATCATCACCAGCAGCATGATCACGGCGACGAAACCGACGCAGGCCGCGGTCAGTTGAAGCAGGGGGATGATCTCGCTTGGATTTCCCTGCGTGAGCGCCAGAAACGCGAGCAGGCCGCCCATCACAAACCCGGTAATGGCGATGACCTTAATGAAATTTGCGACCATCGTGGGTTGGCCGAGCAGCGAAACGTCGGTCTGCCATTCCAGGGCGGTTTCGTGGTCGGGGCTCGCGTTCGCCATCGCAACTTGCTCCCTCTCGATCTTACAGTGAATTTCTGCTTTAAACTAGCGATTGCGCGCCGTTGCTAGCGGCGCCGCTCGTTCGATCGAGGAGGCGCGGCATGAGACGTTCGCAGAACGTGTTGGCGGGTCGGTCGATGATTCTCGCGCTGGTCGCGTCGTCGCTCGTTTTTCCCGCGCCGGCGTTGGCGGCAGGGCTGGCCGCCGCCTACTGCGGCGATGGCGCCAACACGAGCGAACGGACGCTTCCCTCCAAGCTTGCGGGGCCGGCGGCGCAAACGCTCGACGTCGACGTGGCGATCGTGAAGACGGGTGCCTCCTATCGCTGCTCCGGCGGGCGGCTGCTGGTCTGCGCCGTCGGCGCCAACCTGTGGTGCGGCAAGGCCGACACGGACACACGCCCGGCCAAGATTGTCGCGTATTGCCGCAACAATCCCGACGCCGTGCTGGCGCCGATGGCGGTGACCGGACACGCGACGATTTACGCTTGGCGCTGCGCGCGCGGCGTTCCGGAGATCGAGCCATCGCCGATGGCGGTCGATTCCGACGGCTATATCGCCGACAATTGGCGCGAACTCGACTGACCCGAGCCTGAAGGGAAGCGTCGCGCGCCGTTCAGTCTGGCGGCGGCAGAACCCCGTAAGTGAATAGATCGGTCGCCTTGAAGGATGCGGTCGTTTCGTCGCCGACGTGCGCTTTGTCGCAGGGCGTCGAGTAGGGCAGAACCCGCCACGCCGCGATGCGAACGACGTAGCTCGTTCCCGCGAGCGGCCCCGCGCCGGTCGTCGATCGAATGCGAAAGCGACGCCATTGCAGATCGGGCGCGCCGCGAACGCCGCCGTCGTGGAATTCGGCCGCCGCGATCGATCCGCCGTTTGCGTCGCGCCATACCGCTTCGGCGCGCACGATCGGCACGCCCGAGTAGCTGATTTCGGTTTCGCCGATCGGCGCATGGGCCGCGTCGAGCAGCGACCCCGCCGAGCGCGTCAAATACCAGGCGTATTGGCCGACGACGTCGGTCCCTACGCATTTGAACAGGTGGGTTCCCACGACCGGGACTTGCAGCTTCAGTTTCATCCCGGGAAGGCGCGCTTCGGGCGGCAGGCCCGAGAGGTCAATCGTCTGGGCGCGAACCGACTGACCGCCGGCGCAAGCCGCCAGCGCCGCCGCCAGAGCAAGTCCCGTCGCCGAACGAACGCGCGCGCGCGCCATCGCCTGTCGTCCCTCAATCGCAGGTTTCGTCATAGACGATCCCAGCAGTGTGAGCAGAGGGCCTACTGGAGCAGTTCGGGGCGGTATTCGAAATGCATAGTGTCGAAATGCCCCCATTTTCCGCCCCAGATGAATCCGTGTTTCTCGAAGATCTCGACGATCTCCATCGGCATGCGATTGCGATAGCCGCCTTTGCCCCACATCCAGTAGTCAGAATACTTGGTGTTGAGGTCGATCGCCGCGCCCCAGGCGTGCATGGAGCGGTTGCCAGTATCCTTCACCGCTCGGCAATTGTAGGTTCCGGCGCTGGGAAACGCGTATGTCTTCAAATCGGGAGAGAGTGCGTCGAGTTCCGCGGAGATGGCGCGCAGTTTTTCCGCCGCGCCGTTTACCGAAGTGATCGGAACGGCGCCGCCGCCCGACCTGGGCAGCCAGGCCACCTGGACCAGCTTCCTCGTCACCTCGCCCTTCGAACAATCGCCGTACATTTTGTTGAAGAAGGCCTGGTTGCGGAACCGGCCGGGATCGTCCTCCGGGCCCGGTGGCCTGGCGAGCGGACCCTTCACATAGGCCAGCTCCATCTGGTCGAGCAGCGAAGGGCTTCTCAGTTTCTCGGCGAAACTCTTGTTCGCGCGGCCGTCGGACACGGGCATGCTGGCGCCGTCCTTCCAGTGGATCGTCGTCGCGTCGTGACTTTCAAGAAAGTCCGGATAGGCGCGCACCAGTCGATCAAGCGGTCCCTCTTGCGAGAGCGCCGAACCAAAGGCGAGAAAGCAGCCGCATAAATAGACGACGGCGCAGATCGCGCGCTTGTCGATCATGTCGCAATACTCCAGCGCTCAAGACACGGCGACCGGACGAAGTCCCGCTTCGCCGGGCCGCGACGAAACGCGTGCGACCGCCTGAATCAGCAGCCGTTCTGCTGTTCCCACATTTGTATTTCTTGGACGCGTTGCGCCTCCCACCCGTTCAACCTGCCAAAGGGAGGAAAGCAACCGGGGCCGAAAACGGCGCGCGCGCGAGCGGTTTGAAAGCAGTAGCCGTTGCGCGCGTAGATCTTGTTGCGCTCGTACCAAAGCCGGTCGCATGACGCGCCTTGCGCGTTGGCGACCGGCGCCGCGACAAGCGGCATTGTCGATACGACGCCAATAGCGAGACCGATCAACGTCGCTTTCTTGAGGATGGACATGGACGCCTCCTTCAGCAAATTCCTTCCGGCGCGCCTTGCGCCAGATTCCCTGACTACGCCTGGCCGGACCCCGGTTCGACCAGCGTCACTTGCGACTTCATTTCTCATTGCTTGTGCGCATTGGAACACTCGTGAGCCTGCTTGAGAGCGGCGTCAGCCGACGCCGCGTCGCCGATGTAGCCGTATAGACGGGATATCTGCGCTTCCGCGTTGCACGCGTCGATTTGCCCACGACACGGGCCGAGCGCTGTCGCTTTGTAAGCCTCGATCGCAGCTTTCGCGTCGGTTGCCTCCTTCGATCCGACATAGATGAGGAACTGGCGCTCGGCGTGGGTGTAAGAGTCCTCGCATTGCTGAACCGAGCTGAGATTGGCGTTGCTGTCGACCGGGGGCGGATTCGGCGCCAGCGTTTTCGTTGGCGTCGGCTGCAAAGGAGTGGGTGTGGCGGTCGGGGTCGGCTGCGGGACAACGGGCTTCGCAGTCGAGGTCGCCGACCAACTTCCGCTGCTGCGGAAGCCCCATTCCTTGTACGTCTCGTTGTACTCGGCGAGGTTGAAAGTCCCGCGTCCTTCGCCAGAACCGACCTGGCCGGCAAGATCCCCGGACAATGCTCTTTGCTTGGCGGCGCCGTCGTCCTGCCGCCAGTTGAAGACCCCGCTGTAATTCGCTTTCAGCCCGCCGCCGCTATCGACGGTTCCCGCGATCGTCGCCGAGAAGGTTCCGCAATGCGAACGGAACTTCACTTGGGGACCGCAATCGGCCCGACCTTCGATTTCACCAGAAACGCCGCCTTTGTTGACCGTGAAGTTCATCGTCACCGAGAAAGTGTAAAGGTCGGCGGACAATCCCCAGACCGACTTGGTGACGGTGAGTTGTCCCTTGTATGCGCCGTCAATCGTCTGGGCCGGCGGCGCGGACGTGGGAGTCGGCTGCGAAGGAGCGCGCGTGGCGGTCGGCGCGGGCGTGGGAGTCGGCTGCGGAGGCGTCGGCGTGGCGCTCGGCGTTGGCGTCGGGATTCCGTGATTCGCGGCGATCGCTTTGATCGAGCCGTCGTTGGGATCGCATTGCAGCGCCAATTGCGCCCAATGCGTCGCCTCGGCCTTCTTTCCCAATGCGTCCATACCGAGCGCGACGTTGCTCATCGCCGAACAATATTTGGGACAAGCCGTCAACGCCTGAGCATGAAGCGCCATGGCGCCCATGACGTCGCCGGCCCTTTGCTTGGCCAGGGCCGCAGCTTCGTTCTGTTGGCACTGTGCGGTGCTTGTCGGCGTGGCCGACGGCGTCGGCGAGCTGACCGGAGTCGGTGTGTTGGCGAGCGCTGCATTGGCCTTGGCGAGCAGCTTGTGGGCTTGGTCGAGAGCGGGCGCGTCCTCAGGCTTCATCGCCTTGTCGGCGCCGTCGAGCATGGGTTCGAGCTTGGCCTTGCAGTCCTTCCAATTCCGCTCGTTGCACGCCTGCACGGCCGCCTGCAGTAGCTGCAAGCGCCGCTGACGATCGGCGGCTTGTTGCGCCTCGCCTTGCTTGTCCCGCGTCGCCTCCTGTTCGAGTTGAAGCAGCGCGCGGTCGTTGACGAGCACTTTCTTGCCCTCGGCGATCGCGGCGAGCGCGCCGCCATAATCCTTGCGGTCGATCGAATCCCTGGCCTTGCCGCGCGCCGTCTGCAGCGCCGTGAATGCGTCGGCGTAACGTCGGCGCGCCTGCTGCGCCTCAACCGACGTCAAGGCCTGCGCGAGCGCCGACTGGGCGTCGCGCAGCGCCGTCTCGGCGTCGCCGTTGCGCCAAGCGGCCGCCGCGCTGGCCAGCAGTTCGACGACCTTTGTCGCGGCGTTGCGGGCGTCGGCGATTCTGCGCTCGAGGTCGGTGACCGGTTTGGCCTTGGCGTTGATCGCTTTGGCCTGGTCGAGGTCGGCTTGAGCCTTGTCGATTTGGCTCTTGTCAGCGCTCGCTTTCGCCAGCGCGACGTCGGCGTCGGCGCTGAGGGCGAGAATGCGGTCTCGGCCGGCGCAATAGGTGGTCGTCAGCGCGAACCCGGGATCGATCGCGGTCGCCGCCTTGCCTTGTTGGCACGCCGCATCGATGTCGCCGTTCGACCAGCTCGCCGCCGCTTCGCTCGTCAGTTTGGCGAGTTCGGCCGCCTTGGCCGCTCCAGTCGCGACATCGGCGGCGCTGACCGTCACTGGGACGGCGATCGACGCCGTTCCCAGCACGATGTCTCTGGCGTCGCGCACTTCCACAACGGCTTCGATGGAACCGGCATCGGCGCGTTGCGCCCGCGTTTCCCGCGCATTGGAATTGCCAGTCAGCGTCGCGCCGGCGCCGACCGTCCACTTGTAGCGCAACGGTTGAGCGGCGGTCTCAGGCGCAACGTCGGCGCGCAGGCCAACGTCCTCGTCGGCGGCGATCTCCTTGTCGAGGACGAAAATTCCCTTGCCGGGTCGCCAGACCTTCGGCCGCGTCGTCGAATTGCCGAACGCCGGTCCTAAATTCGCAATCGATATGGCGTAGGAGCGCACGCTGAACGTCGCGCCCTTCACAGCCAGCTCGTCGCCATGCAGCTTCTCCTTCAGATGCGCGGTGACGCTGATCGGTTTCGTGTCCTTCGGGATCAACGAGTAGACGCGCGGATCGGCTGTCGGTCCGGCGTTGGCCGCTTGGCCGGAATATTCCCACCAATAGGCGGCGTCCTTGTCGTCGACGTGCGGGGTCTCCGCAGCCGAGATCCTCACCTCCTGCCCGACCAACGGTTCGAGCGGATCGACCTTCAGGACAATGCTCCCGCCGACCACATTCAACTCGATTTGGCTCGACTCGCCGACCGTCGCCAAGGCGCCGCCGGAGCGCCGAAGCGCGACGACCCACACTTTCACGCTCCCCGGTCGCGCGAACGTGGCGTTGTTGGCGACGACCCCCTCGCCCTCCGCGTTGGCGAAACGCGCCTCGGTCGACGGCTCCCATCGCAACACGTAGCTCTTCGGGTCGACCGGCTTGCCGTCGCTCGTCAGGGCCGCCGAGAAACTGACGCCTTCGCCGACCCGAATTTCAGACCCCGCTGGCGACGTCTTGGTGATCGTCACCACGATCTTGGGCGCTTCGAGAGCCAAGGTTGCGGTCGCGCTGGCGCCCGCGGCGTCGACCACTTTGACTGACGCGCTCGTCTTCTCGTTGGCGCTGACGGGGGCGGCGTAGACGGCGCGATCGCCGCCGTCGCGCAGCGCGCCGGTCCATTGATAGCGATAGGGCGCGACGCCGCCGGACGCCGTCGCAAGCACCGTCAATTTGGCTTGTCCCTGCGTCGCCGGATCAACCGTCAACGACGCCGACAACGCCACGACTGTCGGCGGAGGCGGGTTTGTCGGCGTCGATGCTATCGCGGGACCGACCGGAGACAATTTCAGCGGCACAGCCGGGCTGTCGTCTTCGCAGGGGTAGGTCAGGGTCGTGTCGATTCCCTTGGTTCGCCAGTCGCGATCGATTTCCGAGGCTTTCCAAAGCGCCTCGGAAGCCTGCATCGCCGCGACGTAGCCGCCGTCGCCGTCATAGACTTTGGCGAACAGCGCCTCGGCCGTCTTTGCTTTGTCTTGGAAAGCCTGCAGGCGGGTCAGCAAGCCGGAGTGGTCCACCTGCATCTGCTTGAAACAATCATAGCGCCAATTCGCATCCCTTCCGTCCAGATCGCTGATGCACCCCGAACCTTGCGTGCAGTCGCCGATATCCTTGGGCGGGTTCTTGACGAAACCGCCATAGATGCGCTCCCGCTCGGCGACGTCCCGTTCGACGAACGCCGGCAGGCCGTCGATCTCGGCCTTGGCGTCAGACCAGAACTTGCGCATGCGGGTTTCCGCCGCCTTCTGTTTCTCTGCGGCGGTCGCCTGAAGTTGCGCGGAAGCGCCGGCGGCCTGTCCGGCATCGCGGTATGTGTCGCGCGCCGTCATCGCATCGCGCCAAGTGTCCATCCCCCACTCCGGCAAGCTGGCGACGGCTGCGTCATTGGATTTCGGATGCGACGGGTTCGTCGGCGCGACGGTGGGAACAGATGTCGGCGTCACACTCGCCACAGGCGACGGAACGGGAGCTGGCGTTGAGTTGACGCCTTCTTGCGGTGGCAGGTTGGACGGCGGCGGCGTTTGCGCTTGGGTTGGCGGCGGCGAGGTCGTCGGGTTCGTCTGTGAAACGCCCTGCGGAGTTTGTGTCAGCGTAGGCGTAGGCGTAAGCGTAGGCGTAGGCGTCGCCTGGACGGCGAAAGTCTCTTCGCCCTCGGCGAGCAGAAAGTGGGACAGGCCCATGCGGGCCTTCGCCCTGACGGTCGCCTGACCGGTCGCCGGCGCCTCGATCGTCGCGCGCCCGCGGTTCTGCGCGACCACTTTGCACCCCTGGCAATCCCACTCGTACGCTACTGCCGCGCTGCGGGCGGGCGGCGGCGTCAGGACGATCTCCGCCTCGAGGGTTGCGTTCGGCGCGGGCGGATTGGGGTTCAGGGCGATGTAGAGTTTCGGCGGCGGCTGCTTCTTCGCGTTGATCTCGATCTTTCGCGTCGCGGCCGCGTACTGCAGGTCGGGGGTCACAAATAACCCGATCGCCTCCATCGTGATTTCGCACTTGTCGGGGTCTGGCGCCTCGAGCCGCCAGACGCCGAACGGGTGGTAGCCCGGCTCCGTTGCGTTGTTGAACTGGGGATTGTCGCCCTCGACGATCTTGCAGGTCGAATCGGCGCCGAAGGTTAAGCGCGCCTGGACGTCGCCGGCGATCTGGTCGGAGAAATTGGCGATCTTGCCATGGACGGTGAACTGCGGCGCCGGCGAGTCGGGCGAAAGCGTCTTTGCATCGACCTCGTAAGTGAAGCTCACGTGCAGCGCCGAAAGCGACGCGCGCCAGATCGTCGCCACCGAGGCGGTCGCCTTCAGCAGCGCTCTGGTCGAGCCGTTCTGGTAATCCTCGAGGTTGTCGGAGGTGTCCTTTGCGTTGGCGATCGTGAACGCTTCCACGGTCGCCTGCATGCGCGCGATCGGATCGACCGGATCGTCGAACGTCGGCTTGGGGTTGCCGGGCCAAAGGCCGCTGTAGCGCTCGACTTGGAACAGGCTCTCGGCCAGGCAATTGGGCACCTGGGCTTCCCACGCCAAGTGGTTCGACCCCACCGCCGGCATCTCAGCCGGCCCGTTCCAATACCAGTGATCGAACCAGTCGTGAACGCCGACGCCGCCTTCCGCCCGATAGAAGCGCTGGGCCTCGGTCAGGAAGTCGGCGCCGTGGATGTCCAGCGTCCCGACGAATCGTCGCACTGTGCCTAAATTGACGAGGCTCAAAATTTGCAGCGGCCCCGTCACCTGTTCGTCGAGATTGATCGGGTCGTCCGCGGTCAGCCGCGCCTGGTACGCCGGCGTCAGTTCGGCCGCGAACAGCCCGTTGACGTGGTAGGGCACGGCCATGTCGGCGAGAAAATGCGCCGACCAAGCCGCCGATTTGGCGGCGTCCTGCTTCTTGGCGAGCTGCTCGAAAAAGAGGCCGGCGGCGCGGGGCCCGTTCCCCTTGCCGGTACGCGGATTGTAGTAGTGCCAGGAATCGAACGTCGAGCCGGCTGAGTCCGGGCCCGGGCCGTAGGCGTGCCGTTCATAACCGTCGAGCCGGGCGAGCGCGTAGTCGCCGGGCGACATCACCGGTAGGTCGATCCCTTCGTTGGCGTCGACGCCGTCGACGGTCGGGAACGCCGCCGCGTCGAACGCCGGATCAAGCTGGAGAAAATTGTAGGCCGCCTCGTCGATGCAGCGATGCGCATTGATGTAGGGAAGAGAGTTGAGCGATCCCCAGGACCACGCCGGCGCCGAAGTCAGCGCCGTCGCGCTCGCCGCGGCGACCAGCGCCGCCACGGCGCTGCGAACCCGCATGCCACTCCTGTCAGCGCCTCTCCGTCGCGAAGGCATCGCTGCACGCTCCGCCGCGTCGTCAATCCTCGACATGCGTGGTGAGGATCAGGATCGACAGATCCTCCGCCGGCGTGAAATTCGTCTTGGTCATTTCGAACGTCGTCGGCCCGATCTTGCGCACGCCTTGGCCGCAGAAGCTGACGAGATTGTCGGGATATTGCTTATCGACGACGAGGTGGAAATTCCCGATCGGGCCCGACCAGTTCGCCGCGGTCTTGAGGATGTAGGAAATGCGCCGCTCGACCAGCGTCCCCTCCTGCGGCAGCGCCTTCTGGATACGCCGCGCGCTCTCGATGAAGCCGTCGTCCAGGCAATATGTGCGAACGTGCTCGTTGAATTCGTCGATCTCGCTGCGATCGCCCTCGTCCGGATCGGCTTTGCGCAGCAGCCCCGGAACAAACTCGGAACCAACGATTGAACCGAGCGTCACGCCGACGCTCGGCGCGTAGCGATGCTCGATCTTTGTTTCGCCCGGCGGGAAGACCTGGTCCCAATAGTAAGTCGTCTTCAGCGTCCAGGTCGGATTGAGATGCACGATCGGCTTCTCGCCTTCGTATTCCGTCTCTTTGACCGCGAGCCCGAGTTCGACCAGCTTTTCGCGCGACTCCAGCGGCAAGGCGTCGAGGCGGTCGCGCAGACGTTCGAGATAAGGCGCCAACGGCACGCCGAGTTCGCGCAATTCGTTGGTGCGCTCGACGTCCTTGGCAAAGACTTTCTGCTCGACGCGCGCCACGACCGGCTGGCCATTCACGGTCGTCGCAAAGCCGAGGAAGTTCTCGGGTGCGCTGGCCTCAGGAATGGCGATCACATCGTCGATTCCCTCGTACGTCACGTCAGGCAGCGGAAACGCGACGACGATCTGGACCGGCGCGCTGGTCGTGTTGAAGAAGCGATAGTTCACGCGAACCTGCTTCGACGAAATGGAAAGATCTTCCGCCCTCAACTCGATCGCATCATTCTTGGTCAGCGCCAGCCCGCCGGCGGAGAGCTCGGCGCTGGAATCGTTGGCCCTCGCCTCAACCGTCGCCGCCATCGCGACGGAGATCGCCAGCCAACACGTGAGAGGTTTCAGCATCGGTCCGGCCTCGCCCTCGCGTCCGATGGCAGTTTGCGCGCCCGAAAGACGCGTTTCCATTGTGAATGACCAGACATGGATGCGTCAGAGCGCCGCACAGTCTACCAGCTCTGGCCTGCCGGCGAGCCAAGCCGCGAGGAGCGACGGTTCGCGCCATGAGCGAGTCCTGATCGGATTGATCCGTGTTCAGTTTCGTTGGATCGCGAGGGTATGGCCGCGCCTTGGGCAGGCGGTTCTCGAGCAAATTCAGCGATTGGATCCCCGCGGCGCCCGCATCAATTTGACGCGGGCGATGCGCCGCTGCGCCAAGATACCCTTACCGACGTTTCCGAGCGTTGCAGGGCGCCAAGGTCGGCGCGCCACTCGTTTCGTCCGCGACAGTTCTTCTGCGGTGACGGACAGCGGTTTCGCGCTTGAACGCTGAGCTCTGAACGCGGACGCTGCTCAGGGGAGGAGACGTTATGACAATGTTCAAAGCGGCGACTTTACCAAGCCCGTGCGCCGCCAGTGACCGTCATCGCAGGGAAGGCGTCGCCATTCTGGTATTGACGGCCTTCATCATGGCCGCGCTGACGAGTCCAAGCGGCGCTCTGCCGCTCAACGGAACGGACTACATCCAACCGGCGGTTCCCTCGGTTAGCCAAACGGCCGGCGCTATCGTCGTCGCACAATGGAGCCCGCCACCCGGCAACACGGGAATGGAGCTTCTGCCCGCGCCGGTCGATCCGCCAATCGCGCAGAACGGCGCCGGCGGGCTCACTCGCCCTGGCGCGACGCGCGCAACCGAATTCACCCTGAGCGCGTCGACTGTCGTCACCCAGATCATGACCTATCACTACGGCGCGCTGAAGCAGCCGGGCGTCATTTCATTGCAGCACGACGACGGAACGATTTACGGACCCTGGCAGGCGGCTGGCGCAGTTGGACAAGGCGGCGTGCAGAACGCCTACTGGTGGGCGCAGCCAAATGTCGAATTGAAGCCCGGCCACTACCTCGTCATCGATTCCGACCCGGCGACGTGGAGCGTCGAAACCGTGACCCAGGGGGCTGGGATCTTTGTCCTCTGGGGACACTCCAATTAGTCGATTGGCCATCGGCAGAGGGCGCTTACCCGCATCATGCGCAAGCAAGCTCGGGGCATCCTCAGCGGCGGCAGTGTCGCTCGCGTGTCCTTTCGGCGGCCCGCTCGCCGACGAAACCGCTAGCCTCACCCCCCGGCTCGACGAGGCGCCTTTCGCGCCGCTGATGGACCAGGGTTTTGCCGCGGCGAAGGCCGGCAAGCCGGCGGACGCGCTGACGATTTTCGCCGGGATCGACGAGAAATTCACCGCCGCCTACGCCGCCGGACCGCGCGTCTATTGCAGCCATAACGCGCGCGAAACCGTGATCAACATGACCAGGGCCGCGGCGGAGGGCCACAACGCGATCTCGATTGGCGGAACGTGGTGCGACGCCATCTTCTTCAAGGCCTATTCGCTGATCGACCTCGGCCGGCCGGCGGAGGCGGCGAGCGAACTCGACCGGGCGCTGAAGATGTCGCCCGACAATCCGCATTACCTCAACGAGCGGGCGGAATTGTTGATGCGCGCCCGCCACATGGACGAGGCGCTCGCCATGTACAAGCAGGCGGAGTCCGATCACGTCTACATGACCTCCGACGCCTCGGCGCTCGCCATGCAGTCGCGGTCGTGTCGCGGGATTGGTTTCGTCTTGACGGAGCAGGGAAAACTCGATGAGTCGGAGGCGAACTACCATCGCTGCCTGACGCTCGATCCCAATGATCAGCAGAGCAAGGACGAACTGGCCTATATCGCCCAGCTTCGACAGAAGATGAAATGAGCCGCCGCTTTCGGGCGCGGCGGGTGTAAGTTTACCGACGAAACCAACGGCAAGGATCCGGAGAGAAGAATCATGGCACGCATCACGCTTCGTCAATTGCTCGATCACGCCGCCGAACACGGCTACGGCGTGCCGGCGTTCAACATCAACAACATGGAACAGGCGCTGGCGATCGGCGAAGCGGCGAGCGCGCTCGACGCGCCCGTCATCATCCAGGCCTCGCGCGGCGCGCGCTCCTACGCCAACGACATCATGCTGCGCCACATGATGGACGCGCTGACCGAGATGTATCCGCAGATCCCGATCTGCGTGCATCTCGACCATGGCAACGGCCCGGCGACCTGCGTCAGCGCGATCCAGGCGAACTTCACCTCGGTGATGATGGACGGCTCGCTGAAATTGGACGGCAAGACGCCGGCCGACTGGGCCTACAACGTCGGCGTCACCAAGATGGTCGCCGACATCGCGCACCTCGCCGGCGTTTCGGTCGAGGGCGAGCTCGGCGTGCTCGGCTCGCTGGAGACGGGAAAAGGCGAAAAGGAAGACGGCCACGGCGCCGAGGGCAAGCTGAGCCACGACCAGTTGCTGACCAACCCCGACGAGGCGGTGAAATTCGTGCGCGAGACCAAGGTCGACGCGCTCGCCATCGCCATGGGCACTTCGCACGGCGCCTACAAGTTCTCGCGCAAGCCGACCGGCGACATTCTGGCGATGAGCGTGATCGAGAACATCCACAAGAAGCTGCCCAACACCCACCTGGTCATGCACGGCTCGTCGTCGGTGCCGCAGGACCTGCAGGACATCATCAACAAGTTCGGCGGCAAGATGCCGCAGACCTACGGCGTGCCGATCGCCGAGATCCAACGCGGCATCAAGAACGGCGTGCGCAAGATCAACATCGACACCGACAACCGCATGGCGATCACCGGCCAGATTCGCCGCGTGCTGCAGGAGAACCCGGCGGAATTCGATCCGCGCAAGTACCTGAAGCCGGCGATCGAGGCGATGGTGAAGGTCTGCAAGGCGCGCTTCGAGGAATTCGGCACGGTGGGCAACGCCTCGAAGATCAAGCGCATCATCACCACGGCCGAAATGGCCAAGCGCTACGCAGCCGGCGAACTCGATCCGAAGTTCGGCTGAGGATCAGCGACGCGTATCCCTTCTCCCCGCCCGCGGGGAGAAGGCCAGGGATGAGGGGCCGGGCGTCGAGCCGCGGCCCCTTTCATTTGCGCGACGCGAGGGGAGGCGCGACCGTTTGCAGCGCGTCGCCCCGAGACGGAGCCGACGACGCTCTTGTCCGCATCATTGCCTCACACGCCCTTCCGCCAGATCGCATCACGCTCCAGGCCGCGGGTCGATCCCTTTGACCGATCGCGATCTTCATTCTATGTTCAGAAACTGACTGGTCAGTTTTCTGGAGGAATGGCGGGATGCCCAAAGTCTCGCGACAATACGAGCAGGCGCAGCGGCAGCGCATCGTCGGCGGCGCGACGCGGGCGTTCGCGAGGGACGGCTACGCGGCCGCCACGATCGATCAGATCGGCCGCGAGCTCGGCCTGAGCAAAGGCTCGATCTACACCTACTTCGCCAGCAAAGAGGACCTCTTCGTCGCCTGCCTGCAATCGATCTTCGACAGCCGGTTCGAGGCGCTCGCCACCGCTTTCGCGGCGGACGACCCGATCGAGGAGAAGTTCAGCAAGATCCTCGAGAAACTCGCGGATATCGTCAGTCCGCGCGACGACGCGTTCGCCCGTCTGTCGCTCGCGGGGTTCCTCGAGTCCTCGCGCATCCCTCGCCTGCTTGAAATCAAGACCGCCTCATACCGACGCTTCGGCGGCCTCGTCCAGCGGTTGCTGCGCGAAGGTCAGCAAGCGGGCAAGGTCCCACCCGACCTGAATATCCCCAGCGTGACGGTCGTGCTGCTCGCCGTTTCGGACGGCCTCATGTTGCACCGCCTGGCGCCGGGTCGCGGCGTCCGGCCCAAGCAAGTCCAACGGGTGCTGCGCGAGACCTTCCTGCCGATGCTCGACGCCCAGCGACCGGCGCCAGGGGAGAAGTCATGACCGCGGCCGGAAAGCCGAAAATCACGATCCTATTGTCCGAGGGGTCGAGCACGAATGCGAGAGAGGTTATCAGCGCGCTCGGACCGTTGGGCTACGTCCTCGACGTCTGCGACCCCAACCCCATGTGCCTGGGCCGCTTCTCTCGTTACGTGCGAAAGGCGCACCGCAGCCCCGTGTCCGGGAGCGACCCAATGGGATACCTGCGGTTCGTACAAGAACGGCTGCGGGCGCAACACTACGACGTTCTCCTCCCGGTCAACGAGCAGGCTTATCTCTTCTCCTGGGCGCGGCGTTATCTGAGCGCCTTGACCGGACTGGCCATAGCCGACTTCGCCGCCTTCATCAGAGTGCAGACCAAGACCGCCTTCCACGACCTGCTCGACGAGCTCGGCCTGCCGCAGCCGGTGGCGCTGCGCGCCCGCACGTGGCCGCAGATTGAGGCTTCGCTGGCCTCGATTGGGCTCCCCTGCTATCTCAAAACGTCATATGGGACGGCGAGCACGGGCGTGTGGCGGATCGAAAACGCGGATGATTTGAACAAGGCGAAGGTCGGCCTCGGGCGGCAAGGACTACCCGACTCTCAGACCGATGTTCTCGTACAGGAGGCGGCTGAAGGGATGTTCGAACAAAGCCATGCCGTCTTCGACCGCGGGCGCCTCCTGGCCTTGCACTGCACGCGGCGAATACGCGAGGGCGCCGGGGGCGGCGCCGCCGTCAAGGTCGGCGTCGACCGGCCGATTGTGCGAGGCCACTTCGAACGCCTTGGAAAAGAGCTCGAGTGGCGCGGCGGCCTGTCCATCGACTACTTCTGGAACGAAGAGACGGGGCGCCCGTCCTACATCGACGCCAACCCGCGCATCACCGAGCCGATGAACGCCGTCGTCAACGGCGTCAACGTCGCCGACATGCAAGTCCGCCTGTCTCTGGGCGAGCGAACGCCGCCCCGCGCCTCCGCCCAGGTGGGACGCCGCAGCCACAACACGATCCAAGCGCTGCTGGGAGTTGCAAGCCGGGACCGCTCCCGCGCGGCCGTGATCCGGGAAGCGACGCGTATCGCGCTGCGCCGCGGTCCGTACGCGATGAGCCGCGAAGGGATGACGCCGATCTGCCGCGATCCTCCTTCGGCGCTGCCGGTCGCCGTCGTGCTGATGGCGCTCCTAATCAATCCCCGCAACGCCGCCCGCCTCGCCTCCATGACGATCGGCAACTACTCGCTAGGGTCGGTCATCGACTCGCTCCCTGGGCTGGACCCGAAAGCGCTGTTCGGCGAGCCCGCCGACGTCAGGGTCCCCAGCGGGGAGGGCAAGAACCCCTCGCCTTCAGGCGACGAGAAGGCGCCATGAGCCCGAGCGTGAGTCTTCGTTGAATGGGGGGACCCCGCTGCAAACGGCGCCGGCGGGCTGGGCCAATGCGACGATCACGACCCTGCGCGGGTCGAAGCCGGCGCAAACCGCAACCTCCGGAAGTCGTAAAATACCCAATTCTATCAATGGATTCGGCGGGAGCTCATCCCGGCACGCAATCGCATGAAAAGTCGCAAAAAATTTGCTTTTTGATCGGTCGTGTGGCGCCTGCGATGGCGCAGAGTTCTTGATTTCGAACTCGAAGTGCGGCCGCGCGTGCGCGTGGCCCCGCTCGCCCTTGGCGTCCCGCCACAGCGCCCGCAGCGCGAGGCCGAGCGGCGCCGAACGACACGGGCCCGGCGGCCGCTGGCCGCCGGCCTTCTTCACCGTCGACAACGCTCCGCGCCTTTATCCACCGCCGCTTTCCGGCGTCATTGCGCGTGCGCTTCGCAACGCCAATTCAATTCGAATGTCCCCAAAGGGTAAAGATCCCAGCGCCCTGGGTCGCGATTTCAACGCTCCACGTCGCCGGATCGGAATCGACCACGATGTAGTGGCCGGCCTTCAGCTCGACGTTTGGCTGCGCCCACCAATAGGCGTTCTTCACGCCGCCTTGTCCAACGGCGCCGGCCGCCCGCCACGGACCGTAGATCGTGCCGTCATCGTGCTGCAACGATATTGTGCCCGGTTGGTTTGTCGCGCCGTAGTGATAGGTCATGACTTGCGTGACCACGGCCGAAGCGCTCAACGTGAATTCCGTCGCGCGGGTGGCGCCCGGGCGGGTGAGGCCCCCGGCGCCGTTCTGCGCGATCGGCGGGTCCGAAGGCGCCGGCAGAAGCTCCATCCCCGTGTCGCCGGGCGGCGGGCTCCATTGCGCGACGACGATGGCGCCGGGCGTTTGGGCGACCAGGGAAACCGCCGGTTGGAGGTCTTCCGTTTCGAGCGCGCTTGCCCCCCAGCGCCAAACGAAAGCGCTTGCGGTTTCCGGTTTCGCAACCGCGCCAGATTCCGCGCCATGGCGCGCCAGAGCGCCGCTCGAGCCCAACAGCGCGGCCATGAAACAAGCCGCCAACAGCGGAATGGCGATGGTCTCCCTCCGGCGACGGTCGTCGACAGCGCGCGGACTTGGCGAAATCGTCCCTTTAAAATTCGTCATGGCGTCTCCTTCCCTGAGCAACGATCGCGTTCAGCGTTCAGCGTTGAAGCATGAGACAAACAGTCCCGAACGCCCGAGAACAATCCCCGATGGGACGGCTGCGGCGCGGCGCGAAACGATGGCGCCCTGCAACCCGTGGAGGCATTACTAACCCGGCGCAGCGGCGCATCGCCCCGCGTCACATTGTAGCGGGCGGCGCAACGATCCGGATGGCGAATTCGGTCAAGATCCCCCTGCGTCCCCGCCGCCCCTGCCGGTCCTGTCCCGTCTGCGCAAGGCGGGGCTGACTCCTCCCGATTCAACGAAGCCTAACGCGGAGCAACCCGGTCGAGACTCGGCAATGACGCGAACCGCCGGCCGGTGCGGAGTCGTCTTGCCGACGGTCTCGGCGGGAGCCTATGCGGCGCTCTGACACATCCCTG
>Ga0182014_10003750_pt1 | contig 18020 bp, 14 predicted proteins | sample 612S2DmetaG_FD_120489 | JGI IMG/M metagenome (GOLD analysis project Ga0182014, IMG submission 120489) | Permafrost microbial communities from Stordalen Mire, Sweden - 612S2D metaG | ecosystem: Environmental > Terrestrial > Soil > Wetlands > Permafrost | place: Sweden: Stordalen | collected... | reverse complement strand
CTATAATGCCAATTGGACCCGGAGAGATGGCCGAGCGGCTGAAGGCGGCGGTTTGCTAAACCGTTATAGGGTCAAAAGCTCTATCGGGGGTTCGAATCCCCCTCTCTCCGCCACCGAGTCAAGCTATTTATAATCAATAACTTAGAAGTATATAATCTCCCCGATTTCCGGGCTAATTCCGGATAGATCTCCACCAGAGAACTTCTCTCCTCGTACCAAATCACCCTCAATGTCGCCCCTTTCTCCGATCTACCAGAGAGGAGTGGAGCTTTTGAACTCGATTGAGAAGTCGAAAGTTCGGCAAAGTGCGCGATCCGCTGATGACCAACCCACCAAGCGGTACGTCAACGATCTACTGACCCATGCGTGTGCTGAAACCGAATCGCGATTCTTCGCCGGTATTCGTCCACGCGGTGAGTCGGATATTCCGATTTAGGCAACAGCTGACGTTCTAGTTATCGGGATCGATCGAACAAATCCTGGGTGCCGTGCTTCGTAAGATCAAGAATGCCGGATGTACATGCGGCCATAGAAATTGCTAACGTTCACTGCGCTGCGATCAGCTCTGCCCACGGTCACTAGGCCGCTCTGGACTTGCGTACGCTCTTTGGTGCCGTGACAAAAGAGATTGCAAAAAGCAACGGCCAAGTTTAGGAGGATGAACGGCCGGATCTCAACGATCCGGCCGTGTCAAAACCTATGCCTTCTCAAACTGACCAATGATGCGGAATAGGCTCCATATCAATTGCTCACACGTACTGAATGAGGACCCGCTTCATGTGTCTGCTCTCCAAAACTTGAGAAATTCGCTTAACGATGTTCCGTCGAAGATCGAGTTCAACAGGAATGTTCGGGTCCTGGTGAGCTTCATTGATCCTGGTGCCGACTGCAAAGCTCACGATGTCGCTGTCCAGGAGCATTGCCGCCAGACGTACGGCTGGGTTCGATTCCATCTCTTCCGGCGCAAACCCTTCCTCCAGAAGGCGAAGCACTTCGCCCAATGTCAGCGTGCCTTCTGTTACCAGGTCAAATCCTTCCATCATTGCCGAAGGAGGAACCTTGGAGTGCAGCCGCTGCCGCATATCGATCTGGATTTCGCGATTCAGCAGACGCGAGAGAATATTGGCCGTCGTTCCGCCACAGATCACTTTTCTTCCCTGGGTTCGCTCCGCCATCTTGGCCAGGTCGCGATCATGAGCCCTGTTGAAAGGAGCTCCCGTAATCACCAGCAGCTTGCGCGGACTTCGAAAGTACACCACTCCACACGTAATGTCGTCCTTCGCGCTGAGCCCGTCCACTTCTTCAGCCTTCGCCACCAGCACGCGCGACAACTCGCGCGCAGAGATCTGCGGATGGCGGTCAATCTTCTCGCGGACGAACCTCTCAACGTTCTCCAATCCCCATCCAAGTGGCGTTCGATACTCGCCCATGCCCGCCTGCGTAATGCCGTCGGAGAAGAAAATGATGCGGTCTTCACGCTGGGCATCGAAACTGGAGAAGCCGATCACACGGTCCTGCCAGCGCTCGGGATGCACTTCCGTCTTCTCTACGCTCAACCTGCCCTTGGGGCGAATCAATAGGAACGGCGGATTCCCGTGCTCAATAATGCGCGTCTCGCCGCTGCTGGCCATATCCACCACAGTGAACGTTGAATAACTTATCTTGCGCACGCTGCAAATCGGCAGCGTGTCCATGATGATCTCAGCCGACCGGCGAATATCCATCGCGCTCGAAGCAAACTTCAGTGCCATGGTCGCCGTCATGCTCGCCAGCACGCTAGCCTTCACGCCGCTGCCAAGCCCGTCAGAGAGCACGGAGACAACGCGGCCTTCCTGCTTCACCTGCTGCGAAAGAAACACGTCGCCTGAGATCAGTTGCCCATTCTTGGCCCGCTGGCAGGAGTCGACCTCGATAAAGCTCTCAGTTCCGTTCACTGATACCTCCGCCGCGGTCCTCAACATCCTTGGGTGTAAACGAGCGCACAATCGAATTGAGAATGATCTCGGAGTCCGCAGCATTCTCACCCAGCAGGTAAGCGATCTGCTGTACTGTCTTGAGGTTCTTCTGGATTACCTCGCGAGCGCGATCGATAATCTGCTCCTTCTGAAACAGCGGCTCTGATATGTCGCGAAAAATGGCGCACATCACCGAATGTGGCTCGATCGTGAAAACGCTCGAAGTCAGAATGCTCCGCTCGTAGCGAATGTCGTGCCCCACGATATCTTCGCTCGACTCAAGCACGCGGCGGAAAAGATAAGAGAACGGCATCACGTCGCTCAGAGGGCTGCCTTCGAGATTCCTTGTGGGCTCGTCCTCTGGAGAAAACAGCCGCACAAAATTCGAATTGCACTCTATGATCTTCAGCTCGTCGTCAACGATCACAACGGCTGACGGCATCTTCTGCAGTAGCGCATTGGCCTTCTTCTGTGCCAACTTGCGCGTATACGTTGCGCACATCATGCGCTCGGCATTGCGCGAAATCAGCGCGCCTGCAAAGTCCCGGCAAGTGTCATACCCGCACCCACCACAGTTGAGTTCGTCTTCCACTGCGTATTTCCCAACCGTGCGCAATGCCTCCCGCAATTGCAGTTCGCCGTACTCGTTGCGCGTCGCTGGGGCGGCTTCATAACTTTGTGTGATCTCAATCGACGATTGACGCGGAAACTCCGAAGCCGCCTTTGCATTGCGAACAATGTCATAGCGCCGCCGCGCAATCGAAGTGCCGCGCGTTGCTTTTGGTCCGTTGATGCAACCTCCAGCGCATGCATTCATCTCAAAGAACATCCCCTGCTCCCGCTTCCACTCGGGAATCTCCTTCAATGCCTGCTCCACATTTGGCATTCCCGACACCGCGACAAAGCCTACATCGTCAATCTCAAGTTTCCCTGTGAGCCCGGGCGCCATTCCACCCTCGATCGGCAGCAGCGCTCCCTCTTCCGCAGCTTTCGGTTCAAATCGGTCATCAGGGCTATCCACTACTTCGCTGAGCTTGATATGCCGTTCAGCCAGCCAGAAATCAAGATCCTCAAACGTAAGCGCCACGTCAAGAAGCGCGGGATGATCTTCAGCTTCTTTCTTCTCCGCAATGCAAGGCCCGATGGAAACAACTGCGATGTCATCGCCATAAAGCGTGCGCAGCACTTTGCAATGTGCAAGCACAGGAGACAGAACGCCGCATACATGCGGAAGACAATCTGGATGGAACTTCCGGATGAAGTCCACAACCGTGGGGCAAGCCGAAGAAATCCAGATTCCATTGGGCTTGCTCCGCATCAGGGCGTGCACGCTCGCTGAAACCTCCTGTGCGCCCAGTGCCGTCTCGGACACGGCAAAGAATCCCAACACTTTAAGTGCGCGAACCAACTGCCCGGGTCGCACCCCCGGATACTGAGCCACAAAGGAAGGAGCAAGCGATACGACCACGGCACGCCTGCAATTAATCAGAGCCTTTGCGCTTGGCAGGTCGTCGCACACCTGTTTCGCGTTGCTGGGACACGTCAATGTGCAATTGCCGCAAAGAATGCACAGCTCAGGAACCACCTGCGCGCAGTTCTCCTGGACCCGGATCGCCTTTACCGGGCACCCGCGAATGCATTTATTGCAGTCCTGGCACTCGTGTTTTCTGGTCTTGATAAACCTAGCTTGTTCCATGCTGTCCCCGATCTGGCCCGCCAAGCTGCTCTAACAGTCCCAGCAATCGAGCAGGCGTAACGCCGTGATAAACCTCGCCGTCGATGCTCAGATTCGGACCTTGCATGCACTCGTCCTGGCAGAGCTTGCCCGTCATCCGCACCATGGCCTTCAGCCCGTGGCTCTGCACATGGCTGTTGATTAAGGCAAGATTCTCTGAGTTGCCCCGCGCGAAGCAAGAACTGCCGAGGCAGACCACAATCTCTACTGGACCTTCATCCGGGCTCATGATTCACCTCACTATTGCGCCAGCTGCACCAGTTGCAGACCGGCCTCTACACGAGAAAGCAAAGGGACTTCGACTGTTCCTCTTCCGCCCTCTCCACGTCCCGCAAAACGCCCGAGCGAGTGGATCTGTCCGCGTAAACACTGGTTGCAATCGGAAGCGCTCTCCTCAATGCAAGCCTTCGCAGGATAGATCTCGTAGAGACTGCGGTATTTCATCGGCGTCAAATTTGGCATCACCACATTCGCGCCGGCTTTCAGCCCGAGTTTGCGCCCTTCGGTCCTGTTGATCGTGGCAAGCGCCGTTGTGCTTGGAATGTTTGCTTCAGGGCAAGTGATCCGTGTCAGCGCAATCATCTTGTAGACCATCTCTTCGCTATTCGGTGCCTGCTCGCCGTTCTCAATCAACGGCTTCAGCGCGCCTGAACCGAGCGGCGTTCCGGCATGAGGAATGAAAGGCCCAATCCCGATCATGTCGAGATTGAGTGTGCGAAACGTTAGAATGTCCCCGGCCAGGCTCTCGAATGTTTGCCCCGGAATGCCAACCATCACTCCACCGCCCGCCTCATAGCCAAGCGCCTTCAGTGTGCGCAGCAGTTCGATGCGATCCGACCCCACCTCATAGCGGCTCGGATGAATCGCGCGAAACAGCTTCTTGTCCGAAGTTTCAAAGCGAAGCAGGTAGCGATCCGCGCCGGCCTGGCGCCACATCTTGAATTCGTCTTGACTTCGTTCGCCCAGGCTGAGCGTCACTGCGAGCCGCGTCTCGCGCTTGATCCAGTGGACAATCTCGGCCATCCAATCTGCCTTAATCTCGCCATCTTCGCCTGCCTGCATCACAACGGTGCCATAACCAAGCTGTTCGGCCTCAAGCGCACAGTTCAGAATCTCTTCTCTCTCCATGCGGTAGCGCGTCAGTTGTTTGTTAGCCGCGCGCAGCCCGCAATACATGCATTGCCGCGCGCAGTGACTAGAAATCTCGATCAGCCCGCGTAAATGCACTGCATCGCCCACCCACTCCTTGCGCACGCGGTCGGCCCAACCGTACAGCAACTGCAATCGGCTGGGCCGGCTCTCATGCAGCCATTCAAGCAGCTCGGGTTGTGTTAACGCCTTCACGCTTGACTCACGAACCTCATGTGCTCTTCGCCGTTTTGCATCGCAGCGCGCAGTGAATGCGGCTCACGGTACTGCTGCCGTTCTTCCTTGTAGGCGGCAAGCGCCTCCGGGAAAGGCTCTAGTGCGCGTTCCAGAATCCCCAGGGAATACGCAATTACCAGACCGTAATTCGTAATCGGCACTCCCTGGCGATCACATTCGCGAATGCGGTTCATCATCTCCTGGCGATTCCACATGCACGCTCCGCAGTGAATCAACAGCTTGTACGGCGACAGGTCCTCAGGAAAATCTCGCCCCTTCACCGTCGTAAACTTCAGTTCTCCGCCTACATATTTCTGCAGCCACTGCGGAATCTTGACGCGTCCAATATCTTCTTCAATCGGATGATGCGTGCACGATTCCGCCACCAGCACCCGATCGCCCGGCTTCAACCGCTCCACTGAAACTGCCGCGCGCGTTTGCGCAACCAAATCGCCCTTCAAGCGCGACAGCAAAATCGAAAATGCCGTCAGCGGAATCGATTCCGGCGTCACCTTCGCAACCTGCTCAAACACCGCTGCGTCCGTCACAACCAACTGCGGCGGAGTCATCAGGTTGCTGAGCGTCCTCGCCAGCCCTGTCTCCTTTACCGCAACACAACAAGCCTCGCCGTCCAGCAGTTCGCGAATCGACTGCGCCTGCAGTTGCTTGATGCGGCCCTTTGGCGCCTCTTTGTCAAACGGCATCACCAGCACTGCCGTTTCCTGTGGTCCAACCAAGTCGCGCAGAATTACTGAAGGCTCGTTATCCTCGGGCGCCGCGACTTCGGCCAACCTGGTGCGCAGCGTTTCGAGACCTTCGCCGGTCGTCGCTGCGACCTTCGCATACTTGATCCCTGCCTGCTCAAATCGGATCAGCAGATCGATCTCCGGCCTGTTCAGGTCAACCTTGTTCAGCACCACCACCACAGGAATTCCCTGCGCGCGAAGTTCGGCCAGCAGCTTCTCTTCAAACTCTCCCCACACACCGGCTTCTGCAACCAGCACGCCAAGATCGCAGCGCCCAATCGCCTTCCGCGTCTGCGCAACGCGCTGCTCGCCGAGCGCGCCCACATCGTCCATTCCGGCTGTATCCAAAAAGAGAACCGGCCCTATCGGCAGCAGTTCCATCGGCTTCTCAACCAGATCGGTTGTTGTGCCCGGCACCTCCGACACAATGGAGACATGCTGCTGCGTAATAGCGTTCAGCAAGCTCGATTTGCCAACGTTGCGCCTTCCGAAAAAACCTATATGCAGTCGAAAGCCCTTCGATGTTGCCCGGATCATAGTTGCCTTTCTCCTTGTTGATTACTAAATGAAAACGTCGCGTTCGCCGCCGCGTACCTGGTTCAACATCGGCAGCGCAATGGCAGTCTGTTTACCATCCATGTTGTTCAGCTCAATCGAAATCAGATCTTCACCGGCCGACTTCGTCCCCGGCCCCGCGTAGTCACACAGGTACTCCTGAAATGTCGCAATCGCATTCGGGTGGCAGTGGTATTTGATCTCTCCCGGCTTGGCCAGATCCATAAAGTCATGCCCAGTGCGTCCGGTGCGGTAACACGCCGTGCAGAACGACGGAAGAAATCCAAGCTTCACCACATCGTTTACAACCTCTTCCACCGTGCGATGATCGCCGAGTTGAAACTGTCCGCCATTTTCATCTGCTTCTGCATCCTTGTATCCGCCCGGATCCGTGCGACTCCCCGCAGAAATCTGTGAGATGCCAAGCTCCAGCGTTGCGCGGCGTACGTCGGCCGTCTCGCGGGTGGACATGATCATCCCCGTATACGGAACCGCGAGCCGCATGATCGCAATCATCTTCAGAAAGTCTGCGTCGCTCACCGCATGCGGGGGCCGCGACGCCAGATCCGATCCCGCCGCCGGCTCAATGCGCGGAAAGCTGATCGTGTGCGGCCCAACGCCAAACTTCTCTTCCAGGTGCCGAATGTGTTGCATCATCGCCATGAGTTCGAATCGCCAGTCATAAAGCCCGAACAATACGCCGATCCCGACGTCATCGATGCCCGCCTCCATCGCCCGGTCAAATGCCGTCGTCCGCCAATCGTAATCGCGCTTCGAGCCTTTCAGATGAACCGCCGCGTACGTCGGCCGATGATAGGTCTCCTGGAAAAGCTGAAAGGTTCCAATCTCCGCTTGCTTCAGTTGCCTGAAGCGCTCCGTTGTCTGCGGAGCCAGATTCACATTCACGCGCCGGATCTCGCCCGGCCCCACCTTCGTCTTGTAGATTGTCGCAATCGAATCCAGAATGTACTGGAATCCCTCTTCCGGCAGCGCCTCGCCTGAAACCATCAGCACGCGCTTGTGCCCTTGCCTAATCAGCGTCCGCGTCTCCTCGGCAATCTCCTCCTGATCCAGGGTGCGGCGCTTGAGCGAGGTATTCGTTGCGCGAAACGCGCAGTAGGTGCACTCGTTCATGCAGCGATTTGAAATGTACAGCGGAGCAAACAGCACCAGGCGCGTGCCGTAGATCTCCTCCTTGATCTTCTTGGCTGCCGCCAGAATCTGAGCCACCAACTCCGGCTGCTCCACATACGAAAGACAGGCGACCTCTTCCATCGAGAGGCCGCGCATCTCGCGTGCCTTCGCCAGCAGTTCATGCACCATTGCAGATGCCGGGCGCCGTCGCGGCGTCAGTATGCCCTCAATCTCCTGCTCGTTGATAAAGTCTGCCCGCTCCTGCGTAATCAAGATCGCCTCTTCCCCCTGCCGTTCACTTGCCACAGTGATTGCAGGAATGCCCGTTGCAAGTCCCAGCCGGCTCGTCGTTCTCAATCCGTCTGTCGATCTCCTCAATTGCTTTTGCCGCATTGCAATTCGGAATGTGCTCGCCTCCGATCATTACGGTCGGTCCGCTCTCGCACTTCTCAAAGCAGAATCCTGCCCGCACATCCAGCTTGCCCTCCATCCCACTTTGCTCCCCATGGCGCAGAACTCCGTTCAGCACCTCCTGCGAGCCTTTCAAGAAGCAGTTCGTCCCCAGGCACACGCTCACCTTCAGCTTGTCTTCGTTCTCTGACTGCATCAGCGCAAGTGACTCATCCGCAATGCGCCGCCTGCTCTGGTAGGTCGTGTGCAGCAGGTGATGCGCCTTCTCTCCCCCGATATCTCCCAGAAACTTCGCGTAGCACTCCGTGATAAACACGTTGTCCTGCGACTTGTGCAGCTGCAGCATCTTGTCCGCGTGATAAAGCCCCTTCGTCCTCAGCGCCCGCGTATCGCGAGTCGTGCTCACTGGCTGCCCTGCGCCGCCAATGCAGCCGCCCGGACATGCCATCACTTCAATCAAGTCGTAGCGACTCTTTCCTGCACGCACCTGTTCGGCAACCACGCGCGCATTGCGCAGTCCGTGTACTACGGCCAGCTTCAGTTCCGATCCGTTCACCGTGATGGTCGCTTCGCGCAACCCGGAGTCGCCGCGCACTTGCTGGAAGTCAACCTGCTCCAGCCTCTGCCCCGTCGCCTTCTCTGCTGCGTACCGAAGCACCGCCTCCATCACTCCACCCGAGTTTCCAAAAATCACTCCGGCGCCCGTGTAGAAGCCAAACGGCATATCGAACGATTCCGGCTGCAACGTATCAAACATGATGCCCGCCGACTGGATCATGTGCGCCAGTTCCTGCGTGGTCAGCACGTAGTCCACATCCGGATCGCCGTCCACGCCCATCTCAGGCCGCTGCGCTTCAAACTTCTTGGCCGTGCACGGCATGATCGCAACCACTTTCAGATCCTTACGCTCGATCTTCATCTGATCGGGAAGCATGGCCTTGACCAGCGAGCCGAACATTGCCTGCGGCGAACGGCACGTCGAAAGATTCGGCAGCAGCTCAGGGAAGTACTGCTCCGTGTACTTCACCCAACCAGGGCAGCAGGAAGTAAACATCGGCAGTGTTCCGCCTTGCGTCTTCCGTTCCAGAAACTCTGTGCCCTCTTCAATCACCGTCAGATCGGCGGCAAACGAAGTATCGTAGACTTGGTTGAAGCCCAGGTGTTTCAGCGCCGCAACAATTCGACCCGTCGTAATCTCTCCGGGCTTCAGGCCAAAGCACTCGCCCAGCCCCACCCGCACCGCCGGAGCGATCTGCACAATCACCGTCTTCGCCTTGTCGGCAATCAGTTCCCAGACCTTGTCAACTTCTGACTTGATGGTCAGTGCGCCGGTCGGGCAAACGCTTGCGCATTGTCCGCAGTTCACGCACTCGACCTCTCCAAGCGGTTTGCCAAACGCGGGCTGCACCATCACCTCGTGCCCACGATGCGAAAAGTCGATTGCTCCAATTCCCTGGATCTCCGAGCACATGCGCACACAGTCGCCGCACAGCACGCACTTGTTCGGATCGCGCACCAGTGAAGGCGAAGACTCGTCCAGCGGCACCGGCTGATGCACTGACTTGAACCGCACCTTCTTGATCCCGAGCCGTTGCGCCAGGCTCTGCAGCTGGCAGTTCGCGCTCCTCGAACACGTGGGGCAGCTCTGGTCGTGATTGGCCAGCAGCAGTTCCACCGCTATCTTGCGAATCTCGCGAATCTCCGGCGTCGTCGTCAGCACCTTCAATCCCGGCTCGGGGGGCGTCGAGCACGCGCCTGAAATCCCACGCCCCTCCACCTGCACAAGGCACAGGCGGCAAGCGCCATACACGCTCAGCTCCGAGTGATAGCAAAACGTCGGCAAATCGATGTTGGCCTTGCGTACAAGCTCCAGCAAATTCTGCTCGCCTTCAATCGCAACCGTCCGTCCATCGATCGTCAATGTTGATTCTGTGGCCTTGTTCATCTCGCTATATCCCCTCGACTGCGTGAATCTTGCAGGCTGTTGCGCACGCGCCGCACTTGATGCAGAGCTCCGCATCGATGTGGTGCGGCTTCTTCTTCTCGCCGGTAATCGCGCCCGTCGGACAGGCTTTGATGCACAACCCGCACCCCTTGCACTTCACCTCGTTGATCCCCGGGCTCAGCAGCGCCTTGCAACGCCCCGTGCGGCAGCGCTTCTCAAAGATGTGCTCTTCATACTCCTTGCGAAAGTAGCGCAGCGTTGAGAGAACCGGATTCGGCGCCGTCTTTCCGAGCCCGCACAGCGATCCCACCTGCACCGCGTGGCCAAGCTTCTCGAGCAACTCCAATGTGCCCGCATCCGCTCGCCCTTCAATCACGTCGTCCAGCAGAGCCAGCAGTTGGTTGGTTCCCTCCCTGCAAAGCACGCACTTGCCGCAGGACTCGCGCTGCGTAAATTCCATGAAGAACCGCGCAATGCTCACCATGCAGGTGCCCTGGTTCATCGCCACCAGGCCGCCTGAGCCCACCATCGCGCCAACCGCCCGTAAAGATTCGTAAGCCAGCGGCAGATCCAGATGCTCTTCGGTTAGGCAACCACCTGAAGGCCCGCCAATTTGCACCGCCTTGAATCCGGTCTTCCAAATCTTTCCTGCGTCGTCCGTAATGCCACCGCCGATGTTCAACACAATCTCGCGCAGCGTCGTGCCAAACGGAACTTCCACCAGCCCCGTATTCGCCACGTGCCCCGTCAGCGCAAAGGTCTTCGTCCCCGGGGAATCTTTTGTGCCGATGCTCTTGAATACCTCCGCTCCCACTTTGAGAATTCGCGAAACATGTGCCAGCGTCTCAACGTTGTTGATGATGGTCGGCTTGCCCCACAGCCCGCTCTGCGCCGGGAACGGCGGCTTAGGCCTCGGCATGCCGCGCTGCCCCTCGATCGACGCGATCATGGCCGTCTCTTCGCCGCAGACAAATGCCCCTGCGCCCTCCATCACTTCACACTTCAGCGAGAGCCCGGTGCCGAACACATTCTTCCCCAGAATCCCCTCGCCTTCCGCGTCGGCAACGGCGCGCCGCACGCGCTCCACGGCCAGTGGATACTCGGCTCGCACATAAATCAGCGTCTCGCTCGCGCCAATCGCGCGTGCCGCAATCATCAGCCCCTCAATCACGCTGTGCGGATTGCCTTCCATCACCGAGCGGTTCATAAACGCACCCGGATCGCCCTCGTCGCCGTTGCAGATCACGTATTTCTTCGTCGAGTTCTGCACACGCGCTGCGTCCCACTTGCGTCCCGTTGGAAAACCGCCGCCGCCCCTGCCTCGCAATCCCGAGTCCGTGATCAGCTTGCAGATCTCCTCAGGCGCCATCTCCACAAACGCCTTCCGTGCCGCTGCGTATCCGCCGTGCAACATGTATTCGCGAATGTCTTCCGGATCGAGAGATCCGCACTCGTGCAGCACCAACCTGTTCTGCCGTGAGTAAAACGGATTGTCTTCCAGCCCCCTGCAACTCTTCCGCGTCGAAGAATCCTTGTAAAGCAGCCGCTCCACAACCTGCCCCTCGGTCAGCGTCTTCACTACAATCTCTGCAACGTCTTCGCTGCGCACCTTGGTGTAGAGAATCCCGTCAGGAATCACAGACACCAGCGGCCCCATCTGGCAAAAGCCCTGGCATCCGCTCTTTGACAGCCGCACTTCATCGGTCGCCGCTTCTTCGCGCAATTCCAGAATCACCTGCAGTCCGGTCTCCGCCATCGCCCGCTTGAACTGCTCAAACACTTTCATGGCTCCATTCGCCATGCATCCCGTGCCCGCGCAAATCACCACCCGGCGCAACTGCTTGGGCGTCGCGCTCCCGTTCGCCGGTTCCACCTGCACCAGTTCCGCGCTACTCATGGCACTCCTCCCCGGCAGGCTGCTCAGTCGCAATCGCGCCGGCCGTCGCCATCAGCATCTCCGCTGCTTTGATGTCCTCCACCAGCCCGAGAGCGCGCTCAGGCGTTACCTGTCCGTACACCTGTTCATCAATCACCACCACCGGAGCCAGTCCACATGCGCCCAGGCAGGCCACCGTCTCCAACGTGAACATCATGTCGAGCGTGGTCTTGTTTTTCTCGCTCGTCCCCAGTTTCGCGCGCAGTGCGTTCAGCACCGGCAGCGACTGCTTCACGTGGCACGCCGTTCCGTCGCAAATCCTGATCACGTGCCTGCCCTTCGGCTCCAGCGCAAAGTGTGCGTAAAACGTCGCGACTCCGAACACCCGTGCCGGCGGAACATCCAGCGATGTCGCGACAAACGTCAGCACCTCCTCCGGCAAATACTTATACTCGTGTTGAATCGCCTGCAGGATCGGAATCAGCCCCGAAGGCCTCCGGCCAAAACGGTTCAAAATCCTGCAAACGTTTTCAAACTTCTCAGCACCATCCACAGCAATCGGCAACGCCGCCATCTAGACTGCCTCCTTCTCTTTGAGTGACACCCGGAACCGCCGTGCCAGCTTCCACGACAGCGTGGCCAGCGTCGAGTAAAGATCCTCATTGTGAACAATGATGTGCTCGGGCACTTTGAGCTTTACCGGGGCAAAATTCCAGATCGCCTGGATGCCGCCCTTCACCATCTCATCGGCTACAGCCTGCGCCGCTTCAGGTGGCGTGGTGATAATTCCCAGGTGAATGCTCATCCGTTGCGCCAGGTCGGCAAGTTCTTCCAGCGGCAGCACCGCCTTTTCGTGAATCCACTGGCCCTCTTTGGCCGGGTCCCTGTCGAAGGCCGCCACAATCCGCAATCCGAACTTCGAGAATCGTTCGTGCCCCAGCAATGCGGTTCCCAAGTTCCCCGCTCCCACCAGAAACGCCTCGTTGATGTTGTTCCAGCCCAGAAACGTCTCGATCGCCTGGATCAGTTCCGCCACCGAGTAGCCGGTCTTCGGCCTGCCGATGATCCCTGTATGTTGCAGGTCCTTGCGCACCTGTACCGGGATCAGTCCCAAATCCCGGCCAATCACGCTGCATGTGGTTTGGGTAATCCCCTTGGCCGCGAGATCGACCAGGTAGTGGTGGTACTGGGGCAAACGCGCCAGGCTCGGCTGCGGTATCGAAGGCGCCTCCTGTCTTCCCACCCGCAGAGGAGTCGATAAATTTATATCGATAACCATGGATCGAGTCTACGGCGCCCTGAACTGCCAAACAGTGACAGCTGTCACGATCCATCGCAGCCGACGAGCCACAAGGAGTGCCAGCTGGCCCCGCAGAGAGTGGTGAGTCTAAGTTGAATATTGACATAAGCCTAAGCTTGCTTAAGGAGACATCCTCACTGGCCTCGCGGCGGAAAGACGCCAAGACGCCTGAGGTTCCGAGAACAAGTCTCGAAGGTGATTGGAGAGGGCCGTATCAGGGAAATGCTATTCCCTGATACGGAGGTGATAATTCCCTGTTCGGTTTGCTCCGCAGATTGCGGAGGCGATCGTACAAGTACACTCTATTCAGCGGTATAGGTAGATATCTCGACGGGGCCAGGAGGCCGAATTCGTGAGATTCCCTGTATTTTTCCCTGTTAGCAGGGAATTTAGCCCGGAGAACGGTTCGGTCGAGTCTGCGTCCACCGCCAGATTTTCCGCCTACCTGATTGGACTTAAAAGTAAATACAAGATAATTAGCAACTTGAAATCATTCATTATCGTTAACTCCGGTAAGCTGAATTCCTTCTTGTGCCCTCAATTCCGCTCAAGCACGATAACCTGCGGAAATCACCATAACGCGGGGCTTTCCGAAATCCGACGAGACTGCGAATTGCAACTGCCGATTGAGCCTGGATCAGTCCATTTCGGCATGATTCGGCCCGGCGTTGCTGTCATACACTGGTGACCTAGAGCTTTAGCCTAGATCGATCGAGACTCCGGTCTCAAAAGGACATGATGAAATATTCATTTCGCCGCGGATTGCTCGGAATTTCAGCACTTGTGTTCTTAAACCTTTCTTTTCTGGCAGCGCCAGGATTGTCGCAGAATGCGAAGACACAGAAGGTCAAAGGTCCCTGGATGGACGCGAACCTTACTCCGGACGAGCGCGCTGACCTGGTGCTGAAGCAGATGACGATCGACGAAAAGATCCAATTGCTGCATGGGTTTGGGATGCCCCAGGACGAACCAGTCACCTTATTGAACGCGGCATCAAACCGCGGGGTGGGATACGTGGCTGGAATTGAACGGCTGGGGATTCCGGGGATCGACATGAGCGACGCGGCGTATGGAGTCCGCGCCAGCGGTTCGAACGGGCGGTATTCAACGGCTTTGCCGGCCAACGTGGCGGCAGCGGCAAGCTGGGACACCGAGGCAGCGTTTGAATATGGTGCGCTGATTGGGCGTGAGCTGCGGGCGCAGGGGTACAACATGTCACTGGGCGGCGGAGTGGACATTACGCGCGAGCCGCGCAACGGGCGGACGTTTGAGTATCTGGGCGAAGACCCGGTTCTGGCCGGAACGCTGGTGGCACGACTGATCGCCGGAACGCAGTCGCAGCACGTGATAGGCGATATCAAGCACTATGCATTCAACGATCAGGAAAGCGGACGCAGTTCAGTCGATGTCCGCATCAGCAAGCGGACGGCGCGGGAGACTGACTTGCTGGCCTTTGAGATCGGCGTTACTCAGGGCCACCCGGCCGCAGTCATGTGCTCGTATAACCGCGTGAATGGGGACTTTGCCTGCGAAAACAAGTATCTGCTGAATGAGGTGTTGAAGAAGGACTGGCAATTCCCCGGATTCGTGCTGTCGGACTGGGGCGGAACGCATAGCGACGCAAAGGCCTCGGCGGCAGGACTGGATAACGAGGAGCCCGGCGATTTTTTTTATGGTGAGCGCTTCAAGGCTGCCGTGCAGGCGGGGAGGATTCCCGAGGCTGAGCTAGACGAGCACGTACATCGTATTTTGCGGTCGGAGTTTGCAGCGGGCATTGTCGATTTTCCGCGTCAACGGAGCGTGGTAGATCCACTTGCGGGATTGGAGGTTGCCCGGAAGATTGAGGAAGGCGGCATCGTCCTGCTGAAAAACGATCGGGCCGCGCTGCCACTGGATGCGGGGACAATCCATACCATTGCCGTGATTGGCGCTCATGCCGATGTAGGGATGATCTCCGGTGGAGGGTCGGCGCAGGTGGATCCTCCGGGAGGCAATGCCATTTCAGCTCCTGGCGAGGGAGCCACGCACTGGCAAGAAGAGATCTGGTTTCCGACGTCGCCGCTGAAGGCCATTCAAGCGCGGGCGCCGCATGCAGTTGTGACATATGACCCGGGCACAGATGCGAATGCCGCGGCCGCAGCAGCCAAGGGCGCGGACGTCGCAATCGTCTTTGCGTACGAGTGGGAGAGCGAAGGCATGGACCTTCCGAATCTTTCCCTTCCTCTGCACCAGGACGACCTGATTGCACAGGTTGCCGCGGCGAATCCGCACACTGTCGTAGTGCTGGAGACGGGAAGCCCGGTGACGATGCCGTGGGTGGATGCTCCGTCAGCGATCCTCGAGGCGTGGTTTGCGGGGAGCGACGGCGCCAATGCATTGGGCAATATTCTGTTCGGGTCAGTAAACCCGAGTGGCAAGCTTCCCAACACTTTCCCGAAGAGCGAGGCCGATCTGCCGCATCCGACCCTGGTGAAGCCGCCACTGGCGTCGCAGCGTTTCTCGGGTCCGGTTTCGCCCGTGCAAAGAGCGGAGGGCCTGCCGCCATTCCAGGTTGAATATGACGAAGGACTCAAGGTCGGCTACAAGTGGTATGACGCGGAGAAGAAGGCAGTTCTGTTTCCGTTTGGCTATGGACTGTCTTATACGAGTTACGGCTACTCAGGGTTGACGGTGACTCAGGGCAAGACGGTCGAGGCCACTTTTACCGTAACCAACACCGGGGATCGTGCCGGGGCGGAGACCGCGGAGGTGTATGCATCAATGCCAAGCGCAGCCGCTGAGCCTCCGAAGCGTTTGGTGGGTTGGAGCAAGGTGAAACTCGACGCCGGAGAAAAGAAGACGGTCACCGTAGAAATTGACCCGAAATACCTGTCGATTTTTGATGAAGAGAAGGATGGATGGATCCTTGTTCCGGGCGAATACACCATTCTGGTCGGAGGGTCGTCACAGGATCTTCCGCTTCGAGCAACATTCATCGTGAAGTAGTTCAAAGTGCGCATCGCAGATAGGGCTAAGACTTTGCCGTGAGCTGTGACGCCAGAGACCACCTGTTTTCTCGGAACGGGACCCCTGATATTAACTTGGAGAGTCAGATTACTGCGACACGGGCAAGGCATGTAGTAGTCAGGTGGTCAGCGGTTGAAGCAAAGTTCGTGATTTCCCAGTGAGATGTCACGGGGTAAGGACAGTCCACTTTTCGAGAACGCCGCGCTCAAACTCCGTTCTTGTTCCAAACATCCTGGAGTTATCGATATAACGGGCAAATTCCGGCCGAAAGGCAAACAGATCGCATCGGCTGATGACCAAATTGAAGACAGCTCCCAACTGAAATCGCCGGCAATACGTCTTGATCAAATGGCTGCGGCGTCTTTTGTCGGCAACGATGGTTATCGACCCACGCATTTGCACACCTTGAATATCCTTCCAGCTCTCAGCCTGCCGATATACGCTGATCGCCGCCCTGGGTGACCGCTTGATATTGATGCTGTGCAAACTGGTTTTGGATGAAAGCCAGAATAGGGTCAGGTCGTCATCGACTATATAGAACAGAGGCGTCACCCACGGCTCTCCAAGTTCATCGGTTGTGGCCAGGGAGAGTGTGCTCTGTTCACGCAAGAGCGTGCGAATAAAATCGAATTCCTTTTGGCTATCAGTCATAACTTTCCGGCCTATCGGCCTTCGATCAACCTAAAGTTCCAATGATCGAAGCGACGGATTAAGGAAAGGTTCCGGATCAATGTCTTGAAACTTCGCACGAATGAAATGCGCCTTTAACGGCCATGGAAACGTACCGTCGGTTCTCTGTCTGTTTTCCGGGCCCGCCCGCAGCTTGCGTTCGACGCTATTTCGTCAAGAGCTTCTTGATCGCCTGTAGTTCGAGGCGCCGCTTGGCGGTGGTCCTGGGATGCGTCATCTTGAGGCGCTTCATCGCGTCCACGATGATTTGAGAGACGACAAGCCGGGCATTGTCCTTGTAGTCGGCGGGAACGATGTACCATGGCGCATGATGCGTGCTGGTCGCACGGAAGCACGCTTCGTAGGCCTTCATGTATTGCTTCCAGTATTTCCTCTCGTGAATGTCGGCCGCGCTGAACTTCCAGTTCTTTTCCGGCGCGTCGATCCGCGCAAGGAATCTCTTCCGTTGTTCCTCGTAGGATAGGTGGAGAAATATCTTGATGGTCTCGGTGCCGTTTCGATGGAGATGCTTCTCCATGTCCACAATGGACTGAAACCTCTGCTCCCAGATGTCCTTCTTGTTGCGCAGCTTTTCGGGGAGTCCCTGGCTGCGAAGAATCTCAGGATGCACTCTGACGACCAGGACTTCCTCATAATATGAGCGATTAAAGATACCAATCCTGCCGCGTTCGGGAAGCCGGCAAATTGTGCGCCAAAGGAAATCGTGTTCCAGTTCCTCCGCGCTGGGTTGCTTGAAACTGACAACCTCACAACCTGCTGGATTGACGCCGGACATTACGTGGCGGATGGCGCCGTCTTTTCCCGCGCCGTCCATACCCTGGAAGATGAGGAGCAACGCGTGACTGTTGGAAGCATAGTGAAGCTCCTGCAGGGAGCTCAACTCATGAACGTGCTCTTCAAGAAGTTCCTGATATTGCTTTGTCGACTTGCAAAGAGGCTCTTCGATCGTCGGCCACTTGTCGAGGTCGACCTTCTTGCCTGGCGTCGATCGGTACTTTTTTGAATCGATAGTCATCCGATGATTTTCGCTGTTGTGCATTTGCTTCAGGCCGCCTCATCGCGGCATGACTCTCGCTCCATTTTAGCCCGACTGACTATTTCAACGGAATGTCTGGTGGCTTGTCAGATCGAGAAGATCTTATGGTCGGTGTCGCTTTTCTTTTCCCTGAGCGAGGATTTTTGGGCAGCTTCCTCAGCGATGCGCTCAACGGCCTTTTCGTTTGATTCGCTCGAGACTGTATCGTCTTCCAGCTTGGTTGCTTCAGGGTTCTCAAATTGTTCGGGCATGGTTGATCTCTCCTG
>Ga0182014_10003749_pt1 | contig 18020 bp, 9 predicted proteins | sample 612S2DmetaG_FD_120489 | JGI IMG/M metagenome (GOLD analysis project Ga0182014, IMG submission 120489) | Permafrost microbial communities from Stordalen Mire, Sweden - 612S2D metaG | ecosystem: Environmental > Terrestrial > Soil > Wetlands > Permafrost | place: Sweden: Stordalen | collected... | reverse complement strand
TTATCCGGACGAGGTGTACACCTTCACGCCCAAGGGGAAGGTGGTGGTGGTTCCGGCGGACGCCACGACGATCGACTTTGCCTACACGATTCACACCGAGGTGGGGCACACCTGCGTAGGCGCCAAGGTGAACGGCCGCATGGTGCCTCTGCGCACCAAACTGCGCACCGGCGACATTGTCGAGATTGTTACCCAGAAGGACCATAGGCCCAGCCGGGACTGGCTGAACTTTGTTAAAAGCCCCCGGGCCCGCAACAAGATCAAGCACTGGCTGAACGAGGACCAGCGGCGCAGGGCGGTGGAGATCGGGCGCAAGCTGCTGGAGCGGGAGGCACGCAAGTTCAAGGTGCCGATGAGCCAGATTGACGACCAGGATCTGGGCCGGATCGCAGGGGAATATGGCGTGGCCACGGCCGCCGATCTGCTGGCCACGCTGGGTCAGGGCAAGCACTCCGCCCACCAGATACTGAACAAGCTATCCCCGGGCTATGCCAACCAGAGTGAGCCCGAAGCGCCGGAAACCAAACCCGGCACGGTTGAGTCGGCGATGTCGGACGCGGTGCGGAAGCTGCATCTGACGGGCTCGGACTCGCTGCAGGTGGAAGGCCAGAACGACTTGCTGGTTTATCGCGCACGCTGTTGCAACCCGATCCGGGGCGAAGAGATTGTGGGTTACGTGACCCGCGGCAAGGGGGTCGCGGTGCATGCGCGCAGTTGTCCGAACGTGCAGAACCTGCTCTACGAGAGCGACCGCCGCATCGCCGTGGAGTGGGGCAGTGTGGGTGACCAATCGGCAGGCCGGCCGCAGCGCTACCCGGTGAAGATCACCGTTTTCTGCGACGACCGCGCGGGGATGCTGAAGGAACTGACCGCCGTGATCTCCGACGACAACACCAACATCCGGGGCGTGGATATACGCCACGATGAGAACGGCGAGGCGCTCATTGAGTTTGTCGTGGAAGCCGAAGACCTGCGGCATCTGAACCGCATGGTGCTGGGGATTCGTCGTGTGGGCGGGGTCCGCGCCGTGCAGAGGACGCAGAAGTTGTAGAGGCGGCGGGGGGCGGAGTGGAGCGAGTGCCGACGTATCCCGATGGCCAGTCTATCGGTTGACTTATCCCTAGATCGTGTTCCGATGCGGCAGTTCGATAGAGAATTTGGCGGTGCAAACGCAGATCGTCTTCGGCTGCGCTGAGGGCAGGCTCCCGTCCGCGCCGGCGGCAAAGAACGCAGCCAACTTCGCTCTGCAAGACAAATATTTATCGAGCGAATTTTAGAGACAGGGCAGGATCATGCGAGGCTGGCTTGGCGCGAGCTATTCGGCTCCCATTTTGCGCGGGACCGGCGCGAGTTTTCCTAGTTCGATGCGAGGCAACAAGCGGTCTGAACCGCTCAGACTATTGGCGATTGCGGGTTGATGCTGTGAAGGTGTGCGAAGGGTTGCGCGCCGGGAGTAAAGGTTGATCCTGCTCTGCCCGCCCGCCCGCAACCAAGATGGGACTTATCCGCAGCGCGACCGTAAGCAGAGAGGCCTTCTCAATGCATGGAGAAACGAAGAAACAATTCGACACCACGGCATTTCTGGCGACCGAAGGGCCAGGACGAAGCATACTCCACCACACGGCAAGGGAGGCCTTCTTCTCTCAGGGAGACGTGGCAGACTCGGTGTTTTATCTGCAGAATGGGCGGGCAAAGCTGACTGTGGTCTCGAAGCGGGGGAAGGAAGCCACGGTCACGATGCTGGCGTCCGGGGACTTTTTTGGCGAGGAGTCGATGGCGGCGGTGGGAGAGGTTCGAACGGCCTCGGCCTCGGCCGTTTCCGCCTGCATGGCGCTTAAGATCCTGAGGTCCGAGATGCTTCGCGTGCTGCATCAGGAGCACACGTTCTCGGACTTTTTCATGAAGTTCATCCTGCATCGGGGCATCAGGACCCAGGCGGACCTGGTGGATCAGCTTTTCAACTCCAGCGAGAGGCGGCTGGCGCGGACACTTTTGCTGATGGCGGAATTCGGGAAGCCGGGCGAGCCGGAGACGCTGATTCCGCCGGTCACCCAGGAGACCTTAGCCGAGATGATCGGCACCACCCGGTCGCGCGTGAGCTTTTTCATGAACCGGTTCAGGAAGCTGGGCTACATCGAATACAACGGGCGCATCCGGGTTCACACCTCGCTGCTGAACATGGTATTGCACGATGAACTGCCGGAGGAAAACGCATCGAGGCCAAGACTCCTCGATCCGCCGCCAAGCCGGGCACGAACTGCGAAACGAGCCAAGCTGGTGTGAGTTGAGCAGCGCAAGAGCACGTGTGTGTGTGTGTGTGTGAGTGTGAGTGTGAGTGTGCCGCGGCTGAACCGCGTGGTGTTGGGGATCCGTGCCGTGATCCGCGACCCAAGGGCGTAAGCGGCGGACCGCGCGTTACGATCATTCCATGACAGTAGAAGGGCAACGAAAGGACGCAGTCCTGCGCGGCAGCCGCGTGCTGGACGGGGGAATGGCCTCGGAACTGGAGTATCTGGGGGCACGGATCGACGGGCCGCTGTGGTCGGCGCACGTGCTGGAGGATGCGCCGGAAAAGGTGGTGGCCGTACACCGGGCGTACCTGGAGGCGGGCGCCGATTGCCTGCTGACGGCCAGCTACCAGGTTTCGCGCATGGGCTATGCGGAGTTTGGCCTGGGCGCGGAGCGCGCCGACGCAGCACTGCTGCGATCGGTGGAGCTGGCGCGGAGGGCCGCGGCGGAGTTTCCTGAGCGGCGGATCGTGGTGGCCTCGTCGCTGGGGCCGTATGGAGCCGCGCTGCACAACGGGGCCGAATACCACGGGAACTACACCTGCGGGTTTGCCGATCTGGTTGAATTTCACCGACAACGGATTGCGGTTCTGGCCGCCGCGAGCAGCGCGCAGGCTCCGGATCTGCTGGCCTTCGAGACTCTGCCCTCGCTCGGAGAGGCCGAAGCGATTGCGGAAGCGCTGGGACCGTGGCCTGAATTGGCGGTGTGGTTCAGCTTCACCTGCCGCGACAGCCAGCACGTGGCCCACGGCGAGAAGCTGAGAGCGTGCGCCGAGGCTGTCGCCCGGTTGGGGCAGACCGTGGCCATCGGGGTGAATTGCAGCCAGCCGGGGCTGGTGGCGGATTTGATTGGGGAACTGCGCGCCGCATCGGGCAAACCGGTGGTGGTGTACCCCAACTCCGGCGAAGGATGGGACGCCGAAGGCCGCTGCTGGACCGGGTCGGGCGATGCGGAGAGCTTTGGAGTCATGGCCGGGGAGTGGTTCGCCGCCGGGGCGCAGATTGTGGGCGGCTGCTGCCGGACACGGCCAGCGCACATCCGGCAGGTGGCTCAAGCAGGAAGCTAGAGGCCGGCGCCTTCAAGGAGCGCGGAAACCAGGGCAATGGGCAGTCCGACCACGTTGAAGTAGCAGCCGTCGATGCGGGGAATCCAGCGGGCGGCGCGGCCCTGGATGGCGTAGGCCCCGGCCTTGTCCATGGGCTCGCCGGTGACGATGTAGTCGTCGATCTCCTGGTCGGAGAGAGCGAGGAAGCGGACGGCGGTGACCTCGGCGGCAACCTCGGTGGAGGCTGCGGAGACCAGGGCAACGCCGGTGATGACGCGATGGGTTCGCCCGGAGAGCAGGCGCAACATGCGGGCGGCGTCGGCGGGGTTTTCGGGTTTGCCGAGGATGTGGTTGTCGAGGGTGACGGTGGTGTCGGCACCGAGCACCACCTGCGGTGGGGCAGACGCTCGCTGCTCGCTCGCAGGAGCATTGGTGATTTCGTTGTAGACGGCTTCGGCTTTTTCGCGGGCTAACCGGGTGACGTAGGCGATGGGGTCTTCGTTGGGATAGGGGTCCTCGGGGATATTGGCCGGATGGACCTGAAAGGTAAAGCCGGCCTGGGTGAGGAGTTCGCGGCGGCGAGGGGAGGCGGAAGCGAGGACCAGCATATTGAGATTATTGCAGGGGGAATTGGAGCGTCCGCCCGATGGGCGGGCGCTCCTTATGGCGCAGTGAAGACTAGGTCCATGAAGTAATAAGTCGGCTGGCCGTCTTCCATGTAAGGCTTGAAGCGGCATGTGCGCTTGGAAAGACCGGTTTGCTCAAACACCTTCACGCCGTCCATCGAAGAAAAACTCGCGCCAGCGTAGGAACCGTCCCGCTCGACGGAGATCCGGATCGAGACCTTTGTGCCGCTGGGCAGGAGTCCCGCGGGAAGTGTTGGGTTGTAGGGGCAATCGAGGATCTGCTTCTGAATGTCGGCTCCAGCGACGACAGGGAGGGGTTTACCGATGCTGGTTTCGAAGTGGAAGCTGAGGGAGCCCTCGATCTGGACGCGGCTGCCGGAACTATCGACGACGGGTTTGATCTGCCAGTTGTGAGCTTGTTGGCGGAGCAGGTCATGCAGTTCGCCGTTATCGCCAGTGAGCGGCCAGGCCTCGCGGACTTTTCCGTCCGTGTCGATCGCGATGTAGATGGCAAGGTTGCCGCTGGTGTGCCCTGAGCGGACTGTCGGCCAGGCGATGGGCGGAATGCCGGCGACAAGTTTTTCAAGCTGTGCCGTGGAGACGACGGAGGTGCGGAATCGGTCGTCTGTGCTTGCGAGTGGAGAGAAGAGGCCGGGTCGGTCGGCTCGGGATTCGTCCTCGATGATTTCCACTTTACCAACGAGGTGGGTTCCGGATTCGGGGTCATCGGCGAATTCACGGGGGTATTGCTTCTTGCCGAAGCCGTGATAGTCATGGAATTCCATGTCGTATCCGGCGCTTCCGTAGAATTTCAGATGACCGTCCGGGTCGAAGCAGACATTGGAAAAGATGTCGATGGCATTGATGCCAGAGCCGACTTGCGATTTGAAGCGGGCGCAGGCGTCGGATCGAGCCCCGTTGGGGAGCGTGATCTGGTCGACCGTGGCTCCGCTGGTGGCGAATACCGATGGGGCGTTGCCGGGAACGGGATCGAACGCGGCAGTCACAAAGCTGCGCAGCCAGAGCGGGAAGTAGTCGCCTTCGTCTTTTTCGGTGCGGTTGCCGTTGCTAATGACGATGGTCTGGCGCATGCCACCTTTGTCGGCGACTTCGCGGCGCCACTGGTTGTCAGAGACCCACCATTCTTCAATGGCGCCCTGATAGGGCGACTGCGGATTCTCCGGCTCTGAGATCGAGATGCGGAGATGGAACGGACGCGCATTCCGGCCGGTCAGGAGGAACTGATTGAGAGCCTTGTCAATGGCGTTGCCGAGCGGAACGGATGTGCGCTTGACCTGAGCGTGGACGGCGATGGAGACCAGGAGAAGAACCGCGATCACAAGGGCGCATTTTTTCATGGGAGAATGCTAACTCAGTGGAGTTGCAATTGCCAGTGAGTTAGCTTAGATCTCGGTGCAGTTATGTCATCTCCTGAAACCATGCGAATTACAAGAAGTTCTGATCTTAGATGGAGAGACCGGTGTGGAAGCCGGCGGGGGTGGCGAGGCCCCAGGCCATGGCGGGGGTGTTGTGGGCCAGGCCGAAGCGGCCGTCGGGTCCGAGGAGGATGATGCCGCCGTGGCCGCCGAGCCGGTTGTAGAGGTAGGCGATGGCTTCGCGGGCGGCGATTTCAGGGGCGGCGCCGGCGGCAACGCGATCGGTGGCCCACTTGCCCAGGACCAGCTTCATGATGGGTTCGCCCCAGCCGGTGAGCGAAACGGCGGCGGAGAGATTGTCGGCGTAGCAGCCGCATCCAATGAGGGAGGAGTCGCCGACACGGCCGGGAGTCTTGTTGAGGGTTCCCCCGGTGGAGGTGGCAGCGGCGAGGTTGCCGCGGGCGTCGATGGCGACGGCGCCGACGGTGTCGTGCGACCACTTCGTGGGGTCCTCTAGAGACTTCGTGGATGTCTGTGAGGGTGGGCTGGGGGAGGAATCATCCTGCTCGGGGAAGGCGGTTTCAGGGCTTTTGTCGTCGTGGAGGATGTGGCCGCTGAAGGTTTCGTCGGCCAGGCCGGCGGCATGGCGGGCCTGGGCATGGGCGAGGCGCTCGCGCTCGCGATCGAGGACCAGTTCGGAGTTGTCGATGAGGGTCATGCCGTGGGCGTGGGCAAAGCGCTCCGCGCCTTCAGCGACAAAGTAGACATGCGGCGACTCTTCCAGGACCAGGCGGGCGGCCTGGATGGGATTGCGGAGGCGCTCGACACAGGCGACTCCGCCGGCCTTCATGCGTCCGCCGTCCATGAGCAGGGCATCGAGCTGAACGCGGCCGTCGGAGGTGAGAAAGCTGCCGCGGCCGGCGTCGAAGGTGGGGTCGTCCTCAAGAACGGTTACGGCCGCCTCGACGGCATCGAGGGCCGAGCCGCCGCGAGAAAGAGTGGCATAGCCGGTTTCAAGCGCGTTGCGGACGCCGGCCAGGTGGGCGGAGGCGGAGTTGGCGGGGATGGCCCATGCGCCGCCGTGGACGAGCAGGGTGGGGACGTGCAAATGGTTGGTCGTCACCGGGATATGGTAGAGCATTTCAGAGGGGAGCGACGAAAGTCCCGCTGAGCGCAAGGGGCGGCGCCGATGCGGGCGAGGGGTTCCATTTTTCGGTGGGAGGAGGGTCCATTTTGGGAAACGGGTATTTCTTTTCGGGATGGTGTCAAAGATTCGAGTTCGTGGGTGTTTGGTTAAGTTGTTTATAAACATGGAGGTAGGCGGGGTTTTCTGGGTTGCATGGAATTCCGGTGCGATTGGTTAAGCTAAGAACATTCAAGAAGAGGGAAGGCAAGGGAGAGCGCGTGAGGCTCTTCGCATTTTTTCGGACACCTTCGGCGGGTTCGCAGGCGAGTGGGGAAGGCTGAGGTAACTTCAGGGGTCGCAAGGACATTTTGACCTTTGCGCAGGGCCGCACATGATCTGCCGGAAGCGGCTTAAGGAGAAATGGCTTTGGGGAGAGATGCGATGAAGGGACCGGAGCGTTCTTCGAGTTGACACCGGGCCGCGAACGGCAGTGCATGTCGAACTGGATTGAAGAGCCAGGGCGCACTGCATTCGCGGCAACAGGGACACCAATTCGGAGGAACCTGGGGGTCATCTCGCGGAGGGATTGCCCCCCTTCCTTTTCTACGGAGCGAGTGCACGACCGTGGAATGGTGGGACGGGATTGGCGGACAAATGGTGGTGGCAAGACAGAGGCAGGCGGCAACCAAGCCGCGTGGAGCAGGTTCGCAGAAGCAAGCAGCCGGCCGCGGGACAAAGCAGGTGAGCAAATCGGCAGGCAAGACGCTGGAAGATCACTGCGAGGTGATGGTCAAGTGGCTGTTGGCGGGCACCCTATACGGCGACGCCAGCAGTGCAAGACTGCTGTTTTCACTTGCGGAGGGGCAATCGGAGAGCGAGGCCGAGGGGGTCATCCGGACTCTTCGCAGCTTGGCGAGCGAGTTGGCGGCGGAGCCGGAGTGGAAAGACGGGGAGATCGAGGCATCCGCGGAGGCGAGCCTCGGGGAACCTTCGCCGGCAATTTGAGGACATAGCCCGGTTTCTTTGTTTGAGTTTGAGTTAGAGCGGAGAGGCCGGCGGATCAAGGGCCAGGGCTTCCCACACCGGTGAACGAGGAATGCGGCTGGTGTGGGAAGTCCAGAGCGAAACCAGAGTCAACGCGCCGTTGGAAAGAGTGTGCGAGGTGGCTTTTTGTCAAGGAAGAAGCCACTTGGCGCCGTGGCTGCTGGGTACAGCTACTCTGGTTTCGCTCAAGTGACGGGTGCGGGTTGAGCGGGAATGAGGCGGCGGAAGGAATGGCCGCATGGCGGGCCTGAAGAAAGTATTCTGCGGTGATCACGGCAGAGGGCGAGGGTGGACTCTTTGCGGTGGCGACCTGAAGAAAGAAGAGACACGGATGAAGCTTACAAATCACGAGTGGTTCGGCGCCGGCAGAGGGATGGGGCTTTTCTTGATCTGGATGGGCCTGTTCTGGCTGGCGTCCGGTTGGATGGCCGAGGCGCAGGCTGTCAGCACGACGACGGTTCAGGGAACGGTGTATCTGGCGAGCGGATTGCCTGGCACGGGGACACTGGTGGTGAGTTGGCCGGCGTTTACGACGGCGAGCGGTCAGGCAGTGGCGGCCGACAGCCTGACGGTAACGATTGCGCGGGATGGATTTGTGAGCGTGAATCTTGCTCCGAACCTGGGCGCGACACCGGCGGGGCTTTATTACACGGCTGTCTACTACCTGAGCGACGGCACGACGAACACCCAATACTGGGTGGTTCCGGCGGCAGCGCAGGCGAGCCTGGGGCAGGTTCAGGCGCAGTTGATGCCGGCGGCACAGGCTGTACAGGCGGTGAACAAGAGCTATGTGGACGAGTCGATTGCTGCTTTGGCGGGAAGCGCGTTGACGGCGTCCGGCGGGACGCTGAGCGGACCGCTGATTTTGAGCGGTGATCCGACGCAGTCGTTGCAGGCGGCGGACAAGCACTATGTGGATTCGACCTTTGCTGGGGCGGTGCCGCTGGGTGGCGGGAACATGACGGGTCCGCTGGCAACGCCGGGGGTGAACGGAGTGGAGTTGCCGCTGGCGGGGAGCACGCAGACCACGCTGCAAGCGGCGATGAGCGCGGCGGGGACGAACGGGGCGATGGAGATTCCCCCGAACTACACGGGGACGGACGGGTTTACGAATCCGAACGGAGTGTATGTTTCGGACCTGCGGCCGAATAAGTCGCAGCAGTTTGAACGCAGCGTGAAGGAATTCGGCGCGGTGTGCGACGGGAGCACGGACGACACGAACGCGCTGCAGTCGGCGCTGAATTTTGCGCAGACGCACGGAGTGGCGCTGACGATTCCGCAAGGGACCTGCAAGACGCGGACCCTGGTTTGGCATGGGGAGTCGATGGGGGGAATGGGCAAGCAGGTTTCGGCGCTGATGGGATTTCCCGGCCAGGATGTGCTGACGACGATGGCGGACAGCGTGAATCTGCTGTCTTATACGCGTCTTCACGATTTGACGATTTATGTCGACCAGAGCCTGGACGCGTCGTGTTCGGCGGCGATGGGGCGCGCGCCCGCTGGAACCTGCGCGATGAGCCGGCTGATGGAGGTCAATTCCATTTTTTCGCCGGGTGGGAACGGCCTGGCCGGAACGGTGGGAACGGGCGCCGGTTGGGCAGTGGGCAATTGTGCGATCGCGATGCCCGCGGTGACGGGCGGAGGCGGAAACGGGCTGCGCGTGGCGGAGATCGAGAACCTGGAAATCGCGGCGACCGGGGTGGACCCGATGGGGCAGTATGCGGGGGCGCACTCGACGCACACCTGCGGAATGTACCTGGCCCAGTGGCCGCAATGGAGCGAGTTCAGGAACATCGATATTCGGGGACTGAATACCGGGATCGCGGTGCCCGCGCTGCCGGTAGCGACTCCGGCGGGATTGACTGCGGATTCGAATCGCTGGCAGAACATCACGATACAGGCAACACACGGATTCACAGCCGCGGCGGGATCGAGCAACGTTTTGGATAACGTGGTGGTGGCGGCGGGAAACTCGGCCGCGACGGGCGAGCCGCCGACCGGGCTGGTGCTGGATTTGTCCAGCGCGCAACAAGGATGGACGGTGCGGAATGCCCTGGTGTCGCCGGTTTGGAGCGCGGTGACGCCGACACTGACAGTCAGCGCGTCGGGGGGCGCCGTGACTGCGGTGACGGCAGGGCCGGAGCATGGACTGGGATTCGATCCGTACGGGACGCAGATTCCTTTGACGTTCAGCGGGAGTTGCACGGCGCAGGCCAAGGCCAATGTGAGCAGCAACGGGACGATTGGGACGGTGACGGTAACCACGGGCGGCGTCGGCTGCTCGGCGACCACGACGGCCAGCTTGAGCGCAGCGGGGACCTGGGATACATCGGCGCCGGTGAACCTAATAGCCGGGCAGAATATGGCGCTGTTTGGGGGCAACCTGCTGAAGGGCAACGGCGGCTACACGGTGTGGAACGCGGCGGGCTCAGCGACCTATGGAACGCAACTGGGCGGGGGCGGCGGGAATTTGCCTGGCGGGGGAACCTATACCGCGCTGGTGACGAACAGCGCACTGGGAAGCAGTTCCGGGGTGGACCAATTCCCAGGCGCGGACTTTGGGGGAAAGCTTCAGGCCTGCCTGAGCACGGTGAACGCCACGTATGGTGGAACGTGCGATGCGCGCAACTTTACGGGAAGCCTGTCGATGGGATCGAACCTGACGATATCGACCGGAAACACCACGATTCTGCTGCCCTGCGCCACGATTTCGACGGCGAACCAAGTGATTGTGACCGCGGGCACGCGCAATGTGGCGCTGCGTGGATGCGCATTGCGAGGAGCGAGCACCGCGAGCGGGAGCCAAGGCGGAACGGTGCTTCTCTATTCCGGAGCGGGCGCGGCGGTGGAGGTGGGCGACCCGACGTATGCGGCGGATACGATGGGGTTTCACATGGACAACGTGGTGATCAATACCACGGCGGCGAGCAGCGGCACAGCGCAGGGCCTGGCGGCCTACCGGACGCAGGAGATGGATCTCGAAGACCTGTATTTGCTGGGGAATTCGAACCAGACGGGCATGACACTGGATGGCACGGGCAACTATACGGGGGGAACATTCTTCGGCAATCAGTTGAGCGGGTTTCAGACGGCCGTGAACGCAATCGGGCACCAGACGACAAACTCCGCGACGACGGACTGGATGAACGCGAGCACGTTTGTGCGGTTGCATATCGACTGCCCGACGAGCGGGGGCAGTCCGGTGAGCGGCACCTATGGAATCAATCTGCAGCAGGGAGACGGAAACACCTTCACCGGAGGAGATGTGGAGGGATGCTCGACGGCGCTGCACCTGGGAGCGAACGCGCAGAACAACACGATCGTCGGGTTGCGGAACGAGAACTCGACGAACCAGGTGGTGGCGGACGCGGGGAGTTCGTACAACAACTGGATGACGGGCGGAACGATGTTCACCGGTCAATTGACGGATAACGGCACCCGCAACAGCTTTCTGGACACCTTCCATCGCAGCTTCAATGGGGTGAATGGGGATTGGTACGGGAGCCAGAAGGACGCCACGGTGACCAATCACTACCGCATCGGGATTGGCGCGGGGAACGAGCGCGGGCTGCTGGACCGGTACCAGACCGACTACGGATACCGGTGGACGATGGGGTTGAGCGACGCGACGGCGGGCGAGCAGTTCTACCAGGTTCTGGATGAGCTGAACAACGTAAACCGGCTGCAGATCGGTCAATACAACAACGGGCAGCCAAGCAGCAACAACCAGACGGTGATCAATGCGGCCGGCACGGGCGCGGTGGTTCTGAACGGCTCAAACAACTCCGGCACGGGCGGCGTAGTGATCGGGTCGGGCGGCGCCAGCGAGACGACCGTGGCGGCGATCGGCAACACGGGGAACGCGCAGTTCAACGGGACGCTGCAGGTGGGCGGGGCGTCCTCGTTTGCCGGTTCGACCACGGTGAGAAACCAGGCGGACGCGGAGATCGACCAATTTCTTTGGGCGGGAGCCACGAAGGACGTGAAAGAGTCCTTCATCTACAAGGACTATACGGGCGCCAGCCAATGGTACATGGTGAAAGACGCGACGAATAACTGGGCGGTGAACTCGGCAATAGGCGGACTGGACAGCTTCAAGGCCTACCAGAGCACGAACAGCGGGGATACCTACGTGAACGCCTCGAATGCGACTGGAGCGGTGCGCATCAATAACGAGTCGGGCGCGGGCGCGGGATTCTACGTTTATGGCGGCGGGACCACCAGCCCGTTGTACGCGAGCTTTACAGGAACGGCGGCGATCCGGTTTCCCGGGCTTGAGGCGACGAGCGGCCACAGTTGCCTGCAGATCGACAATTCGGGGTATATCACCAATACCGGGGCAACTTGCGGGACGGGAAACACCAATGGCACGGTCAACGTGGGCACCAGCGGGCAGATTGCATACTACAGCGCGAACGGAGCGGCAATCGCGGGGACCAGCGCGGTTGCAGTGACGGCGGGCGGGACCGGGGCATCGAGCGCAGCCGCCGCGCTGGCGAACCTGGGGGGCTTGTCGGTAACTCAAGCCGCGACGCAAACGATGGCCGGGGCGCTCAATGCTCCGGCTGTGGAGGGCGCACTGCAGGCAGACCAGCACCAGTCTCCGTCGGGGACCGGGAATAACGGGATCGCGATGTCGATATCCCAATGCGCTTCGCAGACCTACACGTGCATGATCCAAGCGCCTGCGCTTTATGCGCAGATGGAGGCTCAACCGTGGGGCGGATTCAGTGTCCCGTATGGAAGTTTGGCGAATTCACAAGGGCCAACCAGTTCACAGCCTATTGCCGCTGTCGAAGATCTGAGGTACGGAGTTCCGCAGTGGTTCTTTAATGCGTCGGTGCCATGGGACGGGAGGCATGGCTCCTGGCCTAGCTTCTCAATGTCTTCGATATCCGCGCCATCGGGCTTGAATGCGCACATGGCCGGATCGATGCAACTGCTGAGCTTCGATTACGCAGGTTATCGCAATTCCTTCAACAACGCATCTGGAATGGGCGACAAGGTTAACATCGGGACATTTTCCCTCTACCAATACAAATATGCGCAAATGCAGGGCGGCGGCGCAATGGGCCTAGCTTTGGATGGGTTTGGCGACGGGGACAATGTCGGTATTACGATGGACCTTCTCGGCTATGGAGGCCCAAACACAGCCGCCGATGAAGGCATAGAAGGTCATCGGGAGGATGTAGGCGAAGGCGGGCAGGTATTCAGTGCGACGGTGTCGGGCATCTCAGTTGGGGCGGACGGTTCGGAGACGATTTCCACGGCCGGCCAGACTTATAACGGCTACCAGGGCGAGGGCAGGCTGCTGATCGACCTTTCGCAGGGATACAACGGCGCGGCGAACAGCAACTACATCGCCAGCGCCACGACCGTTGGAGGAAACCCCGTGATGACATGCGGGGGTACGTGCAACTGGGATTCGAGCTTCGGCGATTCGGTACAGACAACCTTGACCGCAAAGGTGGGCAATGGAACGTCTTCCACAAATACATTTCCGCAGTCGAACGCGGTGCTTCAGGTTGCTTCAACCCCAGGGTTCGCGGTTGGCAATCTGGCCTGCATTTTCGATTACGACTATGAATGCGAGAAGATTACGGCGGTAGGAGCGGGAACCGTTACGATTGCAACCGCCCGCCTGCCGCACCCGGTTGGGGCGTACGTCACCAGCGGCGGCCTGACGGGATACGCCGTCGAGTTTGAGGCCGACAGGGTTGTTCCAGGCAATGCGCTGATCTCAGGCCTTCCCGATAGCGCCATATCCTCAACCATCCGGGCCGCATGGCCAGTGATGTACAACTCCAGCGGCAACAACGCCACGCTGTTTGTTGGAGGAAACTACCTTCCTGGGGCGACAGTGTTTCCAGCCAGCCGGGTATATCCGGCGATGGGCAGCGGCATCGCCATAGGCATCACAGTATCTGGAGGCGCTGTCACGGGATGTCAGCCGAGCGGCGGAAGCGGCTATATATTCAACGCTCCTCCGGCGATTGCATTTGCCGGTACGGGAAGCCCGACGACGGCTCCCGCGGCTCATTTGACGGGCTATAGCGGGGGAACTTTCACGGGCTGCTCCATCGATAGCGCGGGAGCGGGTGTGTCTTCCACCGCTACGGCGAGCGCGCCCTCAGTGAATGCCTACGATTTCTACCCGGCAGCAAAGACCTACCTGGTCTACAATGCCAGCACCGGGACGGTGGATGGCACCTTCTGGACAGAGCCGTTTGCGGGAACGATCGCAGTCAAGGATTCTGTCGAGCAGCCGCATTATTTTTGGCAAAACGCGCGCGAAGAGAATCTTTCCTATGGGAGTATCATTCCCACTCTAAGTTCGGATGCAAGCATTGGGATAGGGATTTCGCATGTTGGAGCCGGGCAAGGCCAGGACACCGAAATCAGCATTTCAAACACCGCCAATTCCGCACTGTATCAAGGGTATCCGACGGGAACGCCGTGGGTCGCAGGATATGGCCAGTTGCTTGCGCCATATGGAATCAATATGTCCGGGGCTCACACTTTCTTCGGGAAGATGTCTCAACCGCCGCTGCCGGGGGCGGGATACGCCAATTTTGTGCTTGGGGTTGGATGCGGAACGATCGGGTGCGCAAGTTGGACATCGCCGTATTATCTCTTGAGCGTAGCGGGCAACGGCGGAAACGATGGGCTGACCTACAACCCCTCTACGAGGGCGTGGGTATTGAGCGGCGGTTCGTTTTCACTGAGCGCCTCGAGCGGCGGAAATGTGCCTGTTGTTTCGGGATCGCCAACCGCCGGGCATGTTGCGCTGTGGGGAGGCGGAACGCCGCAGACTCTTATCAGCGGGGCGGCGCCGACCGGGTCGGGAGCAGGGCTGACCACGGGCCCCACCAGCACAGTCGCAAACGATGTGCCTTGCTTTGCCGATGCGTTTGGGACGTTGAAGGATTGCGGAGCCACGGCGGGGAGCGGAACGGGGACGGTAACCAGTTTTGGAGCGTCTTCGGCCAGTTGGCCTTCGTGGATGGTTCCAATCGTCTCCAATGCGACGACGACGCCTAGCTTGTCGGTATCGGCGGGCCCGATTCCGACCTCCGCGCTGGCGAGCGTGGCGGGGGCGGGCGCGGGATTGACGACAGGGCCGAATAGCGGAACAACGACCAACGATGCAGCCTGTTTTGCCGACGCGGCGGGCACGTTGAAGGACTGCGGAACTGGGGTGGGGACTGGAACGGTGACGAGTTTCCAGGCTTCGACGTCGGCCTGGCCATCGTGGATCGTTCCGACCGTCGCCAATGCGACGACTGCTCCAACCTTGACGGTATCGGCGGGTCCGATTCCGACCTCCGCACTGGCGAGCGTGGCAGGCGCGGGCGCGGGATTGACGACGGGGCCCAAGGCAGGGACAACAGCTAACGACGCGGCCTGCTTCGCCGATGCGGCGGGCACATTGAAGGACTGCGGAACCGGAGTGGGAACTGGAACGGTGACAAGTTTCCAGGCTTCGACATCGGCCTGGCCGTCGTGGATGACGCCAACCGTGGCCAATGCGGCGAGCACCCCGGCGCTGGGGGTGGCGGTGAGTTCCATTCCCAATTCCGCGCTGGCGAGTCCATCCTTGACGGTGAATGGACAGGCCTGCACGCTGGGTACGGCCTGCACGGTGAGCGCAGCGCCACTGCCGACGGCTTTTACGACGCTGACGGACGGCTCCACGGTCACACTGGCGACGGGAGGCTCGGGAGTGACGAACGCGACGCTGACGTTGAGCCACTCGACGTCGACGCGGGCCTTGAATGTAACGGGGCTGGTGAACGGGGCGAGTTTCACGGTCGTCCTGAAGCAGGATTCGACAGGGGGTGCGGCTCTCACGTTGGGCAGCGGATGCACATGGTACCTGGGCACTAACGCCGGCTTCACCGCGTCCACTGCGCCAACTCTGACTTCCGCGGCCAACGGAATCAATCTGCTTGCGGTGCTCTACGACGGCAGCAACTGCTACGCGAACGTGAGGTAGGCGATGATACGGAAGCTTGTATTGCTGGCATTGCTTCTGGCTCCGCAACAGAACTCGTTCTGGAGCCAGAACTACGCCACGGGGCTGGTGGGCTGGTGGAAGCTTGGAGAAGGAACGGGATCGACCGCGTACGACTCCAGCGGCTACGGCAACAGCGGCGCCTGGGCCGGGACCGCCGCAGGAACGAGTGGCTACTACTCTGCCGGATATGTTGGGCCGTGGGCCGGGTATTTCAACGGAAGCAACGATAAGCTCACCGTTTCCAGTTCTTCCGTGCCGACACTCAACGTGACCGGCCCTCTGACCATCTGTGCCTGGGTCAACATCCCATCGATCCCGTCAATGCAGGAGCCAATCTATTCCAACTCGTCAGGATTTGAGGTAGGTGGAGTAATTCTGGGGATTGCTGCAACTGGTGAGGTTTCGCTTATTGGGAATCGGACCGGAGCCTGGTGGCAAGTGCTGTCTTCTTCATCCATCTCCACGAACAACTGGCATCATGTGGCCGGAGTTTATACAGGGGCGGCCGCATATGTTTATGTCGATGGCGCACTGAAAGGCTCACTCTCAACCAGCAGCAGTCCCGCGTCGGGCGGTGGAGTTTACATTGGATACACCACGCAAGGGGGTTTTGCGTACTTTAACGGGCTTCTGGATGATGTGAGGGTCTACAATCGGGCGCTTTCGGCGGGGGAGATTGCCGGGATGTACAAGGTCCACAACTAGAGAGGTCTTCCGAATTTACTCAAGCTGTTGGTGGGGGCGCACCGCTCAGGCAGGCTGGGCGCGATGGGGGATTTGTGGCAGAAACGGAGGGAGAAAGCGCGGGAGGGGAGGGAGAGCTGGCTCTGTGCGCGGAGGAGTTGGATGCGCAGGAGTTGCAGCGTTACGGAGAAATCCTGGACCAGCGTCCGGCGAGCCTGCGCGGGCGAACGGTGGGCATGGCGCTGGCGGAACAACTGCTGCTGGTGAGGACGCGGGAGGGATGGACGGCGCCGTTGAAGGCGAACGCGGCGCAGCGGGCCTTCGAGCGGCGGCGGGGCGAGCGGAACATCGTGCTGAAGGCGCGGCAGATGGGGCTGACGACCTGGGCGGCGGCGCGGTTTTTTCTGAAGACGATCACCCGGCCGGGGACCCTGACGCTGGAAGTTGCCCATACGCAGGAGGCGGCCGAGGAGATCTTTCGGATTGTGCACCGGTTTCTGGACTGGCTGCCGGAGGAACTGCGGGAAGGGCCGCTCAAGACCTCGCGGGCCAACGTGCGGCAGATTGTGTTTCCGGAGATCGATGCGCAGTACCGGGTGGTATCGGCGGGGGACAGGAATGCGGGCCGCGGCCTGACGGTGCAGAACCTGCACTGCTCGGAGCTGGCGCGGTGGCCGGGCGACCCGGCGGAGACACTGGCGGGGCTGCGGGCAGCGATGGCTCCGGGAGCGGAGCTGATTCTGGAGTCGACGCCGGACGGGGTGGGGGGCTGTTTCCACGAAGAATGGCAAAAGGCGCGGGAGACAGGGATGGTGCGGCACTTCTTTCCCTGGTGGATGGAGCGGCGGTACAGGGCCAAGGCGGTGGACGAAGAGAGCTTGAGCGACGAAGAGCGCGATCTGATTTCTCGGCGGGGGCTGGATCGGGAACAGATTGGGTATCGGCGGCAGATTCGGGCGGATTTTCGCGGGCTGGCGCGACAGGAGTACGCCGAGGACGAGGAAAGCTGCTTTCTGGCCAGCGGGGATTCGGTCTTTGAGCTGTCGGCGATCGAGGCGCGGCTGGCGACGGCGCCGGCCCCGGCGGAGTTGCGGCGCAATGGGGAACTGGAGATATGGCTGCCGCCGGTGGAAGGCAGACAGTACCTGGTGGCGGTGGACCCGGCCGGCGGCGGCAGAGAGGGCGACTACTCGGCGGCGCAGGTGTTGGAGTTGGAGACGGGGCTGCAGTGCGCGGAGTTTGCCGGGCATGTGGGAGGGCTGGAGCTGGCGCGGCTGGTGACGGCGCTGGCGAGGGAGTACAACCGGGCCTGGCTGGTGGTGGAACGGAACAATCACGGCAGCGGAATCCTGGCTCTGATCGAAACCGCGTGCGGTTACGAGCGGGTTTATTGGCAGGGCGGACGTTCGGGAGGGCAGCCGGGGTGGCTGACCACGTCCATGAGCCGGCCGGCGGCGCTGGGGCGGCTGGATGCGGGACTGGTGGAGCAGCCGGAGCGGTTCCAGAGCCGGCGGCTGCTGGCCGAGTGCAGGAGTTTTGTGCGACTGGCGGACGGCAGGTCGGGGGCCAGGCCGGGGACGCATGACGACCGGGTGATGGCCATGGCCATGGGGCTGGAAGCGCGGGCGGAGCTGCTACAGAAGGGATCAGGGATCAGGGGTCAGGGATCAGGGGGCGGTCATCGGTAGTCAGCGGCAGGACTTCAAAGGGCCATTGTGGCGTTTGGGGCTGAGGGTGGGACGGAAGAGGAGCCGGGACGGTTCGCGAGGCTTTAAAGCCCTGGTTTCTGAACCCTGATCCCTGATCTCTGCCG
>Ga0182014_10003747_pt1 | contig 18024 bp, 14 predicted proteins | sample 612S2DmetaG_FD_120489 | JGI IMG/M metagenome (GOLD analysis project Ga0182014, IMG submission 120489) | Permafrost microbial communities from Stordalen Mire, Sweden - 612S2D metaG | ecosystem: Environmental > Terrestrial > Soil > Wetlands > Permafrost | place: Sweden: Stordalen | collected... | reverse complement strand
CTTCGCCTGGAGTCCCCGATCTTCAGCCATGCGTTCACGGACCACTGCCTGCTGGCAAGGAGTCGCTAGCCTCTGCTGGGTTGGCGTCGTGCTTGGCACGGCGGCTGCCCCACCGCTCGATGCGGCCTCGCCCTCGAAGTTGGCGGCCACCAGTTACGGCGCCGCGGGTGAAGTTTCCGGCTCGCTGCACGTGCTCGACACCGGCAATGGCCGCTGGATGATCGACTGCGGCGAGGTTTTGGAGAAGGGGGCCGCCGGCCAATCCGCCGGCGGCGCGATAGGGGAAGAATCGCACGCCCCGGGCATCGTCCAAACGCTGCCGGCCGGCGTGGAATCGGTAGCCGCGGTGTTTCTTACCCACGCCCATGCCGATCACCTGGGCCGCTTGCCCATGTTGGTCGATCGCGGATTTGCCGGCCCGATCTACCTGACCGAAGCGACGGCGGCCCTTGCCCCGCCCATGCTTCGCGTCCTGTTGCGAGGCGATTCGACTACGGTACGTCATTGGGTATGGTCGAAGCAGTCTCGGGAGCGGGCCGAGCACGATCGCAAAGCGCTCTTCGTCCACTGGCGCAACTGCAAGTACCGCCAGACCGTCCCGCCCGAGGACGTCGAGCAGGCGACGTGCTCGCAGGAGGAGTTGCGCAGCCGCTTCGGCGGCCAAACGCCGCGAATCAAGGTGGCGCTGTGCAACGAGTGCGTCGGAGGGCAGATTGCCGCCGTGTTGCAGCATGCGCGGCCGGTGAAATACGGTGTGGCGACGGACGTAGCGTCGGGCGTTCGCGTGACGTTCCTCGATGCCGGCCATATCCCCGGCTCGGCCAGCATCCTGTTCGAAGTGGCACTCGCTGCAGGGAGACGGCGTGTCTTGTTCTCCGGCGATCTGGGCAACCATCTTTCACCGCTGCGGCCGGCGCCGCCTCCGGCGCCCGAGACCGACGCCGTATTCGTCGAAGCCACCTATGGACCGATCAGCCGCAAGACGTCGGTGCGCGAGCAGCCGGCGGCGTTCCGCCGGGCCGTGGCCGAGGCGGTCGGCCGCGGCGGCGTCGCCTGGATTCCTTGCTTCGCCCTGGAGCGAACACAACGGGTCCTTTACGAGTTGCACCTCGCCCAGCGGGAGAAGCTGCTGCCCGAACGGTTGCCGATTTATTGCCCCTCGCCGACGGCCAAGGACGTGACCTCGCTCTACCGGGAAAATCAGCGGCACGGCTGGTTCTCGCCGATCGTTGCCGCCGACGCCGAGGCCTTCTCGCCCCGCGACATCCACACCACCGTACCCTCGCAGCGGCGGCTGCCGCGGCCGTCGATCGTCATCAGCACCGGCGACGTCCTGGTGGCTCCGTGGATGCGGCAACTCCTCAGCACGCTGCTGCCCCAGCCGTCCACGAGTCTTCTCTTGGTCGCCTACCAGCCCGCCGGCAGTGCGGGCGAGTTGCTCCTGCATGGCGCGACACGACTCGACATCGACGGGCAAGCGATTCCCGTGCGGGCGAAGGTGCAGCCGTTTTCGTGTTTTTCCGGCCATGCCGACGCCTCCGAAATCGATGCCTGGTTGGGTAATGTTTCCCGGCAGGCGACGGTGGTTCTCGTGCACGGCGACAGCGAAGAACTTGCGGCCCGCGCCGAGCAGCTTCGACGCCAAGGCCGCCGGCGCGTGATTGTCGCCAAGCCGGGCGAAACGCTGGGACTACAGTGAGTAGCGACCTCAGAGTCCGGCGAGCTGGGATTTGTGAAGGCGAAAAGGCAAGTGTTTGGCGTAGTTGTGGAAGTCGGTGTCGGTGGTGAAGATCTCCAGGCGTCGGCGCACGGCTACCGCGCACAACAGGAAGTCCACTGTAGACCCCGTGATCCCGGCTTTACGGCACACATTGAAGCATCGCGCCGCCTCTTCGTAATCCTCACACGTCAAGGGCTCGTCATCGAAGGCGCGAAGATGCGAACGCAACCGGTCGAAAACAGCCGCATCGCGCAGCCCCGACAGCACTTCCTGCCGAATGGAACCGATCAGCACAACCCGCGATTCCCGGATGATCTCCGTCCACGCCCCGACGATGGCGGCCTCTTCCGGAGAAAGCGCCGACGTTTTTCGGCGCAGCGCCAGGGACCAGATCGGCGTATCCACCAGCACCCTCACCGTTTTCTCCTGCGTTGAGTCTTGTAATCGTAATCCGGGTCGAAATCGATGGTGCCCGCCAGCGACAAAATCTTCAGTTGCTTTCGATGCTGGATGTATTCCTTCAGCGCGGCGGTGACCGCCCCCCGCTTCGTCTTATGCTGGCCGACTTTGCGGGCTTCCTCGATCAGGGCATCGTCCAGGGCAAGATTGGTGGGCACGTCCGGCCTCCTTTTGGGGCTCGTGTTATTCTACACATTCGGATGTGTAGCGTCAACTCGCGTTGACGTCGCCGGGCGTTCCGACTACGATCTCGCCCCTTGAAGTTGCGGCTGCTTGCCGATCTCTGAACGTGGAACCGGGAGACTACCTTGAGCGTTGTGCGAAGAGACCTTCGCGCCATGACCGCCGACGGAGTGGCGGCCAGCGTGATGGTGGGAATCGGCGAGACTTATCTGCCGGCCTTCGTGCTGGCACTTTCTTCGAGCCAAGTTGCCTGCGGACTAGTGTCCACCGTGCCGATGGTGATCGGCGCCGTGCTGCAACTGTGCGCGCCTTGGGCGGTACGGCAGTTCGGCTCGTATCGCCGTTGGGTAGTCCTGGCGGCCGTGGTACAGGCCGTCGGCTTTTTGCCCCTATTGATGGCGGCCATCGTCGGGTCGATGTCGGTCACCACCATCTTCCTCGTGGTGGCCATCTATTGGGCAACGGGCATGGCGGGCGGAACGGCCTGGAACGCCTGGGCGGGAACGCTGGTGCCCGAACGTATTCGCCCCGCGTATTTCGCCTGGCGGACCCGCTTCGCCCAGTTGGGAATCATGCTCGGTCTGGTCGCCGGAGGAATCATTCTGCAACTCGGCACGGGCTGGCATTGGCTGCCGGGGGCCTTCGCGGCGCTGTTCCTTACGGCGGCGGTCAGCCGGCTGTTTTCCGCCTATTTTCTCACCGTTCAGCACGAGCCGACCCCGCCTGACGGCCCGCGACTGCCACGACTCGGCGAACTGCGTGCGGCCATCTGCTCCCACAGCGTCAGCCGAGCGATTCTCTACCTGTTGGTAGCCCAGGTGGCCTATCAAATCGCCGGCCCCTATTTCAACCCCTACATGCTGGGCCAACTCAAACTGTCCTACGTGCATTATCTGATTTTGATCTGCACCCCTTACGTGGCCAGAGTCGTCTGCCTCCCCGCCTGGGGACGCGTGGTCGACCGCATCGGGCCCTATCGGGTGCTGTGGCTCAGCGGACTGTTGGTCGTCCCGCTGCCGGCAATGTGGAACGTCTCCGACTCTTTTGCCTATCTGCTGGCGGTCCAGATCTTTGCCGGACTGGCCTGGGCGGGCTATGAGCTCGCACAACTGCTCCTGTTCTTCGATACGATCCCCACCGCGCGTCGCGTGGGGGTGCTAACCTTGTTCAATTTGCTCAACGCCGTCGCCATTTTCGGCGGATCGATCATCGGCGGGCTGTTGCTGGCGGAACTTGGCGCCGGTCGCGACGCCTACTCCACGCTGTTCCTTACCTCGACCCTCATTCGGATTGCTGCCCTATTGGTCCTGGTGCGGCTGCCCAAGCGGGCTGCCAAACCACAACCTGTCTCCCCACTCCCCGCGGTCACAACCGGCCGGCTCGAAGTGACGCAGTGGCAATTTGGCATCCGTGTGGATGGGCCGCACATCCTGCCGACGCGGCCGCCAATGCCGGGCTTTATTGGCCACGACACCGCGGACTACGATCTTCCCGAACCAATCTCCTCCGGCCGCTGAGGCCTTCCCAAGATGACCGCGTTTGCTACAATCGCTTGTCAGTTCGTCGCCCGGATTGACGATTCTCGCCGTCGCTTCGTGTGAATAGTTCCGACCGCCTCCGGCGGAAGGGCAATCGATGATGGGCGGACTACGCTTTCCACCGTGGATCGACCGGGCACGCCCGCTGGCCGGAGTTGCGCTCGCCGCGATACCTATCTATGTTATCGGCATTGTCTATTATGCCGGTTCACCGCAAACTACCGACGTTGGCTATTCTCCCGAGCAGCCCGTTCCCTATAGCCACGCCTTGCACGCGGGCGAGTTGGGTATCGACTGCCGGTACTGCCATACGACGGTCGAAGATGCGGCGTTTGCGGCGTTGCCACCCACGTCCGTCTGCATGAACTGTCACAAGCTGATCGCCGTGACCAGCCCGAAGCTGACGCCGGTCCGGGCGAGTGCGGCCAGCGGAAACCCGGTCCCTTGGGTCGAGGTCCACCGCCTGCCCGACTATGCCTATTTCGACCACAGCGCGCATGTCACCCGCGGCGTGGGTTGCGTCTCTTGTCACGGCCGGGTCGACACCATGGAGCGGGTTTCCCAGGTCGAGCGGCTGAGCATGGGCTGGTGCCTGGAGTGCCACCGCAACCCCGAGCCGCACCTGCGGCCGCGGGAGTTCGTAACCCGCATGGATTGGACGCCCAACGAGTCGCCGGAAATCCTTGGGGCCAGGCTTCGTAAACAGTACAACCTCAATCCGTCCACGGATTGCTCGACATGTCATCGCTGAACCAACACTACTGGCGGAGCCTGGGCGAGTATCGTGGTGAAGCCGTCGCGCCAGTGCTCGACGAGGCCGGCGGCGTGCCCGCGCCAGCAGAAGATGGACTTTCGCGCCGGCGCTGGCTGCAATTGATGGGCGCATCGCTGGCCTTGGCCGGCGCCAACGGCTGCCGCTGGGAAAAGACGGAACTGCTCCCGATGGAGAAGCGGCCGCCCGGCCGAATCCCGGGCAAGACCGAACGCTTTGCCACGGCGATGGACTTCGGCGGCTCGGCCCTGGGGCTCGTGGTCACCTGCGTCGACGGTCGGCCGATCAAGGTCGAGGGCAATCCGAAACATCCGTATAGTCTTGGCGCAACCAACGCCTACGCCCAGGCGGCGATCCTCGAATTCTACGACCCCGACCGCAGTAAGAACATCATCGAGCGGACTTCGGCGGGGGAGCAGGTCCGCACGTGGGAGGAGTTCGCCGCCTTCGCCAAGACGCACTTCGACGGCGTGCGCAAGACCGGTGGCGAGGGCTTTGCCGTTCTCTCCGAGCCCAGCAGTTCGCCGACGCTGGCCGTGATGCGCAGGAAGTTGCTCGACACCTTCCCGAAAGCCAAATGGTACGAGTACGGGCCGATCGAGACGGACTCTCCGGGCTCGCGCATCCACTATGCGCTCGACAAAGCGGAGGTGATCGTCTCCATCGATGCCGATCTGTTCGGGACCGATCCGGCGGCCGTGCGGCACGCCCACGATTTTGCCAAGCGTCGCGACGCCTCGAATGGCAAGATGAGCCGTCTTTACGTCGTGGAAAGCTGTTATACCATCACCGGCGCCATGGCCGATCAGCGGCTTGCGCTGCGCGATCGACAAATCGCCGGCTTCGTGACGCAGCTCATCCATGAACTGGGAGCCGCCAAGCCGCGTCCGCCGCGGACTCAGGACCATCCCGCTCAGCGTTTCCTGCGGGCTTTGGCCCAAGACATCCGCGCGCACCGGGGCGACTGCGCCTTCGTGGTTGGCCCGCGGCAACCGGCTGGTTTGCGATCGCACATTCTGCACCTGAACGATGATTTTGGCAGGGTCAACGACATCTTCTTCCCTCTGAACCATAGCTACATATCCGAAAGCTCACGCGTGGGAACGATCGAATCCCTGGCGTCGAATATCCGTTCCGGCGGCACAAAGACGCTCCTCATTCTTGCCGGCAACCCGGTCTACAACGCTCCGATTGATCTTCGGATGGCCGAGTCGCTGACGCGGGTCGAAACGACCGTTCATTTGGGTCTCTACCGGAACGAAACGGCAAGACGTTGCACGTGGCACCTGCCGCAGGCGCATTTTCTCGAATCGTGGGGAGACGCGCGAGCCGAGAATGGGGCGTACAGCGTGGTGCAGCCGATGATCGCACCGCTCTATGGGGGCAAATCGGCCATCGGCGTTCTGGCCCAAGTCATGGGCGGCGATCACGGGAACGACCAGGAGTTGGTGCGAAACCTGGTCCGCAAATATGTCGGCCCTGCCGAGTTCGAAAGCCGCTGGCGCCAGACGCTGCACGACGGGATTCTCGACCAGAACGGCCAGGAACTCGGCATGCTCCTGGACATTGGGCCATTGAACAGCACCCCATCGGCTTCCGACTTCGAGTGGGACGGCCATACTCTGGAACTCAGCTTCCGTCCCGACGCCAAGCTCTACGACGGCCGCGTCGCCAACAACGGCTGGCTGCAAGAGATGCCGGACCCGCTGACGAAACTCACCTGGGACAACGCCGCGCTGATGAGCGTGGCGACGGCCGAGAAGCTGGGCGTTGCCCACGAGGACGTGGTCAAGCTGAAGTTCAAGGGCCGGGAGGTCGAGGCCCCGGTGTATGTCATGCCCGGCCAGGCCGACGGCACCGTGGCGGTCAGCTTGGGCTATGGTCGCACGGCGGCCGGCAAGGTCGGCGGCAGCGCGGCCGACGACATCGAGCCGGTGGGATTCGATGCGTACAAGCTCCGCACCAGCGATGCGATGTGGTTCGGCGCCGGCTTGACGGTCGAGCCGACCGGCAAGAAATACCCCTTCGCCACTGCGCACGACCGTTATTGGATCGACAAGGTGGGCTTTGAAGAACGCGCGGCACGGGCGAAAGAACTCGTGCGCGAAGCCACGCTGGAAGAGTTCAAACACTCCTCCCCTCTGTTTCTAGGAGCGGGGCCCAAGAAATCCTCCCCTCTCCCAAAGGGAGAGGGGACCAATTTGAATGCTCTCCCAAAGCGAGAGGGGACCGAATCGCTTTGGCAGGAGCCCGAATACAGTACGGGCCATCGCTGGGGCATGGCGATCGATCTGGCGAAATGCGTCGGCTGTGGGGCCTGCGTTGTGGCCTGCCAGGCCGAGAACAACGTGCCCGTGGTGGGCAAGGCCCGGGTGCTCCGCGGCCGCGAAATGCACTGGCTGCGGATCGACCGCTATTTTCAGGGCGAGCCCGCCCAGGCGAAGGTCGTCTTTCAGCCGATGACCTGTCAGCAATGCGAACTGGCCCCCTGCGAGCAGGTTTGTCCCGTGGGAGCGACCGCCCACAGCCAGGAGGGGCTGAACGACATGGCCTACAACCGCTGTATCGGCGTGCGGTACTGTGCCAACAACTGCCCGTTCAAAGTGCGGCGGTTCAATTTCTTCAACTACCACAAGGACCTCGACGACCCAGCCAACGAAGTCATGAAGATGGCGTACAATCCCCAGGTGACAGTTCGCTGCCGGGGCGTGATGGAGAAATGCACGTACTGCGTACAGCGGATTCAGGCCGCGAAGATCGAGGCCAAGAACCAGCGCCAGGCGACCATCGCCGACGGCCAGATCAAGACCGCCTGCCAGCAGGCGTGTCCCACCGGTGCCATTGTCTTCGGCGATCTGAACGACCGGCAGAGCCTGGTTGCCGGCGGGCATCAATCGCCGCGGACCTATCACCTGTTGGCCGAATTGAACGTCCGGCCGCGGACGTCGTACCTGGCGCGGATACGGAATCCGAATCCGGAGTTGAAAGATGTTTGATGCGACCAACCCTATCGGCATGGGAAGGATATTGATGAAGTAATGAGTGTCGCTGCTTCGCTCGACAACACGACCAGCGATCCGCGCCACCGGGCCCGGTTGGTGACCGGCGATCAGGATTTCGCCTCGGTCACGAAAACCGTTTGCCAGGTGGTCGAGCGACCCCAGGCGCCGCCAACGTGGTACATCGCGTTCGCCGTCACGTCGGCCATGACGGCGGTGCTCGGCCTGTTGATCGCCTACCTGATCGGCACGGGCGTGGGCGTGTGGGGCAACAACAGCCCGGTGTTTTGGGCGTTCGACATCACTAATTTCGTCTTCTGGATCGGCATTGGGCACGCCGGCACGCTGATTTCGGCCATCTTGTTTCTGTTCCGCCAAAAATGGCGGACCGCCATCAACCGCTCGGCCGAGGCGATGACGATTTTCGCCGTCATCTGCGCCGGCCTGTTCCCGGCGATTCACGTGGGCCGGGTGTGGTTCGTCTACTGGCTGGCGCCGTATCCGAACCAGATGTCGGTGTGGCCGAACTTCCGCAGCCCGCTGCTGTGGGACGTTTTCGCGGTGAGCACCTATGCTACGGTGTCGCTCTTATTCTGGTACCTGGGCATGGTCCCCGACCTGGCCACGCTCCGCGATCGGGCCACCTCGCCGTTGCGGCGGCTCGCCTACGGGGCGTTCGCCCTGGGCTGGCGCGGTTCGGCCCGGCAGTGGCACGTCTACGAGCGGGCGTACCTGATCCTGGCCGCGCTGGCCACGCCACTGGTGCTGAGCGTGCATTCGGTGGTGAGCACCGATTTTGCCGTGGCGCAGTTGCCCGGCTGGCATTCCACTATTTTTCCCCCTTATTTCGTGGCGGGGGCCATCTTCAGCGGCTTTGCCATGGTCATCACGCTGATGGTGCCCGCCCGGGCCTATTTCGGCCTGAAACACCTGGTCACTCTGCGGCACCTCGACAACATCAACAAGATCATGCTGGCCACCGGCTGCATCGTGGCCTATTCATACGCCATCGAGGTGTTCATCGCCTGGTATAGTGGCAACGCGTTCGAGCAGTTCGCTGCCACGAACCGGGCGTTGGGCCCCTACGCCTGGGCCTACTGGACCTTGATCTTCTGCAACGTGGTGGCGCCGCAGGCATTCTGGTTCAAGCGATGCCGCATTACGCCCTGGATGATGCTCATCGTGGCGGTGCTGGTCAACGTCGGCATGTGGTTCGAGCGGTTCGTGATCATTGTGGTTTCGTTGAGCCGCGATTTCCTGCCCAGCAGTTGGGGAATGTTCTATCCGACGTGGGTGGATCTATCGATGCTGGCGTGTAGTTTTGGGCTGTTTATGACGCTGTTCTTGTTGTTTTGCCGCTATTTGCCCATGGTGGCGATGGCCGAAGTCAAGCAAGTGTTGGAACATGAGTAGGGGTCAGGGATCAGGGATTAGGAAAAGGAAAAACGCCCCGGGACTGCGGTCCCGGGGAGATGGCTTGCTGAAGTTCGGGATTGCGATTTTGCAACGAGATAATCGCCGGCGAAATAATCTCGCCATACAGACGTGATGAACGACCAACCCACAATACAAACCGATGCCGAACAGCCGACCGTCGTGGCGGGCGTGCTGGCCGAGTTCGATGGGCCGGAGACGCTGAAGGCCGCGGCCGTGCGGGTGCGCGACGCTGGATGGACCCGCTGGGACGCCCACAGCCCCTTTCCCGTTCACGGCATCGATCGGGCCATGGGCATCCGGCCCACGCGACTGCCGTGGCTGGCACTGGCCGGAGGGATTACCGGCGGGGCCGTCGCGATCTTGATGCAATGGTGGATGAATGCCGTCGACTACCCGTTGAACATCAGCGGCAAACCGTTGTTCAGCTTACCGGCCAACATTCCCATCGCCTTCGAGTTGATCGTGCTGCTGAGCGCGTTCGGGGCCTTCGGCGCGGTGCTGGTGCTGAATCTGCTGCCGCAGTTCTGGCATTGGGTGTTTGCCGGCGGGGCGTTTCGGCGCGTTACCACCGACGGATTTTTCCTCTCGCTCGAGGCGACGGATCCAAAGTTCGACCCAGCCGAGACGCTCAAGTTCGTCCAGTCGCTGGGACCGCGGACCGTAGAGCTTTGCCATGATACGCCTGTGGGGCGGGGGCTGCCTTCCGCGCTCTATTGGTGCGTGGCGGTGGTGTTGGTGTTGAGTCTGTTGCCGCCGTTGCTGGTTGCGCGCTATCGAGCGTTGCCGAAACTGGAGCCGCGCATCCACCCGATTCTCGACATGGATCTCCAGCCGAAGTACCAGCCGCAAGCGGCCAGCCCGTTGTTTGCCGACGGTCGGGCCATGCGGCCGCCGGTGCCGGGCAGCGTCGCCCAAGGCCGGCTCGACGCTGACGACCATTTCTATCGCGGCCGCAGCGGCGGCCAATGGGCAACCACGCTCCCCATGCCCGTGACGATGGCCCTGGCCGAGCGCGGCCAGCAGCGATTCAACATCTACTGTGCCGTCTGCCACGGCTTGCTGGGCGATGGCGGCGCCAGCAGCGTCACCTCGGCCCGGGCGATCCGCCGCGAAGACAAGGGCTGGGTGCCGCCGCTGTCGTTGCACGCACCGACAGTGCGGGGGCAGGCGGTGGGCGAGATTTTCAACACCATCACCAACGGCATCCGCACGATGCCCGGCTACGCCTCGCAAATCCCCGAGGCCGACCGCTGGGCTATTATCCTTTACGTCCGGGCGCTCGAACGAAGCCAGAACGCAACCGTTAACGACGTGCCGGCCGATTTGCGGCCGCAGTTGCGATAGAAAACAGCTCCACAACCACCATGCACGAGAACCTCGCACAAAACGCCGCCGACCAGCCCGAGAGCGACCAGCTCACGCTCGGTGGTTTCGCCAGGCCGCTTGCTTGGGGTGCCTGGTTGCTTGGCACGGCGGGTTTGGCCGGCGGGGCTGTGCTCGGCTGGCTCCACGGCGACGATCTGCACCATCTCTTTGCTTCGTACTTGTTGAATTATTGCTTCTTCCTCAGCATTTCGCTGGGGGCGCTGTTTGCAGTAGCCGTCGATCACGCCGCCCGGGCGGGCTGGAATGTAAACCTGCGGCGGATGGCCGAAATCATGGCCGCGAACATGCCCTGCCTGATCGTGTTGTTCCTGCCGATCATCGTGCCCGTGCTGCTGGGAAATCACAGCCTGTACGCCTGGAACGATCGGCTGGCCGTGGCCGGCGACGCGCTGCTGGGTCGCAAGGCGGTCTATTTGAGCCCGGGCTTCTTCGGCATCCGATGCGTGATCTACTTGCTCGTGTGGTGGCTGCTCGGCCGGTTCTACTGGACGCGATCGCTGGAGCAGGACCGCACGGGCGATCCGTCGCTGACGCTGCGCATGGAGCGGCTAAGTCCGATCGCTCTGCTGCTCTACGCAGTGACGGTGACGTTCGCTTCGTTCGACTGGCTGATGTCGCTCTCGCCGCGGTGGTACAGCACGATTTTCGGGGTGTATTTCTATTCCGGGGCGGTGGTGGCGTTTTTCGCGGCGATAATCCTGGCGGCGCTAATCCTGCAACGCGGCGGCCGCCTGAAAGCATCCATTTCCATCGAGCACTATCACGATCTGGGCAAGCTGTTGTTCGCCTTCGTGATTTTTTGGGGATACATCGCTTTTTCGCAGTATCTGTTGATGTGGTACGCGAACATTCCGGAGGAGACCGAGTGGTACCTGGTGCGGCAGTCGGGCCCGTGGATTTGGGTGTCGTTGGTGCTATTGTTCGGGAATTTACTGCTCCCCTTTTGTGGCCTGTTGTCGCGGCACGCAAAACGGTGGAAGTGGTCGCTGGCCTTTTGGGCCGTGTGGCTGCTGGTGATGCACTGGATCGACCTTTATTGGATCATTATGCCCAACTTTAGCCGCCAGGGGCTGCCGCTGGGGGCGGTCGACGCCTGTTTGTTCGTCGGCCTGGGGGGCGTATACTTAGCGGGCTTGCTCCACGTAGCCGGCCAGCGCCCGCTGCTGCCGGTAGCCGACCCCCGGCTGGGCGAATCGCTGGCCTTCGAGAACACGTAACAGGTGAGAGCCATGGCGACCGGCAACGACGTCAACACGCCTGTAATCGCACTGGTCGGGTTCATCAGCGCGCTGTTGTTCTTTGCGATCATCATCCTGCTGGAGGTGGCCTTCTATTGGGCCGAGGCGCAGCAGCGGTACGAGAAAGACATGAACCAGGCGCCGCAGGAATTGGCGACCCTCACGCACAATCAGCAAGCCCGGCTGGCCGAGTACCGCTGGATCGATGCGAAGAAGGGCGTGGTCGCCATCCCCATCGACCGGGCGATGGAATTGGTCGTGGCCGACTTGTCTGCCAGCGCGAAGCCGGCGCGGGGGAAGGAAGGCAAGCGATGAGAGGGGACAGAGGGGAGAGAGGAGAGGGGAGAGGGAAGAGGGAAGAACGGCCAGTTCAACGCCCTTCATTTTTCGTTCATCGTTTCTTCGTCTATTTTCTCTTCTTTCTCACTTGCCTCCTCTCCCCTCTCCCCTCTCCTCTCTCCCCTCTCACGGCCCTGGCCCAGCGCAAAGAGCCGCTGCCGCCGGAACTGAGTGGGGTGGGCATCACCGAGTTGCCCGGCGCCCGGCTGCCGCTGGAATTGCCGTTTGTCGACTCCGACGGCAGCAAGACGACGCTGGGGCAATTCTTCGACGGCCTGCATCCGGTGATTCTGACGCTCAACTACTCGGATTGCCCCATGCTTTGTAGCGTGCAGATCAACGGGTTGGTCGAAGCCTTGCGGGCGATGCCTTGGAACCTCGGCCAGCAGTTTCAAGTGGTCACGATGAGCATCGATCCGCTGGAAACGCCGGCCCGGGCGGCACTGACAAAAGAAAAGTATCTGAAGCTCTACAATCGGCCGCAGAGCGCCGCCGGCTGGCATTTTCTCACCGGCCGGGAGGAAAACATCAAAAAACTCGCGGCCGCCGTGGGGTTTCGCTACAAATACATTCCCGCGAGCCGGCAATTCGTCCATGCCGCGGCCCTGATCCTGTGCACGCCCGACGGACGCGTGTCGCGCTACCTGGGCGGAGTGCTGTACAATCCGCAGACCTTGCGGCTGTCGTTGGTCGAGGCCTCCCAGGGCAAGGTCGGCTCGACCTTGGACCAGTTCTTTCTCTCCTGCTTCCACTACGACGAGAAGGCCGGCCGTTATGGCCCCTTCGCCCTGGGAATCATGCGCGTCGGCGGCGGGCTGACGGTGCTCGTGCTGGGCGGCGTGCTGGCCTTCTTTTGGATCTGCGAAGGCCGGCAGAAAACCACCGGCAGCGGAGAACCATCGCCATGATGGGGCTGTTTCACCTGCCGCCGATGCTCGAGCTGCCGTGCCCGGGCTTGCTGGCACAGATCGAGGAGTCGTTCTGGCTGCCGCCGCCGGCTTCGACCACTTCGGCCACGGTCGACAACTTGTTCTACATACTCTTGGGCATATCGATCTTCTTTTTCACCCTCATCATCGTGTTGATGACGGTCTTCGTGATCCTCTTCCGCCGCCGGGAAGGAGTCGAGCCGTTGCCGTCGCCCAGCCACAACACGCCGCTGGAGCTGCTTTGGACGGGCATTCCGCTGCTGATCGTCGGTTTCATCTTCTACCAGGGGTTCACCGGCTTCATGGACCTGCGGACCGCGCCGCGTCAAGCCTACGAAATCCGCGTCGTGGCTCGGCAATGGCTGTGGATGTTCGAGTATGCCAACGGGCACAAGGACGAGCAACTACACGTGCCGGTCGACGAGCCGATCCGGTTGGTCATGCGTTCCGATGACGTGATCCACGGTTTTTACGTGCCCGATTTTCGCGTGCAGATGGACGTGGTGCCCGGGCGCTACACGACGATTTGGTTCCGCGCCAAGCAGCCCGGCGAGCACGATTTGTATTGCGCCCAGTATTGCGGCACGAACCATTCCGACATGGTCACCAAGGTGGTGGTTCACCCGCCGGGCGAATTCGAGAAGTGGCTGGCGGAAGCCGGCAACCTGTTCAAGAATATGCCGCCCGCCGAGGCCGGCAAGCAGTTGTACACCCGCCGCAATTGTCAGCAATGCCATTCGACCGACGGCACGGCCGGCACGGGCCCGAGCTTCAAGGGTATCTTCGGCCACAAAACCGCCTTGGAGGGCGGCGCCTCGGTGATGGTCGACGAAAACTACATCCGCGAGTCGATCCTCGAACCGGAGGCCAAGGTGGTCCAGGGCTACAAGCCGGTTATGCCCACCTACAAAGGCATTCTCAGCGACGAGGAAATTACCGACCTGATTCAGTTCATCAAATCGCTCAAATAGAAATAACCGGTAGCACGGCCGCCCCCGGCCGTGCCACGAGACGAATAGGGAGTGGCGATGGCAGCGACGCACGACGCAACGGTCGATCAGGCTTCCGCGGGCGGCCGCAGCTATCTGAGCTACTCGCCCCACACCTTGTTCCACGCCGCTGCGCGGCGCTGGCTGACCTCGTGGTTGTTCACGCTCGATCACAAACGGATCGGCGTGCTCTACATGTTTTCGATCCTGGCCTCGTTCGCCCTCGGCGGCGTGTTCGCCCTGCTGGTGCGAACGGAATTGATCGCGCCGGGACCGACGATCATGAGCCGCGACACCTACAACCAGATGTTCACGCTGCACGGCTCGGTGATGATCTTCCTGTTCCTCATACCCGGCGTGCCGGCGATCCTGGGCAATTTCGTGCTGCCGATCATGCTGGGGGCCAAAGACGTGGCCTTCCCGCGGCTGAATCTGCTGAGCCTCTATCTCTGGTGGATGGGTGCGGCGCTGTTCGTGTTCACGCTCGTCACCGGCAGCCTGGATACGGGCTGGACCTTCTACACACCCTACAGCACGACCACGCGGACGGCCGTCGTGCCGGCCCTGCTGGGCGCGTTCATCCTCGGTTTCAGCTCGATTTTCACGGGCCTGAACTTCATCGTCTCCATGCACACCCTGCGGCCGCCGGGAATGGGTTGGTTTCGCATGCCGCTGTTCCTCTGGGCGCTTTATGCCACGGCGCTCATCCAGGTGTTGGCCACGCCCGTGCTGGGCATCACGCTGTTGCTGCTGGTCGTGGAGCGCGTGGCCGGAATTGGCATCTTCGATCCGAAGCTCGGCGGCGACCCGGTCCTGTTCCAGCATTTCTTCTGGTTCTATTCCCACCCGGCCGTCTACATCATGATCCTGCCCGGCATGGGCATCATCAGCGAGCTGTTTTCGGTCTTTAGCCGCAAGCACATTTTCGGCTACAAGTTCATCGCCTACAGCGGCGTGGCTATCGCGTTGATGGGCTTCCTGGTGTGGGGACACCACATGTTCGTCGCCGGCCAATCCACGCTGGCGGGCATCATCTTCAGCGCCATGACCTTTGGCGTTGCCATCCCCTCGGCCATCAAAACGTTCAACTGGCTCTCGACCCTCTACAAGGGCTCGATCTGGCTGGCCACGCCGATGTGCTACGCCCTGAGCTTCATCTTCCTGTTCGGCATCGGCGGCCTGACGGGCTTGTTCCTCGGCGCGCTGTCGGTCAACGTGCACGTCCACGACACGTACTTCGTCGTTGCCCATTTCCATTACGTCATGGTCGGCGGCACGATGATCGCCTTCCTGGGCGGGTTGCACTATTGGTGGCCCAAGATCACGGGCCGCATGTTCCACGACGGCTGGGGACGGCTGGCGGCGCTGATGATTTTCGTCGGCTTCAACCTGACGTTCTTTCCGCAGTTCCTCCTGGGCACGCACGGCATGCCCCGCCGCTACTACGACTATACCGCCTTGGCCAAAAACCATCCCGAAATCACCACCTACAACGTGCTTTCCTCGCTGGGGGCCTATCTGCTGGCCACGGGCCTTACGGTGGTGTTGGTTTACCTGCTGGTCTCGTTGTTTGCCGGCCGCCGGGCGCCGGCCAATCCTTGGGGCGCGGCGACGCTGGAGTGGCAGTGCAGTTCGCCGCCCCCCTACGACAATTTTCCCGCCCCGCCGGCGGTTGGCGACCCTTACGATTTCAGCGACATCCGCTACGATCCGCAAAGCAAAGGATACGTTAAGGAGACACAACACACATCACCATAGGGCGAAACGGGGATATAGCTTAGTTTAGCCGGCGAACTTGTTCGCCGCGTGGGACGCAGCAGGCAAGGAATAGCCGGCGGACAACAGGCGTCGGAGGAAATGGGTCATCATGCGATCTCATATGTATACGCTGCTGCTGATCGCTGTCGTCGCAGCATCGTCATGGTGTACATTTGGAACTGTCGGGGGGATATTCCTCTCTGCCATCGTATTGGCCTTTGCCGGCTACATTCGCTTTAGCGCCGCATGGCCGCCCCTCGTGCGTTGGACGCTTCTCGGACTGTTACTTTTATTCCTTGTCGCTCTCCTCCTACCCGCGGTCTCCAGTGCGCGCAACGCCGCTCGCCGTATGCAGTGCTCGAACAACTTGAAGCAGATCGCCCTCGCACTGCGCCTGTATGACATTCGTTTTGGACGTCTGCCTCCGCCCTGCGCTTACGACAAGACTGGCCATCCGATGCACAGTTGGCGTGTGCTAATCCTGCCATTCCTTGATCATGAAGCTCTGTACAAACGATATAACTTTAGCGAACCATGGGACGGGCCAAACAACAAAAAGCTTTTGGCAGAGCGCCCCGCCGAGTACAGGTGCCCAGCCGACCCGACCACGTGGGAGCAAGGCTCGACGACGACCAGCTATGTGGGTGTGGTCGGTTCCAAAGCTCTGTGGCAGCGGGACAGGAGCACCAGTCTCAACACTTCCACTCAACGAGAACGGATTGAGAACAGCGTTGTCCTTACCGAGACGGCCGACTCTGGCATACCATGGATGCAGCCAAAAGACCTGTGCCTTGACGATATCCGCCGCACGGGACCAGATCCGGCAATAGATGTTCAAAGCCCGCACATGCGCGACAATGGATACTTCTATTACGAAACGCCGGCAGGGTTTAACGTAGCGATTGCCGACGGCAGTGTTCGTTTTGTGTTTACAGGCCGTCCCACGGTCGAGAAGCTCGACCGGTTGTTCACGGCGGGCGGCTTCAAGGAGGAAAATATCACTTCTTCTTCGGACGACGAGGAGTTGCGCATCAACTGGCTCCTCAGTATTGGCCTGCCGGTCTGGGCTGTGTCGACCATTGTGCTGTTTTATCGAATGGTGCGGCGCAGAAGATGCGTGCCCGGACACAGCGAGGAGAACACCAATTGATGATTTCACGCGGCGAACAAATTCGCCGGCTAAACAAAACCGATCTTCGCCTTCCGCAATGACAAGATTGTTCCCCCGAAATGTATGACTGACCAACCTTTCCTCGCCGACCATTTTCAGACCCCGCAGCAGCAGTTTGCCGCCGGCAAGCTGGGTATGTGGATCTTCCTGTTGACCGAGATTCTGCTGTTCGGCGGCTTGTTCTGCGCCTACGCGGTCTATCGGGCCAACCATCCCGAGGTCTTTGCCTACACCGACCGGTTCCTCGACAAGAACCTCGGCGCGATCAATACCGCCGTGCTGATCCTGAGTAGCTTGACGATGGCCTGGGGCGTCCGCTGCGCTCAGCGCGATCAGCGCCGCGGGCTGGTCGTGTGCCTGACGCTGACATTGCTCTGTGCGTGCACGTTCCTGGGCATCAAGTATGTCGAGTATAGGGCGAAATGGGAGGACGGGCTGCTTTGGGCCAGCCGCTTTCAGCCCACCGAGCAGGCCGCCGAGGTGCTCGCCAGGCATGCGCCCGTTGGCGATCACGCCGCGGCCGATCTGAAGAACATGCCCCGCAACGTGGGCGTGTTCTTCAGCATCTACTTCCTGATGACCGGTTTGCACGCCATCCATGTGCTGGTCGGCATGGCCGCCATCGCCTGGCTTTTGGCCCGGGCGAGCCGCGGGCAGTTCGGCAGCCGCTACTTCGCCCCGGTCGACTATGTGGGTTTGTATTGGCATCTGGTCGACATGATCTGGATTTACCTGTTTCCGTTGCTTTACCTGATTCATTAGACGGGAGGTTGCCGAGGAAAAAACACCACGGAGACACGGAGAACACGGAGAGAATAACAGAAGAAAAAGGAACACTGATGAACGCTGATCGAAGCAAAGAAAAGACAAAGAGTGTCTTGCGTTGCGTAGCCGCGCTGATTGGCGTTCATCTCCGGTTACCATCTCGGTTCTCCGCGGCCTCCGTGCCTCCGTGGTGTCCTTGCGATGACCTTTTGCTGTGAGCCGATAGCCATGTACGACTCTGTATATTCGCATTCGACCGGTGATGCTACCGCGGAACTCGCCCACGTGGTGCCGGTGCGGGTGCTGTTGACGGTGTTTACCGTGCTGTTGGGGCTGACGTT
>Ga0182014_10003744_pt1 | contig 18033 bp, 17 predicted proteins | sample 612S2DmetaG_FD_120489 | JGI IMG/M metagenome (GOLD analysis project Ga0182014, IMG submission 120489) | Permafrost microbial communities from Stordalen Mire, Sweden - 612S2D metaG | ecosystem: Environmental > Terrestrial > Soil > Wetlands > Permafrost | place: Sweden: Stordalen | collected... | reverse complement strand
TTAGGGCCGAAAGCCCTGAACGGAAGAGGTGGGCGTGGTGCACGGTCACCGAATTACTGATGAAGTTGGTCACCCACGGATAGCCGCCGTCGAAGGCGAGCCAGCGGGATAACCAAGCCGTATGCCCCAGCTAGAGCCAAGCGGTGACAAGTGGCGGGCGCCGCGAAGTAGGCGGCGTTTCGCCTCCGGGAAAACCCACCACGATAGGAAGGGCTGCCGTCCACTCAGGCTCCATCCCGAGTTCGGCCTTCACCTCGGGCCGTTGCAGGATCGGCAGGGCTAGGCCGATCGGGCAGGTCGCGAGCCCAAGCGCGCAGGCAGCCAGCATGAGGTTCTCGCCGGCCAGGTAGCAGTCGGGCACGCCGTGGGTGGCAACGGCGTAGATGGCGATGAGAGTGCCCGCGCCGTGGAAGAGGTCGTAATCAGGCTTGGCGACCGCCTCGCGCAAGTGGGTGAGCGCTGGCAGGGCCGATCCCAGGACCTCCGGTGCGGGCGGCTCGGCGAGCAGCAGTGACTTCGCGTCGGCGGCGAGACGGTCGAGGATCTGTCGGTCCTGAACGACGGCAAAGGCCCACGGCTGGAGGTTCACAGCGCTCGGCGCCAATGTGGCGGTCTCGATGAGGCGCTCGATGATCGGGCGACCAACTGGGTCGGAGAGGTAGGAGCGGACTGCACGGCGTTGGGCTATGCAATCGAGGACCGACAGGTCCTTCGGCCCGGTGTGTTCGGCATGCATCAGAGGTCCCTGATCCTTTCAACCAGCGTGAGCGACATAGGCGTTGCGATGCGTGAAGCGCCCGACCTCCCGGCGAACCCGCAGATAGGGACCCGGTTCGACCGAGGGGTACCCCAGCCGACAGGCGAAGGCGACGCCGAGGTAGTCGGGGATCGAAAGGATCCCGCGCAGCTCGGTCTCGACGTGAGGGGCACTGAAGACACTCATGATCTGCATGCCGACTCCGAGCGCTTCAGCCACGAGCCACATGTTCTCCATGACGCAGCCCAAGCTCATGATGCCGAGGAAGTCACCCTCCGACGCCGGGGCCCGCTTGCGGGGGTCGTAAACCACGATCATGAGCACCGGGCACGAGCGCATTGTCGAGTCCAGGAAACCGTGCTCCACATCTTCCACTTCTTCGCGCCAGCCGTCCGGACGGCACCACGACGGTGGGAACATCGTGGCAAGCAGCCCGACCCCCTTGCTGATCAGTTCCTCTTCGCTGAAGGAAAGTTGGGCGTAGTTCTCCTTCACGAACTCCTCGGACGTGCCGCCCCGCACATGTCCGATCGCCTCAAGCGTCGCCTCGTCGTCGACCACGATGACCTCGAAATTCTGCATGTTGTGCGCAGTGGGCGCCCAGCGGGCCGCCTCCAGGATCGCCTGGAGGTCGGACTCGGCAGGACGGCGGTGTGGATCGAACAGAACGCGCTCGGAGTGCCGTCGGCGGATCACCTCACCGATGCCGGCGAACTCACTCGTTCCGCTGACGTTGCTCATGCCTCACCCCGCCTGCGCCCGCTGGCGCCTTCTGGCCTCCGGACCACCTACTACCCGCGGACATCGCTAGCGGCCCCGAACTCCTCGGTGCGACCGTAAGCGAAGCGGAGTGTCGTCGGGTAGGGCCGAACGACTCACGCCGGGGCAGCTCCGGGGCCGCACCCCATGCAGGGGTTCGCTGGGTCTTCGGACCCGCCCTTACCGCGGCGCTCAACGAGCGCCCGCTCGTTGCTTGCAGAGTCCTGCGTACCCCCAGTGTCATCTGTGTGACAGGGTCAACCCTGTCGAATGAACTCGGCTCGCTGCGACCTGAAGCTGTGGTGGGGCACCGACAGAACCCTGTTGGCCAGGGGATTCGGCGGGGGCTTAGGAACCATTTCCCACCCCGTTCGTCCGGAATTCCCACTGCACTGGTCCGGGGGTGCTCTTGGAGAACCTCCTGGTCAGAGGCCAGGCGACCTCATGTGGTACTCAGAGGGTCATTCGAGAAACGGGACCCTCACTCCAACGCTCTCCTCAATGATCGAGCCGCGCGCCGGTCTACCGGCATCGAGCCGATGGCCGCCGGATCGGGCTAGCACGTCGGCCGCATCCACGGGCCGGGATGACTCTGGCGTCGCTCAGACAAAGCGCGCGTTTCTGCGCGCGGTATCCACCATTCTGGGACACCCCCCCGGTACGGTTCGGCCATGGCTCGACCGAGGATCTACGAGGAGAAGCGCGTGGCCACCGCAATCCGGCTTCCGATGTCGCTGCACGCAGATCTGCGGCGTTTGGCGCAAGCCCGAGATGTGTCGGTCAACTACCTGATCACACGTGCCGTCGAAGAGCTCCTGACCAATGCGCCCGGCCTGGATGACGAGGCCGGTCTGTTCGCCCGTCCGAAGTCGATGGGACGGAGCGCGTGACCGCGCTCACCGCACCCGACGAGCCGAGCCGTCGCCTTCGTAGGCCGACGTCGACCGCCACATTCGGGTCATCCCGGCGCGAGAGTCACGATGCGTCCGCCTTCTACGACCGATTCGTGCGCCCCGAAGTGTCGTCGGACACCACCGTCGTCCCGCCCGTGGAGCGTGACGCCATCTATGTCCACGACGCACGGGACATGAGCGCGGTGGCATCGAATTCAATCGCGCTCGTGGTGACGTCTCCCCCTTACTTCGCTGGCAAGGAATACGAGGAGAGCCTGGGGGAGAACGGAGTCCCGGGCTCCTATTTCGAGTATCTGGCCCTGCTGGGTGACGTGTTCGAGGAGTGCGTGCGGGTACTCGAGCCGGGCGGGCGGATCGCTGTCAACGTTGCAAATCTCGGTCGACGGCCGTATCGCTCCCTCGCCGGCGATGTGACCGAGATCTTCCAGGACCTGGGCCTGCTGCTGCGCGGAGAGGTCGTGTGGTGGAAGGGTCGGGCTGCCGGTGGATCCTGTGCCTGGGGTACGTTCCAGCGGCCCAGCAACCCGGTCCTGCGCGATGTGACTGAGCGCATCGTGATTGCCAGCAAGGGGCGGTTCGACCGTGCGCTCACGCCCAAGCAGAGGCTGCAGCAGGACCTTCCCTCGACGGCGACCATCTCCCGGGACGAGTTCCTCGAGGCGACCACGGACCTGTGGGAGATCGCGCCGGAGAGCGCGACCCGGGTCGGACACCCCGCACCGTTCCCTGTCGACATCCCCAAGCGACTGATCGAGCTGTACACCTACGAAGAGGACCTCGTGCTGGACCCGTTCATGGGTTCGGGCAGCACGGCCGTCGCAGCCCTCCGAACGGGTCGGCACTACATCGGATTCGATACCGACCCCGAGTATGTCGAACGCGCTGAGGCCCGGATCGAGGTGGAGAAGGAGCACATCGGCACGAGCGACAGTGCGTCGAACTTCAGGGTCCATCTCCCTGCGGTCCCGTCGGCAGACAAGGACGAGGACGAAGACGTCCAGGCGAGGGCCGTGAGGGAGGGGCGGCTCGCCAAGGACCTCGCGAAGCTGGTGCTCGAGGCGTGTGGGTTCGAGAACATCCAGTCGGGGGTGAAGCCACCGGGGCTAGGCATCGAGCTCAACTACCTCGCCACGGACAGGAACGGCGAGGACTGGGCCTTCGACGTCTCCGGGGCGTTCACCTCGAACCGATCGGGTTTGAAGCGGACGGACACACTCTGGAAGGCGCTCGGCAAGGCGGCGGTCCTGAGTCAGGCGCATCCGAAGCTGCCGCTCGTTCTGCTCACTACTGACGCACCCACGAAGGGGAGTGCGGGCTACGCGGCGCTGAGTGTTGTCCTGGGAGTGGACAAGCCGGTCTTCGACTTGATCGAGATCCTTGACCCGATCGCGCAGGCGCGGCTCAAAGGCTATGCCGAGCGAGGGCGTGACTCCGGCTAAATGCCGTCAGAGAAGACACTCGTCACGGAGCTCGCCACTTCACTCGGCATGGTGGGCATCCCCACCATCGAAGGGGTACTGGCCACCAAGCCAGCATCTCTCTCGACTCTTGACGAAGCGACATGGAACCAGCTCCGAGAGCTCTACGCCTCCGAGGTGTACGCAGACGGCTTTGCCGCCGGATTCGCAAACGGGCATGCCTTCTTGGAAGCAGCCGATGCACTCGCAGGACGGATCCCACGCCGGATCGAGTGGACTGGGGGCCACAAGCTCCCAGGTGATGAAACCGTCCCACTCGACCTGCGGATTGACCACGTGTTCCTCGTGAGTTGCAAGTACCTCTCGAAGGTTCTGCAGAATGCCAGCCCCGCCCGCCTAGCTGAGGGGCTCCTGACCTTCCGCCACCTCGATGATCGGCGTGACTGGTACGAACGAGTCGCTCCGGTGGAATACCAAGCTCTTTATCGGGCATCTCTCAATGCCATAGGCGCGATGGACTTTCCCGCCTTGGTCACTGACCTCGACGTGGCCGACAGAGAGAGGCTTTCGCCGTTGCTGGACGGTCGAAAGTGGCCAGAAGGCACCCAGGATGAGTACCGGGAGCTCTGTCGGGCCGTCAGCGCCGAAACCGCACGAATCTGGAAGAACTCCCTTCGCCGCTCCGAGAGGGAGGCGATGCTGTGGCGGCTGCTTCGGATTGGATCGGCCCCGTACTACGTGCTTGGTAGCGACGGTCGAGACTCCATGCGACTCCGCGTCGATACACCTTGGGACTGGCGTCAGAACTACTCGTTGGAGAACTTCGAGATCGAGGCTCAGGAATTCGGTCAACCCAGGGTTGCCTGGACGGCAGGCTATGCCGACCTTCGCCATGGAGTGCACCGCGAGGTCCGAGGTCACGTCCAGATTCGGTGGAGCCATGGCAGGTTCAGACAACGACCGGAGGCGAAGGTCTACCTGGACACGCCACACGTCAACGTCCCGGGCTACAACCCGCTGTGATGGAAGCAAGTGAGGCACGACGGCAAATCGAGGCGGCCTTGAGGAGTCCGGCCTTCTGGGAGAGTTAGATCCGCTTCGTGCCGATGCCAAATCCGCGCTCCTGTTCGCCCTGGACGACCCGGAGCGCCACCGCATCAGGGGTGTTGCCGCCCAGAGTGTGCTGGTGGCCTTCCAATTGCCTTCCGCCAACATCCGAAAGATCTACGAGTTCCTGACCAGGAAGACCTCTGGCGAGAAGAAGTCTCGCAAGCTCCCGGCCCGGTGGAAGACCAGGTCGCTCACGACGTGGGCCCCGGCGTCGACGACGGCGGTCAACGCCGCAGTGGATGACGCCAGCGCCGACCCGGATCTCCCCTGACCGCCTGAGACAGGCGATCTCCCGCTGACGTGACTACCCCCGGTGGTTCCGTCGCGTCCGGCGTCAGGCCTGAGTGGACCCGGACAAGGGAGGAAGGTGTCCGACGTCGGCTCCCGACGTGCGGACTGCCCCGGCGAAGGGCCATCATCCCTCCCGAACCCCCAGACGGACCGGTATGAAGAGGGTGTTGTCGGTGCGACCCGACCAGTTCTGTCGCTACCCCCGAGTGGGGTAGCGACAGAACTCGGTTGACCCGGGGAGAGGCCCAGGCCCTGAAGTCCAGTTCCCACGCTTCTTGGTCCGGATTCCCACGTAGTTGTTGGTGCAACGAATACTCAGGTTCCCCTGGTCAGAGTGACAGGTGAAAACCACGGAACTGAGCCAGCTGAATCACCAACGAACCCGGGCGGTGGGCCTCGCTCCGTCGCTTGGGGTCCCCCGCCCGGCGAAGGCGTCAATGGCGTCGGCAATCCGTCCGGCAACCACGGGCCCTAGGCTCGAGCATGGTGCCTCTCCGCGTCGACGTCCGGTTCTTCGACGGTTTGGACGACCTCCTCACGCCGAGACGTCGTGGCCGACCCTTCGCGACCGAGGTCGCCGCCGGCACAACGGTCAAGGATCTGGCTGAGTCGCTTGGCATCCCGCATACCGAAATCGCCGTGATCGTGGTGAACGACGAGTCGGTGGACTTCGCCCGCCAGCTGCAGGACGGTGACCGGATGAGCGTCTACCCGCCAGGCGAGGTGCCGCCCGGTCCGGCGCTCGTGCGGCTGGATCCGCCAGCGCTTCGAGAGCCTCGATTCGTACTGGACGTCCATCTCGGGCGGTTGACCCGATCCCTACGGCTCCTCGGCTTCGATTGCGTCTGGCGGAACGACATCACGGACGAGGAACTGGTGGAGATCTCGGTGGCCGAGCAACGGACCCTCCTCACCAGGGATCGGGGCGTCCTGAAGCGCGCCAAGGTTGCCCGCGGCTATCTCGTGCGGGCGACCGACCGCCGCCGCCAGACCATCGAGGTCCTGCGGCGGTTCGACCTCGTCGGAGCGATCGCCCCCTTCGGCAGGTGCCTCGAGTGCAACGGCGTGCTCGAACCCGCGGCGAAGGAGGAGGTGGAGGATCGCCTGCCTCTGCGCACGCGACGGGACTTCGATGACTTCCATCGGTGCCCGCAGTGCGACCGGATCTACTGGAAGGGCTCTCACTTCGACCGGCTCGTCGCCCTGGTCGAGGACGTCCGCCATGGCGGTGCGGAGACATAGCCGTGCACAGTGGCGCAGGCCAAGCAACGACACCGCGGGCCCAAGTGGCCCTCGAGGCGGTGGCACGCGGGTGGTCGGTCGTCCCGATGCACAGCGTCACGGCGGGACGCTGCTCGTGTGGTGACCGCGAGTGCCCGGCGCCGGGCAAGCACACCCACGGTCCCTGGAGGCAGCGCATGCTGGATGCCGCCGGTGTCGAGCAGGTCCAGCGGTGGTGGCGAAGGTGGCCCGATGCAAACGTGGGTATCGTCACCGGAGCGGTCTCCGGGCTGGTGGTGCTCGACGTCGACCCCCGTCACGGCGGCGAAGAGTCACTCGCCGCCCTCGAGGCCGAGCACGGCGCACTGCCGCGCACCGTCGAGTCGCTCACGGGGGGAGGCGGTCAGCACCTCTACTTCCGTCATCCAGGCGCAAGCGTCCCGTCTCGACCGATCGCCCCCGGTCTCGACCTCAAAGGCGACGGCGGGCTCGTGGTCAGCCCACCGAGCGGGCATGTGTCCGGACGCGCCTACGCATGGGAGTCGGGGTGCGCACCCGGCGACGTTCCGATAGCCAACCTTCCCGAATGGCTCCAGCTCATGGCCCACGGTCCGTCGTCCGCCACCGGGTCGGACACGGCGTCACGCCTGATGCCGGTGCGCACGACAAGCGAGCGGGCCGAGTTCGCGGAACTCTGGGCGCAGGTCGGCATTCGGCTCAGGGCCGGCGACCAGACGTATCTGTGTCCGTTCCATGACGACCACCATCCTTCGCTGCACATCGATGCCGAGGGCTGCCGCTTCTACTGTTTCGGATGCGGCCGCGGCGGCGGAAGTGGCCGACTGCGCCGTCTGGTGGACGCGCCGGTACGACCGAATGCGACCGACGACGAAGCCACGGGGCTCAGCCCTCCAGAGTTGGCGACCGTGGTCACGCTGTCGGGCGCCGATGAGGTCCGAGTGGTGGGGGACGCCATACACCAGGACGTCCTCCTCGATCTCACCGGGGGACGACGCCACTACGGCGGAGTGCGGATGGAAACGGTGGCACATCTCGTTCCCGAGCCGAGCAACGCTGACGACCCCGCGGCCGTCGCCGTGACGATCGATGGCCGCAGTGTGGGCTACCTCTCGCGGTCCGACGCGGCACGGTACCGCCAGGAGATCGCGGCGGCCATCGAGCGCTCGGGGGAGGCGGGTTGCCGTGCGACGATCGTCGGGGGCTGGGAGCGCGAGCACGGGGACATCGGCTACTTCGGAGTGCGTCTCCGCCTGGGGCCCCACGGCTGGAAGACGTCGTGACAAGACCCTGTGGGTACCGAGAATCCCATCCACCCAGTTCAGGCCATCAGTCGATATTCGTGGATCAAACCGAAGACGGCGTCGGCGCCGCACAGATCCTCCGGCTCGGGGTCACTGACCGGTGGCGGAGAGTCCATGGTGAGCGCGGATTGTTGTCCCAGCGCCCGGTGCGGCCGATGCTGGCTGTAGTGGACCAGGTACTCGGCCAGGACCCGTTCGAGGTGCCGGCGGCCGAGGATCAGCATCCGGTCGCGGCACCCACGTCGGACGGTGTCGACGAAGCGCTCGGCATAGGCGTTGGCCCGGGGAGCCCTGACCGGTATGCGGACGATCCGGATGCCTTCGGCCCTGAAGACCTCGTCGAAGCTCGAAGTGAACTCGGTGTCTCGGTCACGGACCAAGAACTTGCAGGGATGGACCCGTTCCTCTAGCACCATGGCCAGGTTCCTCGTCTGTTGGACCACCCAGGAGCCGGTCGGTGGACCTTGCGACGCAGGACTGCGACGTCGTGGCGGAGAATGACGACCTCAATAGCCAGATCGTCACAGCTGCCCCTGCGCAGGCGGATCAACTCAAGGATTCTTACAAAGGCAAGGTAGAGAAACGAGAGGGCCATGACCCAGTGTCGTCTTCCCGGGCTATTTCAGGAAAGTCCTGGTCAAAGTGCCCGGATGACATCCTCGGCACCCACAGGATCCGGGTCCGGGTGGAGAGCCGCAACTTGCGGCGCACAGTCATCAACCTTGGGGTCGACTGGCGCCACAACGGCGCCCTCGGAGGCCTTATCGGCGAACGATGCGGGCCACCGCGCGGGTCGCCCGTGACGGCGGGACGTCGGCTGCTCTGGGCACCGTCACCACCTGAGCCGGAGAGAATTCCCTGATCGGCGATGCCGACGAGGGATGGGTCCGAGAAGTGGACCTGAGTCCACGGTTGAGTGGGGTAGCGACAGGACCCTGCTGGCCAGCGGATTCTGCACCGGCTCGGCGATCATTTCCCACGCTGTTGCTCTCGATTTCCCACTTTATTGTTGACGCAACTACTGCTGAAGACTTCCTGGTCACGGCCACGGATGGCGCATTCGGCACCCAAACCATCTCGCTATTCTCCGAACAGGTCGACCAAGGACGCGGCCAATGGTAGGTGCTGGACCTTGACCGTCCCTGGCGCTGATCAACACGTTGAGCGTGTGGTCACACCACCGTTAGCGGGAGTGGTCCTCGGCCCCTCGGCGAGCAGGCGTTCCATCCACGAGTGAGTCGTCGTCGAGCGAACGCCCGTCCCGGTCCCGTTCGGTCGTCAGGCGCCGAGTGGCCGGCCGTCTCCATCGAGCAGGGCGCTCGGGTCGAGGGCGTGGACATCGCCGGCCCCGGTCAGCGACAGGGCCACCTCTAGCTCACCTCTCATGGTGCGCAGCACGTCGACCACTCCCTGGCGTCCGCCGGCGGCCACCGACCAGGCCCAGGCCCGGCCCACCAGGCAGGCCCGAGCGCCGAGCGCCAACGCCTTGACCACGTCGAGGCCGCTGCGGATACCCCCGTCGACCAGCACCTCGAGGGAGTCGCCCACCGCGTCGACGACGGCTGGCAGGGCGGCGATCGTCGACGGAGTGCTGTCGAGCTGGCGCCCGCCGTGGTTGGAGACCACGATCCCGTCGACACCGGCGTCGGCGGCCCGCCGCGCGTCCTCCGGGTCGAGGATGCCCTTGAGCACGAGCCGTCCCGGCCACGTGCGGCGTACCCAGTCGAGGTCGTCCCACGTGACCGAGGGGTCGAACTGGTGGTCCACCCACTCCTTGAACGCGTCCGGGCTGATCGCCCCGGGGACCGCCTTCTCGAGGTTGCCGAAGGTGTGGGGCCGGCCCCGGAGGGCCACGTCGCGCGCCCAGCGCGGGTGCAGGCCGAAGTCGAGGGCCTGGACGATCCGGCCCGGCAGCCGCTGGGGTCCCGCCATGCCGTTGCGCACCTCCCGATAGCGGGCGCCCACGACCGCAAGGTCGACGGTGAGCACCAGCACGGGACAGCCGACGCTGGACGCACGGGACATCAGGTCCTCGGCGTAGGCCCGGTCGCGCATGACATAGAGCTGGAACCAGAACGGCGCGGTGGTGGCCCGGTCGACCTCCTCGATGCTGCAGATGGACACGGTCGACTCGCAGAAGGCGATGCCCATCTGCTCGGCAGCCTGGGCCGCCTGCACCTCGGCGCGCGTGGCGTACATGCCGGCCAGACCGACCGGCCCGAGCACGAGAGGCATGGCCAGGGACTGGCCCAGCACGGTGGTGGCCAGCTGCAGCTCGGACACGTCCCGCAGCACGCGCTGGCGCAGGTGGATGACGGCGAGGTCGTCGACGTTGGCCCGCAGTGTCGACTCCTCGTAGGCGCCGCCGTCGATGTAGTCGAACAGCTGGCGGGGGAGCCGCCGCCGGGCCAGTTCGCGGTAGTCGCGGACCGAGGCCGGAGCCAAGCCCAGAGAGCGATCGGGGAGCAGCGCCATCGCGGCCGACGCTAGCCCGCTCGGGTCACGGCAGCGACGTGAGCATGGACGGCACTGCTGCATTGAACGCGACCTGGCATCGGCGACGCGGGTCTCGTTCCCCGACCGTTGGTAGACGAAGCTGTCGGGGTGGACCATCTCCGTGGGATTCGACGGCCCTCACCGGGCGCTCGAGGGAGTGCGCCGCCGGCAAACAGGTCTGAAGGGCCATCCTCACCGAGACTGGCCAGCCCGCGCCCGTCGATCCAACGATGCAGCAGTGCCTTCCCAGGACAGGAGGGCCTTTACGCGGACGCGAGCACCGTCGATTCACGGGCGGGACGAATTCTCGTGACCATGGCCTCTACTTGCTCGTAGGTAACTGGGTGAGGATGCGGTCCATGTAGGTGAGCAACTTCCATCTCCATGCGTGATTCCGGCCTACCGGACGGAAACTGAGGAGGCAGAGAACCCATGGGCAATTTCGAGCGTCGAAGCCAAGGAACCCCCGACCCTCTCGTCTTCTCGAAACCGGACGCTCAAGTTGGGCCGCGTCGCGAGACGTATCGGTGTGATGTTCGCAGTGACCGTCGTCATTGCGGCCGGTGTCTTGTCACTGGGCGTGGCACCGGTTCCGGCAGGTGCGACCACCGACACTCTGTCCGGCACGGTGGTCGAGTCCGACGGCACCACCCCGGCCCAGAACACCAGCATCTCTGTACAGGAGCAGGGCTCGCCCAACGGCACCGGCACCAACACCGACTCGAGCGGTAACTACGGCGTCGACGTCGCCGACGGCACCTGGGTCGTCACCGCCCAGCCACCCAACGGTGACACCACCGATGCCGCCACCTCCATCACCGTGGTGGTCTCGGGCGGGGTGATCACCTCCATCAACGGCAATCCCAGTTCGGGGCCGGCCGACATCACGCTGCAGGCGGCCAACCTGACCGGCACGGTGGTCGAGTCCGCAACCGCGGGCGGCGGCGCGGCCCAGAACACCAACGTCCAGGCGCAGCAGCAGAACTCGCCCAACGGCACCAACACCAACACCGACTCGAGCGGCCACTACGGCCTGTTCGTCGCCGACGGGACCTGGGTCGTCACCGCCCAGCCACCCAACGGTGACACGACCGATGCCGCCACGTCCATCACCGTGGTGGTCTCGGGTGGGGTGATCACCTCCATCAACGGCAACCCGAGCTCGGGGCCGGCCGACATCACCTTGAATGAGAAGACACCGACGTCCTTCACGATCACGGCCAACGCGGGCTCGACCGCCACCATCCCCTATGGCACGGCCGCGACGCTTGCCGAGTCGGGCCTCCCTGACCCCGCAAGCGGCACGGTGGTGTTCAGCTCGGCGGGCAATCCCGACTTGTGCACCATCACGTTGCCTGCGACGAGTTGCGACACCTCGACGACGTTGTCCCCCAACTCCTACACCCCGATCACGGCGACGTTCACCGACACAGACGGTCTCTATGCCGGGTCGACCTCGACGAACACCGTGTCGCTCACGGTGTCGAAGCTGACACCCACCACACCCACCATCTCGAACCTGCCGGCCAGCGGCACCTACGGCGGCGGCTTCACCGCCACGGTGAGCACCACCGGAGACGGCACCAAGACGGTGACGTCGAACTCGACGGGCGTCTGCACGGTCAGCGGCCTGGCGGTCTCCTACGTCGGCGTCGGCACCTGCTCGCTCACCGCGCATGTCGCCGCGGGGACGAACTACACCGCCGCTGACGGGAGTGCCCAGACCTTCTCGGTCGGGAAGGCCACACCCACCACCGGCTACTGGCTGGTGGCCTCCGACGGCGGCATCTTCAGCTACGGCGATGCGGTGTTCTACGGCTCGACCGGTGCCATGGCCCTCAACAAGCCGATCGTGGGCATGGCAGCGACACCCGACGGCAAGGGCTACTGGCTGGTGGCCTCCGACGGCGGCATCTTCAGCTACGGCGATGCGGTGTTCTACGGCTCGACCGGTGCCATGGCCCTCAACAAGCCGATCGTGGGTATGGCATCCTGATCACGAGCGGCACTGTTGCGTTGAGTGCGACCCCGCTCGGTCGCAGCGGGGTTCGTCCCTGGGCCGTTGACAAGCGAGGCTATAGGAGTGAAACGCCGATCCCTCGCTCGACTCGTCCAGCCACCCAGGTCAGCGTTCGCCGGCTTCAGGTTCCCACCCGAGGTCATCTTGATTGCTGTCCGTTGGTACCTTCGCTTCGGACTGTCCTACCGGGATCTGGAGGAGCTGGTCGCTGAACGCGGAATGAGGTTGATCACGTGACCCTGTTCCGGTGGGTTCAGCGGTTCACGCCCCTACTCATCGACGCGGCTCGACCGTGCCGCCACCGGGTGGGTGGTCACTGGTTTGTCGATGAGACCTACGTGAAGGTCTCCGGGGCCTGGCGCTACGTCTATCGGGCCGTTGACCAATACGGGCAGGTCATCGACGTGTTCGTGTCCAGGAAGCTCGATCTGAGAGTTGCGACAGCATTCTTCGCCGATGCGAATCGCTCTCACGGTGAGCCGGCTGAGGTCACTACTGACCGGGCCCACGCATTGGTCCGCGTGGTCACGGAGCTCCTGCCGGCCGCACTCCACGACACTACTCAGTACGCCAACAACGGGGTGGAAGCCGACCATTGGCGCCTCAAAGCCAGGCTTCGTCCGATGCGGGGCCTCAAACGGGACCGAACGGCCAGCATCGCCATCCAGGGGCATGCTTTCATCCAGAACCTACGGCTAGGACACTACGAGCTCGGGATGGATGCACGTCCCGGACTTACCCTTGCCGCGGCATTCGACGAGCTCGCGCAGGTGGTCTGAAGGACCAACCTCACCGAGGCTGGTCAGGTCGCGCCCGACGATCGACCAATGCAACAAAGCTCCTCATGGGTATCGATGACCAGCAGCGCCGTGTGCTCTGGCTCCAGCGCAAACCCCGTGTCGCACTACTCGCCCGCCGACCCTCGCCGTCCAGCCGCGGGCGGTGCCGACGGATTCTGCGGCCGGGTGCCGCCCGGCCTGCTCCGCCCAGGCCCGAGCCCACGGCCGACCAGCGCCCCGTCAGTGGCCGTGGGTGACCGGCATCATCGAAGTGAGCCGGAGGGTTCCGTCCTGGGTGTAGGTCGAGGTGCCGAACGCGGTCGACGTCACCACCCGCAGGTGCTGGTCGAGCCGCAGCGGCAGGCCGGTCCGCGCGTCCAGCCAGACGTCGGCCCGTTCAGTCCCGCGCTGGCCGCCGGTGTCGATCCGGCTCCGGTGGAAGTGGACGGTGGGGACCCGCGTCCCGCCGATCACCAGCACGCCGGTTCCGACCAGCCGGTAGGGACCCGTGGTTACGGTGGTGCCGGCGATCGTCGAGTTGGTGCCGGTGCAGCGCGAGTACCAGGTTGAGCCGACGGTGCCCTGAGCGGGCAGCGCCTGTGCGCCCGGATCGCAGGTGAACGTCGACAGGTTGGTCACGTCGAGCGGGCCGACCGACCACAACTGCCACGTCGTGCCCCCCATCTCCCACAGGTCGGCGCCGTGCTGGCAGTAGCGCCAGGTCTGCCAGTGGTGGGTGCTGTAGTCGAGGCGCAGCACCCAGCAGTCGGCGCCGACTAGCGACACCGTGCCTGGGATCGTCGGCCCTTCGGGCTGAGATAGCGGTGGCAGGGACAGTCGCTCGGTGCCGCTGCCGGTGTAGGCGTAGACGCCGGGTGTCGGCCGACCGTTGGTGGCGGCCCCGCCGGCCCCGCCACCCGAGTGGGCCTCCGCCTCCCGCAGGGTCACCTGGCGAGCGTGGTCGGCGGTCACCCCGACGACCACCGCCGCCACGGCGATCGCCACGACGACGCCCCCGACCACCCACGGCCAGTGCCGCCGCCTGCGAACCGAACCGGTGTTCATCGGTTGCGGGCCGCCTTCGGGCCCGGGTGGTCTTGACCGTGGCCCGTCGACTCCATGACCCCGTTATGGCACGGGGCGGCGGGGCCGGCCAGGGCCGTTCGACACCACCGTGGCGTCCGGTGGGAGGTCGGCGGCGCGCCCTGGGGAATCCCCCGGTCCACCCAGTCAGACCTCCGGGACCTTCAGCCGTGTCCTCCCCGGCCGCAGGCGGCTGGTCAAGCCCCGGATGACCGGGTGGGGGTTCTGCGCATGCAGGCGGTCGAGGGCCACCTGCATGACACGGGAGATCTCGTCGTAGCACCCGGCCACGACCTCCTCCTCGTCCGCCGCATCGGGGCTGTGGGCACTCCAGTCGAGCGGTGGAAGGAACTCGACGGTTATGGCCGACGGCATCGGAAGTGGTGGCACGACGGCGGTGGTGAGGCCATAGGGCGCCAGCAGGATGGGGAACACCTGGATCCGCAGGCGGTGCAACCCGAGGCCCTTCGCCAGGCGTTCGCCACGCGAGACGACGTTGATCAACGCCACCAAGGACTTCCGTGACGGTAAGATCGACGAGCCCACCGACCGGGCCCGGATCGCCGAGCGCCAGCGTCATGCCATTCGTGCCAGGGGCCATCCCGATCCCGATGGTCATCTCCGGGTCATGTGTCCGGCGGCTGCTCCGGCTCCCCAGGTCCGCTGTCAGCTCAAGCCCGCGTCTGAGGGTGGCAACGGCAAGGTCAGGACCCGCATCCCGGTCACGGGCGTCCTGGCCGCCCACCCGCCGAAGATCTGCACCCAGGGCTCGATCACCCTGCCTGCCGACACCGGCGCCAAGTACCGTCAGGCCTTCGCCCATGAGACCGACGAGTGGCACGGTGCCTACGCCACCCTCCGGAACTCGAACGAGGGCATGAACGGCTTCATCAAGGACGGTGCCAGGGAGGCCGTGGACGACCCGGAGCGCCGTCGCATCAGGGGTGTTGCCGCCCAGAGTGTGCTGGTGGCCTTCCAATTGTCTTCCGCCAACATCCGCAAGATCTACGAGTTCCTGACCAGGAAGACCTCTGGCGAGAAGAAGTCTCGCAAGCTCCCGGCCCGGTGGAAGACCAGGTCGCTCACGACGTGGGCCCCGGAGTCGGCGACGGCGGTCACCACCACCGTGGGTGGCACCAGCGCCGGCCCGGATCCTCCCCTGATCGCCTGAGACAGGCGATCTGCCGGCGAAGTGACCACCCCGGTGGTTCCGTCGCGTCCGGAGCCAGTGCTTAGCCGACCGGGACAGGGGAGAGGGGTGTCCGACGTCGGTTCCCGACGTCCGGATCGCCCAGGCGGAGGGCCAAGATGCCTCTGGAACCCCCGGACGGACCCGCATGAGGAGGGTTTAGTCGACATGAACCCGCCAGTTCTGTCGACACCCCTGAGTGGGGTACCGACAGAACCCGGTTGGCCAGGGGATTCGGCTGCGAATGGACGGCCATTTCCCACGCTGTCGCTCTCGATTTCCCACATTGTTGTTTGAGCAACGAGTACTGACTTCCTGGTCACGGAGATGGATGGAGTATTCGGCACGAAGGTCCTGCTCAAAGCAGCCGGATGACATTCTCGGCACCCACAGGATTCAAGGCGGAAGTCCCTAGCGATCGCGACCGGCGTCCTTCACGATGTGATCGTGTTCACCGAGGATGACGTCAGGGAACTGGTGCGGCAGTGGGCGAGCCCGGTCGTGACCAGCCTGTATCTGGATGTCGACGGGAGGCAGTACCCCCGCCGATCGGATCTCGCGCCGCACCTGAACCGCCTGTTCGACGTGGCCCGCGCCTCCGCCGAGGCGCAGGGCCCGGACGCGCTCGGCGCGGTCGATCGGGACATCCGCCGGATCGCCTCCTGGATGGGACGCGATCTGGACCGCACGACCACCCGAGGGGTGGCGGCGTTCTCGTGCGACGCCCTGGGCAGCTTCGAGGCGTTCCCGCTGTCGCGGCCCGTCCGGGACCAGGTCGTCGTCGGTCCGGGGCCCGACATCGCGCAACTCTGCGCCGCCCTGTCCTGGGAACAACGGACCCTCGTCGTGGCCGTCGACCGGCAGGCCAGCAAATTGGTCCGTCTGAACGGCGACGAGGTGGATGAGTTCGCGGCACCGGTCGACACCATCGAGCGGCAGGTCGACACGGACGTCGAGATCGGTAGCTTCGACCGGCGTCACGAGGAGTTGGCCCGACAGCACTACCGCCACGTGGCGCGTGCGGTCGCCGCAGCCGTCGATTCCTGGCGGCCGAGGGCCGTGGTCCTCTCAGGCCAGGACGACAGCGTGTCCCAACTCGAGCGCTGCCTGCCGGACCGTGCGTCGTCCCTCGTAAAGGGACGGCTCCGACTTCCCGTTGCCAGCGGTACGACCGAGTTCGCCACGCATGCCCGCGAGGCCGTGTCGGAGGCCGAGAAGGCACGGCGGCACGGGCTGGTCCAGGAGTTGGGTGAACGTGCCGCCGGGGACGCCGGTGCGGTGGTCGGGCCCGGACCGGTCCTGGAGGCGCTCGGGACCGGACGGGTGGCGACGCTGGTGGTGGAGGAGGGCTTCGACCTTCCCGGGATCCGCTGTCCGGACTGCGGGAGGCTGGCATCCGACGGGATCCGGTGCCCACGGTGTGGCGCGACGCCGATCGCCGTGGAGCACCTGATCGACGCGGCGGTCAACGAGGCGTTCGCCCATCACGTGAGGATCGAGTTCCTCGAGTCGGCGGGCCTCGACGGGTTCGGGCACATCGGTGCGCTCATCGGCTGATATCGGACACGGCCGCCGTCCCGGTGGCGCGATCGTACCGAGGTGCCGCCAGTGCGGGCGGGGCCCGCGACGCCACCTCCCACGGGCTTCGGTCCGTGGACCCCGGTGACGGCCGCGTCCCGGGCTTCGACCCCCGATGCCATCGTCCGCAACTTCGGTGGTCGCTACTCGTCCGAACTGGGCATCGATCTGGACGCGGGTGACGCCGAGGTGGAGCGGTGGTTCCTGGCGGCCACGCTATTCGGCACCCGGATCCCGGCGCGGACCGCCGAGCGGACCTTCGACCAGCTCGTGCGGGCGGGGATCCGCCGGATCTCCGATGCCCGGACGAGGGAGTGGGCCGACCTGGTCCAGTTGCTCGATGCCGGAGGGTACGCCCGCTACGACTTCCGCACCGCCACTCGCCTCCAGGAGCTGGCCGGGGTGATCGACACCCGCTACGCCGGCGAGGTCGCGACGATCGGCCGGCACGCGGCCGAGCCCTCGGAACTCACCGGGCTGCTCGACGCCCTTCCCGGGTGGGGACCGGTCACGGTGGGACTGTTCCTCCGCGAACTCCGGGGCATCTGGCCCGGCGCCAGGATCCCGCTCGATCCCAAGGCATCGTCGATGGCCGCGCACCTGGGTTGGTTGACCGGGCAGTCCACGGACGGACTCGTGGTGGTCTCACGCATCGCGACGGAGGCCGGTCTGGACGCGCGCGATCTCGAATCGGGCCTGGTGCGCCTCGCACTGGCCCATCGGCGGGTGGGGGACTGCCCGGGTGGCGCACGGTGCATTCCGCTGGGGAACGGTTCCTAAGGGCCGCCCGGGTGCGCCGTCCCCTGGTGACGGGACCCGGAGGCACCCGGGGTGACCGAACCTGTGGGTGCCGAGAATCCCATCCGGCCAGGTCAGGCGGCCAGTCGGCATTCATGGATCAGACCGAAGGCGGCGTCGCGCCGTTCTAGCTGTGCAGGCTCGGGATCGCTGAACGGCGGTGGTGGTTCCACGTCTAACCTCGATCATTCGTCCGGCCCTCGGCTGACGGCGGAGTAGTCGCCGAGTTGTTGGTCGTGATCGAGCTCGTCGACCGAACCCCATCGTGGGCGTGAAGTGCCCCGGTGTTGTCATTCGA
>Ga0182014_10003742_pt1 | contig 18039 bp, 12 predicted proteins | sample 612S2DmetaG_FD_120489 | JGI IMG/M metagenome (GOLD analysis project Ga0182014, IMG submission 120489) | Permafrost microbial communities from Stordalen Mire, Sweden - 612S2D metaG | ecosystem: Environmental > Terrestrial > Soil > Wetlands > Permafrost | place: Sweden: Stordalen | collected... | reverse complement strand
GCCGATATATTTGGTCGCGGCCTGCATGCTGATGTCGACGCCCTGCTCCAGCGAGCGGTGGTACAGCGGGGTTGCCCAGGTGTTGTCGTCGATCACCAGCGCGCCGCGCGCATGCGCGACGGAAGCGATCGCGGGAATGTCGGGCATTTCGAAGGACTGCGAGCCCGGCGCCTCGAGCAGCACCGCTTTGGTGTTGGGCTTGAACAGCGCGGCGATACCGGCGCCCGCGAGGGGATCGAAATAGCTGGTTTCGACGCCGTAGCGGGCGAGCAGTCCATTGCAGAAATTTCGCGTCGGGCGGTAGGCATTGTCGCAGACCAGGAGATGATCGCCTGCTTTCAGCACGGCCAGCAGGGTCGTGGAGATTGCCGCCAGACCCGAGGGCGCCAGGCCGACGCCCGCGCATTGCGGGCCTTCGAGCGCCATCATCGCCTGTTGCAGCGCCTTGGTGGTAGGGGTTCCCCGGCGGCCATACTGGTATTCGCCGCGATGGGCGTGCAGGTCGCCCGCGGTCGGATAGAGCACGGTCGAGCCATGGACCACCGGAGGATTGACGAAGCCCTTTTGCGCGACGGTGTCGCGTCCTGCCGTCACCAGCGTGGTTTCGGCCCTGAGTCGGACCGACCGTTTGTCATCCCCTGAAGAATTCATGCGTCCGTTGCCACCAAAAGGTCCGTTGCGCGCCACCGCGTCGGCCCCTTGAGTGCCGCCGGGCGGCGGGTTCGGGCCGGGTTCGTTACTAACAGGACACAGAAGTCGGCCGTCAACCCCTTGACCCGGATCGCCAGTCGTTCTGTGATGCGCGCCAGACATTTCGTCGCCGCACGTTGAGGGGCTTGCCGCGACCTTCGATCCATCGCTTCACCGAATGCGGGCCCGATTGCTCGTCAGGCCGGCATTTAGAAGCGAGATCACGGGTTTAGCCCATCGACCGACGCGACGACGAGCAACAGTTCCCCGGTCGACCCTTGAAAGGCTTTGCCATGAAACGCGTATCTCTGGTGCTCACCCTAGCTCTCGCCGCAGGTCTTTCGACCCAGGCCGCTACCGCGCAGACGCTCAAGACGGTCAAGGACAGGGGCATGGTCTCCTGCGGTGTCAGCCAGGGCCTGCCGGGTTTTTCATCACCTGACGACAAGGGCAACTGGACCGGGCTCGACGTCGACATCTGCCGCGCGCTGGCCGCCGCCATCTTCGACGATCCCACCAAGATCAAGTTCGTGCCGCTGTCGGCCAAGGATCGCTTCACCGCGCTGCAATCCGGCGAAATCGACGTGCTGTCGCGCAATACCACCTGGACGCTGTCGCGCGACACCTCGCTCGGCGCCAATTTTACCGGTGTGACCTATTACGACGGCCAGGGTTTCCTCGTGAAGAAATCCCTCAAGGTGAATTCGGCGCTGGAACTGAACAGCGCGTCTGTTTGCGTGCAGACCGGCACCACCACCGAGCAGAACCTCGCCGACTACTTCAAGAGCAACAACATGAAGTATGAGGTGATCGCATTCGGCGGCGCCGACGAAACCGTCAAGGCTTACGAGTCCGGACGCTGCGACGTCTTCACCTCCGACGTGTCGCAGCTCTATGCCGAACGCCTGAAGCTTGCAAATCCGGCCGATCATGCCGTGCTTCCGGAGGTGATCTCGAAAGAGCCGCTCGGCCCGATGGTTCGCCATGGCGACGACCAGTGGTTCGATCTGGTGAAATGGACGCTGTTTGCGATGGTCGACGCCGAGGAGCTCGGCATTACCCAGAAGAACGCCGATGACATGGCCAAATCGGACAAGCCGGAGCTGAAGCGCGTGTTCGGCGCTGACGGCAATTTCGGCGAATCGCTCGGCGTCACCAAGGATTGGGTGTTGCGGATCATCAAGGCCGTCGGCAATTACGGCGAATCTTTCGATCGTAACGTCGGCGCCGGCTCCAAGCTCGGGATTGCCCGCGGGCTCAACCAGCTCTGGAACAAGGGCGGAATTCAGTACGCGCCGCCGATCCGCTGATCGCCGGCCGAACGGCCGCCGCGATGAGCATCGAAGCCCGGTCACCGCCCTCGCAGTTTGCGTTTCGCTTGAAGCGCGCGCTCGGCGGCCGCGCCGGTTGGGCCGGATTTGCCTTCCAGATCCTGTTCGTCGCCGTGCTGATGTGGATCGGCTACGAGATCGTGGGCAATGCCCGCGCCAATCTGGCCTCGCAGCGGATCACCTCCGGCTTCGAGTTTCTGACGAGAACGGCGGGTTTTGACGTCAGCCAAAACCTGATTCCATATTCCGGATCCGATACCTATACCCGCGTGTTCTTCGTCGGCCTGCTCAACACGCTGCTGGTTTCGGTGATCGGCATTTTCTTTGCGACCCTGATCGGATTCTTGGTCGCGCTGGGCCGGCTGTCGCCGAACTGGCTGCTGTCGCGCATCGCCGGCGCCTATGTCGAAGCGATACGCAATCTGCCGCTCTTGTTCCAGATCCTGTTCTGGTATCTGGCCGTGCTCGCGGCGCTACCCAATCCGCGGCAGAGCATCTCGCTGTTCGATCTCGTGTTCCTTTCGAACCGCGGTCTGGTGGTTCCAAAGCCGATCGGCAATCCCGGCCTGGAGCCGTTCGCGCTCGCCGTCCTGGTTGCGCTCGTTACGTCCTTCCTGTTGCACCGCTACGCGCGCCGGCAGCTGTTCGAAAGCGGCAGGCTCATCACCGTCTGGCCGTATGTGCTGGGGTTGCTGATCGGACTGCCGCTCCTGACCGCGCTGGTGGTCGGCGCCCCCGTCACATTTGAAATTCCCGTACTCAAGGGGTTCAATTTTTCCGGCGGTTCGCGGCTGATTCCGGAATTCGTGGCGCTGACGCTGGCGCTGTCGATGTACACGGCGGCATTCATCGCCGAAATCGTGCGTGCCGGCATCCAGTCGGTTCACAAGGGGCAGATGGAGGCGGGCGCCTCCCTCGGGCTGGCGCGCGGCACGACGCTGCGGCTGATCGTGGTGCCGCAGGCGTTGCGCGTGATTCTGCCGCCGCTGACCAACCAGTATCTCAATCTCACCAAGAACTCCTCGCTGGCGGTGGCGATCGGCTATCCCGACCTGGTTTCGGTGTTTGCGGGAACGACTCTCAGCCAGACCGGCCAGGCGATCGAAATCATCGCCATCACGATGGGCGTCTACCTGCTGATTTCGCTGGTGACCAGCGCGGTCATGAGCTTCTACGGATGGCGGCTGAGCCGGAGTCTTGGCCAATGAGCGATCTCGCCGCCTCATCTTCGTCGTTCGTGCGCCAGGAGCTCGTTCCGGAGCGCACCGCGCCGGTCAAGACCACCGGCTTTGTCGGGTTCCTGCGCACGCGCCTGCTCAATTCGCCGACCAACATCCTGCTCACCCTGTTGAGCCTGCTGTTGCTGTGGTTCACCGTGATTCCGGCGTTCAAATTCCTGCTGGTCGATGCGGTATGGCAGGGGACCGACCGCAATGCATGTCTTGCCGAGAAGGTGGGGCACCCGGTCGGGGCGTGCTGGCCCTTCATCGCGGCGAAATTCACCCAGTTCATCTACGGGTTTTACCCGGAGGCCGAACGATGGCGGGTCAATCTGACCTTTTTCCTCGCCGCCCTGTTGCTTCTGCCGCTTCTGATTCCCCGTCTGCCGGCGAAGGGACTCAATGCCGGGCTGTTTTTCATTGCATTTCCGATCGTGGCGTTTTTCCTGCTGCATGGCGGCGGCATCAAGGGCTTCGGCGTAAGTGGGGCGGCCGATCTCTTGTCCGGATTGGCCGACAGCATTGCAGATGCGGGCCATGCGCTGACAAGCGCGGGCGACAAGACCGCGATGATCGGGCCGCTGCTGTTGTTGCTGGGGAAACTCGTCACGCTGCTCGGCACCGCCGTTTCCGGTCTGATCTGGCCGCTGACATGGCTGTCGGCGCAAATCCAGGCCACGAGCCATCCGGTATGGGCCGACTTCGCGGCGACCGCCGCGATCGTGTCGATCCCAGTGTTTTTCTGGAACGGCGGCATTCGCACCGGCTGGCCATCGCTCGTCATCAGTCTGGCGAGCTTTGCCGGCATCGGCGTCGTGATCGCCGCTATGGGCCTCGACCACGGCGGATTGCCGCTCGTCGACACCAGGCTGTGGGGCGGCCTTTTGGTGACGCTGGTGGTGTCGGTCACCGGGATCGTCACCTCGATGCCGGTCGGCATCGCGCTCGCTCTGGGCCGGCGCTCGACCATTCCGTTGATCCGGATTTTTTCGATTACGTTCATCGAATTCTGGCGCGGCGTGCCGCTGATCACCGTGCTGTTCTTCGCCACCTATATGCTGCCGCTGTTCCTGCCTGGAAATTTCTCGATCGATGGCCTGGTGCGGGCGCTGATCGGCATCGCTTTGTTCGCCGGCGCCTACATGGCCGAAGTCATCAGGGGTGGCTTGCAGGCGATCCCGCGCGGGCAGCACGAAGCGGCCAGCGCCCTCGGCCTGTCGTGGTGGAAGACGACGGCGCTGATCGTGATGCCGCAGGCGTTGCGTCACGTCATTCCCGGACTCGTCAACAGCTTCATCGCGCTGTTCAAGGATACCTCGCTGGTGTCGATCGTGGCGTTGTTCGATCTGCTGGGCTCATTGCACGCGTCGTTCTCCGACCCGGTCTGGGCCACCCCGACCACGCTGTTCACAGGCTTTGCCTTCACCGGAATGATCTATTTCGCCTTCTGTTTTGGAATGTCGCGCTATTCACTGTTCGTCGAACACCGGCTGAATGCATACCAGCGCAATTGAGTAAATGACCATGACCGACACCCCGATCGTCAGGATTTCCGGCCTCAACAAGTGGTACGGCGATTTTCACGTGCTGCGTGACATCAACCTTGACGTAGGCAAGAGCGAACGCATCGTGATCTGCGGGCCGTCGGGCTCCGGCAAATCGACGCTGATCCGCTGCATCAATGCGCTGGAGGAATTCCAGGAAGGCGAGATCGTCGTCGACGGCATCGAACTGGGGCCGAATTTGCGGCGGGTCGACGAGGTCCGGCGCGAGGTCGGCATGGTGTTCCAGAGTTTCAATCTGTTTCCGCATCTGACCGTATTGGAAAACTGCACCTTGGCGCCGATCTGGGTGCGCAATATCCCGAAGAAGGATGCCGAAGCCGCCGCGATGAAATATCTGGAGCGGGTGAAAATTCCGCACCAGGCCAATAAATATCCGGGCCAGATGTCCGGCGGCCAGCAGCAGCGCGTCGCGATCGCCCGCGCGCTGACCATGAACCCGAAGGTGATGCTGTTCGACGAGCCGACCTCGGCGCTGGATCCCGAGATGGTCAAGGAAGTGCTCGACACCATGGTCGACCTCGCCAGGGAAGGCATGACCATGCTGGTCGTCACCCATGAAATGGGATTTGCCCGGGAGGTCGCCAACCGCGTCGTGTTCATGGACGCCGGCCAGATCATCGAATCCAACACGCCGGAAAGCTTCTTCGCCAACCCGCAGCATGCGCGGAGCAAACTGTTCCTGAGCCAGATCTTGCGGTAATCACCGCGGGCATGCCGTTGCGCGCCTGGCGCGCCATGAAGAGGGGTCGCCATGAACTCCCCCGGTGTCGTCAGGTTTTTACGCTTTGCTCTCGTGGCCGTCTTCGGCGTGATGGCATCCCACGCCGCCGCGGCGCCGCTCGAGCTCACCGAAGCCAATCTCGCCGACGCGATCGACCCCGGGATGGCGGAGTGGATCGGCAAGCGCGACGGCCCCGGTGCGGTGGTCGTGGTGGTGACGCGCGATGGCCCGGTGTTCGCCAGGGGCTATGGCTTCGCCGACATCGCTGCCAAAAAGCCGTTCACCGCCGATACCACGCTGGTGCGGCCGGGATCGATCTCGAAGCTGTTCACGGCCATCGCGGTCATGCAACTCGTCGATGCCGGCCAGCTCGATCTCGATCGCGACGTCAACGGCTATATCGACTTCGCCATTCCGACGCCGGCCGGCGGCGTTCCCGTCACGCTGCGCCGTCTGTTGACGCACCGCGCCGGGTTCGAAGAGCATGCGAGGGGACTGTTCTCCAGGGATCGCGAACCCGAACCGCTGGGGCATTGGCTCGCCAAAAACCTGCCTCGACGGCTGTTTCCCGACGGCGACGTCGAAGCCTATTCGAATTACGGCGTCGCGCTCGCCGGATATGTCGTCGAACGCGTTTCGGGCGAGCCCTTCGCCGACTATATGCAGCGGCATATTCTGGGTCCGCTCGGCATGAGCCATTCGACCTTCCGGCAGCCTTTGCCGGACGATCTCGCGCCGCTGATGGCGAAGGGCTACCGCACGTCGGATGCGCCGCCGTTGGGATTTTTCGAGACGATCGCCGCAGCGCCGGCCGGCGGGCTTTCGGCGACGGCGGCGGACATGGGTCGTTTCATCCGCGCGTTGATGAACGGGGGCGCGCTCGATGGCGTCCGCATTCTGCCCAAGGCCCGGCTCGACGAGATGATGGCGCCGGCCGACGCGACATCAGCCGGTTATCTCGGCCTTGCGTTCTTCGGAACCAAGATTGCAGGCCACGAATCGATCGGGCACGACGGCGCGACGACGGCCTTCTTCAGCGAGTTGAGATTTTTCCCCGAGCAGGGAATTGGAGTTTTCGTATCGCGCGACGGCATCGGCCGGATCAGGGCCGCACGCGAGCTGCCGGCTCCCGCGACGGTCGTTGCCCAGCGCTTTTTGCCTAACGTGACGGAATGGGAGGATGCACGCGGCGCCAGCTTTAAAAGCGAGGAGGGCGTCGCCGGCATCTATCAGACCAGCCGTCGCGCGGAGTCGTCTTTCACGCGATTTTCCACGTTGCTGGCACAGATCGTCGTCAAGGTCGACGACGCCGGACATGTCAGGGGATTTCCCGCGATCTGGCCGTATGGCGAGGGTTTTGCCTGGAAGCGTCTCGAACGAAATCTATACCAGGGACCGTCCGGTGAACGCGTCGCCTTCATCGACAAGGGCGGTTCCGGCTCCTATTTGGCGCGCCCGGCCATCTGGTTCCAGCGCGTGCCGTGGTGGCTCGATCTCCGCTGGATCGCGCCGGCGTTCCTCGCGAGTGTTTGGGTGATTTTGCTGACGCTGCTGGGCTGGCCGGTCGCTACGCTATGGCGTTACTGGCGCAAGCGGCGATGGAGCGAGGATGCTGGCGACCGGCGCTACCATCTCTCCGCAAGGATGGTGTTGCTGGTCGATGCCGCCGTCATCGCCGCCGTCGCCGTTCTCTTCGTGAAGAGCGCGGATCTCACCATTTTCAATGACGCGCTGGATCCGCTGCTGCTCGCGATCTATGGCCTCGCCTGGCTCGGTGTTTTCGGCGCGATCCTCGTATTGCTGACCGCCATACGGTTCTGGCGCAAGGGTGTCGGCAGCCGATGGTCGCGGGTCCATCACACGCTGATGGCCGCAAGCTGCGTCATGCTCGGGTGGTTTTTCCTGACATTCAACATCGCGGGGACGACGTTGACCTATTAGACCGAATTCGGCGGGCCGGATGACGGCTTCGCCAGGTTACGCCGCTGCTTTTAAAGATCCCGGAAAGCGATTGGAAACCATGGATATTAGGCCTCCGGCGCCCTTCATGGCTCGGAAAGCAAATTGTGCGCATCTGGCGAAAAAAGGATGCACCGATGTTGGGTTTCCTGTTCGGGTTCAATGCCCGTCTTGGCCGGATGCACTATTTCCTGGCCACGATTGGCCTCGCGGTCGTGATGACTGCAATCTGTTTCGTCATCGTGTTCTATGTTCTTCCAAACGTCCCAGGCGCGATGCGTTCGCCCGCCGCCTTGATGACGGCTTGGCCGACGATCGCCGCGATTGGGTTCTTCGGCTGGGCGACCCTGACGCTGCAGTCGATGCGGATCCGGGATATCGGGTGGGATCCCGTTTGCGTGATTCCGGCGTGGATCGCCATCGTCATCGTCGACAGCATCGTCGCGGGCAGATTTCCGGCGTGGTCGCTCGGGCAGGATCATCGCGGGACGGCAGTCGGCGCGCTGGTCAACTTCGTGCTGTTCCTGGCGCTGATGTTTTGGCCAGACGGCGATTACGAAAGTCCGAACTCCGGACAGACGCCGAGCAAGCCGGAACGGTCATGGCAGAAGCGCGACGCGGCGTCGCTGACCGAGGCGCGGATCGCGCGTGCGACGGGTACCAATGCGGCGTTCAGGTAGTCAGACCTTCACGAACGGCAGCTCGATCTTGTCGCGCTTTTTCTCCAGCCATTCCGGCACCGGCAGGTTCCTGGAGCGCATGAAGTCCGGATTGAACAGTTTTGACTGATAGCGGTTTCCCGAGTCGCACAGGATGGTGACAATGGTCTTGCCGGGTCCGAGCTGCCTGGCGAGTCGGATTGCGCCGGCGACATTGACTCCGGTCGAGCCGCCGAGACACAGGCCTTCGTGCTCAAGCAGGTCATAGATCACCGGCACGGATTCCTCATCGGGAATCAGAAACGCGTCATCGACCTTCGCTGTTTCGATCACGGGCGTGACGCGGCCTAGCCCGATGCCTTCGGTGATCGAATCGCCCGGCGTCGATTTGGCGTGGCCGTGCTTGAAAAGTTCATACATTGCGAAGCCCGGCGGATCGGCGCAGGCATTGACGATGCCCGGGTGCTTTTCCTTCAGATAACGGCTGGTGCCGGCCAGCGTGCCGCCGGTACCGACCGAGCAGATGAAGCCGTCGATCTTGCCGCCGGTCTGCTGCCAGATTTCCGGCCCCGTGGAGTCGTAATGGGCCTTGGCATTATCGAGATTGTTCCATTGATCGGCGAACAGCACGCCGTTCGGCTCGGTCTTGCGCAGCTGTTCGGCGAGCCTTTTGCCGAGGTGCTGGTAATTGTTCGGATTGCTGTAAGGCAGCGCCGGCACCTCGATCAGCTCGGCGCCGCAAAGCCGGAGCATGTCTTTCTTTTCCTGGCTCTGGGTTTCCGGAATCAGGATCATCGTGCGGTAACCGCGCGCGCTCGCCACCACGGCAAGACCGATGCCGGTATTGCCGGCGGTTGCTTCCAGCACGAGGCCGCCGGGCTTGAGGTCGCCGCGTTTCTCGGCTTCAAGGATCATCCATTTGCCGGCGCGGTCCTTGACCGACTGGCCGGGATTCATGAATTCGGCCTTGCCGAGGATGGTGCAGCCGGTGGCTTCGGAGGCCCGCGTCAGCTTGATGAGCGGGGTGTTGCCGATCGCTTCGACGACGTCGTGGTTGAATTTCATGTGCGGAAATTTGCCGGTTATTGCCTGATCGCCGGCCGACCCTAATGGACCGCCGCAGGGGGCACAAGCCGACGGGAACCCCGGGGCACGCGCGGCCGTCAGCCGGATTTCGCGAACACCACCTGGCGCACGTCGATATTCCCCGACAGGAAACCGGCCTCGCAATAGGCGAGATAATATTCCCACAGCCGCCGGAATCGATCGTCGAATCCCGATGGCATCAGGTTCGGCCAGGCCGCGCGGAAATTGCTTCGCCAGATCGCGAGCGTCTTGGCATAATCCTGCCCGAAAATGCGTTCGCGGATGACGGGAACGCCGAACTTCTCGCCCAGCGCCTTCAGCACCTGCGGCGAAGGCAGCATGCCGCCGGGAAACACGTAGCGCTGGATGAAATCGACTTCGCGGCGGTAGGTCTGGAACAGGCTGTCCTGAATCGTGATGGCCTGAATGCCGGCAAGCCCGCCGGGCAGCAGCCGGTCGCGCAACTGCGAGAAGTATTTCGGCCAGAACTGTTCGCCAACCGCCTCGATCATTTCAATCGACGCGATCCGGTCATAGCGGTCGCGCTCGTCGCGATAGTCCTGCAGGCGGATATCGACCCGGTCGGCGAGGCCGGCGTTGTGGATGCGCGCCTGGGCGAAATCGCGCTGTTCCTTGCTGATGGTGAGGCCGACCACCCTGGCGCCGAAGGTCTTGGCGGCATATTCGGCAAAGCCGCCCCATCCGCAGCCGATCTCCAGCAAGGTCTGGCCGGGCCGCAGGTCGATCGCTTCGGCCAGCCGGCGGTATTTGTTGTTCTGGGCGGCGGCGAGATCGGGGGTGTGTTCCTCGAACAGCGCCGACGAATAGGTCATGCTGGGGTCGAGCCACGCTGAATAGAACGCGTTGCCGATGTCGTAGTGGGCGTAGATGTTGCGGCGCGCCTGTCGCTTGGTGTTGCGGTTGAGCCAGTGCCGGACGACCTGGACGAAGCGCATCAGCGGCTTGTCGCCGAGCATCGCCTTGATCAGGTCGTGGTTGACGCAGAACAGATAGAGGAACTGGGTCAGATCCGGCGTGTCCCATTCGCCGTTCAGATAGGCCTCGGCGATGCCGATGTCGCCGCCGTTCAGGAGCCGCGACGCAAAGCCGTAATTGTACAGCGTCATGGCCGCCGCAGGCCCCGGTTCCATGCCGCCCAGCCTGATCGTGCGGCCGTCGGGCAAGGTCACCTCCAGCGTGCCGCGCCGAAGCCCGGAGGCGAAGCCGAGCGCGAGCCGGACCAGACGGGGCAGGTCCGAAAGCACCGTCTCGACATTGTCGGGGGTCACAGAAATCAACGCTGACATGTACAGACCCATCAAGTGTGGCTCTGTGTCCAAGCTTCGCGGATTTACCCCGGATCCGACGTTCACTGGACCAGAGCGCTTTCCCGCGAACCCGCCGCGGGCAACGCCGATCCAGTATAGTCACGGGGTTCACCGGTCGCCAAGATTATATTCTCAGCGTTCGCTGCTGCGGCATCGGGGCGCGGGGTCAGGCGCGCGCCCTTGAGCCAGAGCCGCAGGGCTTGCCAATGGATCGCCGCGACGATCTTGAAGGTGACGAGCGGCAGCGCGAAGAACGCGCGAGCTAGTACCGCCGTGGTCAGGCTGCGGCGGCGGCCGCTGAAGGTCGCGGCGAGCAGGGGACCTTCGCGGTCGGTTTCCAGGATGCGCAATCCCACGCGTGCGCCCGGCGGCGAGACCCGGAAACGATAGCGCATCGCCATCGCGATGAAGGGCGAGACGTGGAACAGCTTGTCCTGTTCCTGACGGAGCCCCGCCTCGCTGGTCTCGCCGGGCTGCACCGGCAGCACGTAAGCGTGGATCTCGCCAAACGTGTTGCGGACTTCATAGATCATCAGGGCCAGCTCGCCGCCGGCGCGATAGCAGAAATAGACCGACAGGGGATTGAAGGTGAAACCGAGCAGGCGCGGGTAGCACAATAGCAGCACCCGCCCGCCGGCCAGGTCGACGCCGTGCGCCGCCGCGCGTCGCTCTGCGTAAAGGCGCAAGGAAGACCCGTCGCGCTCGCCGTGGTCGGCTTCGTTGAAGCTGTAGAGCGCGGCCCGGTTGACGCCGAACAGAGGCGACCGCCGGTCCGCCGCCGCGAGCCGGTCGAGATCGATCAGGAGGCTCATGACGCGATAGCGGAAGCGATGGCCGATCGGTTTGAGGCGCGCATGCATCACCTCGCCGAAATAAAGCGCGGCCGCGCCGTCGTCCCGGTCGCGATTTGGTTCGGCTCTGGCGGTCCGTCGCGGCATGGCTACTCCGCGGCCTGCGCCAGTTCGGGCGGCGGTTCGCGCCAGGGCGCGGATGCGCCGAGCGCTTCGGCGACAGCCAGACCCGAGCGCAATCCGTCCTCGTGGAAGCCATATCCGGTCCACGCGCCGCAGAACCAGGTATGGCGCCGCCCCTGGATCTCGCCAAGGCGCTTCTGGGCGGCAAAGGCCTTGGCGTTATATTGCGGATGCTCGCACGTGTACTTGCCGAAGGTCAGCGCCGGATCGGGCGCGAACGGCGGATTGAGGCTGACGAACAGCGGCTTGTCGTCGGCGATGCCCTGCAGCCGGTTCATCCAGTAGGTCACGGCGACGTCGTTTGCGGTCCCGCCCTGGCGTTGCCAGCGCAGAAAATTCCACGACGCCCAGGCCCGCCGGCGCTTCGGCATCAGCCTGATGTCGCGATGCAGATAGACCGTGTTGGGCGAGTAGCCGATGGCGCCGAGAATGCCGCGTTCGCGCGCGTCGGCGTCGGACAGCATGGCGAGCGCCTGATCGCTGTGCGCCGCGATCACGACGTGGTCGTAGCTGTCGTGGTTGCCGTGGCTGTCATGAACGACGACGCCATGCGGCGTCCGTTCGATCGACGTCACCGCGCAGCCGAGCCGGATCCGATCGCGGAAGCCGGATATCATCTTCTCGACATAGCTGCGGCTGCCGCCCCTGACCGTGCGCCAGACCGGACGGTCGTATTGCAGGAGGCGGTGGTTGCTGAAGAAGGCGACGAAATTCTCCGCCGGGAAGTCCAGCATCTCGCTGGGCGGCGCGGACCAGATCGCGGCACCCATCGGCGCCAGGTAATCGGTCAGCAGCCGTGGTGCGAATTGACGCCAGGCAAAATACTCGCCGAGGGTGAGACCTGCGAGGTTCCCCGCGGCATGGTCTTCGACGCTTCGGCGGTTGAAGGTCAGGATGTCGCGGAGCATCCGCAGGTAAGAGGGCGACAGCAGGTTGCGCGGTTGCGCGAACAGTCCCTGCGCGGTCTCGCGCCAATTATTGCCGCCGCCCTTCCACTCGAACCGCCCGGCATCCGCCGTGACCGAGAAGCTCATGCAGCTTTCCACGGTCGCGATCTCAAGATGGGCGAACAATGCCTTGAGATCCGGATAGTTCAGTTCGTTGTAGACGATGAAGCCGATATCGACCGCGATCGGGGTGCCGTCGTAGTCGACGGTGACGGTGTGGCTGTGCCCGCCGGGCCGGATTTCGCGGTCGTAGACCGTTACCGGATAACGCTTCGACAAGGTCCAGGCGGCGGCATTGCCGGCAATTCCCGTCCCGATGACCGCAACCCGCATTCCAGCCCCCGTCCGTTGATGGGCAAGCTACGGTGCGGTGCGAGGGAAGTTTCAAAGCGGGGGCGGGGTGAAACGGGCGGCTTCAGGCCGCCCGTGCGCCGGAAGCCAGATGAAATGTTGGTAAGCTCGCGGCGGCGCCGGAGCGGGCGAACCGGCGAAAAGCCCCATGGATCAGGGGAAACCTGCGCGGTCGCGCCACCGATCCGGCATTCGAGATCAAGACGTGGCGTGGGGACAGGGCCGGAACAGGCCTGTCCGCGTCATGATCCCCCGGCTAAGATGGCCGGACCGGTTTCAAGCAAAGCATCACAGCGGTGAGTATGGTGAGTTTATCGCGGCAATTCCCATCGGCGTCAGCCGCGAGGCGGTCCGCCCGCACGTGCCGGGTCGGATGCCGGGCCATCTGCCCGGCGGAGGCCTGAGGTGAGGCCGAGACTCCCCGGCGGCGCCTTCGCGCCCGTGGCCGCCGCGATTCCCGGCCTGGCGCGGTGGCTGCTGGCGCTTTGCCTGGTGACGGGTTCGGCGGGCTGCGTGCTGACCCAGGATGTGCCCGATCCGGCCCTCGATATTCCGCAGGGGTACAAGGCGGGGACGGCGACCGATCCGGATGCGCCGCCGGCGCTGGACTGGTGGCGCGGATTCCGTTCGTCGGAACTCACCACGCTGATGGAGGAAGCCCAGAAGGTCAATCTGGACATCGCCGCGGCGGTGGCACGTTTCGTTCAAGCCGACGAGCAGGCGCGGATGGCGGGTGCTGCGCTGTTGCCGAGCGTCAACGGCAACGGTTCGGAATCCTATTCCCGAACCTCCGGATCGAGCGCCAGCGGGTTGAGCATCGGCGGACGCGAGGTCGTCAATTATTCGGCCTCGCTCAGCGCCAGCTATCAGCTCGATTTCTGGGGCCAGAACCGCGATGCGCTGCAGGCGGCGGAGGAGACCGCGGTCGCCAATCGCTTCGATCGCGACGTGGTTGCGCTGACGACCCTGACCAGTGTCGCCAATGCCTATTTCCAGGTGCTGGCCTCGCAGGACCGGATTCGCACGGCCGAACGCAATATCGCCAGTGCAACGCGTATTCTCGATGCGATCAGGCTGCGGCTGAAAGCCGGTACCGGAACCGATCTCGACGTCGCGCAGCAGGAGAGCGTTCTGGCCAATCAGCGCGCCGCCGTGCCGCCGCTGCGGCAGACGCTGGGCCAGAATATCAACGCGCTCGCGCTGCTGGTTTCGCGGCCGCCGGAAAGCCTGCGCGTCGCCGGCGGTTCGATGAATCAGATTACCACGCCCCGGGTGACCCCCGGCCTGCCGTCGGAGTTGCTGACGCAGCGGCCGGATATCAGACGCCAGGAGGCGCAGCTTGCTTCCGCCACCGCCAATGTCGGCAGCGCCCGCGCGCAGTTTTTTCCGAGCATCCAGCTCACCGGGCAGGGCGGCTACCAGAGCTCGGCGCTGGTGTCGCTGTTCCAGCCGCATGCCGCGTTCTTCAGCCTGGTCGGCGGCCTGACGCAGCCGATTTTCGACGGCGGAAAGATTCTCGGCAATTTCGAATACACCAGAGCCAAGCAGGACGAATTGCTGCAGACCTACCGCAAGACCGTGGTCTCGGCGTTCACCGACGTCGACAATGCGCTGGTGTCGATCAAGCAGACCACCGAGAAGCTGCGGTTGCAGCACGAGGTGGTGGCGGCCTCGCGGCGGGCCTTTCAATTGTCCGAACAGCAGTTGCGGGCCGGCACAGCCGACATTGTGACTGTGCTAAATACCCAATTGACGCTATTTCAGGCCGAAGATGTGTTGTGGCAGGCCCAGCTTGCCCGGTTGCTGGCGTTCGTCAGCCTGTACCAGGCGTTGGGGGGCGGCTGGGAGCCGCGAATGGAGAAACCGGTCGATGCTCTTTAAGCCGGATTTGAACCAGACCGCGGAGTCCGCCGGCGGCGGCGTGGTGCGCGTCGCGCGCCGCACCATCGCGGTGGCGGTCACGCTTCTGATTCTCGGCGGTCTCGGCTACATCACCTGGATCGTCATTCAGCAGAAGCAGGCCGCCAGGATCGCCGCGCGTCCCGATCTATCGGTGCCGGTGCTGGCGGCGACGCCGCGCATCCAGGACGTGCCGGTCTATCTCGACGGCGTCGGCGCCGTGCGCGCGCTCAACACGGTGCTGGTGCGCCCCCAGGTCGACGGCAAGCTGATCTCGGTCAATTTCACCGAGGGGCAGGACGTCAAGAAGGGCGATGTGCTCGGCGAGATCGATCCGGTGATCTACAAGGCGCAGTACGATCAGGCCGTCGCCAAGAAGGCGCAGGACGAGGCGCTGCTCGCCAACCAGCGCCTCGACCTGATCCGCTATCAGCAGCTGGCCGCCTCCAACGCCGGCTCCAAGCAACAGTATGACACCCAGCGCGCCGTCGTCGCCCAGCAGGAGGCGCTGGTGAATTCCGACCAGGCGCAGATCGACAACGCCGCCGCGACGCTCGGCTATGCCAGGATCATCGCGCCGCTGTCGGGCCGGGCCGGCCTGCGCCAGGTCGACCAGGGCAACATCATCCACGCCGCCGACGCCACGGGACTCGTCTACATCACCCAGCTGCAGCCGATCGCGGTGCAGTTCAGCCTGCCGCAGCAGCAGATCGTGCGGGTCAACGCGGCCTCGGCGAAAGGTGTGCTCGCAGTCGACGTGTTCGGCAATGACGGGGTCACGGTGATCGATACCGGAAAGCTGACCGGCATCGACAACCAGGTCGATCCGACCACCGGGACGCTGAAGCTCAAGGCGGAATTTCCCAATGGCAGGTTTCAGCTATGGCCCGGGCAATTCGTCAATGTGCGGCTCAAGGTCGACACGCTGGCGCAGGCGCTGGTGGTGCCGACCTCTTCGGTGCAACGCGGCCCCGCCGGCACCTTCAGCTACGTGATCGGCGACGGCGACATCGTCACCGCCAGGCCGGTCACGGTGACGCAGCAGAACGAGACCGAAGCGGTGATCGCCAGCGGATTGCAGCCTTCCGATCGCGTGGTGACGACCGGCTTTGCCAATCTGTCCGACGGCGCCAAGGTCATCGTCGGCAAGGAAGAACAGACGCCGTCGGCGGATCTGGCGCCGCGCAAGAAGCGCAGCAGCAGGGACGTGCAGCCCAAGGATGGCCAATCCAAGGACGGACCCGCCAAAGACGGACCCGCCAAGGACGGCGAACACCACGGCAAGAGAGGCGAGCGCGGCCAGGGCGGGGGCGGTCAAAAGGATCAAACCGGATCCGCGCAGGGAGGCGAGCCGTCGGGCGGCGGAGCGAAGTCGCAGCCGTGACCCAACCCATCGCCGCTTGAATGTGCGACTTCGCAACCATGAGCGCGCAGCCATGAGCGTCTCCGAACCATTCATCCGCCGGCCGATCGCGACCTCGCTGCTCGGGATCGCGCTGTTGATCGGCGGCGCGCTCGGCTACTGGGCGCTGCCGGTCTCGGCGCTGCCGCAGGTCGATTTCCCGACCGTGCAGGTGACGACCCAGCTGCCCGGCGCCAGTCCCGACGTGATCGCTTCGCTGATCACCGCGCCGCTGGAACGCCAGCTCGGGCAAATTCCCTCGCTGTCGGCGATGCAGTCGACCAGTTCGTTCGGCGTCAGCCAGATATCGCTGCAGTTCGACCTCAACCGCGACATCGACGGTGCCACCCAGGACGTGCAGGCCGCGATCAACGCCGCCGCCGGCGTGCTGCCGAAAACCCTGCCGTACCCGCCGACCTACGCCAAGGTCAATCCCGCTGACGCACCGGTGCTGACCTTGGCGCTGACCTCGGAGACGATCTCGCTGCGCGCCATGAGCGATCTGGCCGATACCCTTCTCGCCCAGCGCCTTGCGCAGATTTCCGGCGTCGGGCGCGTCGCGGTGCTGGGAGGCCTCAAGCCGGCGGTGCGGGTGCAGGCCGATCTGGCGCGGCTGGCCGCCTATGGCATTGCGATGGAGGATTTGCGCAGCGCCATCGCGGGCGCCAATGTCTCCGGCCCGAAGGGATCGCTCGACGGCGCGCAGCAGGCCTATACCATTGCCGCCAACGACCAGATCGCGGCGGCCGAGGCCTACAAGCCCATCATCATCGCGTATCGCAACGGCTCGCCGGTCACCATCGGCGACGTCGCCGTCATCGTCGACGGGCTGGAGAACGACCGCACCGGCGGCTGGTACCAGGGCACGCCGGCCGTCATCATCGACATCCAGCGGCAGCCCGGCGCCAACGTCATCGCGGTGGTGCAGCAGATCCGCGCGGAAATCCCGAGACTGCAGCGCGCCATCCCGGCCGGCGTCAACCTCGCCGTGGTCAGCGACCGCACCGTCACCATCCGCGCTTCCGTGCATGACGTGCAGTTCACGCTGGTGCTGAGCGTGGTGCTGGTGACGCTGGTGGTGCTGCTGTTCCTGCGCTCGCTACGCGCCACGCTGATCGCCGGGGTGGCGCTGCCGCTGTCGCTGATCACCTCGTTCGGCATCATGTATTTCTCCGGCTTCAGCCTCGACAATCTGTCGCTGATGGCGCTGACGATCGGCACCGGATTCGTGGTCGACGACGCCATCGTGATGATCGAGAACATCGTGCGCCACATGGAGAACGGCGAGACCGCGATGCAGGCCTCGCTGCGCGGCGCCAGCGAGATCGGCTTCACCGTGATCTCGCTGACGGTGTCGCTGATCGCGGTATTCATCCCGCTTCTGTTCATGTCGGGGCTGGTGGGCCGCATGTTCCGCGAATTCGCGCTGACCCTGACGATTGCGGTGGTGACGTCGGCGGTCGTGTCGCTGACGCTGACGCCGATGATGTGCTCGCGGCTGCTCAAGCATGCCGGCGAGGAGATCGCGGTGCCTGGGCTTGCCGCGGTCAGCCGCTTCATCGACCGCATGGTCGATTTCTATCACCGCACGCTGCTGTGGGTGCTGCAGCGGCAGCGCGCGACCCTGCTGGTCACCTTCGCGACCCTGGCTGCAACCCTGATCCTGTATGTGGTGGCGCCGAAAGGCTTCCTGCCGCTGCAGGACACCGCCTCGATCACCGCGGTGACCGAGGCCGGGCCCGACGTTTCCTTCGCGGAAATGCAGAGCCGCCAGACCCGGGCCGCCGACGCCATCAAGGCGGACCCGGACGTGATCGGCGTGGTCTCGGTGATCGGCGCGGGCTCGGTCAACCCGACCACCAATGTCGGCCGCCTGGTGATGACGCTGAAGCCGCGCGGCGAGCGTG